>Ga0207428_10001008_pt1 | contig 31243 bp, 28 predicted proteins | sample RhiMethybrSRZTD1_FD_187600 | JGI IMG/M metagenome (GOLD analysis project Ga0207428, IMG submission 187600) | Populus rhizosphere microbial communities from Tennessee, USA - Rhizosphere MetaG P. TD hybrid SRZTD1 (SPAdes) (version 3) | ecosystem: Host-associated > Plants > Roots > Rhizosphere >...
CGTTGCTGCTCGCGCGGAGCCCGGACGGCGACCCGCCCGGCCCAGATGAGGTACGTGACGGCAGTCGCCACGGCCGAGGCGACGAACGCGAGGAGCAACGCGGAGGCGGACGGCCCGAAGGCCGGCTGATAGAGGACGGAGGGTCGCAGCAGCTTCGCGATTGGAAGGGTCGCGATGCTGAGAACGAACTGCAGGACCGACGCGCCGATGCTGATCGGCTCGAGCTCCTTCTCTTTGTGGCCCAGACGCAAGACGAGCTGCACGACGTCGAGTTCGGGGTAGGCGACCCCAAGGCGTGCGAACACCGCGGAGAGGGCGAGCACCAGCCATGCAAGGGCCAAGACGAACGGGATGAGCAGGACCGTGACCGGCGCGATCCCCTCGTGCCACGCCGCCAGCGCCATGCAGACGAGCCCGGCAGCCGCGCGCGCAAGGCCACCCCAGTGCGGAAGCAGCAGCGCTGATGCCGCGAGCTTCACGTTCGTGCGCCGGCTCGTCTGCAGCTCGGCGATCGGCAGACGCCAGATGTTCGGCGAAAGGACGTTGGCAAGGCCCGACGCCACCTCGACCACGCCGAACATGCCGATGAACTGCCACCCCGACCAGGGCGCGATGCCGCCCAGAACGGCCGCGGTGAGAAGCACTCCGAGGAGGTTCAGGAACGACAATGCAAAGACCAGCGCCAGACCGCGAAACGCTCGGCCCGATCGCTGCGAGGCGTCGCTCGACGACGGAGACGCGGCCTGTGGCACCCGTGCCTGATTCCCGCACCTGATCAACCACAAACGGCCGCTGCGTACCGGGAATCCCAACTCCAGGAGACCCGGCTGGAATGAAGCGAGTCACCGCAATCGACGCGTCAAGGAAATGACGTACCGTGGGAGGCAGCCAAACAGCCTCGGCCTCGCCGCCGTGTCCCGAACCTGAGCCATCGCGCCAGGCCGGAGCGGAAGGAGGGAATCATGAGGGTCGAGCGCCTCTTGCTATTCCGACGGACGGAGCGAATGGTGCACACCCGCCGACGTACCCGAGATCGGCGCGACGGTGACGCGCGCCGGCCAGGACTGGGTCGTCTCGGCGATCGAGGACGACAGCGAAGGCGTCACCGTTGCCGTTCCGCGTGCGGTTCGAAGCTATTGACGGAGGGTTCGGCGCGAGGTGCGACTGGGTGGTAGCAGCAAGCCCCTGGAACAGAACACCGCCCGGCCGTTCTACATGACAGGCTCGGGACTTGCCCCGCTCGGCGGCGGCGGAAGCAGGAGCAGATGGCTGTCCACGACAGCCTGCGCGACGTCGACCAGCTTCCGGCCGTTGTGTTGCGAGTGGTCTCGCAGCATCTCGAAGGCGCGGTCGGCGTCGATCGCGTGCCGCGCCATCAAGATGCCTTTCGCCTGCTCGATCAGGGCTCGCCGGCCGAAGGCGCCTTGGAGGCTCTGGTACTCCGCGAACCGCTGCAAGGTGATGTCGATCGCGCTCTGCAACTCGTCGGAGTCGCCGTCGACGATGTAGGCGAAAACGCCGCGCTTCGCCGCTTCGCGCACGTAGGCAGGGTCCTTTGCCGACAGCAGGGCGATCACCGGGCACGACGCTTCACGGACGATCTCCGTGATCAGCTCGAGCGCGTGCTCGGAGCTCAGACCCAGGCCGACGAGGGCTACGTCGGGCCGCTCTCGCTCGGTCGCGGCACCCACTTCCTTGACGTAGATCTCGCGAGCGATCACGTCGTGACCGAGCCCTGCCACGACCTGCGCGAGTAGCTCGAGCCTGTCGCGCCGCTCGTTCGCGATCAGGACGCGGAGGTGCTGCGGCTCGTCTCCAACCATCTCAGGACGCTTCGCGCTCTCGGAGACAACACGAACCTCGGAACCATCGGTCATCGTTCCCGAACCGTTCTCCGAAATGACGACACCGTCATCGCACCAAGCTGGAGAGGAACAGGCACGAGTCTAGCGCAGGCCCGGGTCGACCGGCCGACCCACGGTTCTGGCCCCGGTCCGGTCGGTGCCGACGCGCAGGGCCGTTGGAGACATGCGAACTCCAGCGTGGCAGGCGCGTCGAGGTGGCGCGAGTCGCGTCTCGGACACCAGCACGCGTGGCGCGATAGGGTGACGCTGCGGGATCGCCTCTTGGGTTTCGCGTCCTCCCATGAAGGAGGGTACGAGCAGAGCCTGCGGGGACGACTTGACATCCCCACCAGGAACCGGTCGCTCAGGAACCGATCGCCCGAGGTCGATCCCGAATCTATCCGGCAACGGAGCCCTCCCCGCTCTCCCCCGGGGCTCCGTAGCGGCGTTCCGTCTCCAAGCCGGCGCGCTGCGACAGCGAGGTCCCGCCTGCGCCTAGCGGTCAGTCGGGGCCTCGCGCTCTCCCCTGGCCGCCTGCCGACTCGCCACCGATTCGACTCGGAAGGATGCGAAGGGCTCCGGGCTCCCCCAAACCCGGGCCCCTCCGCAATCGGGGCAGCCACAGACCCGGCGCCCCGACATGATCAGCGTCCCCACGGCGCTGATCAAGCTTGACCGACAGTGCACGTGGAGCGAAACGTGAGCCTCCCAGCGAGCGCCAAAACCGAATCGCCGACCACAACGTGAGGTCGGCCGAAAAACGCAACCCACTCAGCTCGGGGTAGCCGTTCCGGGCCGATTGCTGCGGACCCGCCGGACTCGCCGCGCCCGCGAGATGGGCCAGCGACGGCAGGACTCTATCACCTCACCGCGCGTGGTGTTGTACCCTTAGCCGGTCGGCGTCCGAGATGCGTGGCGTCGCAGGTTTTGCGGCGCACACGAGCCGGGCCGCAACGATCCTCCCTCAACAGCGCGTGGGTTGGAGCCGATAGGGCCGACCGGCGCATGGTCGGCGACAAGCCAACGCTGTAGGAGGCGCTCGTTGGGAGCGCGCACCGTCGAAGCCCCAATCGAGTATCCGTTCCCTGCTATCGCGCCGCGGTTCCGGGGAGTCGCTCATCTTGCCGCATTCGTTGCCGCTGTCCCGCTCGGCGCGATGCTCGTCCTCCACGCCCGAGCCGGCGTCGCCCAGGTCGGCGCAGTCGCTTTCGCAGCGAGCGTGTCGATGATGCTCGGCGTCAGCAGCCTCTTTCATCGCCGTGCCTGGACATCGACGGGAAGGCGGTGGATCCGCCTCCTCGACCACGCCATGATCTACGCCCTGATCGCGGGGACGTACACGCCGGTTGCGTTGCTCGTCCTCGACGCGGGCTGGCAGCTCCCGATCCTGACGGTCGTCTGGGGCGGCGCCGTCGTTGCTACGGCAGCAAGGCTGCTGTGGCCGGACGCGCCGTCCTGGCTCGCCAGCGCGACGTGCATGGCGCTCGGTTGGATCTCGGTGACCGTCCTCCCTCAGATTGTCGAAGGCATCGGGGTCGGAGCGACGGCACTGCTGATCCTCGGCGGGATCGTCTACACGGTGGGGGCGGTCGTGTACACGCGGCGGCGACCGGACCCCTTTCCGAGCACGTTCGGTTATCACGAGGTCTTCCATGCCCTGGTGGTCGTGGCGCTGACCTGCCACTACGTGACGATCGCGTTCTTCGTGCTCCCGCGGGCATGACCAGGCTGCTTTCCGGACACTCCGCCTGGAGACGGAGTCAGCGTCTCCATCGGTCGATCACGATCGTCGTGTGCGCGATCGGCGTGGTCGTCGCCGTGCTGGTCGGGAGGCGCCTCACGAGCACGAGCTGGCCGCTCGAGGGCGCCCGGATCGAGCTCGCCCTTGCCGCCGGCGCGGCCTACCTTGCGAGCTTCGTCTTCAGGGCGCTCGGCTGGCAGCAGCTGTTTCCGGCCACCGCCCGACCGGATCGCAGCCGCTGTCTGGCGGCCTGCGGCGCGGCGGCCGCGAGCGGGGTCGTCCTTCCGTTCCGGCTCGATTACGTCGTCAAGATCACGACGCTGCGCCGACTCGGCGGCGTGACCGTCGGCCTGGAGGCGATCGCCGTCTCCATTCTCTCGCTCGGCCTGGTGGACGCCGTCGCGATGCTGCCGCTCGCAATCACGGCCTTCGCCACCTCGGGCGCAATCTTCCGCGCCCCCCTGGCTGTCGTGATGCTCTTCTGCCTCGGATGCATCGGAGTGCTGACGCTCGGGCCGAAACTCGGGCGGCTGCCGCTGATCGGCCGCTCGAGCCGCCTGGAGGGGATCTGCCACCGGGTCGGCGGGAGCGCGGCCCGTACGCGAGCGACGTTCAACGCTGGGGGCTTCCTCGTCGCCTGCTGGTCGACGCGCGCTCTCGGCAACACGCTGCTGCTGTGGGCGATGGGCGTGGGCTTCTCGCCCACGTTCGCCCTCGTCATCCTCTGCATGGCCGCTGCGGCCTCGATCCTGCCGATCACTGCCGGCGGTGCGATCGTCGGCGTGGGCGCCACGTCCGGCGTGCTGCTCGCACTCGGCGTGCCGATGCGCGAGGCGGTGAACTTCTCGCTCGCCTCGGGGCTACTCCTGACGAGTAGCGCTCTCGTCGCGGCCGTCATCGGGATCTGCGGATCGCTGCTCTTCACAACCAATCGTCCCCGTCTTGTTCGCGCCGGCTCCGCCTAGCCGGCGCAGTCGGTTGCGCGCCCACGCTCGTGCGGCGGGCGTCCTCGCCCACACCATCGACTTTCCGGGGACGCGGCGCCTGGCCGGCTCGGTCGCCGAGGTCGGAGAGATAGTCGGGGGCCGGGCGTGTGTCGTCGTCCGACCGCGAACGCCGCCTCCCTGGCCGGCGATCCTGTTCGTGAACGGAGCCACGCCCGACGGGCAGGCCCATTCCGGCGTGCGCCGGTTCATGACATCGATGGCTCGGGCAGGGTACGTCGTGCTCCTTCCCGATCTGCCCGGCATTGCGAGCGGCGAGTTGTCCTCTCGGACGCTTGCCGCGGCCGTCGAGTGCGCGGCCGGCGGAGCGGACGCCGCCGAGACGCGCGCCGGACGGATCGGCATCGTCGGTGTCTCGATCGGCGGAACGCTCGCGCTCCTCGTCGCTGCCGTGCCAGAGCTGGCCCCAAGGATCTCGGTAGTGGTTGCGATTGCTCCCTTCACCGATCTCGAGAAGGTGATGATGCTGGCGACAACGGGCATGTATCGGGGCTCGGGTCGTCCGGAGCCGTACCCCGTGCCGCCGTCTCTCGCTGTCGGCCTCGCGCGATCGCTGGTCGCAGCCCTCCCATCGACACCCGACGTGCTCGCACTCGGATTCGCGCTCGAGCGACTCGATCCATTGTCCCCTGACCCGCTGCGCACCCTCCGCGAGTCGCCGTGCCGGTCACTCGGGCCTGACGCTTCGACCGTTCAGGCTCTGCTGCTGAACCGGGACCCCTCTCGTTTTGCGGATCTCTACGCCGCGCTCCCCGAGGACGTGCGACGCGCTGTGGCTATGTTGTCTCCGGTGCGGTCGGCGGCGCGGATGACCGCGCCCGTCGAGATCGCGACCGCGCCGCGTGACAAATACTTCCCGCTCGCCGAATCGCTCGCCCTCCAGCGTGTCGGCCCACACGTACGTATCACCGTCACGTCCGCCCTCGCACATGCAACGCCGAGGATGAGCCTCGGCAACCTCGTCGCACTGGTGCAGCTGGAGGGCTTCTTCGCACGCTCCCTCAGCGCCGCCTCGTAGGTCAACGAACCGGGCAACGGGCACGCCGCGGGGAACTGCTCGATCGTGATCCGATGTCGAAGCACACCAACACGTACCTGTGCGAATTGCGGGTTCACCAGGCTCCAGTCCGCTCACGTGCTCGACGACCCCGGCGACCGGTCGCCGAACTCAGGTAGCGCCTAGCTCTCACGTCGCGTTCAGTTGGCGCCCGCCCCCCGATTTACGGGGTTTCTTGAAGCGGATGAAGGGACTCGAACCCTCGACCTTCTGCATGGCAACCCGTCCCGACAGCGGCAACCCCTGACAACTGTCGACTACTTTCCGCGACAACCATGCGGGTTTGCGGGACTTCCGGGAACCGCGGCCGGCATGGTTGCCCCGGTCGTTTCCAGACGTTTGGGGCATGAGTGGGGCACAGACTTACGGATGGGGTGGCGGCTCCTCCTCGATGTAGCCAACGCGCGCAGGCTCAACATTGCGGACGGAAGTAGGCGGCCGCGCCTCAACCGCGTGGCGTGTTCGAGCTTCCCTGCGGTGGTGTGGAGCTCGGCGGCTCGGAGGCGTCTGGCGAGCTCGAGGACGAGCCGCTCGGTTACGGGGATGCCGGCGAGGTAGATCATGGTGCGCTCCTCCGTTCGGTTGTGGCTTCGACGGGGAGCGCCGTCAAGTGGAGTGAGCCTACAACGGCGGCCGCGTGAGCGACAAGCTGCTCAACGCGCACGAGGTCGCGGAATGGCTCGGCGTACCGGTGTCGTGGGTGCGGGAGTCGACGCGTTCTGCGGCGATCCCACGGAGCGGCTTCGGATACGGCCGTCGCGAACGAGGATCTTGACGGCACGGATCAGCTGCCGCGCGCGGTTCACGGCTGGCGTTAAAGCCGCGGCCGGAACCGGACTTGTGAGGCGACTACACCAACTCGCCGCCGACTTACGCGACGTACTCCAGCTGCGCTTACGCGTTGGCGAGCACCTCACGAACCTCAACGCTCTCGAGCGTCACCGTTTCAGGACGCATCGCTTCGGGCCCTTGAATCATGTCGGCGGCGCGCCGAGCGCCCTCCTCGGAGTCGAACACGATCATGGATATGCCGTTGGTTCCGTCATCCGATCGCGTCCAGTACCCGGCGACGAAACCCGGTGCTTGCGAGACCCGCGGTACCACTTGTTCGCGAAGGCCCTGTGCGGCGGTCTCAGGGTCGCCGATGTTGACCCTTACGACGACTGCGTGCATCTCGCACCTCCGATCGAGAGGGACATTCGTCCGCGGGAGTGTTTCACTGATTCGGGTCTCGTACTAGGTGATTCCTTGCGCTGCCAGCGGCGCTCGTCGAGCAGGACGCCGGCGAGGTCGGCGCGCTCCTCCGTTCGGTGGTGGTTTGGACGGGGAGCGCCGTCAGGTGCGCTGAGGGTACACCGATGGCGGGCCACATGGTCCGGCGGACCCGCGCCGCGCTTTCTTTGCCCAGTCAGCGCCTCCCAAGGAGAGGGCGCGGGTCCGACGGCGCCCGCGACTGTACACCTGGACGTGTACGGCTGGTCGGCGGCGTGACGGGGGAGCTTCGGGCGTGACCGATCGGCTCCTCACGGCGCGCGAGGTCGCATGGGCACGAGCGTGAACATGATCGAGCAGCACTACGGCACGTTGATCGACACAGCGCATGCGGCGATCCTGGCGCGGCTCGACGGGTTTGGGGCTCCGTAGCCTCGCCGCGGTCTCTCGGCGGTTCAGTCGATGCTCACAGGCACGCAATCGGTCGCGTAGACCGCACTACCGTTCGCGGTGAACTGCCAGACGATCCCGACCTGCAAAGGCGGATTGTTCGGCGGGCTAGCTGCGAAGGTGACGTCCGCATTGCCGTTGCCGGCCGCGTTCGTCGTCAACACCGCGGTCGTGAACGAGGACGGCGATCCTGCACAACTCGGGTCTTCATAGAACAGCAGGTGCACCTCGTAGCTTGTGTTCGGTTGAGCACCGTTGAGGTGATATTCCTCACGTGCCGAATTCACGGCGCCGTTGCTGTGAATGTCGTTAACGAACCCGGACTTGAGTGGTGCGCCCGCAACGGCGTGCACGGCCGCGTGCGAGGTGTGAAATACCTGGTCGGCGGGCGCGGCCGGCACTAAGACCAACGCTAGAAGCGAAATGAGCCCCGCCAACGTCAAGAGCGGCTTCGACGGCATGGTGTTCCTCCAATCGCTGGAGGCGCGGATCAGCCTGAAACAGAACATCCGCACCGACGTCTTCGGAGCGTAGCCAGCCGGTGAGGGCCTACGTCGCGATTCTCCGCTGCTCGAGGATTGGGGCATGAACGGGGCACGGCCAAAGGCGAGTCGCACCCAAAATGGCTTGGATCCTAAGCGGATGAAGGGACTCGAACCCTCGACCTTCTGCATGGCAAGGACGGGGCACGAGCTGACAGCGAGTGACCAGAGCTGACATCGTCCGTCGTTCTGCGGTGACGCGCGCCCGCCGACTGACCCGAGCTGCCTACAACTGACGCTCAAGGCTGACACGGAGGCTGACACGGTCGCCTTGGCAGGACCAGAACAACCCGATTGCGCCATACAGGCCGCTCGGACTTGGGCGTCTCCTCGACGACCGCGAGTCTCAGCACTCTGGCGAGTGGCTCATCAGGCTCGGTGCCGCGACGCGGCATGGAGACTTCGCGGACGAACGCGTCTATGAGGTGCTCGCATGCGGTGAAGACCGCGCCACAGAGATGAGCGAGAACGATGCCTTCGTGTCGTGTTTGAGCAGCAACACCGGCGGGGCGTGCAGGGTGGCGCTGGCGATGTGAGTTTCCGTTCCCTTGCGCAAACCGAGGCCGCTATGCGGGTCCGATCAAGCCGTTGGCGAGGGCGTAGTTCACGAGCTGCGCCCGCGTATCGAAGTGGAGCTTGCGCATGATGCTTGCGCGGTGCATCTCGGTCGTGCGGGTCGAGATGAAGAGCTCCTTTGCGATCTCCTGGTTCGTGTGGCCCAGCGCGACGAGCCGGAGGACGTCGAGCTCGCGCGGCGACAGCGGCCCGGTGGCTGCTTTGCGACCGGTCGCCAGCACAGCGCCGAGCTCCGGATGAACGTAATTCGATCCTGACGCGACGGCTTGCACGGCGGCGATTAGGTCCGTATCCGTGGCGCGTTTGATCGAGTAGCCGGTCGCGCCAGCCTCGAGCGCCCGCTCGACCGTTCCGGGTTCAGCGCTCGAGGACAGCATCAGCACTTTGCTTTGCGGCGAGACCTCGAGCAGCTCTGCGATGAGCTCGATCCCGCTCTTCTCCGGCAAGAGCACATCGAGGACGATCACGTCAGGTTGGTGGGCGCGGGCCATGACGATCGCACGCTCCTCGGTTCCGGCCTCGCCGACGACAGTGATTCCCGGCGCGCCGTGGAGAACGAGTCGAAAGCCGGCACGGACGACAGCGTGGTCGTCGACGAGCAAAACCCGCGTATCCACAGCAGAAACGCTAGACCGGGCATCACGCCGCAGCAATAATCAAGGTTTGACGAGCACCCCGGGGTCATCGCGCGGGCCGGCCCTTGAAAGCGCGGCCTTTCTGCGGATCGTCGAGCAGACGGCGGACGGCTTATACATCGTCGACCACGATGGCGACTTCACGTTCGTGAACCCGGCTGCGGTGGCGCTCTTCGGCTACGAAGACGAGTCGGAGCTGCTTGGTCAAAACAGCCACGCCATGACGCACTACCAGCGTCCGGACGGCTCTCCCTATCCGGTTGACGACTGCCCGCTTCTGAAGCCACGGCTGACGGGGGAGAGCGTCCGCGTCGATGACGACTGGTTCTTCCGTCGGGACGGCTCGATGATCCGGGTGGCGTACTCGTCCGCACCTTTCGCGATGGAATCGGGTGTCGGGGCGGTCGTCGCCATCCGCGACATGACGGAGCTGAGACAGGCAGAAGACGAACTCCGGCTGCTGCAGGCGACAACCGTGTTGATCAGCGCCGCCGAGACGCTCGAGGATGCAGTCGCCAACGTGGTACGAGAGGTCTGCCAGGAATCCGGCTGGGTCGCGGGCGAGATGTGGATTCCGGACGACGACTGCGCCCGACTCAAGCTTGCGCCAGGATGGTGGGCGGCGGCGCCCGAGCTGGAGACGTTTTTCGTCGAGGCGAGCGCACCGCAGACGATGGGGCCAGGTGAAGGGCTGCCGGGGCTCGTCTGGCAAACGCGACGACCCGCCTGGGTCGATGTCGTCACCACGCGACGCGAAGGGCCGCGGATCGACACCGCTCGCCGGATTGGCTTTGCCGCCGGCGTCGCGATGCCGGTGCTCGCCGAGGGGGAGGTGGTCGCGGTCCTCGGCTTCTTCGCGGACCATCGCCGAACCGAGGACGACCGTTGGACGGATGTGCTGGCCGCGATCGCTGCTCAACTCGGTCCGGTTCTCCTCCGCAAGCGGGCCGAGGACGAGCTGTCCCGGCAGGCGATCGAGCTCGCGCGCTCGAATGCCGATCTGCGCCTCTTTGCCGAGCTGACGGCGCACGAGCTGCAGCAGCCCTTGCATGTGATCGTCCGCATGCTGGCGCAGGCTGTAGAGCGGACGGCAGATGGGGCACTGCTCCAAACGGCACTGAGCTCGGCGCGTGGCCTTCAAGACTCGATCGAAGGCCTGCTTCGGTACGCCTCCGTCGGCGAGCTTCAAACCCGGACGATTCCCGTGGACGAGATCGTCGACCAGGCTCTCGCGGATTTGTCGCTGGAGCTCGACGCGGTAGCAGCCGAGGTCTTGCGGGAGCCCCTGCCGCGTGTCGAGGCCGACCCGGCGCAGTTGCGCTCGGTCTTCCAAAACCTGATTTCAAACGCGATCCGTTATCGCTCGGACGAGCCGCTCCGAGTGGAGATCGGCTGGGCCGGCGGTGCGCTTTACGTCCGTGACAACGGTCGCGGTATCGATCCGGTTGATCGTCAGCGCGTCTTCGAGCTCTTCCGGCGTGGTAGCTCGCCTGAGGAGATCGACGGCGTTGGGATCGGGCTGGCGCTCGCGCGGAGAATCGTCGAGGCCCACGGCGGCGAGCTGTGGCTTGAATCCGAGCCCATGCGCGGTTCCACGTTCTTCTTCACGGTTCCAGTGGTCGCCTGATCGCGGCCCTCGGTTTTTCCGAAACGGAGCCGCGTTTCGCCTCGTAGCCGCGCGAGGCGTCCAGACGCACGATCGGAGTCGTCCCGCAACACGAAAGGAGATTCCGATGAACTGGACGCACGACACACATAGCGGTGGGGTCGCGGCGCGCCTTGGACGCTGGAGCTCGGAGCACCGCGCAAAGGCGATCCTGATCTGGATCGCGCTGCTGCTCCTCGCCCTCGCGGCGACAGGCGTCGGTGCGAAGACGCTTTCAGCTTCCGGCGAATCGGCCGGCGAGTCCGCCAAGGCTGAGCGGTTGCTCGAGCACGGCGGTTTCAGGCAGCCGGCGGCCGAGGCGGTCCTGCTCCAGGCCCGGGGCGAGGGCACCATCAACACCGCAGACGGGCGGCAGGCCGTTCGCAAAGTCGTCGCGGCCGTGAGTGCGACACGGCTGGTCGAGAATGTTCGGAGCCCATTCTCCCCGGGCAACCGCGGCCAGCTCAGCCACGACGGCCGCTCCGCGCTCGTCCTGTTCTCGATGAAGGGCAAGGCTGACACGGCCGATAAACGGGTTGAACCCGTGGTCGCCGCGGTGAAGCATGTTGCCGAGGCTAATCCGCAGCTGCGGATCGAGGAGTTCGGGCAGGCCTCGGCGGGCAAGGCCCTGAACGACACCATCGGCAAGGACTTCAAGCGGGCCGAGGGAATCTCGATCCCGCTGACCTTCGTGATCCTCTGGCTTGCGTTCGCGGCGTTCGTCGCGGCCCTACTCCCGATCGTGCTCGCGCTCAGCGCGATCTTGATCGCGACCGGGATCGCGACGTTGACGAGCCACGCGATCCCGATCGACTCGAGCGCTCACTCGCTCATCCTCCTGATCGGGCTTGCGGTCGGCGTCGACTACTCGCTCTTCTACTTCCGTCGGGCTCGCGAAGAGCGAGCGGGAGGGGTATCGAACGCGGACGCAGTCGCCACGGCGGCCGCCACCTCCGGCAAAGCCGTCCTCACCTCGGGCATGACCGTGGTGGTCGCGATGACAGCGATGTTCATCACGGGGCTCGGCACCTTCATGGGCATGGCCGAGGGTACGGCGATCGTGGTCGGCGTGGCGATGTTCGGCTCGCTGACGGTGCTGCCGGCTTTGATGACGAAGCTCGGCGACCGCATCGACCGGGGCCGGATTCCGTGGCTCGGGCGCAGCCTCGAGCGGCGCCGCGTCGGAGGCGAGAGTCGCGTCTGGGCGGCGATCGTGCGACCCGCGCTCGCTCGGCCGCTCGCGACCGTCGTTCTCGCGGCCGGATTCCTCGTTCTGCTCGCCGTGCCCGCGGCCCACCTCAAGACCGCCTCGCCGGGCGTGAGCGATCTGCCCTCCGACCTCGCCGTGATCAAGACATACAAACGGATCGAACGGGCCTACGGCGCCAACCCGGTCCCGGCGCAGGTCGTCATCTCGGCGCCCCGCGTCGACTCGACAGCGGTCGGGAGCGGAATTGCGAGGCTGAAGCGCGATGCGCTCGCGTCCGGCGAGATGGGCCAGCCGATCACCGTTGACATGAACCGCCAGCGCACGCTCGCGCGCGTTTCGATCCCGCTCGTGGGAGACGGAACGGATGCCGCCTCGGAGCACGCGCTTCAGACGCTACGCGGCTCGATCGTGCCGAACACCGTCGGCGCAGTCGCCACCGCATACGTGAGCGGGCCGACCGCGCGGTCGGTGGACTTCAATCACCAGCTCAACTCGAGGGCGCCGTACGTCTTCGCCTTCGTGCTCGGGCTCGCGTTCCTACTGCTGCTCTGGAACTTCCGCTCGCTCGTGATCCCGGCGACGGCAATCGCGCTCAATCTGCTCTCCGTCGGCGCGGCCTACGGCGTGCTGGTGTCGGTGTTCCAAGGCGGCTGGGGACTTATCCACGTCCCGGGCATGGAGCACGGCCCGATCACGGCCTGGCTGCCGCTCTTCCTGTTCGTGATCCTGTTCGGCCTTTCGATGGACTACCACGTGTTCATTCTCAGCCGGATTCGCGAAGGCCACGACCGGGGACTGAACACGCGTGAGGCGATCCGAAGCGGTATCACTCACTCCGCTGGCGTGATCACGAGCGCAGCGATCGTGATGGTCGCGGTCTTCTCGACGTTCGCGACACTGTCTGTCACGTCGATGAAGCAGCTCGGGGTCGGCCTCGCCGTCGCGATCTTCCTCGACGCGACGATCGTGCGCGGACTGCTCCTCCCCGCCGTCATGACGTTGCTCGGCGAGCGCAACTGGTACCTGCCGCAGTGGCTTGACAGGCTGATCTCGCGCAAGCCGCGCGAGCCTCAGCCACACGGGATTCCGCTTCCGCAGGCGAAATAGCGGCTCTCGACCCCTCCGACCGAGGCCCGCGGTGCCTGCCGCGGGCCTCGCCTCTTTGTCAGCGACGCATGACCCGGGCAGCCAAGCTCCGGGCCGCAGCCCCGGCGCAGAGATCTTGATGCGTGTCGAACGCGACCCCGAACCTTCGCCCCTAGCGGCAGCACCCGCCACCTCACGACGCAGCGCGCAGCCGCGGGCGAGGTGATCTATTCCGGGCGGGATCATCGGGCGCGACGTCGGCCACGTGCCCCCGGGTTCGCCGACGCACGGTGACAAGCCTCACCGCGCCGAACCACGGCGCTGACGGCCAATCCGCAGCCACCATATCTTCCGGGACTGGGTTTCTACGTGCGCAGAGAGCTCCCGCGGGCCCGTTCCGTATCAACCTGAGGCGAGGAAGCCTGCACCGCAGCGGTCATCGCGACGGCCCACGGCGGGCGGGGCCGGCCGGTGCGCCTAGGGTGTGGCGATCTTCCCCTAGGTGTCGTTGTTCAGACGGCAGGAAACGTTGCCTCCGTCTGGATCACATAGAGGGTTTTGGGGCACGGCCGGGGCACGCAACCCATGCGTACGTGCCCGGAATCGCTTAAAACGGAAGCGGATGAAGGGACTCGAACCCTCGACCTTCTGCATGGCAAGCAGACGCTCTAGCCAACTGAGCTACATCCGCGCGAGTCGCCCAGTGTAGCGGCGGGCGCCCAGCGCGGCAGAGGGCGACGCCGAGATTCTTAGTCGAACGCCGCGGCCGCCTCCTCCCTCGCGCTACGGAAGGCATGCGCTCGGTTCATGGCGTTGATCACGGCCCGAAGCGACGCGGTGACGATCGACGGGTGGATGCCGACGCCCCAGAACGCCTCCTCGTCGACGTCCGCCTCGACGTAGGCGGCCGCGGTCGCATCCTCGCCCTTCGACATGGCGTGCTCGTGGTACTCGCGCACGTCGACCGCGAGGCCGAAGCGCTCCTCGATCGCATGGACGAGCGCGGCGATGGGGCCGTTCCCCTCGCCCTCGATCACGAGCTCCTCGCCGTCGACCAGCATCCGGGCCACGAGCCTGTCGACGCTTTCGCCGCTCTCGTGGGTGTAGGAGAGGAGCGCGTACGGCGTGTCGACGCCGAGGTAGTTCTCCGTGAACGCCTCGAGCAACTCGCCGGTGCCGAGCTCGCCGCCGCGCGCGTCGGTGATTGCCTGCACCTTCTGGGCGAAGTCGATCTGGAGGCCGCGCGGCAGGTCGAGATGGTGTTCCGCCTGCATCAGATACGCGACGCCGCCCTTTCCCGACTGGGAGTTGACGCGGATGATCGCCTCGTAGTCACGGCCGACGTCCTTTGGGTCGATGTGCAGGTACGGCACGTCCCAGATCTGCGAGCCCGAGCGCTCCTGGGCATCCATCCCCTTCTTGATCGCATCCTGGTGCGAGCCCGAGAACGCGGTGTAGACCAGCTCTCCGACGTACGGGTGGCGGGGATGGACGCGCAGCTCGTTGCACTCCTCGACGATCCGTCTCGCCTCGTCGAGCTCGGACAGGTCGAGCGCGGGGTCGACGCCCTGGCTGAAGAGATTCATGGCGAGGGTGATCAGGTCGACGTTGCCCGTCCGCTCCCCGTTTCCGAAGAGGCAGCCCTCCACCCGCTCGGCGCCGGCCATCAGGCCGAGCTCCGCCGTCGCGACGGCGGTGCCGCGGTCGTTGTGCGGGTGGACCGAGAGGATCGCCGCGTCCCGCTTGGAGAAGTTGCGACCGAACCACTCCATGCGGTCGGCGTAGACGTTCGGCGGGAACGCCTCGACGGTCGTCGGGAGGTTGACGATCATCTTCTCCTCTGGGGTCGGCCCCCACTCCGCGGCGACCGCTTCGCAGATCTCGAGCGCGTAGTCGAGCTCGGTGTGGTGGAAGCTCTCGGGCGAGTACTGGAAGATGATCTCGGTGTCGATCTCGACCGCGAGGTGCCTGCAGAGCGCGGCCGCGCGGACCGCGAGCTCCGTGATCCCCTCGCGGTCGAGTCGGAAGACGACGCGACGTTGCGTCGTCGAGGTCGAGTTGTAGAGGTGGACGATCGCACGCGAGGCTCCCTCGATCGCCTCGTACGTTCGCTCGATCAGCTCGGGCCTCGCCTGGGTCAGGACCGCGATCGTCGTGTCGTCCGGGACGAGATCCTCCTCGACGAGGCGCCGGCAGAACTCGAAGTCGGTCATCGACGCGGACGGGAAGCCGACCTCGATCTCCTTCACGCCGAGCCGGACGAGCAGGTCGAAGAAGCGCTGCTTGCGGGCGGAGTCCATCGGGTTGACGAGCGCCTGGTTGCCGTCGCGCAGGTCGGTGGAGCACCAGGTGGGGGCACGGTCGAGGACGACGTCCGGCCAGGTGCGGTCGGGGAGCTGGACGACGTCGTAGGGGCGGTAGCGGCGGAACGGCATCGGCATGGGGCTTCTCCTCGGTCGGGGCATACGACTCCCGGTGTGTGCGGGAGCACGGCTCGTGTATGTGCGTCGCTCGCTTCCCCTAGCGGGGAAGGAGGAGAAGGGCGAGCGCGATCGAGCCCGGGTGGGCCGGCGTGTGGAGTGCGCGCTCGCGGTGCATCCCCGAGACCATAGCGAGGCGCGCGACTAGCGTGCAGGAGTGCTCGACGAACGTTCCTTCGTCTCGGCGGTCACCGAGCTCTGCTCCGCCGACGCCGATCTGGCTGCGATCGTCGAGCAGCACGGGATTCCGGAGTTCTGGGCGCGCGAGCCGGGCTTCCCGACGCTCGTGCTGCTGATCCTCGAGCAGCAGGTCTCGCTCGCGTCGGCCCGAGCGGCGTACGACCGGCTCGTCACGCGACTCGGGGGGCTGACGCCGGGCGGCGTGCTCGACTCGACGGACGAGGAGCTTCGCGCGGACGGGTTCAGCCGTCAGAAGAACCGCTATGCGCGCGCGCTCGCGGCGGCGATCACGGACGGTGCGCTCGATCTCGACGCGGTCGCGACCCTCGACGACGCCGACGTGCGGACGGCGCTCGTCGCTCTGCCCGGGATCGGGCCGTGGACCGCCGAGGTCTATCTCCTCTCGGCGCTGCGGCGTCCCGACACGTGGCCGGCCGGCGACATCGCGCTCCAGGAGGGCGCGCGGCGCGCGAAGGGCCTGGAGCTTCGGCCGTCGCCCGAGGAGCTCGAGGCGATCGGCGAGGCGTGGCGGCCGCATCGCGCGACGGCGGCGCGGCTCCTCTGGCACCTCTATCTCAGCGAGAACGGACGCCGCGAGACGCCGGCGTGACGCTCAGCCTGCCGCGTCGAGCGCCTCGTTGACGAGCCGGTCGGCGAGCTCGTTGTGCTCGCGGCGGACGTGGGTGTACGTCACGCTGCGGAGCTCGCGCGCGAGACGCGACGCATCGCGGAACAACGTCTGGAGGTCGCGGTTCTTCACGCGGTACTCGCCGCGCATCTGCTTGACCATCAGCTCGGAGTCGGAGTGCACCTCGAGGTCGTCGACGCCGCGCGCACCGGCCTCGCGAAGACCGGCCACCAGGGCGGAATACTCCGCGACGTTGTTCGTGGCGACGCCGATCGCCTCCCCTCGGGCGTCGAGCACAGTTCCGTCCTCGGTCTCGAGCACGAACGCGTAGGCGGCCGGCCCGGGGTTCCCGCGGGCGCCGCCGTCCGTCCACAGCCGCGCCTTCACGTGCGCGACCCGACTTTGTGTTGATTCAACACAAGCGTTGTCCGCCTCACGCGTCGAGGCGGGGATAGACGTCGTAGGCCGGCTCTTCGTACGGGTGCGCCCGGCGAAGCGCGGCAACGACCGCTGCGAGCTTGTCGTCGGGAACGACGGTCTCGACCCGGTACTCCGCCACCGTCTCGTCCCTTCCGGCCTCCCCGATCGCCGGCCGGGTGCCTTCGCCGCCTCGGAACGTGCCCTGGCCGAGCGCCGACCACGAGCAGCGGGAGTAGTCGCCGATCCACCCGGCGCCGGCGGCGAACACGGCATCGCGGGTCGCCTCGAGGTGCGACGGCGGGACGAACCAGACGAGCTTGTGCGAGATCGACCGCTCCGTCAGGCCTCAACCATCGAGGTCGAAGCGGATGCCCTGCGCCAGCGGCAGGTCGCTCGTGAAGTTGACGGTCGCGGTCTGGCGGCGCATGTACGCGCGCCACGCGTCCGAGCCGGACTCGCGGCCGCCGCCGGTCTCCTTCTCGCCCCCGAACGCGCCGCCGATCTCGGCGCCGCTCGGGCCGATGTTGACGTTCGCGATCCCGCAGTCCGACCCCGCCACCGCGAGGAACCGCTCGGCCTCGCGCAGGTCGGTCGTGAAGATCGAGGAGGCAAGCCCCTGCGGGACGCCGTTCTGGAGTGAGATCGCCTCGTCCAGCTCCTCGTAGCCGAGGACGTAGAGGATCGGGGCGAAGGTCTCCTGCCGCACGACGTCGGTCTGAGAAGGCATCCGCACGACCGCGGGCTCCGCGTACCAGGCGTCGGGCCAGAGGTCGGCGTGCAACCTGCCCCCGCCGACGACGACCTCGCCGCCCTGGGCGACCGCCTCGCCGAGCGCCGCCTCCATCCGTCCGAACGCCTCACCGGTGATGAGCGGGCCGACGAGCGTCCCGGGCTCGCGCGGATCGCCGATCGCGACGCTGCCGTAGGCGCGCGTGAGCCGCGCGACCAGCTCGTCCACGACCGAGCGATGGACGATCAGCCGCCGCAGGCTCGTGCAGCGCTGGCCGGCCGTTCCCACGGCAGAGAACAGGACAGCCCGCACGACCAGGTCGAGGTCGGCCGAGGGAGCCACGATCGCCGCGTTGTTGCCGCCGAGCTCGAGCAGGGAACGCCCGAGCCGGCCCGCGATGTGCGGCGCGATCGCCTTGCCCATCGCCGTCGAGCCGGTCGCCGAGACGAGCGGGATTCGGGTGTCCGCTGCGAGCTGGACCGCCCGGTCGGCACCGCCGATCACGAGCCCGAACAGGTCGTCGGGGACGTCGCCGTGGCGCTCCGCCGCGCGCGCGAGCAGCGAGGTGGTCGCGATCGCGGTGAGCGGCGTCCGCTCCGACGGCTTCCAGATCACCGGGTCGCCGCAGACGAGAGCGAGCGCCGCGTTCCAGCTCCACACCGCGACCGGGAAGTTGAAGGCGCTGATCACCGCAACGGGGCCGAGCGGGTGCCACGTCTCGGTGAGCCGGTGGCCGGGCCGCTCGGATGCGATGGAGCGCCCGTAGAGCTGGCGCGAGAGACCGACCGCGAAGTCGCAGATGTCGATCATCTCCTGCACCTCGCCGAGGCCCTCCTGCGCGATCTTCCCGACCTCGAGCGTGACGAGCGCGCCGAGTGCCTCTTTCTCCCGGCGCAGCTCCTCCCCGAGCAGGCGAACGAGCTCTCCGCGGGCCGGCGCCGGCACCTCGCGCCACGCCTCGAACGCCGCAACCGCGCGTGCAACGGCAGCGTCCGTGCCGGCGGCCTCGGTCCGCGCCACCGCGCCGACCTCCTCGCCGGTGATCGGCGTCCGGACGACGAGCTCGCCGTCCGTGACGTGCAGCGGGTCGACGCCCAGACGCTCGAGCAGCTCGGCCGCCTGAACGGTTGCCGTCGCGACGGTGGTCACGAGGTCAGTCTAGGCAGAGGCTGCAGGCCGGCACCCGTCAGACGACCGCGAGATCCGGCACGAGCCGGTCGGACTCGTCGAAGCTCGCGTTCCACTGCGCGAACGTCTCCTCCACCTCGGCGATGTCGTGGCCGCGGTCGGCGATTCGCACCGGCTGGGCCGCCTCGGGGGTGACGCGGTACTGGTACCAGGTGATGTCCCACGCGAAGGTCAGCACGGTCTCGGCGTTGACGCCCGGGAGCGGCACGATCGAGACCTTGGGCCGGCCGAGGCTGCGCGCAACCCCGGCGACCGTCCGCCGGAAGGTCGACTGGTTGAAGAGGTCGGCCGCCTCTACGAGCGCGAGCTCGTCGTCGGAGAGCCGGCGGAGGACGGGCTCGGCGACGACGGGCTCGGCCTCCTCCTCTCGCGCTCCGAGGAGTGTCTGCCAGAGGGTCTTCTGCCTGCGCTTGCGCGGATGCTGCTGGAGCGCGGGTGAGACCGCGTGCCCCTCACGCACCCAGCCGTGGTCGAGCGCGACCTCGCTGCAAAGCGGGCAGACGTCGACGAACTCGGCGCCGTCCGGCGAGAAACGGAGCGTGTGCTCGCCCATCAGGAGCGTCCGCTCGCAGACCGCGCAGGTCCGCGTGACGTTGGCCTTGGTGACCCGCATGGAACGGCCACTATAACCGCGGCGGCGAGTTTCCACAGGGTGTGGACAACGTCGCCCTGCGGGGCTACGCGTTCGCCTCCTCGCGCGCCTTTCGGGTCTCGTCGACGATCTTCTGCGCGACGTGGGACGGCACCTGGTCGTAGCGAAGGAGATGCATCGCGTAGTCACCGCGACCGCCCGTCATCGAGGTCAGCGACTGCGAGTAGGTGAGGATCTCCGCCATCGGCACCTCGGCACGGATGGTCGTCATCCCGCCCGCGGGCTCCATCCCGTTGAGGCGCCCGCGGCGTGAGTTGAGGTCGCCGTTGACCGCGCCGACAGCCTCGTCCGGAACCGTCACCTCGAGCTCCATGATCGGCTCGAGCAGCACCGGGTCGGCCTTCGCGTAGGCCTCCTTGAAGGCCATCGAGCCGGCGATCTTGAACGCCATCTCGGAGGAGTCGACGTTGTGGTACTGGCCGTCCACGAGCTGCACCCGGACGCCCTGGACGGGCGCGCCCGCGAGCTCCCCGTGCTGCATCGCCTCCTGGATCCCCTTGTCGACGGCCGGGCGGAAGCTCTGCGGGATCACGCCGCCGACGATCTTGTCGACGAACTCGTACCCCTGGTGCCCCTCGATCGGCACGAGCACGATCTCGCAGTCGCCGAACTGCCCGCGGCCGCCGGTCTGCTTCTTGTAGCGGTGTCGCGCGCGCGACTCCTTGCGGATCGTCTCCAGGTACGGGACGCGCGGCTGGTGCAGCTCGACGTCGACGCCGAAGCGGCGCTTCGCTCGCTCGAGAGCGACCTCGACGTGCATCTGGCTCATCCCCGCGAGGATCTCCTCGCCGGTCTGGGGATCGCGCCGCAGGCGAAGCGTCGGGTCCTCCTCCGCGAGGCGGCGGATCGCCGTCGCAACCTTCTCCTCCTCGCCCTTGATCTTCGGCGTCACCGCGAAGCTCATCACGGGCTCGGGGAAGCCGAAGGACGGAGGCTCGACGTCGACCTCGACGTCCGTGAGGAGGTCGCCCGTCTGGACGTCCTTCAGCTTGGCGACCGCGCCGAGGTCGCCCTCGCCGAGCTCCTTCGCGGGCGCGTTCGTCTTGCCCTGGAGGCTCAACAGCGAGCCCATGCGCTCCTTCGCCCGCTCGCGATGGTCGATCAGCGTCGTCTCCGTCGTCACCTCGCCCTTCAGCACGCGGAAGAGGTTGATCTTCCCGGCGAACGGGTCGGCGATCGTCTTGAAGACGAACGCCGCGGTCGAGGCGCCGTCCACGGCGAACGGCGGCTCCGCCCGGGCGGGTGACGGGACGCCCTCGACGAGCAGGTCGAGCAATGCATGGGTGCCGAGGTTCTTGGTCGCGATCGAGCAGCCGACGGGAAAGAGCTCGCCGCGCGTCACGCCCTGCTTGAGCGCCGCGGCCACCTCGTGCGGGTCGAGCTCCTCCCCCTCGAGGTAGCGCTCCATCAGCGCCTCGTCGATCTGGACGACCTCGTCGAGCAGCTTCTCGCGGTACTCCTGCGCCAGCTCGGCCATCGAGTCGGGGATCGCCACCGGATCCGACTCCTTCTCGCCGCCAGGCGACATGTACGCGCACATGTGGAGCACGTCCACGATCCCCTCGAGCTCGTGCTCCGCCCCGATCGGGATATGCACCGCGACGCACTTCGAGGAGAACTGCTCCTGGATCTGGCCCAACGTGCGGAAGAAGTCCGCGCGCTCGCGGTCGAGCATGTTCACCACCAGCACGCGCGCCAGACCGAGGTCCTCGGCGAGCTTCTTCACGCGCGCGGTCCCGACCTCGAAGCCCATCACGCCAGACACGACGACCAGCGCCCCTTCGACGACGCGGAGCGCGCAGCGTGCCTCGCCCTGGAAGGACGGGTCGCCGGGACAATCGACGAGGTTCAGCTTGCGTCCCTGCCAGCTCGTGTGGGTCAGCGAGAGCGAGATCGAGAGCTGGCGCTTCTGCTCGTCCTCGTCCGAGTCGGAGACGGTCGTGCCCGCCTCGATCGAGCCGAGCCGGTTGACCTCGCCCGTCTGGAAGAGCAGCGCCTCGACGAGCGACGTCTTGCCCGTCCCGCGGTGCCCGACGACGGCGACGTTGCGGATCTTCCCCGGCTCGATGGCGGCCATGTGTGCGCGTTCCTCCTGGTCGGTGGGTGCCGCGTCAATCGTAGTCCGCGCGCTTCGCGCGGTCTCGCCGGGAGCGTGGCGTCCGGGCCCGAGTGGAGGAGGCCCTTGACATTCTCCGAACGAGAAAGGACTAGCGTTCCGCGGGCGGTGCGCTGCCGCTGCGCGGAGTACACCGTGGAGAGAGCCGTGCCGACCGTTGCCCACCGATATCGCCTGCACGAGCAGCTCGGCCGGGGCGGGATGGGCGTCGTCTGGCGCGCGCGCGACGAGCGCCTCGGGCGCGACGTCGCGCTGAAGGTGCTGCACAGCTGGGTCGCCGAGGATCCGGAGCTGCGCGAGCGCTTCGACCGAGAGGCCTCGGCGCTCGCCCGCCTCGAGCATCCCAACGTCGTCCGTCTGTACGACGTGGTCGAGGACAAGAAGCAGACCGTGCTCGTGCTCGAGCTCGTCCACGGCGAGGGACTCCACACGCTCGCGGCCGGCCGCAGGCTCGAATGGGACGAGGTGCGACGCTACTGCGCGCCGGTCGCCGCCGGCCTCGCGCACGCACACGCGCGCGGGGTCGTCCACCGCGACCTGACGCCCTCGAACGTCCTGGTCGAGCGGGGCACCGGGCGCGTCGTGGTCACGGACTTCGGCCTCGCGCGGCTCGTGCGCAGCACGACGACTGCGCCGGTCTCCGGCGTGCTCGCCGGGACTCCGGAGTACTGGGCACCCGAGCAGGCTGCCGGGGAGCCGACGGGGCGCGCGACCGACCTCTACGCGCTCGGGTGCATTCTCTTCCAGCTGCTCACCGGCCGGCTGCCGTTCCAGGGCGAGGACCGCCTCGCGACGGGCCTCCGCCGCGCGCACGAGGCGGCGCCGCCGCTCGCGTCGGTCGCGCCCGACGTCCCACCGGAAGCGGCCGCTCTCGTCGATCGGCTGCTCGCCCGCGACCCGGCAAAGCGAGGCTCGGCCACCGATGCCGCGCTTGCCCTGGGGGCATCCCGAGCGATCCTTCCCGCTGCCACGGACGAACACTCGGCCGGCCGCAGGCCAGACGACTCTTGTGTTGATTCAACACAAGGTCGATCGCCCCTCACCCTTGTCACGCGGGTGCTTCGTGACACCGCAAGGCCGATGCCGACGCTCGTCACGCGTGTCCTCCACGAGCCGGCGACGATGGTGCAGCGCGTGCGCTCGCATCGCGCCGTGCACCGCGGCCGGCTCGTCGTTGCCGCGGTCGCGGCGGTGACGCTGCTCGCGCTTGTCGGCGGCGGCGTCTACGCGATCGCCGGCGGCGACCCACCCGGCGTGAAGGCGCCCGACGCCGTCGGAACGAACGTCGCGCAGGCGCGGGCGGAGGTCACCCGGCGCGCGAAGGACGCCGGCGTGCCCGTTCCCAAGGTCAAGGTCGTCCAGAAGGCGTACTCGGAATCGGCGCCGAGCGGCGTCGTCGTGCGGCAGGACCCGCCCGAGGGCGAGCGGATTCCCGAGCGCGGGGCGTTGCTCGTCTCGGTCAGCCTCGGCAGCGCGTTTGCAGACGTCCCCTCGGTTGCCGGTCTCTCGAGCAAAGACGCCCAGTCGCTGCTCGAGCGCACAGGGTTCGTGCCGACGAAGCGCTACGCGCCGTCGACCGACATCGCCGCCTGGCACGCGGTGGAGACCGAGCCCTCGAGCGGAACGCGCGTGAAGCGACCCGCGCACGTGCAGGTCACGATCTCGACGGGCCCGCCGCGCATTCCCGTGCCGAGCGTCGACGACCTCGCCGCGGCCGAGGCGCGGAAGACGATCGAGGACGCCGGGTTCACGGTCAGCGTCGAGAAGGTCGCCAAGACCGACATCGACCCGGGGACCGTCGTCGGGGTCTCACCCGAGACGGGCACGCGCGCGCAGCTCGGCTCGACCGTGACGCTCACCGTCGCCCGTGAGCCTCGCTGGACGCCGATCGAGCGGGTGGAGGGCACCGAGGACGCCGAGCCGCAGTCGTTCACGGTCCCTGCCGGGGCGCGCCTCGTCCTCACGACCGTGGACACGTCGCCGCTCGGCCTGTTCGGCGGCGAGGTCGATGTGCACATGTCGGAGGACAGCGAGGGCGAGTCCCAGGTCACGGCCGGCGAGACGCTCGTGCTGGCGGACGTCGCCTCGCAGGCGCGGACGATCGAGGTCGGCCTCGACGTGCACGGCTCGGTCCACTGGGCGCTGGCGGTCGAAGAGCCGCGCTAGATGGTTACTTGGCGGCGGCGCGGGCGCCGCCGGAGAGCCGGGCCTTGAGGCGCAGCACGGCCTTGGTGTGGAGCTGCGACACGCGTGACTCGGTGACGCCGAGCACCTCGCCGATCTCCCGGAGCGTCAGTTCCTCGTAGTAGTAGAGCGTCACGACGAGCTTCTCCCGCTCGGGCAGCCGGGCGATCGACTCCGCGAGCGCCTCGTTCAGCTCGGTCTGCTCGAGCGAGAACTCGGGATCCGCTCCCGCCTCGTCCTCGATCGTGTCGATCAGCGCGACCTGGTCTCCCCCGCCTTGCGGCGTCCACAACTCGTCGAGCGCGGCCATCGAGGAGCGTGAGATCTCGAAGAGGCTGCGGTCGAGCTCGTCGCCGGTGATGCCGACCTTGGCCGCGATCTCCTCGTCCGTCGGTGCCCGCATCAAGGTGCGCTCGAGCTCGACGATCGCGCGCTCGATCTCGCGCGCCCTCGAACGGACGGAGCGCGGCACCCAATCGAGTGAGCGCAGCTCGTCGATGATCGCGCCCTTGATCCGCATGATCGCGTAGGTCTCGAACTTGATCTCGCGGTCGGGGTCGTAGCGCTCGATCGCCCCGATCAGGCCGAGCAGCCCGTAGGAGACGAGATCCTGCTCGTCGACGTGCGACGGCAGGCTCGCGCCGAGACGCCCGGCGACGAACTTCACGAGCGGCGCGTAGGTGAGGATCAGCCTGTCGCGAAGCCCACGGTCGTTCGTCCGCCGGAACTCCTGCCACAGGGCCTGCGTGTCCCTCTCGAAGGTTTCCGAGCTACGCGCCGCCACGACATCAGAATACGCCGCGAGTCGGCGCACTCATTCACTGGAAGGCCAGGCGTTTCCTGGCGTTACGGCCAGACCCTGCGGGCGAGATCGCCCATCCACAGCGCGATCGCCCCCGCCGCGAAGGCGACCACCCAGGCTCGGCCGCCCGAGAGCGCCGACCAGACGGCCAGGAGTGCGAGCGAAACCGCGATCAGCGAGAACAGGACACCGAGCGCGCGTCGCTGCACCGCGGGAGCGTACTCCGCGCTCCGGGAACGACGTGGCGACGCCGGTACAATCGCCCGGCAGCCCAGGGGCGTGGCGCAATTGGTAGCGCACCGGTCTCCAAAACCGGGGGTTGCAGGTTCGAGTCCTGCCGCCCCTGCTGGAATCGCCCAGGCCGCAATCGTCCTGCTCAAGCGGTCGACCGGTTAGGCGAGTTCCGCCGCGCCGAGGCTGGCCCTAGAGCCCGGCGTCGGGCTTTCGGTCCTCTCGAGTGAAGCGGGAGCGTGCCGGCGGGGAACGCGCCGCAGCACGTTCCCCGCCCCCGCGCAGGAGGAGATGCGCCGAAGCGCTCCCCCCGCCCTCCCCCGCCGCGGGCCGCTGATGGTGCCGACGCGGCTAGCGGCGTGGGCTAGACGGAGGGCTAGGGATTCGCGGGAAAGGCCTAATGGTCGTCAGTCGGTGCTCGGCTTGGCGGTCTTGCCGGCCTTGATGCACTGGCCGAGGTTCTTGTACTTCTGCGCGAACGCGGCCGCGTCGTCGGCCTTCTGCTTCTTGCATGCGGCGACGACGGCGTTCGACGCCCCGTCGTCCTGCTTGTCCTCACGGGCCTCGGCCTTCGCGTTGGCCCTCTTCGACACGCACTTTCCGAACGCGTTCTTCTTGTTCTTGTTGGTGCCGTAGAGCGCGGCGAACGCGTCGACGCCCTTGGCCTCGCGCACGGCCTTGCAGTACTTCGCCGCGTTCTTGAAGTCGGCCGGATTCGGATCGGCGGCCAGCGCGCTCGGCACCGTCACAGCCGCGATCAGCGCCGCCACCAGAAGCAACCGTCTCATCTCTGCGTACCCCCTCGTCGAGCGGATCCTTTCCCCGGAGTATCGGCATCTTCCCGGTCGCGCACAAGGGGCGGGTCGGGGGCGTGCCGGGCTCGCTCCTAGCCCAGCGCCGGACGGAGCGACGGCCGCGCGGGCCGAGGGACAGGCGTGCGCGCAGCCCGCTCGACCGCGCGGGCGACATGATCGGCAGGGCAGGTCACGAGCTCGGCGTCGCCCCCGTCGAGATGCACGACGATCACGGCCCCGTGGTCGGCGAGCACGTGGCCGGACGTGCCGATCTCGTGGATCTCGCGGCTACCGTGGACCTCCCTCGAGAGGTACACCCTCTCACCCGTCGCAAACCGCTCGCCGTTCTCTCTCACATGGATAGAGACGTGGGCCCACCGGCGTCGGTTTCCGCTCCGTACGAATTCCTTACCCGATCGCCTGGGCTCGAGCCGCCCTCCCGTTTGCCCGGCACCCTGGTCGGGAACGATCATGGTCCTGTGACGGAGGTCCTCGTCCTCAGCACCGTCGTGGCGCTGGTCGGCGTCGTCGTCTGGATCGTCCTCCTCCTCTGGGCGGCGCGGGAGGACGGTCGCGACCAGGAACGGAGGGACCGCGCGCTCGCGGGCGCCGACGACGGCGCTAGCGAAGGAGGAGGCGCACCGCCGCCGCCTCGATCTCGTCCTCGGAGAGCAGGACGAGGCGTGCGGCGTCGCCGAGCGGGATGAACGAGTCCTTGCTCGCCACCCGCACGAGCCGTCCGCTGTAGCCCCGCCCGACGAGCTCGGCGACGATCCCCTCGCCGACGCCCCCTGTCTGCCGCGTCTCGTCGACGACGAGCGTCCGGCCGGTGGTGGTCGCCTCGCGGACGACGTCGTCGATCGGCAGCGGAGCGAGCCAGCGGAGATCGACGACGCGGGCGTCGATCCCCCGCTCGAGCAGTCGCCGGGCGACGCGGAGCGACATGGGCAACCCGTTGGCCCACGTCACGATCGTCAGGTCGCGGCCGTCGAGATGCGTGCGCGCGGCGCCGACGGGCACGTGCTCGCGACCCGCCTCTGCCGTCCAGAGCTCGTCCCCGTCCGCGAGGAGGTCGCGCGTGTGGTAGAGCGCGATCGGCTCGAGAAAGACGCAGACGCTGCCGTCCACCTTCGCCGCCGCCACGCACGTCTCGAGCATCGGGCCCGCGTCCTCGGGTCGCGACGGCGACGCGATCACGAGCCCGGGGATGTCGCGGAGCACGCCGAGCCCGTTGTCGTTGTGGAAGTGGCCGCCGAAGCCCTTCTGGTACCCGTAGCCCTGGATCCGGACGACCATCCCGTTCCGGTACGCGCCCTGCGAGAAGAACTGCAGCGTGGCGGCCTCGCCACGAAGCTGGTCCTCGGCGTTGTGGAGGTACGCGAGGTACTGGATCTCGGGGATCGGGACGAGCCCGGTGACCGCCGTTCCGAGCGCCAGCCCGAGGATCGACGTCTCGTCGAGCAGCGTGTCGAACACGCGCTCCTCGCCGAAGCGGGCCTGAAGGCCACGCGTGACGCCGTAGACGCCGCCCTTGAGCCCGACGTCCTCGCCGAAGACGAGCGTCTCGGGGTGGCGCTCGAGCACGCGCGCCAGCCCGGTGTTGACCGCCTGTGCGAGTGTCAGGCGCTCGCCCGGCGCCGGGGGCTCGGGGCCGGCCCCGACGAGCGCGGCCACGGCGGCCGGTGTACGAGGTGCGAGCGGGCGGACGACGTCCTGGGCGCTCACGAGCTGGGGTCGGTCCGTCGCGGCGAGCGCCCGCTCGCGGATCTGGGCTCGGACGGCGAGGTACTCCTCGGCAAGCTCCTCCCCGCTCCGCGCGCCCGAGGCGACGAGCCAGCGGCCCGTCGCGAGCAGCGGGTCGCGCTCGTAGTCCGCGCGGATCTCCGGCCCCGTGCGGTACGCGGTCTCGAGATCGGCCCCCGCGTGGCTCAGGTACCGCACGGTGCGCAGATGGAGCACGGCGGGAGCGCGATGCTCGCGAACCCAGCCGCCGAGCTCACGGGCCGTCGCGAGGACGGCGGCGGGGTCGTCCCCCTCGACCCGCTCGACCGCCAGCTCGGGCCGGCCGTGGAGCGACTGCTCGACCCACGCCTCGGGTGTCGCCACGCTGATCCCGAGCCCGTTGTCCTCGCAGACGAAGAGCAGGGGCAGCGGCCGGCCGTCGTACGCGAGGAGCGCCGTCGTGTTGAGCGCTGCCTGCGCGGTCGCGTGGTTGAGGGACGCGTCGCCGAAGGAGCAGACGACGATGGCGTCGTCCGCCCAGGTCGACTCCACGCCGAGGCGGCGCGCCCGCTCGATCGCGAAGGCGACGCCGACCGCGCGCGGCAGGTGCGAGGCGATCGTGGAGGTCTGCGGCAGGATCGCCAGGTCCGCGTGGCCGAAGACCTTGTGGCGCCCGCCCGCGATCGGCTCGTCCACCGCCGCGGCCATGCCGAGCAGGACGTCCTGGATGCCGTCCCGGCCCGCCTGGTCCGCCCGGGCGAGGTAGAAGCCTCCCGAGCGGTAGTGAAGAAGCGCGGGATCCGAGCGGCGGAGGCCGAGGGCGACGTAGGCGTTCGACTCGTGTCCCGCCGAGCCGATCGTGTAGAAGCCGCGGCGCTGCTCCTGGAGCCACCGGGCGGCGTGGTCGATCGCCCGGCTGGCCGTCTGCGCGCGCCAGGCGGCCTCGGCCTCGGCGGGAACAGGCGGCCCGCCGTCCTCGGCGGAAAGCGCTCTCAGGGCCGTGACGAGATGCTGCTCGAGAGGATCGAGGTCGCTCGCCACGGCCGGGGACGGTACCGGGTGAACCAGCCTCGTGAACCACCACCCGAGGGATCCTCACGACCGCCGATCCGGTCGATGATGTGCCGAAGCCGGTCAACGTCAGGGGTCGCCGTGCGGGCCGCAGCGCCGGCGGCCCCCGACCGGCTTTTACACGCCGGGGTCAGCCGCGAAGGTATGCGTCGTCGCCGCGGAGCCAGTCCTCGCGGCGCGGCGCGAACGCGTCGAGGACGACGGAGTCCTCGAGCGCCTCGACCTCGTGCGGCACGTCCCCGGCGATCAGGACGCTCGACCCCGCGTCGACGACGCGTACCTCGCTGCCGAGCCGGAACCGCAGACGGCCCGAGAGCACGGTCGCGATCTGCTCGTTCGGGTGGGAGTGCTCCGGGACGATCGCACCCTGCGCGAGCGTGATCCGCGCGAGTGTCATCGCGTCGCCGTTCAGCATCTGCCGGCCGATCCGGTCGTTGAGCGGCTCGATCGGCTCCGTCTCCCAGACGAACGGCTCCATTCCGACGACTCTACGCGGCGCGGCGATCCGGCGCGTCCTTGTGACACTGTGTCGCAATGATCGTCCGCCTGGTCCTCTGGCGCCTCGACGAGCGGACGCCACCCGTCGAGGAGCTTCGCGGCCGCCTCGACGAGCTCGCGCCGCTGTCGCCGCCGAGCACGTTCCTCGTCAACGAGGGCGCGGAGCAGCTCGGCGTGCTCGTCGTGGCCGAGGACGACGAGCCGCCGCTGCCGCAGCTCGAGGCGCTCAGGGACCTCGTCGGCCGCGAGCCCGACCTGTACGAGGAGTACGAGGCCGTCTCGTAACGGTCAGCGCCGCAGGAGGTTGCGCGCGAAGAACCCGAGGTTCGCCGGCCGCTCGGCGAGCCGTCGCATGAGGTACGGGTACCACTCGGGGCCGAACGGCGTTGCGACGAGCACCTTGTAGCCGCGCCGCGCAAGGTCGAGCTGCAGCCCTGGCCGCACGCCGTAGAGCATCTGGAGCTCGAACCGGTCGCGTCCGATCCCCTGCCGCTCGGCAAACGCGATGCACTGCTCGATCAGCGTCTCGTCGTGCGTCGCGATCGCGGCGTACGCGCCGCCGCGGAGCGCTGTCTCGACGAGCCGACGGTATGCAGCGTCGACGTCCGCCTTGTCGCGATAGGCGATCTCCGGCGGCTCGAGGTAGGCGCCCTTGACGAAGCGGAGGTTGGGGTGAAGAGGCAGCAGCGACTCGAGGTCGGCCTCCGTGCGGAAGAGGTACGACTGGAGCACGGTGCCGACGCGCTCGTGCCCTGCTTCCCGCAGGCGCCGGTAGATGCGGAGCGTCGCGTCGAGCACGCTCGACTGCTCCATGTCGATCCGGACGAAGCTCTGGAGGCGCTCGGCGACCTGGACCACGCGCTCGACGTTCGCGTGGGCGAGCTCCTCGTCGAGCTCGAGCCCGAGGTGTGTCAGCTTCAACGCGACGTTGCACGGGAGCTCCTCCGAGTGGAGGCGCTCGAGGATGCGCCCGTACTCCTCGGCGACGGCCTCCGCCTCGGCTGGATCGCGCACGCTCTCGCCGAGCAGCGTCGTGTTCGCGTGGAGACCCTCGTCCGCCAGGCGCCGCAGTACGGCGACGCACTCGTCCAGCGTCTCGCCCGCGACGAACCTCGCCGCGCCCAGCCGCATCCCGTACTTGCCCATGAAGCGCCGCACGTGGCGGTCGTCGGCCGCGCGCAGGATCACCGAGCGCAGCACCGCGTTGGACTTCTCCGAGACGCTCAAGCGACAGCCGCTCCGAGCTCCTCCTCGAGCCACGCCTCGAGCGCGGCCTGCTCGGCGTCGTCCAGGTCGCGCAACGGAGGGCGGACGTGAGGCCCGACCGGGATCCCGCGGCGGCCGACCACCCGCTTGAGGGCGGCCTGTCGGGGAAACGACTCGACCTTCTGGCGCAACTCGGCCAGTCGCGCAGCACCGGCCTCGGTCGGTTCGCGGACGACCGCGGCGACGTCGGCCGGGAACGCGGACGCGAGCGCCGAGACCGCGCCCACGGCGCCCGCCTCGCGCCCGAGGTGGATCAGCGACTCGGGGCCGACGAAGACGTCGAAGCCGTCGAGGAAATACCGCTCGAACGCCGTCCAGGGCATGTCGGAGACCTTCATCCCCGTCACGTTCTCCGCTTCTTCTCGCAGCCGGGCGAGCATCGAGGGGTCGAACGCGTATCCCGCCGTCGCTGCGAACTCGTAGACGTAGAACGGGAGCGGCGCGCAGGCCTCCGCCGCCGCCAAGAGGTGCGCCCCCTGCTCGCGCGGATCGAGCTTGAAGTAGGGCGGACCGATGACCGCGACGGCGTCCGCGCCCGCCTCGCCTGCGTGAGCCGCGAGCGCGACGGTGTCGGCGGTGGTCTGCGCGCCGCAGTGCGCCGCGACGAGCGCCCTGCCCGCGACCGCCTCGAGCCACACCTCGAGCCCGCGGCGCCGCTCGTCGGTCGACAGCAGCACCGCCTCGCCGTTCGTCCCGAACGCCAGGATCCCGTCGAGCCCGGCTCCCACGAGGAAGTCGGCGTACGGCCCGAACGCAGCTTCGTCGAGGCTCGCGCCCTGCTCGCGAAGCGGCGTGACGGCGGCGGCGATCGCTCCCTTGAGCTTCCGGCCCGTCGGCATCCGCGACAGCCTAAGGTGTCCGGTCGTGGGCGCGCTGCGGATCGAACGGGACGGGGACGTGCTCCGGGTCACGCTCGCGCGGCCAGCGTCGCGCAACGCGTTCGACGCCGCGCTGATCGCCGAGCTGTCCGAGGCCTTCGTCGACGTCGGCACCGCGCGGGCCGTCGTGCTGTCCGGCGACGGAGCGAGCTTCTGCGCCGGCGCGGACGTCGAGTGGATGCGCGCCTCGGTCGACCTCGACCGCGAGGCGAATGTCGCCGACGCGAACGCGCTGCGTGGGATGCTCGAGGCGATCGACCGGTGCCCGGCGCCGGTCGTCGCGGTCGTCCACGGCCATGCGCTCGGCGGCGGCGTCGGGCTCGTCGCCGTGGCTGACATCGTGCTCGCCGACCCGGGCACCGTGTTCGCCTTCTCGGAGGTCAAGCTCGGGATCGTGCCCG
>Ga0207428_10001010_pt1 | contig 31237 bp, 28 predicted proteins | sample RhiMethybrSRZTD1_FD_187600 | JGI IMG/M metagenome (GOLD analysis project Ga0207428, IMG submission 187600) | Populus rhizosphere microbial communities from Tennessee, USA - Rhizosphere MetaG P. TD hybrid SRZTD1 (SPAdes) (version 3) | ecosystem: Host-associated > Plants > Roots > Rhizosphere >...
TGATCTTGGCGAATGTTCCAGTCTTCGGCGGTCTCAACCTGCGGCAGGCAGCACTTGTCTACGCCCTCGCGAACGCAGCGTTTGCATTCGCTGACTTGGTGTTCGGGCAACTGGATACCATGCCGAGCTACCTGCGCCTAGGCCGACTTGAGGTGATGCTTGTCCGGCCTATGCCGCTGATGCTGCAGCTGATCACCTCCGACTTTCAGCTGCGCCGACTGGGGCGTGTGGCGATTAGCGTGGTGATCATCATGGTGGTGCTGCCTGGCCTGGATCTGCAGTACACGCCGGCCACGGTCTATCTGCTGTTGATCACTCCGTTCATCGGTGCCGCCATTTACGCAGCCTTCTTTGTGACGGCCGGGGGGCTCCAGTTCTTCCTGATCAGCGGGGAGGAGTTCACAGCGGCCTTCGTCTACGGAGGCGGCTATGCCGGACACCTGCCTGGAAGCGTCTTGATCACACCCCTTCAAGTGCTTTTCACCTTCGTCTTTCCAGCCACGGTGACCGCCTACCTGCCGGGACTGTTGATCATGGGCCTACCCGGGTCGGAGTTCCTGCCCGCCTGGCTCGGCTGGTTCGCGCCGCTTTTCGCCGCTTGGGCGTGGCTCTTGGCCGGACTCGCCTGGCGGGCTGGCATTCGTCGCTTCACTGGGGCGGGTGGCTGAGGTGAGTGGAGAACCGATCATCGCGCTTCAGGACCTACGACGCTCCTTCATCGTGCGGCAGAAGGCCGGTCGAGTGCGCCGGCGTACTCGGGTCGTGCATGCCGTTGATGGCATCAGCGCGTCGATCATGGCCGGCGAAGCGGTCGGCTACATCGGAGCCAACGGAGCGGGAAAGTCCACCACCATCAAGATGCTGACCGGGATTTTGGTTCCGACCAGCGGTCGGGTGCATACCTGCGGCTACAACCCGGTCCCACAGCGGCGGTTGCTCGCTCGGGAGATCGGCGTGGTCTTCGGGCAGCGAAGCCAGCTGTGGTGGGATCTGCCACTGCGGGACTCGTTCCGCATTCTCGGGGCGATCCATCGGATGACAACTCTCGACGCCGCGACCAGAACTGAGACCCTGGTGGAACGGCTGGGCCTGGGACACCTGCTGGATGTTCCGGTACGCCAGCTTTCCCTGGGTGAGCGGATGCGAGGGGAGGTCGCGGCTGCTTTGGTCCATCGCCCGCGGCTGCTCGTCCTCGACGAGCCGACCATCGGGTTGGACATGATCAGCAAAGAACGGCTGCGCCACTTCCTGGTCGCCGAGCGCGCCGAGTTCGGGACCACGTTGCTGCTGACTACCCACGACATGGGTGACATCGAACGGCTCTGCGAGCGGGTGCTCGTTGTCGATCACGGTCGGATTGTGTTTGACGGGACTCTCTCGGGCCTCGCTGCCCGAGTGGCACTGCAGCGCGTACTCGTTGTCGACCTGCCGGAACCGAGCCCGGAGCTTCATGTGGCGACCGCAACCCATATCGGCAGCGAGCTCGACGGCCAGCGGCAGCGGCTTGCGTTCAGCCCGCAACAGACAACCGCTGCCCGCGTGCTTGCCGAGGTCAGCGCAATAACGGAGGTAATTGACCTCACCCTTGAAGAGCCAGCGATTGAAGACATCGTGCGTACTTTGTACGGCGCCTCGTGACGGCGATGAACGGACAGTGCGAGGTGGCGAGCGAGGCGATCAAACTCAAGAGGCCCCTCAGTACCAATGACTGAGGGGCCTCTCGGCGGCGGGGGATCAGGCGACGATTGAACTCTCGTCCGGCATCAGCAGCCAGGCGACGAGGTAGATGATGAGCTGCGGACCGGGCAGAAACAGGCTGGCCACGAACAGGATCCGCACAATGGTGGGATCCAGGTTGAATCGGCGAGCGATTCCTGAGCACACGCCCGCGATCATCCGGTCGTCACGAGGGCGGTAGAGCGTCATGTCGAGTTGTCCTTCCTGGACGGTATGAACTTGGAGTTCCTTCCACTTTGCGTCATCAACTCGAGCCCAAGCGCCAATCTGCTGGCCTGCTCCGGGTCATCCTCAGGGCCGAAGACATGGCTTCCCGGATGAGAATGCGGTGTTCAAACGTGATGTTCGACACAGTGCGCGGTCCTACCACGGCAGATGCCGATCGCTGACAGACTATGCCGGTGGACTTCCCCCGCCGAGCTATTTCTTTCGAGCCTGATGACATTGAGCCCTACGTTGCGAGACGGTCGCTTGGCTTCACTCCAGCTGATCAAGACGACCAGCTCATTACGCGTCCGGCACGGGCCGAGCGCGTTCTGGAGCCACCCGTAACAATCTCGCGCGGGACGAACCAGACCGATCCTTCACCTCGGCCGCGCCGAGCCTCGTTTGCCGAGCCGCTGACTTCTGACACTGACGAGGAGAAGTCGACGGCGACGGAGGCAGGGATCGGCAGGCGCGCGATTGATCCCTTCCCGCAATCAATCAAGCCGCACGCATCTCGGGCTGACGACGCCGTTCCGGTCCAACCGCAGCCCCCTCCGCTACGGCCGGCCACGTCGCCTCCAGCGTCGCGTGCAGTGCCGCTAGCGTCGCCTCCTGCCTCGCGTGCAGTGCCGCCTGCACCTCCTGTGTCGCGTGCACTGCCGCTTCCAGAGTCGCGTGCAGTGCCGCCAGCGTCGCCTCCTGCCTCGCGTGCAGCGCCACCGGCACCTCCTGTGTCGCGCGCGGTGCCGCCTCCAGCGTCGTATGCAGCGCCACCGGCACCTCCTGTGTCGCGCGCGGTACCGCCTCCAGCGTCGTATGCAGCGCCACCGGCACCTCCAGTCTCACGTGCAGTGCCGCCGCCTCCAGCGTCGTATCCAACGCCACCGACGCCACCTCGTGCCTCGCGTACAGTGCCCCCGCCGGCACCTCCTGCGTCGGCGCCAGTGTCCGGTCCAGCGGCTCGGCGACCGTCATCTCCTGTGCCGGCAGCGGTCTCGCGGCCTGCCACACCCGAGGCAGCGCCGGCCTCAGCACCCACGCCTGCACCCGCCCCGATGTCACCATCCACGCCGAGGCCGATACGGGCACCCAGCCGGAATGCCAAACCACAAGGAACCTCACCGGCCGGCGGCCCGGCGGCAAGGCGAGCAGCCGTTGCCACTCAGCCGGATGATCGCCCGGCGCCGCGGCGGCCGCAACCGACCGTTCAGCATGCCGCTCCAGCCGTAGCGCGCCGTACCGATCGTTCGCGACAGACGATTACTCGCGAAGTGCCGCCCATCATTGTTGACAGGTTGGTCAAGAGCTACAACGGGACGCTCGCGGTTCGCGACCTGAGTTTCGTCGTACAGCCGGGACGTGTCACCGGATTCCTGGGGCCAAATGGCGCAGGCAAGACGACCACCATGCGAATCCTCCTTGGCCTGACCAGCCCGACGACCGGTCGGGCGACCTTTGGCGGCCTCGCATATGCCGACCTCGCCCATCCCCAGCGGACGGTGGGCTGCGTACTCGACGCCAGCTTCCACCCAGCTCGCAGCGGCCGCAATCACCTTCGCGTGCTCGCTGCCACGGCGGGTGCGAGTGATCGCAGGATCGACTGGTTGCTCGACGAGGTTCGGCTGGGCGACGTCGCCAGGCGACCGGTCGGGGAGTATTCCACCGGCATGCGGCAGCGACTCGCACTCGCTGCGGCAATGCTCGGCAAGCCGGATTACTTGGTCTTGGACGAGCCTGCCAATGGTCTGGACCCGGAAGGGATCCGCTGGCTGCGTAGCTTCTTGCGCGATTTCGCAGCAACCGGCCGTGCGGTCTTGATCTCATCACACCTGCTTAAGGAGATCGAGGCCAGCGCAGACGACATCGTGGTGATCAACAGAGGTCGGCTGCTGGCCCAAATGCCCATGTCAGAGCTCAACTTGGGTGAGGGCATGACCCGCGCCCGCGTCTCTGACACGCAAGCCGCCCTTCGCGCGCTCGCAGCACTCGGCGTGGACGTGCAGGTTGCCGCGGACGAGCGCGGCGCGTTCCTGCGCATCCCGACCAATGCCGTAAGCGAGGTCGGGTCGGTTCTGTATAGCTCCGGAATTGTGGTCGATGAACTGGCCACCGAAAGGCGCGATCTCGAGCAGGAGTTTTTCTCCATGCTCGAAAGTTCCAGATGAGCGGTGCTCTGCGTGCGGAGGTGCGCAGGATCACCACCACCAGGCTATGGTGGAGCGTACTGATCTGCATTTTCCTGCTCAGCGCCGGTTACGCGGCGCTACCCGCGAGCGTCGCGCTGCTACAGAGCAAGAACGGAGTTATCAGCTCGCCATTCACCGACCCAGGGATCATCCGCAGCATCTACAACGGCGGCAACGTGCTATCCCGGATCTTGGCCATGGTTGTCGGCATCGTCTCAATCGGCAGCGAGTACCGTTACGGCACGCTCGCCTGGAGCCACCTCGCCACCCCGCGTCGGATTCGGATGCTGCTCGGCAAAGCTGGTGCACTGTTGATCTTCGGCGTCATCTACGGCATCACCAGCGTTGCCGCTGGCATGCTGGTGGCGATTCCTTTCGTGCTGGCAAACAACGGCTCGTTGCTGCTCGACCAGCCTGATACTTTGCGCTCGATCGTTCTCGGCGTTTGCTCGATTGCGCTCTGGACCATGATCGGGATGGGCCTCGGAATCTTGATCAAGAACATGTCGATCGCATTGGTGCTCGGAGTCATTCTTGGCTTCTTGGTTGAGCCGGTCGTTTCGTTGGTGCTCTTCTTGAAGCGATGGGACGAACTGCTCAATGTGATGCCCAGCGGGGCCACCAACGCCATGCTGGAAATCACCTCACCAGTGCTGTTCGCTGCCCAGCATCCATCTCGTTGGTGGCTCGCCGGCATGATCCTGGCAGCGTGGTGCCTGCTGCCTGCCTTCGCCGGCTTGCTGTCAGCGGTACGCCGCGATGTGGCTTGATTCGGTCCACGTAGGTTTCGGCATGGACTCTTGGGCCGGGTTAGACTCCCCGCCATGGCTCGAGTGGTTGTCGACGTGATGCCGAAGCCGGAGATCCTGGATCCGCAGGGTAAGGCTGTGACCGGGGCGCTGGCCCGGTTGGGCTTCACTGGCATGTCTGTGCGTCAGGGCAAGCGGTTCGAGCTGGAACTCGAGGGCGAGGTCACCGAGGAGCGGCTGGCTGAGGTGCGCCGCGCGGCTGAGACATTGCTGGCGAACACCGTCATCGAGACTTTCATCGTACGAGTCGAGGCTGAGCCAGAGTCGCCGCCTGAGGATCGCGACGTCGAATCTGCAGACGACGGTGAAGCCAGCGAGCAGGCCGAAGATGCGGAGCAAGCCAAATCCGCCGAGCAGGCCGAAGCGGGCGAGCAGGCTCCATCCGCCGAACAGGCGGAAGCGGGCGAGCAGGCCGAGTTGGCAACCCAGGCGGGCTGATGGCCCCAAAGATCGGCGTCGTCACTTTTCCAGGTTCGCTTGACGATCATGATGCGCTCCGCGCTGTCCGATTGTGCGGTGCTGAACCGGTGTCGCTGTGGCACGGCAATGACACCCTCGAGGGCGTAGAGGCAGTGATCTTGCCCGGCGGTTTCTCTTACGGGGATTACCTGCGCTGCGGTGCCATATCCCGATTCGCGCCGGTGATGGCTGAGGTGATCAAGGCAGGCGAAGCCGGAATGCCGATACTCGGCATCTGCAACGGCTTTCAGATCCTCTGCGAGGCGCACCTACTTCCAGGTGCCCTGATCCGAAACGATGTGCGCGTCTTCGTCTGCAAAGACCAAGATCTTCGCGTCGAGTCGGCGGATACCACGTGGACAACGGACTTCACCGTCGGCCAGATCATCAACGTCGTACTGAAGAACGGTGAGGGCGGTTATGTCGCCGACGAAGAGACCTTGCGTCGCTTGGAGGGCGAGGGTCGAGTGATCTTCCGCTATGTCAACGGCAATCCCAACGGTTCTTTCCACGACATTGCCGGAATCTGCAATGAACGCGGAAATGTGGTCGGCTTAATGCCCCACCCCGAGCACAATGTCGACTCGCTTACCGGGCCGACCCAAAACGGTCGCCCGTTCTTCACCAGCGTTTTCAACTTTCTCGCTGCCAAGGTCTAGTGCCACCGCAGGTTGCGTCAGGATTCCACTCATCCGGCGTGCGACATTCCCCGCGGGCTCACCCAGCCGGCGGCCGGGTGCCGGACGAACCAACCAAGACCGGTGCGTTGCACGGCTGGCGATGGGTCGCCCTGCTTCTTGTGCTAGGTGCACTGTTCGTCGGGCTCCGTGGCATTCATGCGTTGGCAGACCAGCCGGAGCAATCGGCGATCTTCACCGATCGAGTCGTCGTCGTGGGAGTGACTGGACGACCCGAGCTGACGCCCACCGACCGTGCCGTACTCGGCTCGCATCTCAACGATGCTCAGGCGGGCACCATCTCGATCCGCCCGCGCTATGTCGGTGACTGCGCTGCCGCCGGCTGGACCACGCTTGGAGCCGGTCGCCGAGCCGCAGTGAACGGCTTGTGTACGCCAGAGGTGCAGGGCGGGAAGGTGACCGACTGGCCGGCACGTGAAGCTGCCGCTGCCGCCCGTCGAGGAGATGCGAAGCTCGGCACACTCGCCAGTTCAATTAGCGGCTGCGTTGCTGCGGTCGGTCCCGGTGCAGCGCTGGCTGCCGCCAGGCCGGATGGGAGTATCGCGAAATATCAGTCACAGCAGGAATTCGTTGCAAGCGGGATGCAACCAACATGCCCCATCACGATCGTCGACGCTGGACCCCTCTCGGACCAGATCATCACCCAGCTGGCCAATCGCAAAGACATCACACTGATCGTGACCGGTGTTGGTCCAAATCCCGGGTCCGACGACCCGAGCTTGCAAGTCACATATCGGCTCGGCACTACGCTGCCTGGCTGGCTGACCTCGGCCAGCACCCGGCGCGACGGAATTGTGACGTTGACCGACCTGACCCGCACTTTGACCGAGTTTGGCAGCCCTGGATCATCGGTCGCGGTTGATGGTTCGCCATTTGCGGTTTACAGCACCGAGCTGTCTGTCGATGAAATCAACGCCAAGATCAATTCCGTTGCGGCGCTTTCCGACGCGGCACCGATTGGCTACCTGACTCTTGGCCTGATGGCCGCCGCGCTTATCGTGATCATGGTGATTTCGGTGCTGCGGGGCCAGTTCCGGCTGCCCAAACTGATCTTGATACCTTTCGGAATAACGCCTGCCGCGATGATGCTTACTGGAGCGTTGCCGTGGCAATACAGCAGCTCGCCGGGGCTCTTCGTCAGTGTCCTCGTCACTGCTTGGTTGGTGATCTTGACAGCACTCGCACTGCTGATCGGCCGCATCGCCCAGCTACCCAACATCATTGCCGCAACTGCCCTCAATGTCGCGGCATTCACGATTGACGCCGCGCTCGGGGCGGTGATGCAACCGGGCTCCCTGCTCAACTCACGGCCGATCTTTGGTCTGCGTTGGTACGGCTTCGGCAACGTGACCTTCGCCGCGTACGCCACCGCCGGACTGCTCCTCGCCGGTTCTATCGCCCATCGGCTGCTAGCGGCCGACCGGCGCGGTGCGGCCGTTGCAGCGGTTGGTGCGATTGGCTTCGGCATCGTGATCTGTGAAGGCTGGCCGTCGATGGGCAGCGACTTCGGCGGGGTGATCGCACTTACTCCGGCAGTACTGTGGCTGATGCTGGCGCTATCCGGGATCAAGATCACGTGGCCAAAGCTGCTGGCGATCGGAGGCGCCGCGGTGTTGGCGGTCGCCCTGATTTCCGTGCTCGACTGGCGCCGCGGCCCGGATCGCCGTACGCACCTGGGCAACTTTGTGCAGCGAATCATCGATGGAGACGCGCTGGATGTGATCAGTCGCAAGGCGGTCGCTTCCGCTGAGACGATCACCTCCATTCTCGGCATCGGGTCGATATTGATTGGTGTCGTGCTGTGGATTGTGATCTTCAGATACGTTGTGCCGCGGATCTCATCCGACTTCACGACGGCACGTAGCACCCTGATTGCCGCGCTCGTCGTAGCCATCCTCGGCACCTTGCTGAACGATGGGGGAATCAGCGTCTGGTTGACCGCGACGGCCGAGGTCACCGTCGTAATGGGATGGTTCTTGTGCGACTGGGCCGAACGCAATGATTGGACTCCACGCACCGCGATGGCGGAGCACAGGTAGCGTAGGCGGCCGTGGCAGACACCGTCGGCAATGCGACCCAAACCCCGGACCAGCCACAACCGTGGACCGAGCTGGGCCTCAAGGAGGCCGAATACGCCAGGATCAGGAAGATCCTGGACCGCCGACCGACCTCCTCAGAGCTCGCGATGTATTCCGTGATGTGGTCGGAGCACTGCTCGTACAAGTCCTCCAAGGTGCATCTACGCAAGTTCGGTTACCTGCCTCAGGAGACATCGATCGGAAAGCTGCTTGCCGGGATCGGGCAAAACGCCGGCGTGGTCGACATCGGGCAGGGCTATGCCGTCACCTTCAAGATCGAGTCGCACAACCATCCCAGCTACGTCGAGCCGTACCAGGGCGCTGCCACCGGGGTAGGCGGCATCGTCCGCGACATCTTGGCCATGGGCGCGCGTCCTATCGGCGTCATGGACTCGCTGCGCTTCGGCCCGCTGGATGAGCCGGACACCGCGCGAGTGTTGCCGGGCGTCGTTGCGGGGGTCGGTGGTTACGGCAACTGTCTGGGCTTGCCCAACATCGGCGGCGAGGTGGCCTTCGACCGCACCTACCTCGGCAATCCACTGGTCAACGCGCTTTGCGTCGGGGCGCTACGGCACGAAGATCTGCATCTCGCCAAGGCATCCGGATCAGGCAACAAGGTGATCTTGTATGGCGCCTCGACCGGGGCTGACGGCATTGGCGGGGTGAGCGTACTGGCATCGGAGACATTCGATGAAAAACATGCCAGCAAACGCCCCAGCGTTCAGGTTGGCGATCCATTTATGGAGAAGCTGCTCATCGAGTGCACCCTGGAGATCTTCGCGGCCGGATTGATTACCGGAATTCAAGATCTGGGCGGCGCTGGGCTCTCCTGCGCGACCTCCGAACTGGCCAGTGCTGGCGACGGCGGTATGCATGTCGATCTTGATCTGGTGCCGCTGCGCGATCCGACGTTGAGCCCTGAAGAGATCTTGATGAGCGAGTCCCAGGAACGCATGATGGCGATCGTCGAACCTGATCATGTCGATGCGTTCATGGCGATCTGTCGCAAGTGGGACGTACTGGCGACCGTTATCGGCGAGGTCACTACGGGAGACCGCCTCGTGATCGATTGGCACGGTGAGACCGTGGTCGATGTGCCACCGCGCACCGTGGCTCACGAGGGTCCTGTTTACGAGCGCCCCTTTGAGCGTCCCGATTGGCAAGACGAGGTCCAGGCGAACGGAGCTGATCGCCTGGCGCGACCGTCGAGCGGTCATGAACTGGCCGACACCTTGCTGCGCATGGTGGCTTCGCCAAATCTCTGCGACAAGTCCTGGATCACTGATCAGTACGACCGTTACGTCCGGGGCAATTCGGTACTGGCGCAGCCCGACGACGCCGGTGTGCTTCGAATCGATGAGGAGTCAGGTCTCGGCATCGCACTCGCGACCGACTGCAATGCCCGCTATACGCTGCTCGACCCGTACGCCGGCGCGCAGCTTGCGCTGGCCGAGGCGTATCGAAATGTCGCGACTACCGGTGCCCAGCCATTAGCGATCACGGACTGTCTGAACTTCGGATCTCCGGAGGATCCGGCGATCATGTGGCAGTTCAGTGAGGCGGTACGGGGGCTGGTTGACGGCTGTGGCGAGCTGGGTATGCCCGTGACCGGTGGCAACGTCAGCTTCTACAACCAGACTGGGGATACGCCCATCTTGCCGACACCGGTGGTCGGTGTGCTCGGCGTCATAGACGATGTGACGCGTCGAACCACGGGCGGTTTCCAAGCGGATGAGCAAATGATCTATCTGCTCGGTGAGACCCGGGATGAGTTCGCCGGCTCTGCCTGGGCTGGGGTTGTTCATGATCATCTTGGTGGTCGGCCGCCGAGAGTTGATTTTGCTCAAGAGCAGGCGCTGGCCGAAGTACTGATCAGAGCAAGCCGCCGCGGCATGCTTGCCAGCGCTCATGATCTTGCCGATGGCGGACTCGCGCAGGCTCTGGTCGAGTCAGCCCTGCGGCATGGATTCGGTGCGCGCATCGAGTTGCCCGACGAGGCTGATCCGTTCGTCTGGCTATTTTCCGAGAGCGCCGGGCGGGTCATCGTCTCGGTCAAGGAAGGTGCCGCGGGCGATCTTGCCGCCTTGTGCGAGATCAATGAGGTCAAGCTGACAAAGCTCGGTGAGGTTACCGGGAAGGATGAGGCCACCTTGGAGGTGGTCGGCCAATTCACCGTTCCGCTCGACCGCATCCTCCAGGCCTGGCAGGAGACCATTCCTGAGCATGTCGCTGCGTGATCGCGTTCAGGCTCAGATCTCTGGTGTCCTTGCCGACCTGGAAGAGCTGATCGCCATTGAGTCTGTAAGCGCCGATCCCGCCAGGGCGTCCGAGGTGCGACGCAGCGCAGAGAGCATCGTGCGGCTGCTGGTGGAACTGCAGTGCCCAGACGTCCGTATCGTCCGCGCAGCCGGCGGAGCGCCGGCGGTCATTGGTCGGTTCCCAGCGCCGCAGGGCAAGCCGACCGTGTGTCTCTACGCCCACCACGACGTCCAACCCGAGGGCAACCCCTCCGACTGGCGTACGCCGCCCTTCGCAGCGACCGAGCTCGACGGGCGGCTCTTCGGCCGAGGCGCAACCGATGACAAGGGCGGATTCGCCGTCCATCTGGCTGCGTTGCGGACGTTTCAGGGCCGGCCACCCGTCGGTGTCACGGTGTTCGTCGAGGGCGAGGAAGAGATCGGGTCGCCAACTCTGATGCAGCTGCTCGAGGATCATCATGATCAGCTTGCGGCCGATGTCTTCGTCATCACCGACTCGGACAACTGGGCCGTCGGCCAACCATCCTTTACCACCTCGCTCCGGGGATTTGCCGCCTGCACGGTCGAGGTCCGCACGCTTGATCACGGCCTGCATTCCGGGGTGTATGGGGGAGTGTTACCCGATGCCATGACGGCGCTCTGCCGACTCTTGGCGACGCTGCATGATGATCAAGGAAACGTGGCGGTTGCGGGGCTCACGACTGCCCCCGTTCCAAAGCTGGAGTATCCGCAAGAGCGATTGCGGCAGGAATCCGGAATCCTCGATGGTGTTAACTGGATCGGCAGCGGGTCGTTCGTCGAGCGGATGTGGGGCAAGCCGGCAATCTCGGTGATCGCTCTCGACGCCACACCGATCGCCAAGGCGTCCAACACATTGATTCCCTCGGCACGCGCCAAGATCGGCGCTCGGGTCGCACCTGGCCAGGACGCCGGCCAGGCATTGACCGCGATCATCAAGCATCTTAATGATCATGCTCCATGGGGTGCCGAGGTGACCGTGTCCGATAGCGAGGCGGGCGACGGGGCGTTGATCGACTTCAGCGGCCCGTACGCCGAGGCGGCGCACGCTGCCTTCCAGCAAGCCTGGGGTGGTGTCGCGCCGGTACTCATCGGGCAAGGTGGAACCATCCCCCTAGTGGCAGACTTCGGCAAGGCCTTTCCCGGCGCAACGATCTTGGTCACAGCTGTTGGTGATCCCGACTCTCGTGCCCACGGCAGCAATGAGTCACTCCATCTGGGCGACTTCGCCGCTGCTTGCCTGGCCGAGACGCTGATGCTGGACGCGTTCGCTCGAGTCGATCTCGAAAATGGATCTTGACCGCCGCATCACCCCTCCTCCCGTCTCCTCTCGAAACTGGTCACAAACAACAACTGATCGTCACTGAAACACGTTGTTTTTGACCACTTTCCGCTAAGAAGGCTCGCTTAGGCGGGTGTGATGTTGTCTTTGTTGCGGAAGAGGTTCGTTGGTCTGAGCTCGCCTTGATCCGTGCAGTCGTGCGAGCGGGAGCGTTTTGAGGGCTGTGCTGGCAAACGACCCCTCCCGAGGCCTGTCGCGGGTACGTCGTGACGGCTGTGCGGCGAAACGCACCTAAGTGCGGCAGCAGCGCTTACGGCTGGATCAGCTTCGGCTGCCGCAACCAGCGGAGGCTGTCGATGGTGGTTGTCGTGGGGACGTACTCCAGCGAGACATATCCTGAGTAGCCGCTGGCGTGAATCATGCCCAGATAGCGATCGAGGTCGAGACTGCCGCTGCCGGGCTCCCCGCGTCCGGGGTGGTCCGCGATCTGTACGTGGGCGATCCGTCGCCCGTATGACGTCAGCGCGGCGTCGATGTCGTCACCGTTGTTCGCTAGATGAAACAGGTCACAGAGGAAACCAACGTTCGGCGCGTCCAGGCGGTCGAAGACGGCAATGACATCGCCAGCTGTCCGTAGCGGATATGGTTTGGGGCCACTGACTGGCTCCAGCAAGATCCTGGCGTCGATCCGCGCCGCGGCCCTGGCCGCTCGCGTCAGGTTCTCGACCGCAAGGTCGTCCTGCTGCTCCGGCGTCGCCTCGCTGACTCGATTGCCGTACAGCGCATTGAAGGCCGGTACGCCGAGGACCTTGCCGATGCCGACCGCGACATCAATGTTGTCGCGGAACTCTGCTGAGCGCGCGGGAATCGACAGCACCCCGCAGTCCGGGCCGGCGAGGTCGCCGGCGAAGAAGTTCAACCCGATTAGCTGCACTCCGGCATCGCGTACCGCGGCGATGAACTTGTCGACTTCAACGTCGGGAGGTGTCGGCTGACGGGGCCACGGCCACCAGAATTCAATGGCGTCGAAACCTGCCGTCCGAGCGGCCGCCGGACGTTCCAGCAATTCGATCTCGGTGAACAGCAAAGAGCAATTGGCGGCGTACGGCAGCAGATGACCCATGTGCTCAATTCTTTCGGGCGTTCGCGCAGCGCGCTTTGGGACCCAACGATGTCGTCGCGCTTCGCAAACGGATCCCGCCGCCAAGACCGATCGGGCCAATGGGCCGTTCGCTCATCGCTCCTCCATTCGTCGGCGCGCGCTACCCGACGCTCACGCCCGGATAAATCCAGACGTCATCTTGTTGCCGCCGCGCGCCAGGTGGGAGCATCGAGGCGTGGCAGAAACACATGCTCAGACCATCGCGTATCCAGCACCAGGCGCTCACACGCGCCGATCTATGGAAGCCATTCCGCCCCATGTCATTGTGCTATTCGGAGCGACGGGTGACCTCTCCCGACGGAAACTTCTTCCTGGTTTGGCGCATCTCGCCCTCTCATCGCTAGCGCCCGACATTCAAGTGATCGGGACCTCGCTGGAAGACTTCACCGAGGATGAGTTCCGGAACTTCGCTAAACAGGCGGTAACCGAGTTCACCCACCACCCACTGACCGCGGAGCATTGGGACTCCTTTGCCGAGAAGCTCACCTACATCCCACAGGCGGCGGGACCCAAGGGCCTGGCCAAAATGGTTCAAGTTGCGGAGGAGAAGCTCGGTGGGCCGGTCGGCCGACTCCACTACCTGAGCGTGCCACCTGCCGCCGCGCCCAAGGTCATTAACACGCTCCGTGAGGCAAATCTCGTGGAACGCTCGCGGGTTGTCATGGAGAAGCCGTTTGGTACCGATCTCGCAACCGCAATCACCCTCAATGACCAACTGCATGAGACGTTCAAGGAGCGGCAGATCTTCCGGATCGACCACTTTCTGGGCAAGGAAGCAGCGCTGAACATCCTGGCCTTCCGCTTCGCCAACGGGCTCTTCGAGCCGATCTGGAACCGAAACTTCATCGACCACATCCAGATTGACATCCCTGAGACGCTCGGCCTGGACCGGCGCGCGAACTTCTATGAGGTGACCGGCGCGTACAAGGATATGGTTGTGACGCACCTCTTCCAGGTACTTGCATTTGTCGCGATGGAGCCGCCGACAGCGCTAGAACCGCGGGCTATTAGTGAGGAAAAGAATAAAGTCTTTCGTTCAATGTTGCCGATTGATCCGCGCGAAGTTGTTCGTGGTCAGTACTCCGGTTATCGCGGCGAAGAGGGGGTTGCGCGGGATTCTGATACGGAAACTTTCATTGCTTTGAAATGCGGTATCGACAACTGGCGTTGGGCCGGGGTACCGTTCTACTGCCGGACCGGCAAGCGGATGGCCGAGGGCCTGCGGATCATCTCGATTGCCTTTAAAGAGGCACCGAAGAGCATGTTTCCCGCGGGATCGGGGGTCGGCTCGTCCGGTCCGGACCATCTTACTTTTGATCTTGCTGACGAAGCCAAAGTCTCGCTCTCGTTCTACGGCAAGCGCCCCGGACCCGGCATGAAACTCGACAAGTTGAGCATGCAGTTCTCGACCCATGAGACGGATCGGGTTGGTGACATTCTCGAGGCGTACGAGCGATTGATCTTGGATTCAATGCGTGATGATCACACACTCTTCACCACAGCAGAAGGCATCGAGAGCCTCTGGGAACGCTCAGAGCCGTTGCTCAAGGATCCACCGCCGGTGCGTCCGTATACGCCGGGCTCATGGGGACCGAACTCCATCCACCAGCTCGTTGCGCCGCACGCCTGGCGGCTGCCGTTCGAACGGGCGTGGCGGGCGCCAGCAAAGGGCTAGATTGCTCGCTATCAGCTGGCAGATTGCTAGCATTATGCAACATGAGGACGTTGTACTTGCGTAATGTGCCGGACGATGTTGTCGACCGGCTCGAGCGAATGGCCAAGCGACAAGGCATTTCAGTCAATGCAGTGGCAATTCGCGAGCTGGCCCAGGCATCTCGGGTCGTCGACAATGCTGCTCTTCTCGAGTCCCTTCCTCAGCGCGGCATCACGATGGCTCAGATCATCGACAACCTTGACGAGTCTCGATCTGCCCGATGATTGTCGTTGACGCATCGGTAATCATGGCCTGGCTCCTTCGCCTGAGATCGATCCCGCTTCCGGACGACCAGCATGTCCACGTACCCCACCTCATCGACACCGAAGTCGCCAACGCAGTGCGCGGACATGTGCGTCGGGGTGAACTGGACCAAGGCAGCGGCTGGGACATACTGCACACTTTTCGTTGGCTCGCAATCACCCGCCATGCCACCTTCTCGATGCTTGATCGGGTTTGGGAGTTGCGCCACAACCTCACCGCCTACGACGCGGCTTACGTAGCCCTCGCCGAGACGTTGCAGTGCCCACTCGTGACTGGCGATGCCCGGATCAATAGAGCGCCCGGGCTGCGCTGCCCGGTAACAGTTCTTCCCGGCTAATTACGGATCCTGCATTAGATATTCATTGCGAAATGATTCTCTGGGGTCAAATGTCCCAATTCTGTGGAGGCGCCTCGTAAATGCTTGTGCTGCAGCGAAGCGCCTCGCCTAATGGTCTTTCGTGCGGCATGCACAAGCACGGAATTTCCGCGTTCGAATCGAGGTGTGTGATTGCGAAACTGTGGACGCGTTACATCCCTCAATCGATTCAGGGCCGCGACTTTTCCGCACTTTTAGGGTTCCTGACGCCGATTCGGGGCTCAACGAGCAACGGCGGCGCTCCCGCCGGAACGCCGCCGCCCGTGTCAGACCTTCCGGCAAGAAGCTATGAGGAAGCCGCAACCTTCCAGAGGTAGCCGTCGGGGTCACTGAAGTACCCGAAGTAGCCCCAGCCGGTAGCAGCCGGCTCCTTGACGACATCGCCACCAGCGGCCGTGGCCTGGTTGAGCACCTCGTCGACTTCATCGCGCGAGGACACGATGTAGTGGAAGGAGACGCCGCGGAATCCGGAGCCCTCGGCCGAAACACCGGCATCCTGGGCCGCAGCGTCACGCGGGTACAGGGCGAGCGACGAGGACTCCTCGCCCAGATTGATCGATACGAAGGTCGGATAGTCCTGCTCGACCTTGCAGCCCAAACCGTCCGCATAGAAAGCCTTGGAGCGGGCCAGGTCTTCGACGGCGAGCATGATCGTGGTCACCTGCAGAGTCATGTCGTTCCTTTCAGGGAGTAGTCCGGTGAACATTCACCTGTCTGACGAAACGCAGCCGCGCAGTGTGACAGAGATGGCAATACGACTTGCGGCGACTTAGCGGGCCGGATCGACCGCAGCCGGCGATTTCATCTGCAGCGCCGTGGCGCCGCCCTTGGGACTCGATCCTGTAACCCGAGCGGTTGACTTCACATGCGTAGTCAGGCGTCGCTGCGGCGGAGGGCCATCCAGGATTGTGTTGACCTCGCGAAGGAACGGCAACGGGGCCTTGGGCCCGAGAGCATCGCCCAAGCAATAGGAGCGATAAGTGCGGCGCGCCTCGGCGAGTGAGTCCGGGCCGAATAGCTCGTCGAGTGCCTCGGACAGCGTACTCAGATCGCGTTCGATCACGTACGCGACCCTCGCCATCGGGATCGCCTGGCGGAACGCCTCGCCCTTCTGCTGAATTGCCACCATGGCAAGGGGCTTACCGCTTGCCAAGAAATCTGAGGCGACCGACGACACATCGGTGATCAACGCGTCGCAGTGGTTGAAGCACTCAGGAATATCCCAGTCGACCTCAGCGGCGTCTCCGAAGACATGCTGCCGACCAGTGCTCTTACTATCTGCGCTCAGCCGGCGTTGGATGTCGCGGGCAATCCCGGTCTGCTGAGGATCGCGATAGGTCTGCGGATGCGGTCGGAAGATCACTGTTGCGCCCCGATCCAGCAGCGCGTCGACAATCTGGCCACCCAGCGGCAGCGATGAGTAATTGGTATTGGGCTTGCCGCCTTGCCAGGTCGGCGCATAGAGCACCGTCCGCGGTGCCCCGGCCGGCAGCGGCTCATCCAGCGTCAGGATTCGGTCGACCTGTGGACGCCCTACGATCGTGAATTGTTCCGGCCGGATCCTGACGCCGTGCGCCCCGTAGCGCTCCACGCCTTGCTGGCCAGATACAAAGACCTTGTCGAACGCTGCGTGCCGGGCGCTGTAATTGGCGGCCTTGTCGGAGTCCCCGTGGTTCAGCCAGATGTGGGTCAGCCGATCGAAGCGCAACATGTCGACGTTGGCTTGGTGGTTCTGCACATAGAACGCCGCCTTGAGCGAATCCACCACAAGATGCCAAAGGCGTCCGTGCGCACTCTTGAGCTTGGGAATCACTACCGGAGCCGATGTCAGCTCAGTGATCTCCGGCACTGTGCTCGGATAACACGTGATAACGATGAAGCGCCGGTTCAGACGCTCGAAGTACGGCAGCCACATGCCGAGTTGATAGCGCGCTCCGTTACGTGCGGCGTAGTAGACGGCAAACTCAGGCTGATATTGCTGGAGTGCCTTGCGAATACTGATCGCGGAGCGCCGGCTGATCATCACCGCTCGAATGGCGTACGCCGCCATGATGACTGCCGACATGGTGCCGAGGGCAACGATGACCAAGTAGCTCCAGCCGGGAAGTTCGGCGGCGGCGAACAGCCCGCCCAACACCGCCTCGGCAAATGGCGCGATAGCCACCATGCTCGGTTTGAAGGGTGGCCGCGGCACCTCCGGAAAGCCAGGTAGCTGCACCGCCACCGGGGTTGCCTTGCTGAGCAACAGCCGAAGTGTCCGCTCACTAAGGATCGCAAGGATCGCAAGCCCGGTTGCAGCCCAGATCCAAAGAGCATGGTCGGGCCGGCGCGCCAAATAGGCTGCCGCGACGGCTACCAAGAGGGCAATGCGTTGTCCCTGATACGTCGACAGCAGGGCTCGGCCTCGGCTCATGTCGCGGCGCAGTAGCCAGCCCAGCATGACCATCGAGGCAGCGGTCAAAACGGCACCGAGCCAGATGATCGGTGAGTCGATGGCGGCGAACATGAGAATTGCGCCGATCACCACGGAGAAGTTGAAGAGGTTGCTGACAAGCAGGTCAACGACCCTGGACTGCGTGGCACCGGCGAAGCCCGCCCAAGCGCCGATGCTTGTGGTTCGTGCAGATTCTTTCGAGTCCATGGCAGGAGAAAGGGTATATCGCATTGCTAAGGACATCTCGGCGTATTGGCAACTGCCCATGATGTGAGGTCTTGACAGATAGCATGAAGTAGTGGCACAAGGTGATGGTCTGCTGAACCACGACCTGGATCCACACGATCGGGGACCCCAGGACGCATGTGGTGTCTTCGGCGTCTGGGCGCCCCATGAAGAGGTAGCTAAGCTGACGTACTTCGGCCTTTACGCGCTGCAGCACCGGGGTCAGGAGTCGGCGGGAATTGCGGTCAGCAAGGGCTCGCAGATCGTGGTCTTCAAAGATATGGGTCTGGTATCCCAGGTCTTCAACGAGGCAACTCTCGACTCGCTCGGCAACGCCCACCTGGCGATTGGGCATTGCCGCTATTCCACAACCGGTGCGAGCGTATGGAAGAACGCCCAACCCACCTTCCGCTCGACCGCCGTTGGCAGCATCGCGCTCGGTCACAACGGCAATCTGACCAACTCCTTGGAGCTACAGACCTGGCTGAAGGAACGAGACCAGCATTCCGGCACGCTGCTTCCGGGATCGATGTCCGATGCGACCAGCGACACGTCCTTGATCACCGCGTTGATGGCCACCTTCAACGGCTTGAGCACCGAAGAGGCGGCACTCCAGGTGCTGCCCAGGCTGCGCGGCGCGTTCAGTTTGGTCTTCATGGACGAGGAGACCCTGTACGCAGCGCGTGATCCGCAAGGCATCCGGCCGCTGGTGCTCGGCAGGTTGGAACGCGGCTGGGTGGTCGCCAGCGAGACCGCGGCGCTGGACATCGTGGGCGCCACATTCATCCGGGAGATCACGCCTGGTGAGCTGATTGCCGTTGATGCCAACGGCCTGCGGAGTCGTACCTTCGCCCAGCCTGATCCCAAGGGCTGCTTGTTCGAGTACGTCTACCTGGCCCGGCCGGACACCATGATCGCCGGTCGGCGGCTGCACTCCGTTCGGGTCGAGGTGGGACGAACGCTGGCTAAGGAATGCCCGGCCGACGCGGACCTGGTGATTCCGGTGCCTGAGTCTGGTACGCCCGCGGCTATTGGGTATGCCGAAGAATCTGGGATTCCGTACGGGCAAGGGCTGGTGAAGAACTCCTACGTCGGCCGTACGTTCATCCAGCCGAGCCAGACCATCCGCCAGCTCGGCATTCGGCTGAAGCTGAACCCATTGCGGGACGTGATCACCGGCAAACGTCTGGTGGTCGTGGACGACACCATCGTGCGTGGCAACACCCAGCGGGCGATTGTGCGGATGCTCCGTGAGGCGGGAGCCAGTGAAGTGCACGTACGCATTTCCGCTCCGCCGGTGAAGTGGCCGTGCTTCTATGGCATTGACTTCGCGACGCGCGCCGAACTCATTGCCAATGGCTTGGACACCGCCGAAATCTGCCGCTCAATTGGGGCCGATTCACTCGGCTACGTCTCACTTGACGGTCTGGTAGCGGCAACCCACGTCGGTAAGCGCGCGCTCTGCCGCGCCTGCTTCGACGGCGTATATCCGGTGGAGTTGCCACTCAGCGAGCGGCTCGGAAAGTCGATCCTCGAGAATCCTGCGGACCTGGAGCCAGTTGCTGCCGGAGCCGGCGCGATCGATGCCCTCACCCGGCCGTAACTCACCTCACTCCGCCGACTTGTCAGCGCTCATGGCTTCCAGAGCGACCACCGACGCTGACAAGTCGGCGTATGCGGCGGCTGGGGTGGACATCGAGGCTGGGGACCGGGCCGTCGAACTGATGAAGGGGTGGGTCGCTAAGACCCGCCGCCCCGAGGTCATCGGCGGCATCGGCGGCTTCGCTGGATTGTTCGATGCCAGCGCGCTTGCCAAGCTGGAGCATCCGGTGCTGGCAACATCCACCGACGGGGTCGGTACCAAGATCGCCATCGCGCAGGCGCTGAATCGCCACGACACCATCGGCTTCGACCTGGTCGGCATGGTCGTCGACGATCTTGTGGTGTGCGGCGCCGAACCGCTGTTCATGACCGACTACATCGCGTGCGGCAAGGTCGATCCGGAACGAATCGCGGCAATCGTGCAGGGCATAGCCATGGCCTGCGCCGAGGCTGGCTGCGCTTTGCTTGGCGGCGAAACCGCTGAACATCCTGGACTGCTGAAGCCAGAGGAATATGACGTTGCGGGTGCGGCAACCGGTGTAGTGGAACGGGCCAAGATTCTTGGCGCGGAGCGTGTGGCACCAGGCGATGTGGTGCTGGCAATGGAGTCTTCCGGGCTGCATTCCAATGGCTATTCCCTGGTCCGGCACGTGCTCGGCAGGTCGAGATGGACGCTGGACCGCTATGTCCCCGAGCTCGGCCGAACGCTTGGTGAGGAATTGCTTGTGCCGACTCGGGTCTACGCCCGCGAATGCCTCGCGCTGATCGCGGCTGTCGAGGTCCATGCCATGAGCCACATCACCGGCGGGGGACTCGCGAACAACCTGGCCAGAGTCATTCCCGCGTCGTGCGAAGTCCGGATCGACCGTACGACGTGGCGCCCTCCAGCCGTCTTCGGACTCATCCAGGAAGTCGGCGACATCTCTCAAACTGACCTGGAGGCCACCTTCAATATGGGCGTCGGCATGGTCGCCGTGTTACCGCAAGATTCGGTTGATCAAGGCGTACGGCTGCTGGCTGCACGTGGACTGCGAGCCTGGGTTTGTGGATCAGTTACCGCCGCGGCTGACGACACTCCGGAGCCGGTAGGTCTGTTCGGTCAACACGATGTGGGATAAAGTCCCGCCGCTTTGCACCCTTGGGACCATTAGGTAGCCTTTCCCTCACGACATCAACCATTCTGAGCCGCGGTTAGCCGCAGGCAGACACAGTGCGAGGGGGTCGACCCGATGGGGCGCGGCCGTGCAAAAGCTAAGCAGACGAAAGTTGCTCGCGAACTCAAGTACCGTTCGTTTGAAACTGACTTTTCGTCGTTGGAGCGTGAACTTCGGGGTGCAGGGTCCGAGCATCAGGAAGTACCGCCGCAATATGCCGACCTTGCAGAGGAGTATGAAGAAGACGACTCCTCGGCAGAGGACCGGGAGTACGGTCACCTTCGCAAGTCAGGGTAAGGAAAACCTTCCAATCGCTTTGCGCTGGCGACACTGGCAATAGCCTGGACCGCATGAGCCAGAACCCTCAAGAAACGCCCGACCAGCCCGAAGCTGCGGCCCGGCAATCTCAATCTCAGTTTGAGGCGCAAGCCCAGGGCAGTACCGACCCGGCAAGTCCGAGCAAGCCAGTTCCGACCCCTTCGACGGAGGAAGGCGTCAATCCTGTAGCGGGGACAGCAGGTTCAGCAGACACCGCGTCGACCGGTCCGGCGAGCGCTGGCTCAGCTGACCAGTACGGCGGATCGGCGCCACAGCAGGGCTACAGCGATCCGTCGGCCGGCATGGCGTACGACCAGCAAACGCCTCAACAGGCGCCGTCGCCGTACAGTCAGCAGACGCCTCAGGGTTACCCGCAACAGGGTTATGGCGACCCCAACGCCGGCTACCAGCAACCCGGTTACCAATACGGCGATCCGAATCAGCAGGGTGGTTACCAGCAGGGCTATCAGCAGTACGGCGACCCCAACCAGCAGGCGTACGCCCAGCAGGGATATGAACAGCAGGGATACGGACAGCAGGGCTATGCGCCTCAGCAGTACGGTCAGCCCGGCTACCCGCAGCAGCCTTACGCGTACGCGGGCCAGGCTCCGATGTCGGAGAGCGACGAGAAGACCTGGGCGATCATTTCCCACGTCAGCATCCCGTTCTTCGGTTTCATCGGTCCGCTGATCGCTTACCTGGTCTACAAGGATCGGAGTGAGTGGCTGAAGAAGGTCACTACCGAAGCGCTGAACTTCTCGATCTTGTACAGCATCGCGTACTTGATCGCCGTGATCACGGTCTCAGTGGTGATCGGGTTGATCTTGTGGCCGCTGGTGTTCATCGTGGCGCTGATCTTCTGCATCATGGGCACGTTGGCGGCCAGCCGGCACGAGTTCTACAAGTACCCGATCAACATCCGGTTTATTAAATAGGCCCTTTGGGGACTATTGGTGAGTGACCACCTGGAGTCCTGACTTCCTAGAGGGCTACGAGACCACGGAGCTCTCACTGAGCGTCGAGCCGGCGCCCGGTGAGCCCTCCGACGTCGACCTGGTGGCAACGCTGATCCGCAAGGTCGGTCCCCGCGTTGGATCGCGAGCGGTTCTGTATCTGCACGGCTGGAACGACTATTTCTTCCAGACCCACGTTGCTGACTACATGACCGAGCTTGGTTATGACTTTTATGCTCTCGATCTGCGGCGTTACGGGCGGAGCATACGGGAAGGGCAATTGCGAGGATTCATTGCCAACCTCGACGACTACTCCCTTGAGCTCGATGCCGCGGCCGACTTGATCGCGGTCGACCATGATCGGCTGCTGCTCATGGGCCATTCGACAGGCGGCTTGATCGCTGCTTTGTGGGCTGGGCACAACTCGGATCGACTTGAGGGCCTGATCCTCAATTCGCCGTGGCTGGACATGCAGGGCTCGGCGATCGTCCGGACGCTGGGTACGCCGGTGATCGATGCGTTGGGGAGTCGGGCGCCCACATCGGTCATTCGGCTGCCGGAGCTGGGCTTCAACGCCCGATCGCTTCACATCAGTCTGGGCGGGGAGTGGGAGTACGACATGACGTTGAAATCCTCGCCCGGCCCGCCGATACGGACTGGTTGGTTGCGCGCGATTCTGCTTGGGCATCAGCGCGTTGCGGCGGGACTTGGCATCGGCGTGCCGATCTTGGTGCTTGCCTCTACGACGACCGATTTCTCCCGACGCTGGCATGAGGGTCTGCGGGCCGTCGACTCTGTGCTTGATGTGGAACAGATTGCGGCCCGTGCGGTTCGCTTGGGGCCGCACGTGACTGTGGTGCGCATTCCGGAGGGTTTGCACGACCTGACCTTGTCGGCGCCCCACGTACGCGAGCATGCGTTGAGTGAGATCGCTCGGTTCGTTGAGGCGTATGTGAAGCGTGGGACCCTTTTGCAGGATGGGTCTGTTGGAGGCGGTCCGCGCACTGATTAGATGAGCATGTGAACGAGATGCCCCATGTGGTGATTGTCGGCGCCGGTTTTGGAGGCTTATCTGCAACCGATGCGCTGTCCAAGGAAGGGTTCCGGGTGACGCTACTGGACCGCTTCCCTTACAACACATTCCAGCCGCTGCTCTATCAGGTGGCGACTGGAGGTCTCAACCCTGGTGATGTCACTTACGCGTTGCGGTACTTCGCCGCACGGCATGAGGGTGCCCGCTTCCGCGTCGCCGAAGTTGTCGGCATTGATCATGATCAACAGCAAGTGATCTGTGACGACGGGGACCGGGTCGACTATGACTACTTGATCATTGGCAACGGCATCACGACAAATCACTTCGGCATTCCGGGTGCCGCGGAATACACCATGTCGATGTATACCCGGGCTGAGGCGCTGCGGGTTCGTGACACGATCTTCGGCAGCCTGGAGATCATCTCTGGTGAGCCCGAAATGAGTACCCACGGATTCACCGTCGTGATCGTCGGCGGCGGCCCAACTGGGGTTGAGATGGCAGGTCAGCTGGCAGAGCTCAAGAGCGAAACCATTCCGTCGATCTATCCCGAGATCAATCCAGCGCGCCTTCGTGTGGTGCTGGTGGAGATGATGGATCGTCTCTTGGCACCGTTTGACGAGTCGCTGCAAAAATACACGTTGCAGGAATTGATCAAGCGTGGCGTAGACGTTCGGCTGAACACCGCGATCACCGAGATTGAGCCGGATCGGGTCGACTTCAAGGACGGTTCTTCGATGCCGGTTGATCTTGTGATCTGGGCGGCCGGAGTATCGGGCGACCCGGTGATTCGGAACTGGGGTCTGCCCCTCGGTCGGGCAGGGCGGATCGAGATCAATGACGACCTCCGCGTCGTTGGCGAGGAGCGGATCTTCGCGATTGGTGATACTGCCGTCGGTGTGAATAAGCCGCTGCCGCAGCTGGCTCAGCCGGCGATCCAGGAGGGAAAGTTTGCTGCCAAGCAGATTGCCCGGCTGCATCGCGGCCTGGACACCCAGACGTTCCATTACCGCGACAAGGGGACCATGGCGACCATCGGTCGTGGCGATGCGGTGCTCCAGATGCCGGTGGGGGTGAAGCTGAAGGGCGTCCTTGCTTGGGCCGGCTGGATTGTGTTGCACATCGCGTACCTGCTCGGCGGGCGTAACCGGGTGCAGACGCTGATCAACCTCGGGTCCCGCTACTTTGGGCCGCGGCGTTCGAATGCGATCGTCGGTGATGTGTTGGAGACGCCGAAGCTGCGGGCGCTTAAGGCGCAGGAGGAGATCAAGCAGGAGAAGTCGGCGTAGTTGCGGCTGGGAGTGTCGGTAAGCGGGACCAAACGCGCAAGGGGCCTGGAGCGTGGCCAGGGCCGGAATCGAACCGGCGACCTTTCACTTTTCAGGCGAACGCTACTACCGACTGAGCTACCTGGCCTCGTCTCGGTGATCTCGATGGATCACCGCTTACGCGACCCCGACGGGACTCGAACCCGCGACCTCCGCCGTGACAGGGCGGCGCGCTAACCAACTGCGCCACGGGGCCCTACTGGCCCAGGGTACGCACCCTTGTGGGCGCCCGCGAAACTATAGCGCAGCAGGGGAACCGAGCGGAAACGGATGTGATTGTGAGCCTGGCTCAGGAAGCTGGCAACGGTTGGTCACGCTAAGGTTGCTGTTGCCATCCGAGGTCCCCATCGTCTAGAGGCCTAGGACTTCGCCCTTTCAAGGCGGCAACACGGGTTCGAATCCCGTTGGGGACACAAGCTAAAACGACTTCTGACTAGGCCTGATACCGCCGCCAACCGGCCAGAGTCTCCCCGGATCGACCGCCGGGGACGCGTGAGGGACGCGGGAGCTCTCGCCAGTGCTGCGTTCGGCAGGGCTGTAGACCAGCCGACTCTGCTCGGCCGGATATGGGCCCGCGCGTGCCTGCGGACTCGTGCTGTCGCGAGCTTGGACCTCGTACGGGACGGCAGGGCGCTTTGGCGCATTTGCAAAGAACTACCACGTGTCGGCGACCACCGAGCACGTGTGATCCGCCTTAAGGATGCGGGACGTCGACAGAACCCCGCGATGGCTGGCGACTTCCCGACCGTTCACCTTTCAGCCAGAACCGGAGGCGAGAAATGATCAACGAGCCTGATCGACTAATGACGATCACCGACTTGTCGGAGATGCTCGGCGTGCCTGTTGACACCTTGTACGGGTGGCGGCACCGCGGTGAGGGCCCGGAAGGCTACAGAATCGGTCGGCACGTTCGATACCGCAGGGCAGCTGTCGAGGCTTGGCTTGACACCCAAGCCGACCGGCGACGAACGTAACGTGGCGCACATTGAGCGCCGTCGCCTTCAACAGCGCGACGCTTCCGGACGAACCCGTACGGTCGTGCACTACAAGGTGCGCTACCGCGACGCGACGGGCAAGCACCACAGCGAGACCAAGACCAGATTGGTCGACGCTGAGCGCAGAAAGGCTGAAATTGAGGTCGCGCTCGCGACCGCAACGTGGCGAGATCCCAGGCGCGGTGAGCTGACTCTTGCGGAATGGGCGCATAGCTGGCTGCCAACCCGATTTGATCTTCGGCCCACTACGTGGGCACGGCTCGAAACGACAATGCAGAAGCAGGTCCTTCCCTACTTCGGCTCCGTGCCGCTGAACAAGATCACCAACGCGGTCGTGCGAGCATGGGTCTCAACTCTTCTGAGGTCCGGACTGTCGGCAGCTACCACGCGTAAGGCTGTTTTCGCCTTGCGGCAATGCTTGGCAGCTGCAATTGCGGACGAGCGCATCCAGATCAATCCTGCGTCCGAGGTGCCGCTTCCGACTGAGCGACAGAAGCCGCCGCGTTATCTATCGCAAAGCGAAGTTGAGCGCCTCGTGGATGAGATGCCTCATCAATATCGCGCCCTCGCGCTGGTCGGCGCGTACGCCGGGCTTCGCTGGGGAGAAGCTGCAGGACTGCGCAGACGCGACATCGACCCGTTGCGCTCCCGCATCCGGATAACCTCTACAGCCGTCGAGTTACGCGGCCGGGTGACCTTGGACAATGAGCCGAAGACGACGCGATCGAAGCGCTCGGTGCCCGTCGCGCGGTCCGTTATGCGGCGGCTTGACCAGCACCTGTCCGACTTTGTTGAGCCGACATCAGATGCTCTCGTGTTCACCATGCCTTCAGGTGGCCCGCTTTTCCGTGTGTGGGGCCGCAGGGTCTTGCGGCCGGCCGTGCTGCGCGCCGGGTTGGATGACATCACCTTCCACGGACTTAGGCACAGCTTTGTCGCGATCATGGTGGCCGCAGGCTGCAACGTACGCGAGGTCTCCGAGTGGGCCGGGCACAACAGTGTCGCATTTACGCTAACGAGGTACGGCGGCTTGTTTGACGACAACACTGACGCCGCCATTGATCGGCTTGATGCGCTTCTTGGAGGGTTCTGCGACGCCCGCGAATCGCGTTAGACGTTCCCTCCTCAGATGACCAAGCCTCTAGCTGTGCCGCAACTCAGAACGAATTTCGCAGACTCGAGCTAAGGAGCCGATTATGCCAGCAAGAACCTACTCCACTTATGTCTGTCTGACCTGCCCTGCCCCGACTGTGACGGCCGCAGTGTCCGCATCACGTTGCGCAGGTTCCGGAGTCTCTCGCGACTCCCCTCGCCAGCCTGCGTGCAAGTCGGGACGCGACACCCGTAAATAACAAGCCAAATAGCCGCTAGCCGATCGGCGAAGGCGCCGGGTCTGGCAACGCGAAGCCCATCCATGCGATCGTGCAGCGGTCCAGGCTCACGAGGCGGCGACGCCAAGCCGAGGCTCCCACACCTGTCGTACGTCTGGCGGCAGCCACAGCCGGCGCCAGAGCCGCAGCAGCTCCTCGCGATTGACATAGCGGCAGACATCCTCGGCCGTCCCATTGGTCAGCACGATCTCATATAGCTCCATGCGCTCGGCTTCGTTGCTCAGGTCGAAGCTTCGAGCCGGCCCTTGACCGGAGGCGTAGACACGCAACGGCAACTGCACTATTCCGGTGAGCGGGCCGCGTAGCTCTGCGAGGTCGGCTGGCAGCAAGACCGGCCGCCGCCAACCGCCGCGGCGGCGTCTGAACGCCGATGTCGTCATGCGGGCACCTCCGACCTCAACCCTGGCACGGCATGCAGACCGCATACACGGCCCGCCGGTTCGGCACCAGAGCCGAAACCACTCGAGCGGCATGAGGCAGTGATGTTCAGCGGCTCGGGCCAACTGCCGGAGGCGGTGCCGAACGCGGCGCGGGCGACTGCCGGCCGCGAGACATGGCGGTCATGCGCCTGCTCGTTGGGACGGGGTGGGGGTGTGGGGCTAGTTGATCAAGGATGCGCCACCAGAGGGCTGCTGCGGGGTGGTCGTCAGGTAGGGGTCCTTGGGCGGCGGCCAACCGCACGAGTCGGCTGGCGCCAAAGCCGGCCCGGGTGAGGTTGCTCAACCGTTCTGTGAGCTCCGGCAGGAATGGATCTGCGGTCACACTTGGGACTTCGGTGGCGAGTAATTGCCGCCATCGCCACGCCTCGTCGGTAGCCGCAGTGGCGAGTTGCTTGTCGAGTTGCTGTTGCCAGGTTCGCGCGGCGTGGCCGAGTTGGCGTGGCCCGGTTGGTCGGAGGTCACTGGGGTCGACTTGGGTGGCGGCGCGCCATACTTGCACATCGGCGATGAGCTCGGCCGGCACGGCAGCATGGGACTCCGCCCAGCCAAGACCTTCGGCGGTGAGGCGGATCTGGTCGGCGAGCTGAGTAATCAGGCGTGATCGGGCGCCCAAGTACGGCCCCCATGTGGGATCGGCGGCGATGCGGTCCGGAATTCCGGACAGCCACGCCAGAGGACCATCTCGACTACTGCGTGCGGTGGCGTTGTCTAGGCGCCAGTCCAGCACGGCGGCTCGATCATCGGCACTGCTGAGCTCCTGGCCGTCGCATGCGTCTCGTAGGCGTTCGTCCGGGTCGGTGCCCTCTGCGGCAAGGAGCAGTAGGCGGGCTCGCAGGGTCGGCCATGCCGGCTCATCTGTTAGCCCGGGCATTAACCGGTTCGCAAATGCCTCCAGTGCCTGCGCCGCACTCTTACCGACGACGCGCTCGGCCGCCACATGCAGCGCGTCGATGTAGCGCTCGACGGAGTCCCGGAGTCGGACGGCGGGATCCTGCTGTTCTTGCAGCAAGGTGCTGGCCGATCTTGCCGTGTCGTCTCGGGCAAGAATTCGTTCGAGCAGCTCGGTCGCCGTGGCGGGATGTACGGTGTCGGGCCGGATGAGGGTGTGTGGATCACCGTGCCCGACGATCTGCAGGTAGATGTGGTTGCTCAACCGTCCGCGGGTGCACATGGTGTAGAGCTGCTGCCGTGACTCGGTACCGGTGATCAGGCCGTGCAGGGTGTCGGCGGTGATCCCTTGAGCGGTGTGAATGGTGGTGGCATATCCGAGTTCAACGGAGTCGCGCACGTAGCTGGCGGGCAGGTGGACGGTCCGGCCGCTCCGGCGGTGCTTAACCCGGAGTCCGCCGTCCAAATCAACACTGGATACAGTCCAGCGATCGCCGTTCTTCACCCAATCCGAGACCGAGGTGCGGAGCCGCCGGTCGTTCCTGCGGGTGATGATCAGCTCGCCGGCACTGGCCCGGTTTCCATCCGCCAAGATCACGTCTGGTCCAGATGCCGGTGCAAACGCCAGGCGATGGACGCGGGCTCGCCGGTTGAGCTCCCCGACCAGGTCGCGGGTTGATGCGAGCATGATCGAATCCAGTCCACGGCTCTCGTCGGCGCGCCACGCCTCGAATAGGTTCTCGGTGAGCGTTGCCAGGTCGCCGACCTGGATGCGTTGCCGGTCGAGGTAGAAGCCCAACGCCTCCGGTCTGCCGTCCCGCATCGCCAGAGATGCGGCCGCTTCGGCGGAGTCGTGGAATCGGTGGAGCTCGGTCAGCCGAACCGCGCCATAGCTGTTTTCGATGTCGCGGAGGACACCGCCGGCACCGATGGCGGCCAACTGTTGATCATCACCGATCAACCGCACACTGCCACCGCAGCCAACAATGAACTGGATTGCGGTGTCGAGGGAGAGCGTGTCGGCCATCCCGGCCTCATCGATCAACACCAATGTCGAGGGGCCAATGTTGCAGATCCACTCTGGCGGCTCGCCATTCAGGTATTGGAGGGTCCAGGTGAGTTTGGCGAGGGTGTCGCTGGGTGCACCGGTCTGGTCGCGGAGCTGAGCAGCTGCTGCCGCGGACGGGGCCAACCCGATCACCTGACCGCCGCCCTCCAGCCACGCACGAGTCAGGGCCTGCAATGCTGTGGTTTTTCCGGTACCAGCGGGGGCGATCGCCAGCTGCAGCCGAGCGCCCGAGGTGGCCATGGATCGGACCAGAGCGGCCTGCCCGATATCAAGTGCCACTCCGTTGGCTGCCGACTCCAGCAACGCCAACTCGACCGCGACCGCATCGACGGTGCGCCCGTCGGTGCGCCCAGCGGTAGCGACCAACCGGCGCTCAGCGTCGAGGATTCGGGCCGAGGTGAACAGGTCCGCGCCGGCGACGGTGTAGACCGACGAGCCATCGGACCGCCGTAGCGCCGCCGGTTCCACGGCACCGTCGTCAATGCTGGTGAGCGGTATCGATCTGGTGTTGAGCACTTCGGCAACGAGAAGGTCAACTAGGTGATCTAGGTTGTCGGTGGAGAGGTTGGCGGCGCGTACTTGCCGTTGTGCTTCGGCGCGGACATGCCAGATCTGCCAGGTGGAGCGGTGCTCCTCCATCGCCGTCAGCACCCGATCGGCCGCCGCCTCGATCCAATCTGTGTCGATGACTGGGCTGATCTCGTCCCACGGATGAAGGGTGGCGTGCACCATGGCATCCACCGCCTGAGGCCCGCCGAGGACCTGGGCGGCCTCATTGTGCCAACGCGTCCGCTGCTCGGTCAGACTGCGTGGTTCGTGCTTGGCGCTGCGGGTCTCCAATGTTGCCTGCTGCGCCAGATGCAGCATCTCCACCGGCGTCGGTGGCCGGCCATGATCCCGCTGAAATTGCTGGGCCAGCTCCTCGCGCCGGCTCTCGATGCTGACCCTCCGCGCCGACCAGCGCCGGTTCAGGGCAGGGTCGACGCCGATGATCTCTCGTATCGGCCGGAGTCGTGGATCGCCGTCGGCGCGCTCCGCGAACCGGACCCCGAGGATGTCGCGGAGATGATGTTCCAGGGCGGTGTTGTAAGTCTCCGACGCCGCCACCGTGGCCTTGAACAGCACCCGCCCATCGATGGACAACCACTGTCCGTCCAGGGTCTGCACCTTGTTCGCAACGGCGAGGTGGGTGTGCAAATCCGGATCCCCGGCCCTGGAATCGCGGTGGGTGAATGCGGCGGCGACCAGACCGGTCACATTGACCTGCCGGACCCCGTTCGTGCCCTGCCGGGTGAACAGGGCGTGGCGTTCGATGAAGTTCAGCGCATCCTGCACCGCAGCGTGATGTGCGCGCTCAATTTGTGCTGCGACGCGCGGCTCTGCGACCGCCCACAACGTCGAGACGGACTTGACCGGGGAGAACGTGAGGTCGTATCCGGCAACTGTCTGGGTACGTGGACGCGACAGCTTGGCGATGGTGGCGGCGATCTCGCGCGCATCGATCGGATCGCGGCCATGCTCTGCTCGGAAGAACTCCCGCGCCACCTCGGTTCGAATCTGGGCCCGCAGTGCCGCTGAGACTGGCTCGTCTGCCTGCTGTCCCGCCGTCTCCTGCGCGGCAATCCGCCTTGCCACCTCGACCTGGAAAGGGCTGACGCCGCCGTAAACCTTGAAGGGCGCACCCAGCTCGGTCGCTGCCTTGATGCTTGCGTCGGTCAGATCTGCAGTGTCTAGCTGCTCCAGCCGATTCGCAGCGAGGGGATGCATGCCAGTTCCGAAGAGCGCCTTCATCTGCTCCGCGGTGACCGGATCCCCGACGTTCACACCGTCGATGCCGGCCATGCCAGACCCGATCCACCCTCCCGGAGTCTCACCTCGTTCGGTGTAGTAGGAGGCCAACCCGATGTGGCCCTTCTCGGTGGCATCGAACGCCGCAACTTGCCGCGTCAGGTAGTCGTACCCCGACCCGGCGCTGAGCTTGTGAATGCTCATCGTCACAACCACTGAAGGCGAAATCCGTCACCCCCGCGGTCATCCCCAGCGGGGCGACTGTCCGGCAATGCAAAGAGGTGTATCGGACTTGCGATCTTTCTAGATCGCTGCACTGGCTGATGAGAATGGGAGGTCGGCCGGCGACGTCGACACACACTGGTGCGGGTGAG
>Ga0207428_10001011_pt1 | contig 31194 bp, 27 predicted proteins | sample RhiMethybrSRZTD1_FD_187600 | JGI IMG/M metagenome (GOLD analysis project Ga0207428, IMG submission 187600) | Populus rhizosphere microbial communities from Tennessee, USA - Rhizosphere MetaG P. TD hybrid SRZTD1 (SPAdes) (version 3) | ecosystem: Host-associated > Plants > Roots > Rhizosphere >...
GCTCGAGCTGCTCAACCCGCGGTTCGCGGTGCTCGACGAGACCGACTCGGGTCTCGACATCGACGCGCTCAAGATCGTCGCCGAGGGCGTCAACCGGTTCCGGGCGCAGGGCGACCGCGGTGTCCTGCTGATCACCCACTACAGCCGGATCCTGCGCTACATCACCCCGGACTTCGTCCACGTGTTCGTCGGCGGCAAGGTGGCCGACGAGGGTGGGCCGGAGCTCGCCGAGCAGCTCGAGGCCGAGGGCTACGACCGCTACGTGAGCGCCGCGGCCGGACTGTGAGCTGACCGCGAGGGACAGGAGTCGATCGTGAGTTACGACGTCGAGAAGGTGCGGGAGGACTTCCCGATCCTGTCGCGCCGGCTGGCCGGCGACCGGCCGCTGGTCTACCTGGACAGCGCCAACACCTCGCAGAAGCCGCAGCAGGTCATCGACGCGATCTACGAGCACTACCGGGTGCACAACGCCAATGTGGCTCGGGCGTTGCATCAGCTCGGCTCCGAGGCGACCGAGGCCTACGAGCGCGCCCGCGACAAGATCGCGGCGTTCGTCAAGGCTCCGAGCCGCGACGAGATCGTCTTCGCCAAGAACATCTCCGAGGGGCTCAACCTGGTGGCCAACGTCCTCGCGTGGGCCGAGCCGCCGTACTCCGTCGGACCCGGCGACGAGATCGTCATCACCGAGATGGAGCACCACTCCAACATCGTGCCGTGGCAGCTGCTGGCCCAGCGTAAGGGCGCGACGCTGCGGTGGTTCGGCGTGACCGACGAGGGCCGGCTCGACCTGTCGAACGTCGACGACCTGATCAACGAGCGCACCAAGGTCGTGTCGCTGGTCCACATCTCCAACGCGCTCGGCACCCTGAACCCGGTCGCGGACATCGCGCAGCGGGCCCACGAGGTGGGAGCGCTGGTCGTCGTCGACGCCGCCCAGGCGGTGCCGCAGATCCCCTATGACGTGACCGCGACCGGCGCCGACTTCGTCGGGTTCACGGGGCACAAGATGATCGGCCCGACCGGCATCGGCGTCCTGTGGGGCAAGCGCGAGATCCTCGAGCAGCTGCCCCCGTTCCTCGGCGGTGGCGAGATGATCGAGACGGTCACGATGGAGCGTTCGACCTACGCGCAGCCACCGGCCCGGTTCGAGGCCGGCACCCAGCCGATCGCCGCGGCCGTCGGGCTCGGCGCCGCGGTCGACTACCTCAGCGGACTTGGCATGGAGTCGGTCGCCGCCCACGAGCAGCAAATCACCAAGTACGCGCTGGAGCGGCTGTCGGAGGTGAAGGACCTGAAGATCCTCGGACCCGCCGACGCGGTGGATCGCGGGGGTGCGATCAGCTTCGAGCTGGCCGGGATCCATCCGCACGACGTCGCTCAGGTCGTCGACTCCCGAGGCGTCGCCGTCCGCGCCGGGCATCACTGTGCGAAGCCGGTCCATGCGCGGTTCGGCGTGCAGGCGTCGGTTCGGGCCTCCTCGTACCTCTATACGACCGAGGGGGAAATCGACGAGCTGGTCGATGCGTTGAACTACACGAAGCGCTACTTCAAGGTTTGAGTTAGGACGGCATGGAGCTCGACACGCTCTACCAGGAGATCATCCTGGACCACTACAAGCACCCGCACCATCGGGGCTTGCGCGAGCCGTACGACGTAGAGGTTCACCACGTGAACCCCACGTGCGGCGACGAGGTGACGCTGCGCGTGCACCTGGTGGGCGAGACGGTCGTCGACGTCTCCTACGACGCGCTCGGCTGCTCGATCAGCCAGGCCGCGGCGTCGGTCATGACCGATCTGGTGATCGGACGTAGCCTGGAGGAGGCGACCGCGCTGCACGAGGACTTCCTCGCGCTGATGCAAGGCAAGGGCGAGCCCGACGAGGACCGCCTCGAGGACGGCGTCGCCTTCGCCGGCGTGGCGAAGTTCCCGGCCCGGATCAAGTGCGCGCTGTTGTCCTGGATGGCGTGGAAGGACGCGACGAGTCAGGCACTCGCAAAGGAGGCATCATGAGCGAGACCACCAAGGCCGACGACCTGCCCGAGGTGGACCTGTCGGGCCCGAAGCCGACGTCCGTCGAGGACGTCACCGAGGCCCTGAAGGACGTCGTCGACCCCGAGCTCGGCATCAACGTCGTTGACCTCGGCCTGGTCTACGGCGTCGAGCTCGACGACGAGTCGAACGCCACCATCGACATGACCCTGACGTCGGCAGCCTGCCCGCTGACCGACGTCATCGAGGACCAGACCAGTCAGGCCCTCGAGGGCCTGGTCAAGGACCACCGGATCAACTGGGTCTGGATGCCGCCGTGGGGTCCGGACAAGATCACCGACGACGGCCGCGAGATGCTGCGGGCGCTCGGCTTCAACGTCTAACCCGTCGGCCGGACCTCAGTCGTCGAAGTTCTCGTCGAAGTAGCCCTGGAACGCCAGCTTGTAGGTGTCCTGGTAGTCGCCGTTCTTGAACTCCGGCAGCTTGTCCACGAGCACGTCCTTGAGCACCTTCTCGTACTGGTCGCGCTCGGTCTGCGGCATCGCGTCGATCTCGTCCTGGCTGGGCAACGTGGGGTTGTCGGTGGAGCCGAACCAGCGCTCGACCTGGTCCGGCGGGTAGCCCGCCGCCGCGGAGTGGAGGTCCTGTCCCGAGATCAGCGGGTGGACGTCGTACGTTCCCGGATCGACCAGCTGTGACGCGATCATGAGCTGCCGCGCCTCCAGTGCCGACTCGGCGGCTTGGGTCTGGTGCTGCCATTCGGTCTGCTCGTTGTTGGCGAACGTGTCGGTGAAGAAGTCGCCGCCGGCGTTCGTCACGGCACCCGACAGATAGCTGATCGACGCCTCGCCGAGTTTTCCGACCTGCTCGGCACCGGGCAGCGGGATGACGCCGACGAGGTCCTTGCCCATGTCGATCCAGGCCTGGATCCGCCTGTCGTCGTCCTCCGCGCCCTGGATCTTCTGCTCGCCGACCGCGTCCATGAACCAGCCCTCGAGACGGGCGTCCTGCCGCAGGACCGACTCGGACAGCGTGCCGTCGGACATGTCGCGTGAGATCTCGAGGTTCTGGTACGCGCTGACGCCCTGTCGCATCGCGGCGATCCCGTCGTCATTGGAGATCGTCAGCTTCACCAGGCTCTTGAGCTCGCCCTGCTCGAAGATCGGGCTGGCAAAGCCGTTCTCGTCGAGCGTGATCCCGCCGGGTCGCTCCGCGCCGTCGACCGGGTTGAGGATGCCGTCGCTCACCGACTCCATGTAGCTCGACAGCATGTGCGCCAGATGCTTGGTGCCGTCGCCGGTCACGAAGTTCTCGTTGGCTTGGTCGTTGTCGGGCAGGTACTCCGCGATCGACGACATCAGTCCGGCCGCGTCATGCTGCCGGCCCGTGTCGCTGATGTTCGTCGGGTCGGTCGTCGCCGCGTCCAGGGCGCCGAGGAGGCTGTTGATGCCCTCGGTGTCGTTCAGGTAATCCCGATCCTTGATGTAGTACTCCTGGCGCTGCGGATCGTCGAAGAAGTTCAGCGCGGCCTCGCCGTTGTTCCCCAGGGAGCCGAAGTAGGACGCCATCAGATCCTTGTTGTGGATCAGGTTCGAGCCGTCGTTGCACCAGCTGTTGCCGCCGTAGTCCATCTCGTAGAGCTTGTCGCCCAACGGATCGAGCAACTCGGTGCTGTAGTGACCATCGTCCAGCAGGTACGACAATGCCGACTCGAACCCGCGCGGCGGGTAGTCCCTGCGGTTGTCCTCGATCGCCTGTCCGAGGTCCTGGCCGTACTGCGCCCGTTGCTGGTCGTCCCACATCGCGTCGGCGAAGCCGAGACCGGTGCGGAACGTCGAGGCGAGGTTCGCGGCGTCGTCACGGGTGCCTTGGTAGGCGATCGTGCCGAGCTTGTCGAGGAACTGCAGCGCACCCTTGGCGCCGAGCTTCTCGTACATCGAGGCGGTGACGGCCAGGCTGGAGTCCTGCCAGGTCTGCAGCAGGGTCGCGTACTGCTTGAGAACGTCCTCGTCGGTCTCCCAGTTGATGTCGGCGTTGCGGATCTTGTCGGCGAGCTTCTGGCCCATGATGTCGACGACCCCAGGGGCCAGGATGTCGAGGTTGAGCATGATGTTGGGATCGAGGTCGGGATGCGCCAGCAGATAGTCGGCCAGCTGGTCCGGGGTCATCGCGGCGAGGTCGGACGGCAGCTTGGTGAACGAGATTCCGGAGAAGTCGTACTGGGGGTAGACGCTGGCGACCCAGCTCGGTAGCGCACCGGCGGCGTACATCGCGCGCAGGTCCTTCTCGTTCGGCCCCCGCTTGAGCATCCCCTCGACCTCGGTGGCCTTGTCGTCGAGGTTGCCACCGAGCCAGCCGAACTCGGTCTGCAGCGTCGACCTCAACGTCCCGGATGCGCTGGCGATGTCGGTGCCGTAGTCCCGGTCCTCCTTCGACCCGCCCTTCTCGTAGTCCGCGTAGTCGAGGCCGAAGGAGTCGTTGGCATGGCTGGTGTAGCACTGGTTGAGCTTGCTCACCGCACGCGGATTCTGCTTGCTGCCAGGATCGTCGAAGCCTGGGCCGCTGTTCATGTTGTAGTCGTCGACCGCGATCGCGAACATCCGGAGCGCCCCGCCGGCGAACGTCACCGTCTGCTTCATGTTGGAGACCTGCGAGTCGGTCGTCTGGGTCGCACCGCCGACGTACGGCTTGATGTCGTCCTCGACCGCGTCGAGGGCGGTCTTGTGCTTGGAGTTGACGTCGCCCTCGATGTCCTCGATCGCGGTCAGTCCGTCCTTGCCCTTGTCGGCGGCACTGGTGATCTCGTAGCCCGTGACGGGGTAGTACTCGAAGAGCTCGTACTCGTGCATTTCTCGGGGTCCCCTGTCGAGATCGGTGTCGCCGTGGACACGTAGCCGGATGCGCGGCTCAGCGTAAGAGGCCGAAGGGTCACCGCTACTGTGGCGCGTCGTGACCAGCCGCCCGAGCCTCGACCCGGCGCAGTGGGAGGCCGAGCTCGCCGAACTGTTTCGCGGTCGGAAGGTCATCGTCGGGTTCAAGGTGCTCGCCGCCATGACCGCCGACGTCGCGAAGCTCCGGCGATGGGGTGCGCGCAAGCCGCTGCTGATCGCGCGGGGTTTCGGCGCGGGCCGGCCGCCGGAATCTGGCGACGCCGAGGTGCTTGTTCTCGACGTCCCCATGACGGCCTCCATGACCGACGAGATCGGGGCGATGGCCCGGCTGGCGGCGGATCCGCCGGCCGGGGTGGTGCGCAGGGTCGAGCCTACGATCCCGGGCGCGAGGCGGTCTGGTGGCTGCCGGCACACACCGAGCTGACCGAGCTGCTCGGCCGGCCGGTGCTCGGCGGGCGGCCGACCGCATGGGGCCGGCTCGAGGACAAGACCACCTGCGATGCGTTGTGGGACGCGGCCGGCGTTGCGCGAAGTCCGATGCGGATCGGGCCGGCGAGCGATCTTCGGGCGCTGCGGGCCGCCTCCGACGAGGTCGGCGGCGCGAACGGAGTCGTCTGGTCGGGTGACGCCAGCGCCGGCGTCAACGGCAGTGCAGACTGCGTACGTTGGGTGCGCTCCTCGTATGACGCCGACACGGCGTACGAGCACCTTCGCCCACGATGTCGCCGGATCCGGGTGATGCCGTACCTCGACGGGGTTCCGTGCAGCATCCACGGCTACGTCCTCGACGACGGCGTGGCGGTCTTCCGGCCGGTCGAGCTGGCTGTGCTTCCGTCGGCCGACGAGGGACGATTCGTGTTCGCCGGGTTGTCGACCTGGTGGGATCCGCCGCCGTCGGTCCGCGAGCAGATGCGGACGGTCGCGCGTCGGACAGGTGCATTGCTTGCCGATCGGGCCGGCTATCGCGGCGCGTTCAACGTCGACGGAGTGTCGACCGCAGACGGCTTCCGGCCGACCGAGCTGAATCCGCGCTTCACCGTCGCGCTGGCGACCCTGGTGCCGCATCTCCCGTTGGAGCTCGTGCATGCCAACGTCGTCGCCGGACACAGCGCCGGCATCAGCGCGGACGATCTGGAGCGCTTGGTCGTCGACACGGCGGACTCGGTTCGGCGGGCGTACCCGATCGCGAACTGTCGCCACCGGCTCGACGGCCCGGTCACCGCGCGGATCAGCGAGGGAGTGGTCCTCGCCCGCCCGGCGGTCACGAGCGGCTCGATCGTGAGCTTCGCTCCGGCCGACGGCGTGCTCCGTCGGGGCCGGCGGATCGCCGAGCTGCTGGCCGGAGTACTCCGGTTCGCCGACCGGCAGTGGGGCTGCGACTTCGGCGAGCTGTCGATCGCGCCGGATGTTCACCCGGACGACGAAGCCGGATGAGTTTTCCACAGATTCGCCGACGTCGGCCCCGGTGACCCCTTGGCCCATTAGCGTCCACGGTGTTGCTAGAGATCCGGTCGAGAGGGGCCGGTGACAAGCCGTCAGGAGGAAACATGAGTAACCCCCAGGCCGTGGGACTCAACGAGGTCGGTGGCGTCACCAAGGGCGCCAACCAGACCATCGACGTCCAGAGCGGCAACACGCAGCACGCCCGCAACACCCAGTCGACTGCCGACATGCTCGCCGGCAAGAACTTCGGTCCGGCCAGCCGAGTGCAGTACTCCAGCCTGCTCGCCCAGGCCGGCGCCGGAAACACCCGCGCCCGCCACTCGTCGGAGTATGCGGAGAAGAAGGCCATGGGTGAGCGGCAGGCCGTGCAGGGCCACGACGACGCCACGCAGACCTACAGCACCGCGGCCAACCAGGCCGAGACGACCTTCGGCTCGCTGAACCGGCCGCTCTGACCTGCCGACTGAACTCTCTGGAGACAAGGAACCACGACGATGACGAAGATCCACCACGATTTCGCTTCCAACGAAGAAGGCCTGTCGTTCACCAACGGCCAGGTGACCGGTGCGCAGGACGCCCGTGACGCCGCCGTGTCGGCCAACAACGTGGCGCGGGCCGGCCTCGGTGACGACGTCGCCGGTTCCGACGCGCTGGCTCAGCGCTCGCAGATCGAGTTCCAGCGCGACACCGAGTTCGCCGACCTGGCGCAGGTCCAGCACAACCAGGGCCAGACCAGCAACGACATCCAGCACGCGACCGCCGGCCGGGTGCAGAGCCTGTTCAACAACGCCTGATCAGGCGTCAACACCTGAGTTCGAGTGACAGAGGGAGAGGAGGCTGGAGATGAGTGGATACGGCATCGAGCCGGAGCCGGTCTATGGCTCCGGTAAGAACATCCACGGCCTCGGCCCGGAGGCGTACGGCAGTGCGAACAACGTGCTGCAGTCCATCGCCGACGCGCAGAGCATCGTGCACCACCCGCAGGTGAGCAGTGCGCTGGGCGCCTTCTACGACACGCACTCCAAGGATGCTCACGCGCTGATGTACTCCGTCGAGGACTGCGGCGGCAAGATCGCCAAGACATCGACGTTCTGCGTCGAAGGCGAAGACGAGGCGACCGCCGCGTCCACGGTGGCGGCGAACCAGGGCGAGCAGACGCTGTCCGCTCTGAACCGGCCGATCTAGCCGACCGGGCGCGCCTGACAGCACAGCGACATCTGAGGGAGGTCACGCGAAAGCGTGGCCTCCCTTGTCGTATGCCGCTCCGTCCTATGCGGCACCGTCGTTACGCCGCGCTCACTCCGGCGTCTGCGCGGTCTGGACCTGGCCGGCCAGGCCGTTGCGCGAGGCGTACAGAGCCCGGCCCACCGGCAGCGACTGTGCGCTCACGCCACCGATGACGCGGCCCTCCATCCGGTCGCCGGAGAAGATGAAGCCCGGCGTGCCGAGGTCGTTGAGCCGCTGGATGACCGGCTCGAACTGAGCCCGAGCGAAGCCGCCCATCCGACGCGCCATCACGAAGTGGAAGCCGAGATCGCGGCCCTGGGCGAAGTAGTCCACGAGCGGATTGAGCGGGTTGCCGCTGGAGGTCGACACCAGGTCGTAGTCGTCGACGACGACCAGCACCTCGGGCCCGGTCCACCAGGAGCGGTTGCGCAGTTGCTCCGACGTGACGTCCTGGCCCGGCAGCCGCTTCTTCAGCGAGGCGGCGATCTCGAGGCAGACCTGCTCGGCGGTCGGCGCGTCGGTCGCGTACGCCAGGTTGTAGTCCTTGCCGACCACGTCGAGCAGTGACCGTCGGAAGTCGACGACCGCAATCGCGAGCTTCTCGGCCGGCATCAGCTCCATGTGCCCACGCAGGATGAGGCGCAGCAGGTTGGTCTTGCCGGTCTCGCCGTCGCCGAGGACCAGCAGGTGCGGGTTGGAGCCCATCAGGTCGACCGAGGCCGCGCTGAGGTTGCGGTCGAGCACCCCGGCCGGCACGCCCGGGTACTTCGGATCGACCGGGGGCAACTGGTCGCGGTTGACCGTGGTGGGCAGCACGCGGACCCGCTGCACGGCCTGCTCCGGCCAACGCTCCTTGAGACTCGTCACGAGGGCGGAGACGGCCGGTGACAAGCCCTCGTCGTCGGCCACGCCGTCGATGCGGGGGAGCGCGGCGTGGAAGTGCAGCCCCGGATCGACCAGCCCGCGCCCCGGCGCGTCCTTCGGGATGTTGGCCATCTCCTTGCGGCCGAACTGGCTGTCGAAGGCGTCATTGAGCCGAAGCTCGATCCGGCCGCCGAACGACGGCTGCATGCGCATCCGTACGTCCATCGTCTGGTTGACCGTGACGATCACGTGGATGCCGTAGTTGAGTCCGCGAGCGGCGAGGTCGGCGACGGTGAAGTCGAGCGTGTCGTACTCCTCGCGGAATCCGCCCCAGCCGTCGACGACGAGGAACACGTCGCCCGGCGCGTCCTTGGGCGCCCGGCCGTCCGCCCTCGCCTGACGGAACTCCTCGATGCTGCCGACGCCGAGGCTGCGGAACAGCTCCTCACGACGTTCCAGCAGTGTCACGACGTCGTTGATCGTCCGGCTGATCCGCTCGGGATCGGTGCGGGGCGTCACGGTCGCGATGTGCGGCGCATCCGCCATCGAGCGCAGGGTGCCGCCGCCGAAGTCGATGCAGTAGAAGACGACGTCGGACGGTGCGTAGCGGAAGCAGAGCGAGGCGATCAGCGAACGCAGCAAGGTGCTCTTGCCGCTCTGCGGAGCGCCCAGGATCATCAAGTTGCCCGCACCGCCGGTGAAGTCCCAGCGCATGGGGTACTGGTGCTGCTTGGCCGGCTCGTCGACCAGGCCGAAGATCGCGTCGACGGTGCCGTCCTCCTTGATGTCCATCAGGCTGTCGAGCGGCAGGGCTGACGGCAGCGGCTCGAGCCAGACCTGACGTACCGGCGTCGCGCCTGCTCCGGCCAGTCGCTCGCAGATGACGTCGAGGTTGCTCTTCTCGTTCCTTGCCGCCGGTCCGGCCGGCTCGTCGCCGTTCGTGGCGACCAGGGCGGCCTGCTGCTCGGCGATCCAGGCGCCGAGGCCGTTGACCGACAGGTACGGCACCACCGGCACGGTCGTCTTCGGACCCGACGACGGCGGTGTGTACGGCGAGGAGACCAGCGCGGCCTTGAACCGTTCGAACACGGTGGTGTCGACCTTGAGGTAGCCCGACCCGGGTTCGGGCGGCAGGTGATAGGCGTCCGGTACGCCGATCGCGTCGCGCGACTCGGACTCGCTGAACGTACGCAGCGAGATCCGGTAGGACAGGTGCGACTCGAGGCCGCGGATCTTTCCGGTCTCCAGCTTCTGGCTGGCCAGCAGCTGATGCACTCCGATCGACCGGCCGATCCGGCCGATGGCGACGAACAGCTCGGCGAAGTCCGGCTTCGCGGTCAGCAGCTCGGAGAACTCGTCGACGATGACCAGCAGATGGGGGAGCGGCTCGAGTGGCTCGCCGGCGTCGATCAGGTCGTGGTAGGCCGTGACGTTGGGCAGGTTGCCGACCGACTTGAGGATCTCCTGACGCCGCTGCATCTCGCCGAACAGCGCGTCGTGCATCCGGTCGACCAGCGTCAGGTCGTCCTGCAGGTTGGTGATGATGCCGGCGATGTGGGGGATGTCTTCCATCGCGGCGAACGTCGCACCGCCCTTGAAGTCGACCAGCATCAAGGCGAGCCGATCCGGACCGTGGTTGATGACCAGCGAGCTCACCAGGGTCCGCAGCATCTCCGACTTGCCGGAGCCGGTCGCGCCGACGACGAGGCCGTGCGGTCCCATGCCGCCGTGCGCGGACTCCTTGAGGTCGAGCATCACCGTGTTGCCGTTGCTGCCGATCCCGATCGGGACCCGCAGCAACTCGCGTAGGCTGCGCGGCCGCCAGGTACGGGTCGGTTCGAGCCGAGCCGGGTCGTCGACGCCGAGGATCTCCGGCAGGCCGACCGTGTGTGACAGGTTGTCGCCGCCTTCCTCCTCCTCGTTGACCCGCAACGGCGACAGCTGTCTCGAGACCACCGAGGGAACGCCGGACGGAATCGCGTCGCGCCGGAACGGCAGCGACCGGGACGCCAGCGTCATGTTGCTGTCGACGCCGATCTGGATCCGGTCGTCGATCTGCTGCGGCTCGTCGCGCCGGTGCTCAAGCAGCGCGACGACATGGATTCCGAGCCGGTCCAGCGACACCGACGGGTCCGGCGATGCGAGGTGCTGATGGGTGGTCAGCCCGTCGCCGTCGATGAAGACGACGATGTGCTGCGGCGGCAGATGCTGCTGTCCGCGAGCCCGCTGATGACGATCGAGTCGGGCGTCCAGCGTCGGAGCCAGCATCTCGGCCATCCCGGCGACGCTGTTCGCGATCAGCCGCGACGGCACGTCGCCGTCCATGAGCTGCGTCTCCTGGGCATGCGGCAGCCACTTGGCCCAGTCCCAGTGGTCCGCGTTGGCGTCGGAGCGTACGACGGCGATCTGCACCTCGTGCGGCGCGTGGAAGGCAGCCAGCTCCATCGCCATCGACGCCGCGAGATCGCGCGTAGCGACCGGCGCGCCCAGCACCGTCATGGCGCCGATGCTCCGCAGGTCGACGGTGATCGGCTGGTCGCGAAGCACCGAGTAGCGGGCGTGCAACTCCTTCGCGGCCTGCAGGCACACCGGGTCGAACTCATTGAGCGGTCCGGTGTCGGCCGCCATCGTCAGTGGCGACGCGAGCGGCTGGTCGCCGGTGCCGATCCGTACGACGAGGAAGTCCGAGTCGGGCAGGCGTCGCTCCCATCGCCGTGCGTCGTTGCGCGCGAGATCGACCAGGTTCTCCGGCAGCGGATGCCGCCAGGCCTCACTGCGTCGCTGGACGGCGATCCGTGCCCGCAGGGTGTGGCGCATCTGCTCGATGTAGTCCAGATAGCGCTCGCGCCCTTCGCGCAGTTGCTTCTTCGGCCCGGTGCGCTGGCTGACGATCATGATGGCGGCGAAGCAGATCGCGCCGCAGAAGACCAGCAGGCTGGCGACCGCCTGGATCTTGCTGGCGCCGGCGGTGAGTGCTCCGGTGAGCGCGCCGGTGCCCATCATCATCGGCATCATCATCATACCGAGCCCGGCCACGGCCGGTGGGGCTTGCGGACTGCCAGGCGGTTCGGCGATCTCGAGATTGCCCGGATCGACGGTCGGTGGCGCAGTACGCGGCGGCCGCTTCACCAGCGTGGTCGTCACAGCACAGACTCCTCATCGTTGTCCCGCCCGAGCACCGTCACGGTGGGTGTAGTGACCTGGACCACGATATGCTCCCGCAGGTCTCGGGGCTATCGGGGTGTCCTGACCGCCCGGGGTGGACGCACGCAGCATCGATTGATCGACTCGACCGGGGAGGCCTGGTGCTCACCGCCTACAGCCGCGTCACCGTCGTGAGCGGCGCGCGGAAGGTCGACCTGGCGCTGCCGAGCGCGCTCCCTGTCGCCGACGTCGTGCCACAGGTGCTGCGCTACTGCGTACCGGACGGCGACGAGCAACGCCCGACCGCGTTCACTCTCGCTCGGCTCGGTGGTCTGCCGCTGTCGCTCAACCAGACGCTTGCCGAGGCCGGCGTCCTCGACGGTGAGGTGCTCGAGCTTCGCGGTGAGGGCGCCGCCGTCCGGCCGGCTTTGGTAGAGGACGTACGCGACGCGCTCGAGGACAGCGTCGACGCGGCCGGGGGATGGTGGACGTCGCAGACGACGCTGACGTTCAGTCTGCTGGCCAGCGCCGTGGTGCTCGGCCTGCTCGCCGTCGTGCAGTACTTGTTCCCCGAACTGATCGAGGGCAGCACCGACGCACGGGTGGTGTCCGCGTTCGCCGCGCTGGTCGTCTCCTTCGGCCTGATGGTGTGGGCCGCGGTCTTCAACCACGGTTGGGTCGCACAGGTCCTGGCCGCGGTCGCGATGGCATGGGCGTTCCTGTCCGGCACCGAGGTGGGGGTCGCAGCCGATCTCGATCCGTTCGTCGTCCTTATGCTCGGCTGGATCTTCGTCGCCGGTGTCGTTGCGCTGGCCCGGGTGTGCACCGAGTACGCCATGCCGCACGTCACGGCCGCCGTGGTCCTGGTCGCGACCGGACTGGCGGTGAGCTTCGTCGGCATGGCCGACATCGACCCGGCCCAGGTGCGGCGGATCGCGCCGGCGGTCGCGATGCTGGCGGCCGGTGTCCTGCCGCGCCTGACCCTGTCGGTCGGCGGTGTCGCCAGTGCGGACTACCGGGTACGGCACGCCGGCCGGATCACCGGCGAAAGCCTCGCGAGCCGCTATCGGCAGAGCAACTGGATGCTGATCGGCGGTCTCGTGGGATTCGCCCTCGTGGTCGTGTGGGGCGGCTTCTGGCTGACCTTCAGCACCGGGGCCTGGGACCGCTACCTCGCGCTCAGCATCGCAGTGGCGGCCCTGCTCCGGTCGCGGGTCTACTCCCGGACACCGCACATGGTGCCGTTCCGTGCCGCTGCAGTCGCAATCGCCGTCCTGCAACTGATCCGGCTCACCGAGGATGTTCCCGAGCTCCGGGAGTGGATCATCCCCGGCTTCGCCGGCGCCGCGCTGTTCGTCGTCGCGATCAGCAGTCTGCCGATGACCGACATCACCCGCGCCCAGATCAAACGGGTGCTCAACATCGCCGAGTTCCTGATCATCGTCGACATGGTCGTCGTGACGATGGGGGCCGTCGGCCTGTTCAGCGAGATCCAGGACAAGCTGTGAGTGCCGGGGAGTGGTGACCGATGGCTGACGAGCAGGACGGCCCGACCGAGGAGGAGCTCGAAGCCCGCCGTCGCGCTTCGGCGCAGGACGCCGCCGGTGACCTCTCGCGCATGGGCGTCGATCCGCGGCTGCTCGGTCTCGACCCGGTGTCGGCTCCGCCGCCACCGGCTGGCCCGGAGGCCGCGTCTCCACCGGCGCCGACCCAGGGCGGCTCCGGCGGCGAGGCACCGTCCGACCATGGCGCCGTCGTGCCGTTGCGTCCGGAGTTCGCCGGTCCGGCATCCGTGCCCGGGGGCCGGCCGCCGCAGCAGCCGGCGCCGTCGATGAGCCCGGCGCTCGGTCCGCCGCCGGGACAGTACTTCTCGCCCCATGGCGATCCGGCTCCGGCTTCGCCGCCGATGGCCGAGCAGCCGCGGTCGGCGACCGTCGGCCCGGTCGAGTCGCTCCTGGCCCGCACCACCCCCGGCAAGGCCGCCCCCAGCACCTCCGGTCGCTGGGTCAGGGCCGTGACCTTCGGTCTCGTCACGCCGGACGCCGCCGAGACGGTCGGGTCGGAGCGAATGCTGGTGGGTGCCCTGCGTACCCGGCAGAACGACCGACGTGTCGTCGCCTTCAACGCCGGCAAGGGCGGCGTGGGAACCACCACGGTCGCCCTGGGCGTCGCCACCGCGTACGCCGCGCTTCGCGACGACCCGACCGTGCTCGTCGACGCGCACTCCGGCACGGCGTCGCTGGGCCAGATGCTCGGCGTACCGGCCGCGCTGACCGGTCGCGACCTGGTCGCGGACACCGACGCCGAGCCGACTGTCGTGCCCGGCGGACTGCGGGTCGTCGACGGCTGCGGTTGGGGCACTCCGCTGCGTCGCGCCGACGTGCCGCCGCTGCTGGATCGGCTCGGCCGCGACCATGCGTTCACGCTGGTCGACGTCGGCAACGACCCGGGTGAGGCGGCGTACGCAGCGCTGGCCCGCAGCGATCAGACCGTCATCGTCACCTGCGCGGGCGCCTGGGGGCTGTCCAGCGCCCGCGTGGCCGCAGCGCGACTGCGCGACGTCGACACGTTCGCGATCGACCGGGCGATCTACGTCGTCGTGTGCACAAACGACGAGTCCTATCGCAAGGTCCATCGCGAGGTCATGCAGCAACTGGCCCAGGGACCGGTGCGTGCCGTCGTGGTTCCGCCCGACCCCGAGCTCGCCGCCGGACAGCCGTTCGACCCGAGCAGGGTGCGTCCCGCGACACGGGAGGCGATGCTCGAGGTCGCGGCCGCGATCGCCGTCACGAGTGGTCTGCACTGATGTCGACGACCCCTCCCGAGCCGCCGCCGCGTACGTCGGAGCCGCCGCCGGCGCCGGAGTTCGACATCCCGAACGCCGAGAAGTACATGCTCGAGGCCGACGTGATGCGGCGCCGCCAGCTGCGTTCGGCCCTGCTGCACGGCTCGACCCGGACCTGGCGCGAGCACCGCAAGGTGTGGCCGGGCGTTGTTGCGGGCATCGTCGCCGGTGGCCTGATCATCGCGGTGATCGCGGTGAGGACCGCCTACGACAAGGACAAGGAGAGCCAGGACGCGGCGGCGCTGCTGGAGTTCTGCGACTCGTACCTCGAGAACCAGACCGTCCTGCTTGGTGCGGATCTCGATCTCACCGAGCCCGACGAGGTCGAGAACGCGTCGGGCACGGCCCGTGACCTGAGCGAGCTGGTGCCGGCGGATGTGGCCGACGAGATCGGACCGGACGTCGAGACGATCGCCGACCAGTTCGGCGTGATGGTCGACCACGAGGACGATCCCGGCCGGCTGGAGAGACTCAACTCCGCCAACAAGGTCGAGTCGGCGCGGGCCGACCTGGAGAGCTTCAGCAACCAGAATTGCGACGACGTGTGAGGCATCTGTGCTGGTGACTGCGTGTGTGGACGGTCGTGTACCTTGTGTACGGACTCATCTGCTTCCGGGGGACCGGGCAACGCCTGCGCCCGTACCTCCGTGTGCGTCGCGACCATGTGACGATCCGAGAGGTTAGCGATGGCTGACACCCGTACTTCTCCCAGTCGCCGCGCGGCATCGAACGCCGGAACCCGGCTGCCGTCCGCACGGGAGCGCCGGCCGGCGCTGGCCGCCTTGGCCGTCCTCCTGATCGTCGGTGGCGCCTTCGCCAGTGGCTTCCTTGCCCTGCAGGCCGGCAACCGCGCCGACTATCTGCGGATCAGCGACGACGTGCCGCAGGGCGCCGAGATCACCGAGGACCAGGTCGAGACGGTGAGCCTGCCCGAGGACATGGACGGCGTCGTCTCGGCCGACAACCTGGACGAGGTCGTCGGTCTCCGGGCCGTGACCCACCTGCTGCCCGGCACCATCCTCACCGAGGACATGGTCACCAAGGAGGCGGGCGTCGCGCCCGGCATGGAGGAGGTGCCGCTCAACGTCGAGAACGTCGCGCCCGGCCTCACCTCCGGCGACTCGGTCAAGGTGCACACCGCACCGGACGAGGGTCAGCCCGGCGACTACGACGCCGAGGTCCTGACGGTCACCTATCCCGACGACGAGAGCGGGATCGGCGGCGACACCGGTCAGTCGACGATTCAGCTGACCGTACTGATGACCGAGGACGACGCCTCCGACATCGCGCCCGCCATCCGCGACGAGGATGTCGCCTACGTCGCCCGGGTCGCGCCGGCGCCATCCGTCGATCACTCCAACGGCCGTGAGTGAGCCGAGATGGGTCTGATCGCCGTCGCTTCCGCGAAGGGCTCGCCGGGCGCCACGACCACCGCGCTGTTGTTCGGCGCGTTGTGGCCGCGACCGGTGATCGTCGCGGAGTGTGATCCGCACGGCGGCGACGTCGCGGCCCGGCTGCCCGCCTTCGACGGCGGCGTCATCGATCCCGATCGGGGCCTGCTCAGCCTGGGCGCCGCGGGCCGCAAGACGCTGCGTCCAGAGCTGGTGCCGGAGCACACCCAGCGGATCTCCGGCGGACTCGACGTCGTCGTCGGCGTACGCATTCCCGAGCAGTCCGCCGGGCTCGCCCAGCAATGGGGTCAGCTCGGACCGATCTTCGGCGGCATCCCCGGCTTCGACGTCATCGCCGACGCCGGCCGGCTCGGAGCCGCAACCCCGCAGAACGTCATGCTGCCGTCGGCGACCGATCTGGTGATGGTCTGTGATGCCCAGCCCAGCAACGTCGTTCACCTTCGAGAGCGGATTCTCGCGCTGCAGCCGTCGTTGCGTCCGGAGTCGACCAACGGGACGCAGATCCATGTCGTCGTGGTCGCCGATCCGAAGCGCCGGCAGGCCGTCCGGGAGATCGGCGAGGCGATGCGCCGGGCAGCGGCGAACGTCACCGAGGTCTATCACCTTGCGCACGATCCGAAGGGCGCCGGCTTCTTCGCCGGGGAGATGTCCGGCCGACCCGACCGGACCGCTTTGGTCAAGTCGGCGCTGCCCATCGTGGCCCGGCTCGCGGCCGACACCCAGCCGTTCTTCGTCGAGCAGTCGTCGCAACCCGCGCCGCCCGGCGAGGAGTCCCAGTGGCCGGGGTGGCAGCCGCCGCAACCTCAACAGTCGCCACCCGGCATTCCGACAGGGGGAGGTGAGCACCGGTGATCGACCACGACCTGGTGCGTCAGCTGCGTGTCCAAGTCGCCGACCGGCTCAACGATCAACGCCGGCGCGACCAGATGAACGGCGTGCCCGCCATGTCGGTCGAGGACGAGCGGGAGTACGCCCGGTCCCTGATCGTCCAGGTGCTCGAGGACCATGCCCGGTTCGAGATCGCCGAGGGCCGTACTCCACCGTCGGCCGACGACGAGGCATCCCTGGCCTCGGCCATCCACTCCGCCCTGTTCGGCGTCGGGCGCCTGCAGCCGCTGCTCGACGATCCCGAGGTCGAGAACATCGACATCAACGGCTGCGACCAGGTCTTCGTGCAGTACGGCGACGGCCGTGAGGAGCGGCTGCCGCCGGTCGCGGACGACGACGAGGAGCTCGTCGAGCTGATCCAGGTGCTGGCCGCGCACACCGGACTATCCAGCCGCCCGTTCGACTCCGCCAACCCGCAGCTCGACCTGCGACTGCCCGACGGCTCGCGGCTCTCCGCGGTGATGAACGTCTGTGCCCGGCCCGCGGTGTCGATCCGGAAGGCCCGGCTGGGCCGGGTGTTCCTGGACGAGCTGGTCGCCAACGGCACCCTCAGCCATGACGTCGCGTCGTTCCTCAAGGCCGCCGTCGGAGCCCGCAAGAACATCATGATCGCGGGCGCGACCAACGCCGGGAAGACGACCCTGCTGCGCGCGCTGGCCAACGAGATCCGGCCGGACGAGCGGCTGGTCACGGTCGAGCGCGCGCTGGAGCTCGGACTCGGCGAGTTCGAGGACCTGCATCCCAACGTGGTGGCGTTCGAGGAGCGGCTGCCCAACTCCGAAGGCCTCGGCGGCGTCGACATGGCCGAGCTCGTCCGACGGTCGCTGCGGATGAACCCCTCTCGCGTCATCGTCGGCGAGGTGCTCGGCGACGAGATCGTCACCATGCTTAACGCGATGAGCCAGGGCAACGACGGCTCGCTGTCGACGATCCACGCCAACTCGTCGCTCGAGGTCTTCAACCGGATCGGCACGTACGCGATCCAGGCCCAGGAGCGGCTGCCGATCGACGCGACCAACATGCTGATCTCGGGTGCGCTCGACTTCGTCGTGTTCCTCCGCAAGCACAACGACTACGTCACGGGTGGCGTGCAACGCCGGGTGATCGAGAGCATTCGCGAGGTCGTCGGCCACGACGGTCAGGTGCTGTCGAGCGAGGTCTTCGCGTCCGATCCGGACGGCCGTGCGGCGGCACACGCCCCGATCTCCTGCATCGCCGACCTCGAGGCCGAGGGCTATCGGCCGATCGTCCACGGCAGGTGGGCCGGTTGATCGAGGAGTATCGCGTTCCACTCGCCATCACCGCCGGCACGCTGGTCGGCGTCGGCCTGCTGCTTCTCATGCTCTCGATCGCAGGGCTACCGCGACGTGATGCGTCGGCTCCGGGCGGTCGCGGCGCCGGCCTCGACGTGCAGCGCTCCTCGGTCAAGCTGGCAGCCGGCGTCGGTGTCGGGCTGGTGCTGCTGGTCGTCACGCGATGGGTCGTCCTCGCCGTCGCGGTCGGGCTCGTCGTCGTCTTGTGGGACCAGCTGATCGGCGGCGTCCAGTCCGAGCGCCGGGCGATCAACCGGCTGGACGGACTGGCCGCATGGACCGAGGCGCTACGCGACACGATCGCCGGTGCGGTCGGGCTCGAGCAGGCGATCCCGGCGACGGCGGTCAACGCCTCGCCGACGATTCGGCCGGCGCTGAACCTGCTGGTCGACCGGCTCCGGGTCCGCGAGCCGCTGCCCAGTGCGCTGCTGAAGTTCTCCGACGATCTCGACGACTCTTCGGCCGACCTGATCGTGGCCGCCCTGATCCTCAACGCCCGGCTGCGTGGCCCCGGTCTGCGCGACGTGCTCGGCGCCCTGTCGGAGTCGGCCCGTGAGGAGCTCGACCTGCGGCGCCGGGTCGAGGGCAGCCGCCGGAGTACGCGTCGCAGCGTGCAGCTCGTCATCGTCATCACGCTGCTCGTCCCGTCGGCGCTGGTGCTGTTCAACCAGGGCTACGTCGAGCCGTACGGCACGGTCGAAGGTCAGCTCGTGCTCAGCGTCGTGATCGCGATGTTCGGCCTCGCGATCCTGTGGCTGCGCCGGCTGGCCGGAGTCGAGACGCCGGAGCGCTTCCTGGTCGAGAGCCGCTATCAGCGCGCCGGCGAGGCCCACGCCGAGGTGACCACCGGATGATCCTGCAGCTGACAGCGGGAGCGGTGGCCGGCGCCGGCCTGCTGTTGCTGGTCTACGTCTTCGTCCGTCCTCGCACCGGAGTCGGCGCGACCCTGGCCCGGATCGACTCCGGCCGGCGCTCGCAGCAGTCGATGACGGTCAGTGCCGCGGGCGCCCGGACCGACGGCCGATTCGACCAGATGAAGCTGTCGCTCGGACAGCGGATCGAGGCCGAGGCGTCGGCCCGCGGCTGGACGTTCCCGCGTACCCGCTCCGACCTCGCGGTCATGAACCGTACGTTCGCCGCCCACATGGGAACCAAGTTCCTGCTCGGACTGGTCGGGTTGATCTGGTTCCCGCTGATCCTGCTGGTGCTCGGCATCGGCGGCAACGCGGCGCCCGCGATCGTCGGCCTCGGCTGCGCGGCGCTGTTCTTCGTCCTGCCCGACATCCAGCTGCATCGGGAGGCCGAGAAGCGGCGGCGCGACTTCCGGCACGTGATGGGTTCGTTCCTGGACCTGGTCGCGATGAACCTGGCCGGCGGCCGCGGACTGCCCGAAGCCCTGATGGCGGCGTCCTCGATCGGCGAGCACTGGGCGATGATCCGGATCCGGCAGGCGCTCAGCAACGCCCGGATCATCGGCGTCACGCCGTGGGAGGGCATCGCCCAGCTCGGCCGCGACCTCGGCGTCGAGGAGCTACGCGACCTGGCATCGGCGCTCGCACTCGCCGGCGACGAGGGCGCCAAGATCCGCGCGTCCCTGATGGCCCGTGCCGAGAGCCTTCGCCGCAAGGAGCTCGCCGACGTCGAGGGAAGTGCGGGGGAGAGCTCGCAGTCGATGCTGCTGGCGCAGATGCTGATCGCTCTCGCGTTCCTGATCTTCTTGGTTTACCCGGCGTTGGCTCGGTTGCAATGACCGTATTGGCGTCGATCTGCGCCCGACCACCCCACGTTGACCCTCGCTGGGTTAGATTGACCCGGCGGGGACTCAGACTCATCCCCTTTTTCTGGACACCGGCGATTGTCACATCCGCGGGAGGATTTGATCGTGACTGAGCTGCAGCATGCCCGCCTGTTCATCATGTACGTCCGGGCCCGAGCGGCAGAGGCGAGACGAGCCGGTCGCAGCGAACTCGGGGCATCCGCTCTGGAGTGGGCGATCATCTCCGCCGTCGTCGTCACCCTGGCGATCATCATCGCCGCCGTCATCACCGACGTCGTGAACTCGCGAAAGGACGAGATCCAGGAGGGCGGCTGAGCACGCGCTCGCTCGCGCGAGCCGACATGTAGGGGTCACATGAGGCGGAGAGACGAGCGTGCCGCGAGCACCTTGGAGATGGCGATCATCGCGCCGGTGTTTCTGCTACTCATCTTCGGGATCGTCGAGTTCGGGTTGTGGATGTACGCCCGTAACGTCGTGACCCTGTCGGCCCGCGAAGGCGCCTCGTACCTTCGGGTCTCCGGCGCCATGGACGACCCGGCCGGCTGGCAGGACTCCGCCGAGCAGACGGCTCTCGCGTACGCCAACCAGGTCGGCCTGATGACCGACGTCACCGCCACCGCGTCCAGCGACGACCAGCAGGCGACCGTCGAGGTGTGCGGCCGCTACGCGCACCCGATGGGCATCCTCGTCGACGCGCCGGTCTGCCAGTCGATCACCGTCGAGATCGAGCAGTTCGAGCCGGACACGGGGGAGCAGCAGTGAGGAGACGGGGTGACTCCGGCGGCACCATCTCGCTCGAGATGGCGGTGCTCGCGATCCCGCTGATCATGCTGCTCATGTTGATGTGGGACTTCGGCGTCTACGCCCAGGCGGAGTCGATCAGCGACCAGGCCGCCCGCGACGCCGTACGGGCGGCCACCCAGTCGCGCAGCTCGGACGAGGCCGAGCAGCAGATCGCCGAGGCGGTCCGGTCGACGACCGAGGAGGCGGAGTACGTCGGTCGCTATATGGACTGCAGCTACGACCCGGAGCTGCCGCAGCCGTTCACCGCGCAGCCGGCGATCTCCCAGGCCCAGATGGTCACCGTCACGGTCACGGTGACCTGCTCGGTCGATCTCAGCGCGGCCGCGTTCCTGCCCTTCGGCAAGGTGACGGTCGAGTCGGTCTTCGTCAGCCCGCTCGACAACTATCGGGGGTACTACCAGTGAGGATGCGTCGTCGCGGCGAGCGCGGCTCGATCACGCCGTTCGTGATCATCGTGGCGATCGCGCTGCTCTTCCTTGCGGCGTTGGTGATCGACGGCTCGCGGCAGTTGTCGGCCCGCGCCCGCGCGATCGCATACGCCGAGGAGGCCGCTCGCGCCGGCGCCCAGAAGATCAACCTCGAACAGGGCTTCGTGCAACTGCTCCAGGACGACGCCTATGCCGCGGTCGACGAGTACTGCGGCGTAGCGATGGCCAAGGACGACCACATCACGTCGTGCCGGCCGACCGGCATCATCGAGAACACCGACAACGGCCAGGTGGCCTCGCTCACCGTCGAGGTCGAGGTCGAGTACAACCCGATCCTGCTCGACCTGTTCACCGGCAGCGCCGGCACCCTGGTGAGCGGGGAGGCGACCGCGCATCCGATCGAGGGCATCCTCGAGCCGGAGCTCGGCGAGTTCACCCCACCACCGCCGGTGGTCGACACCCATCCGGTCGACCCCGGCATCTCAACCGGAACGACGGGTCCGACGATCGAGGTGCCGTCGCCCAAGCCGACCTGCCGTGAACCTGGCGAACCGCCGCCGCCGAAGAAGGACATCTGCCCGGACGGTCCGGGGCCGGAGGATCCGGGGCATCACAGCCCGCCGACCGGCGACCCGCCAACCCAGACCGGCGGTCCGGGCGGCAACAACCCGGGTGGCGGCGGAGGAGGGGGGAACTGACCCGATGCCCACTCCTGTAGGGATCTGTGCGGCCGTCCTCGCTGCCACTGCCGTCCTGGCCGGCTGCGGCGGTGATGGCGATGACGGCAGCTTCGTGCCGCGCGGCTCGGTCACGGCTGCCCCGCCTGCGGACTCCGATCCGGACACCGACGTGCGCGTCGACACCGGACGATGGGCCGACGACGCGATGGTGCCGACGCTCGTGGAGTATCTCGAGGCCCGCCAGGCCAGCATGCGAGAGCGGCGCATCGTGCCCGACATGGTCGCGACGGCCACCTTTCAATGGATCCAGCAACAGCGGCTGGTGATCTCCGACGCCGAGGACCGCGGCTGGACCGTGCCGGCCGAGGCCTGGATGCGGATCGTGGGAGTCGAGCCGGGCAACTCCGACGCCGTCGTACGCGTATGTATGTGGGGACCCTCGGTCGACTTCGTCGATGCCGAAACGGGCGAACCGGTCAGGTCCCATCTGCGACAGTGGTACCCCTTTGATGTCAAGATGGTGCTCGCCGGTAGCCACTGGTACGTTTCAGCGGCTGCCGAGGGAGCCTTTGCGTGCGAGGTGGACGAGGGATGATGCGGAGCTCGGGGCGTACATCGAAGGGTGCACGCGCAGCAGTCGCAGCCGGCCTGCTCATCGCAGCCGCCGTGCTCGTCGCTCCGCTCCCGACAGCCACGGCCGGACCGGCCTTCTCGACGGCTGCCGCCAATGCATCCGTGGGCGGTGCCAGTCCGACCGCGGGCGGCTTCGGTCTGCCACAGGGCTCGCTGCCGGCCAGTGTTAGCGCCGCCGACCCCGCCAACTCCACCGGGAGCACCGGCGGCTGCGCCGGCTACGCCAACAACGTCGGCGCCGGCATCTACTGCTACGGCGGTGAGGACAGCGACACGCCGCGCGACCTGGTCGACCAGTTCCCCGGTATGACCTTCGACCCCTGTCGGGTGTTCAACATCCCGGTCGGGATGAAGGCGCCGTACAACCAGACTCCGGACAAGGGCCAGTACTACCTGTCGGCCTGCCTCGAGAACGTCGACCTCCACGACCCGTTCGGCGGCGACCCACGGGTCACTCTGCGGTTCGTCTACGTGGACAACTCCGAACCGGACCCCACCGAGTGGAATCCCAACCCGCTCGAGCAGTACCTGTGGGCGATGGTCCGGTCGAACTATCCGGTGCCGTTCGTGACGGCGTGGCCGACCCACATCCCCCGCGTGGGCGCTCCGACCTGGTTCCAGTTCCGGTGGCTGGACGAGAACCTGCACGCGGCGACCCAGGGACCCTATGCCGGCAACGAGGACGGCGGGCCCTACCTGGAGCTCAACTACGGCGGCGTACGCCTGATCGCGAAGTCGGCCGGCGTACGAGTCGTGCCGCAGGTCGAGGGCATGGAGCCGGCGAACTGCGGCGAGGTGCCGAAGCCGTACGACCAGGACGCCGAGCCGACGGTCGAGGCCCAGGACAACCCGTGCTACGTCGTCTTCCAGCACTCCAGCGCGGCGGCCGAGGAGCTGACGCCGGACGAAGTGCCGCTGCCGAAGCCCGACCCGGACTATCCGATCCCGATGTTCGTCCTCAACGTCGAGGTCCGGTGGCACGTGACGATGGAGGGCGGCCGTGGCGCGGACCTCGGCACCCACACGTTCACCGCCTACCAGCAGCTTCCGGTGTCCGAGGTGACCGGCCTGATCGGGCAGGATCTCTGATCGGTGCCCGCGACCCGTTCCCCTCAGCCGACCCGACTGCCGACGCAGAGCCGGGGACGCCGGCGTGGGGGAGAGGTCCTACGCGGCCTGTTCGGACTGCTCGCGACCCTGGTCGTGGTCGTCGGCGTGCCGGTCGGTCTGGTGGCACTGGCCCGCAACCCGCTCCCTGACCAGGCGCCCAGCAGCGACTGGCTGACCGCGGAGATCTCCACCGAGACGCTGCTCTCGATCCTGGCGATCGTCTTGTGGCTGGCCTGGCTGCACTTCGTGATCTGCCTGCTCGTCGAGTTCAGCAGCGACCGGCGCGGCCGTGGGCTCGCCCCACATGTACCCGGCGGCGGAGTCGGCACCCAAGCGCTGGCCCGACGGCTGGTCGGTGCCGTACTCCTGCTGGCCGGCGCCTCGGCCGCAACGCTTCCGGCCGCGACCGCGAGCGGCGATCGGGCCCCGGATCAGACGACCGCCTCCGCGGCGTCGGCCCCGACAGCGGCCTCGCCCGGTCGACCAAGTCAGCGATCCGCAGCCACGACGGCCGCGCCGCTCCGCAACGTCGACGGCGTGGTCAAGTACTACGAGGTGCAGCCGTCGAGCGGCCGGCACTACGACACGCTCTGGGACATCGCCGAGCGATTCCTGGGCAGCGGGCTGCGTTACAAGGAGATCTTCGAGCTCAACCACGGCGTGCTGCAGCCGGACGGCCGCAAGCTCACCAACGCCGATCTGATCCAGCCGGGTTGGCAGCTGCGACTGCCGTCAGACGCCGAAGGCGCGGGTCTCAAGATCGTCGACCACCGGGTCACCGACGAGACCGGAGCGGCCCGCGAGGCCGACCCGGCGCCGCCGGATGAGGGATCGGAGCCCGCGACCGGGTCGGCGGGCGATGACAAGCCGGTACGCGAGGAGCCGGCCGACGAGGGAGAGCGCGCGGCGGTCGCCGAGGCGGCGCCGGAGCCCTCGGCCGAGCCGGACGAGAAGCCAGAGAGCGCCGATGCCGACGAGGCTCGTGACTCAGTCGCCGAGGATCGGGCCGAGCGCGAACCTGCCTGGCCGACCGAGAACGATCCAGGGGTCACAGCGCCTTCCGACTCGGAGGCTGACGACGCCGACACCGACGATGCCTCCGCGGCCGTCGCCGACGACTCCGTGTGGGCACCGACCTTCGGCGTGGCCGGCGGGCTGCTGGCGGCAGGTGTCCTGGCCGGTCTTCGACGGCGGCGGCTGGCCGGCACCCGGTTGTTCCTCCGGGCACCGGACCCCGACGGCGGCCCGACCGGACCGCAGGGTCTGACCATCGCCGACCGCGAGTCGGACCTGCGATGGGAGTCCGACCCGACGACAGCGGATCTGCTGAACCGGGGACTGCGCTCCTGGCCGACGGCGCTCTACGGCGGACCGGTGCCGCAGCCGTCCCACTGCGTGGTCGCGCCGGACGGCGTGTCGGTCGTCTTCGCCGAGCCGCCTTGGGTGGCGGCGCCATCGCCCTGGCGACCGGGCGGTGACGGCCGGGTGTGGTCACTGGCGGCGGAGGATCACCGCCGGCTCAACGGCGGCCGCTCGGCGTTGGTGCCGTTCCCGGCGCTGGTCACCTTCGGTCGGCTCGCCGACCACTCGATGCTGTTCATGGATCTCGAGGCGTTCGCGGGCGCGATCAGTATCGGTGGCGACCCCGATGTCGCGCGTTCGATCGCGATGAGCTGGGCCGTGGACCTGGCCGTACACGCCTGGGCGGACGATCGCCGGGTGTGGCTGGTCGGCTTCGCCGATGCACCGGCTGAGGTCGGAGCTCCTGCGATGCGGGTCGTCGACGACGTCGAGCGAGTCCTCGAATCGGTCGACCGCGCGGCGAGCCGGCAGCGCGACGAGTGCCGACGGCTCGGCGTCGAGACCGTCGCGGCCGGGCGGGTCGCCGCGCCGGACGCCCGCATGTGGGCGAGCGAGCTCGTCGTCCTGTCCGGAGCGCCCGATGTGGAACCGCTGGCGCGGCTTCAGGAGCTCGCCTCTCGTCCGGACCAGGCGGTTTCGGTCGTCATGATCGGCGACTCTCCGCAGGCGGCCGTCCGGCTGGCCGCATCGGCGGAGGGCCGGCTGTGGTCGGGTCCGCTGGGCATCGACGTCATGGCCCAACGTCTCAGCGTCGAGGCCTACCGGGGACTGGTCGACGTGTTCGCCGATACTGACCGGACCGAGTCCGAGCCGGCGAACGGTCTGGAGTCACTGACCGGACCGGACCTGGATGACTCGGTCTTCGACCCCGACAGCCGACAGCCGGTCGAGATCGGCATCCTCGGCCCGGTCGTGGTGGAGGCGGACGGCGCCGTCGACGAGGCCCGTCGGGATCTGCTCACCGAGCTGGTCGTCTACGTCGCCCTGCATCCCGAAGGCGTCCATCCCAATGCGCTCACCGCCGCGCTGTGGCCGCGTGGCGTCTCCGACGACGTGGTCGACGCGACCCTCGCCGCTGCCCAGTCGTGGCTCGGCGACGACTCCGACGGCACGCCGTACCTTGCGATGGTCGACGGCCGCTGGTCGGTCCGGCGCAGCGGCGTCCGGTTCGACTGGGACCTGTTCAGGGCATTGGTCAACGCGCCGCAGGAGCGCGGGACCGACATGGTCACTGCGCTTGGACAGGCGCTGGACCTCGTACGCGGTGAGCCGTGGTCGGAGCTGCCGGCGCGCAGCTACGGATGGCTGGCCTACGACAGTGTCGACGATGATGCGCGGGTGGCCGTCGTCCTTGCCGCGCGCCGACTCGCATCGACATGCGCAGAGCGGGGCGACGGTCGTGGCGCCCGCGATGCGATTCTGCGCGGACTCCAGGTCGCGCCCGCGGCCGAGGGCCTCTGGCAGGACGCCCTCCGACTGGCCGCGAAGCTGGGCAGCCGCAGCGACGTACGCGCGGTGGCCGACGAGATGTATGCCGCGATCGACCGGCACTCGCCGGCCGGTGCGACCGCGGAGACCGAGGCGCTGGTCGAGGAGCTCATCCCCGGCTATCGCCGGCACAGCGCGGCCTGACCATGTCCGAGACGCCGGCCCGGACGGTCACTGTCGCTGCTGAACGCCTTAACGGCTGGATCGACCGCTTCGAGGAACGGCACGGCACGCTCAGCTGGCAGCCGGACGACGACGCCGCTCTTGCGAGAGCAGACGACGGAGCGACGGCGGCGATCCGGCTGACCGGTCCGATGCCGGACCGACTCGACAAGGAGAGGGTGGCGGCTGCCGCGCTCGGCTTCGACACCTTCGCGCTGGTGCTCGTGCGCCGTGGCGGCTTCGCCATCGGACGGGTCGAGGGGGCGACGCTCGCCCAGTCGCGAAGCGGCACCCGCTACGTACAGGGCCAGACGAAGGCCGGCGGCCAGAGCCAGAAGCGGTTCGCGCGGCGGCGAGCGAACCAGGCCGCCGCCCTGGCGAAGTCGGCGGCCGACGCGGTGGACGACGTGCTCGGCGACTGGCGAGGGCCAGTCGTCGCCGGTGGCGATCGGGCGCTGGTCAGCCAGGTGCTCGATGCGGCCCGACACGGCGCGGCGCTGGCCGATCGGATGGTGACCCGTTGGCTCGACGTGGCGAACCCGCGCCGCCGGGTGCTCGAGGAGTCGATCGCCGTCGCTCGAGCCGCCCGGATCACCCTCAACGAGCTGGCCTGACCCGCGAAGTCCCAAACTGACGAGCGGCGGGACCGGGCGAGCCCGTAGACTGAGCGGCATGCTGCTCCAGGAGCGCGATACGGATTAGGGCAGAGGTGCGCCCAGCACTATCCCTTTTGTCCCGTACGCCCCTTCCCACTCCTTGGAGCCCCTCTCATGTTGACTGCGCACGAACTCGAGGTCCGCGCCGGTCCCCTTCTTCTGCTGTCCGGTGCCTCGTTCCGGATCGGGCCCGGTGACCGGGTCGGCCTGGTCGGCCGCAACGGCGCCGGCAAGACCACCCTCACGCGGATCCTGGCCGGCGAGGGCCAGCCGGCATCGGGTCGGGTGACCCGGAGCGGCTCGGTCGGCTACCTGCCGCAGGATCCGCGCACCGGCGACCTCGCGGTGAGCGCCCAGGAGCGCATCCTGTCCGCCCGCGGACTCGACAGTGTGGTCAAGCGACTCCGCACCGCCGAGGCCGAGATGGCCTCCGACGACCCCGAGCATCGCGATCGCGCCATGCGCCGCTACGCCAACGCCGACGCCGAGCTCCATGCCGGTGGCGGCTACGCGGCCGAGTCGGAGGCCGCCGTCATCGCGGCCAGCCTCGGTCTGCCCAATCGGGTGCTCGGCCAGCCGCTTCGTACCCTTTCCGGCGGACAGCGGCGCCGGGTCGAGCTGGCCCGGATCCTGTTCTCCGGCGTCGAGACGCTGCTGCTCGACGAGCCGACCAACCACCTCGACGCCGACTCGATCGTGTGGCTGCGCAGCTTCCTGGCGGCCCATCGAGGTGGACTCGTCGTGATCAGCCACGACGCGGCCCTTCTCGAGCACACGGTCAACCGGGTGTTCCACCTGGATGCCAACCGGGCCGAGCTCGACCTCTACAGCCTCGGCTGGTCGGCCTACCTGCAGCAGCGCGAGACCGACGAGCGGCGGCGGCACCGCGAGCGGGCCAACGCCGAGCGGAAGGCCTCGGCGCTGATGGCACAGGCGGACAAGATGCGGGCCAAGGCGACGAAGGCGAGCGCGGCCCACAACATGGAGCGGCGGGCGCAGCGGCTGCTCGGCGGACTCGAGGCCGAGCGACGCAGCGATCGGATCGCGAAGATCCGCTTCCCGGCCCCGGCGCCGAGTGGCAAGACGCCGTTGCGGGCCGACGGTCTGAGCAAGTCGTACGGCTCGCTCGAGGTGTTCACCGACGTGGATCTGGCGATCGACAAGGGCAGCCGGGTCGTCGTGCTCGGCCTCAACGGCGCCGGCAAGACCACCCTGCTGCGGATCCTCGGCGGCCTGGAGCCGGCCGACACCGGTGTGGTCGAGCCCGGACACGGGCTGAAGCTCGGTTACTACGCCCAGGAGCACGAGACGCTGGAGCTCGACCGGACGGTGGCGGAGAACATGGCGACCGCCGCGCCCGACCTCGACGACCCCACGCGGCGGCGCGTCCTCGGCTCGTTCCTGTTCTCCGGCGACGACGCCTACAAGCCGGCCCGTGTGCTGTCCGGCGGCGAGAAGACCAGGCTGGCCCTGGCGACGCTGGTCGTGTCGAGCGCGAACGTCCTGCTCCTCGACGAGCCGACCAACAACCTCGATCCAGCTTCGCGTGAGGAAGTGCTGCGCGCGATCCGTACCTACGAGGGGGCCATCGTGCTGGTGACCCACGACGAGGGCGCGGTCCAGGCGCTGTCGCCGGACCGGGTGCTGATCCTGCCCGACGCGGTCGAGGACCTGTGGAGCGAGGACTACACCGAGTTGGTGGCGCTGGCCTGAGTGCCGCGACGATTGGTCACTTTCTAGCCAATCCGTCGATCTGTCGGAGCCGACTTCGGGGTCTCTGCTACGACTGACGGAACTTTGTTGTTACCGGCGAGTAGAGGATTGACGCACGTCCGACTCACCCCTTTTATCGTCCGCAGAAGGCGTCAAATTTCATACCGCAAACGTGGGGGCGGTCGTCGAGACGACGGCACCTTTCGGGCGTCGGATCCGCGTCGGCGGGCAAGGCCAGCCAGCGACGCCATCACGCGAAGGAAGGGCAGTCACGGTGTCCCTACGTTCCCTAATCATCGCTGCCACAGCGGCCCTGGTGATCCCAGGTGCCGTGGTCGCAGCGCCCGCCGCCAACGGAGGCAGTATCGAGGCCGACTCGGGGTCGGCCGCCGATGCGAGTCCCCAAGATCTCGCGATCAAGTACGTCAAGCAGCACGCCGAGGATCTCGGAGTGACCGCTTCGGATGTCAGCGACCTCGTGGTGCTGTCGAGCTACCCGAGCCGCGACACCGGCGTGACCCACGTCAGTGTCAACCAGCTCTTCCGGGGACTGGAGGTATTCGGCGGCCAGGCCACGGTCAACGTCAATCCCGACGGGAGCATCCTCTACGTCGGCAACAGCCTGGAGTCCGACCTCAGCGAGACCGCGTCCGGCGCTGCCGACCTCGCGGCCGTCGAGGCCGTCGACGCCGCGGCCGATGAGCTCGACCTCAACCAGCCACGCAACGTACGGGTCTTGCAGGCGGCCAAGGCCGGCGGCGAGACCGTACTGTCTGGCGGCAGCGTCTCCAACTCGCCGATCCCGGCCCGCCAGGGCTGGCAGCCCACCAAGGACGGCCTGCGTCTGGGCTGGCAACTGGTGATCGACGACTCCTCCGGCGACCACCTGTGGAACACCACGGTCGACGCCCGGACCGGCGACCTGCTCTACGTCGACGACTGGGTGGTCTCGACTCCGCGCAAGGCGCTGGAGTCCTCGCTGGCCCGCACCAGCGGTGCCGACTCGGCGGCTGCCGAGAACCTGGCGTCCGGTCGCACCGAGTGGGTGTCGCCCAACCCGGTCCAGGACGGCACGAGCTATCGCGCCTACCCGCAGGAGAGCCCCAACGAGGACGGTCGGGTGCTGTTCCAGAACCCCGCTGACGGCACGGCCTCGCCCTACGGCTGGCACGACACCGACGGCGCACCGGGCGCGGAGTACAGCATCACGCGAGGCAACAACGTCCGCGCGTACCTCGACGAGGACGGCGACGACTCGCCCGACTTCGGCGGACAGCCGGACGGCGGTCCGGGCATGGCGTTCGACAGTCCGGTGGATCTGAACGAACAGCCGCAGAACTACCGCGACGCCACCGTGGAGAACCTGTTCTTCTGGTGCAACAGCATCCACGACCTGTGGTACCGGTACGGATTCGATGAGGCGTCCGGCAACTTCCAGGCCAACAACTACGGCCGCGGCGGGTTCGACAGCGACGAGGTGCGCTGCCAGGCGCAAAGCGGTGCGGGCCTGAACAACGCCAACTTCCGGACGCCGGTGGACGGCTCGACGACGAGCTTCCCGAGAATGCGGATGTACCTGTGGCCCGGAAACCAGTTCGGCTACCAGAACCAGGTCGTCATCAACGGTCTGGGTGACTTCGGTGCCCGCTGGGCGAGGTTCACTCCGGCGCCGACGACCGCTGGGCTGACCGGCCTGTCGTTCGTCTACGCCGGCTCCGGCTGCCAGGCCAGCCAGTACCCATCCGATCTGCCCGCGGGCGACTGGGCCGTCCTGACCGACGGCGGCACCGGCTCCGGCCTGTGCTCGTTCGTGGAGCGGGTCGAGGTCGCCGAAGGGCTCGGCGCCAGCGCAGTGGTCGTCGGAGACGGCTCGGACGAGAGTCCGACCGTGCTGTCCGGCTCCGTCGAGAGCAGTCGGCCGAACATTCCGGCGGTCAGCGTGGGAGTCAACAACGCCGGGATCATCAAGGCCGCCATCGCCGACGGCCCGACGACCGGCACGGTGCGCAAGCACCCGAACCACCCGGGCATCCGCGACGGCGACTTCGACATCGGCGTGATCATGCACGAGTACGGCCACGGCCTGTCGAACCGTCTGACCGGCGGCCCGACCGTCAACTGCCTCGGCGGCGTCGAGCAGATGGGTGAGGGCTGGAGCGACTACCTCGCCATCGCGGCCCTGATCGACCCGGAGATCGACGACCCGGACGGCACCCGAGGCATGGGTACCTACGTCGTCTTCCAGGACGACCGAGGCGACAGCGGGATCCGGAACCGGCCGTACTCGCGGACGATGGACATCCAGCCGTTCACGTACAACAGCATCCGGAGCAACTCCTGGCTGGACAACTCGACCATCGTCGCA
>Ga0207428_10001012_pt1 | contig 31168 bp, 28 predicted proteins | sample RhiMethybrSRZTD1_FD_187600 | JGI IMG/M metagenome (GOLD analysis project Ga0207428, IMG submission 187600) | Populus rhizosphere microbial communities from Tennessee, USA - Rhizosphere MetaG P. TD hybrid SRZTD1 (SPAdes) (version 3) | ecosystem: Host-associated > Plants > Roots > Rhizosphere >...
GTCGAGTTCTTGGTGTCGCCGTCCAGGGCCACCGTCTGGGGCGCGCTCTTCGCGAGCTTGGCCAGGGCGGCGCCGAAGGCCTCGCGCGTCGCGACCTCCTGGCCCTTCTCGTAGGCGGGCTGGATCTCGATGGGCCCTTCCGCCCGCTTGGGCTCGGCCTCGTAGTGGCGCGGCTCGACCTTGAGCGTGATGTTCGTGTCCCCGAGCTCGGCCAGAGCCTTCGTCAGCTCCTCGCCCTTCTTCAGCGGCTTGCCATGCCAGCCCTCCTTGTCCTCGACGAAGGAGACGCCTTTGCCCTTGAGCGTGCGCGCGACGATCCCGAAGGGCTTCGACGACTGGCGGGCGCGCGCGAACGCGTCCTTGAGCGAGGCCACGTCGTGCCCGTCCACGACCGCGGTGTCCCAGCCGAACGCCTGCCAGCGGCGCTCGTACACCTCGGCGTGGTGCTGGTGCATCGTGGGGCCGCTCTGCCCGAGACGGTTGAGATCGATGATCGCGCAGACGTTCGAGAGCTTGTTGCAGTCGGCGAACTCCGAGGCTTCCCAGACCGAGCCTTCCGCCGCCTCGCCGTCGCCCATCAGCACGTAGACGCGCCCCTGCTCGCCGTCGAGCTTGCGCGCCCAGGCCATGCCGTCCGCCACCGAGAGTCCCTGCCCGAGGGAGCCCGTCGTGACCCGCACCCAGGGCACCAGCGGCGTGGGATGTCCCTCCAGCCGGCTGTCGTGCCGGCGCAGGGTCATGAGGTCGTCGTCGATGGCTCCCGATTCCTTCAGCGCCGCCCACAGGATGGGCGCGGCGTGGCCCTTGGAGAGCACGAAGATGTCGGCGCGGCGGCCGGTGGGGTCGCGCGGGTCCCAGCGCATCTCGTCGAAGAAGAGGACCGACATGATGTCGGCCATCGACATGCAGCTCGTGGGATGGCCCGATCCCGCCTCGGTGGTGGATTCGATGGACAGGCGGCGCAGCTTCTGCGCCATCTTGGCGAGCGCGGCATTGTCGGCCATGTGCGGGTCCTTTCCTGTTGGGGCAGCGAGGGTAACCGCCCGCGTTCGGGCGGGTCAAGGGTTAAGCTGGCCCGTGCTCTGCCCGTCGTGCCAGTCCGAGAACGACGACGCGGCGGAGGTCTGCTTCCATTGTCGCGCCGTCCTGTCCGCGGTGACGCGGGGGACGCTGATTGGCGGGCGCTATCGGGTGCTGGCCCCGCTCGGTCGCGGCGGGATGGGCGCCGTCTATCGGGCCCATGACGAGGTCCTCGACGAGGACGTCGCGCTCAAGATCCTGCGTCCGGAGGTCGCGGGCACGCCGGAGATGGCGGCCCGCTTCCGTTCCGAGATCAAGCTCGCGCGCAAGGTCAGCCACTGGAACGTCTGCCGCATCCACGAATACGGCGAGGACGGCGGCCTGCAGTACATCTCGATGGAGCTGATCCCCGGGGCCACGCTGAAGGACCGCCTGCGTTCGGGTCCCCTGCCCGCGGATCGCGCCTTCGACGTGTCCGTCCAGATCGCGGAGGGCCTGGCCGCGATCCACAAGGTCGGGATCATCCACCGCGACCTCAAGTCGCCGAACGTGATGATCGACGACGCGGGGACGGCCAAGGTGATGGACTTCGGCATCGCCAAGGCGGCGGCGGCGGGGACGGACGGGGCCTCGACGGGGTACGTCCTCGGCAGCCCCGAGTACATGAGCCCGGAGCAGGCGCGCGGCCGGCGCGCGGACTTCCGCAGCGACCTGTATTCGCTGGGGATCGTGGTGTTCGAGGCCTTCACCGGCCGCGTGCCGTTCCGCGGGTCGACGCCGGTCGAGACGTTGATGATGCACGTCGAGGCGCCGCCGCCCATCGAGGATCCGTCGCTGGCGCTCCCGCCGGCGCTGCTGCCCGTGTTGCGGTCGGCGCTGGCCAAGGATCCGGGGGCGCGATTCCCGGATGCGGCGACGATGGCGGAGGCGCTGAAGGCGGCGCGCGCCGGTGGGGTTGGGACGGCCGCGGTGGGCGGGGGCGCGCGTGCCGCCGATCCGTCGCGGACGGAGGTGGTGCACACGCGGCCCCTGCCGGCGACGGCGGCTCGGCGCCGGGTGGCGGGTGTCGCGTTGGTCGCGGGCCTCGCGGTTGCCGTCGCGGCCGCGTTTCTCGCGCGGCGGTCGCCGGAGCCGGCGCCCGAGCCCGTGGCCCCGCCATCGGCCGCGGTGCCATCGGTGCCGGCGGCGTCGCTCTCTCCTCTTCCCTACACGCTGGTGACGCCGGCGCCGGCCGAGACGCCGTCGCCGCGGGTCGCGGAGCCTTCAGCGGCTCCGGTGCGCGCGTCGCCTGCCGTCGCGACCGCGCCGCCACCGACGCCGATCGGCGCGCCTTCACCCGTCGCGAGTGCGTCGCCATCGGCTCCTGCAGTGGTGGCCGTTGGACCGTCCGTCGCGCTCCCGTCGTCACCGGAAGCGCCGCCGACCCCGTCGCTACCGGCCCCCTCTCCGATCGTCTCGGCCACTCCGTTCCAGGGATGGCTCAAGGTCCTGGCCAAGCCCTGGGCGGACGTCACCGTGGACGGGCGAGTCGCGGGACAGACGCCGTTGGCCGCCATCGCACTCCCTCCGGGGTCCCATTCCGTCATCCTCACGCATCCGCAATACGAGCCGTTCACGCGACGGGTGGAGATCCGCGCCGGAGAGACGACGACGATCCAGCTCGATCTCGCCGTCGCGGCCAAGCGGCGCTGAGTAATCGCGCGCGGCCCTTGCGGTCGCGCACGTCCTGGCGATACCTTGCCCGCATGAGACGCGCCGTGTCTTGGATCTCGATCGTCGCCCTCGCCGCCGTACCGAGCTTCGCGCTGCAGGAGACCGCGACGCCGGAAAGTGGCGTCGCCACCGGCGTGCGCCAGGTGGAAGAGGGCGACTATGCGGGCGCGGTGAAGTCCCTCGAGCCGGCGATCGCCCGGCTGCGTGGAGACCCGGCGCGCGTGCGTCTTCTCGTGCAGGCCGATATCCAGCTCGCGATCGCTCACGTGGCCCTCGATCACACCGCGCAAGCGGTCGAGGCCTTCTCCGAAGTGCTCACGCTGGATCCGGACCTGCGGCTCGATGAGGCGCGCTTCTCACCGAAGGTGGTGCGTGCTCTGGAGACGGCGCGCGAGCAGGCGGCGCGCCGAAGTGGGACCCCCGTTCGCAAGTCCTCGTCGGGGCGCAAGGCCGCGCTCATCGGCGGGGGGCTCGTGGTTGCGGCGGGGGCGACGGTCCTGGCCGTGCGTGGCAGCGGCGATACGGCGCCGACCTTCAGCGGCGCGCGGTTCGGCACACCGGCGATCAACTGCGAGAACGGGTCCAACAACGTACGCTTGCCCTTCACGATCCTGGTCGAAGCCTCGAACCCTTCGGGCAACCCCGTTCCGATCACCACGGTCAGCACGGCGATGACGATAGAAGCGAGCCCCGGCTTTCCGGGCGAGGTCGGCTTTCGCAGCGGCGAGGCGAGCACGGTGGTGCCCTCGTCGATCCCCGCCAAGCAGAGCGTCACCCTCCAGGTCACCAGCTCCCTCATCTGCGGGAACGGCGAGGGCGATCCCGGGCGCTTCAACGAGTGGTCCGGGAACGTGACGTTCACGACTCCGGTGGGCGTGTTCATGATCGCCACCGCCGACCGCATGCGCGTCAACCTGCCGTAGGAGCGGACGTCCCGATAGGATTTTTTTCTCTCGCCTGCGGTTTCGGACCTCCTTTCGCGCACGCGGGGCTCCTTGCTGGAAAGGCGGCCGCGGGGATTGCCCTCCAGACGCACCCGGTCGGCCCTGAGCGTCGCGATCGCGTGACCGATCGTTGCGCACGCCTCCTCGGGGATGCGGCGCTTCCTCAAGGGCAGCGAGCGGCTTTCGTCGGGTCAAAAAACAGCCGTGGTACACAGAACCATGACGAATACGAACTTGCTCACAATGGCATCTGACCTTGGCGATCAGGAGCTGCTCACTCGCATCACAGTGCTCGCAGGCAGGGAGCGTGAGGCAACCGCCGAGCTCGTCGCACACCTTGCCGCGCTCGACGTGCGGCCCTCGTTGTATGCCGCCCAGGGTTGCGGCTCGCTCTTCACCTATTGCACGCAGGTCCTGCGCCTCTCCGAGGACGCGACGTGCAATCGGATCGCGGCGGCACGCGCGTGCCGCCGGTTTCCGGTGATCCTCGATCTCCTCGCGTCCGGCGAGCTGACGCTGACGGCGGTTCGGATGCTGAGCCCGACCCTCACGCCGGAGAACCACGAGGCCGTGCTGGAGCGGGCGCGTCACCGCAGCCGGCGCGAGATCGAAGCGATCGTCGCGGAGCTGGCACCGCGGCCCGACGTCGCACCCTCGATACGAAAGCTTCCGACTCCTGCCCTCGCTCCTTCGCCGGCTCCGGCTTCCGAACGGGGGTTGCCCTCGTCCAGCCATTCAGATGAGGGCGCCCGCTCAACCAGCCCCGACCTCGGTCCCCCCTTTGACGCACCGGCCGGTCATCGAGGCGACGTCGCCCGACCGCTATCGCGTCCAGTTCACGTTCGGCAAGGAGAGCCACGACAAGCTGCGGCGGCTTCAGTACCTCCTCCGCCGCGAGATACCGAACGGCGATCCGGCCGCCATCGTGGATCGCGCCCTCACCTTGCTGCTCGAGAAGGTCGAGAAGCGCAAGCTCGACGCGACGAGCAAGCGAGCCACACCGGCGAAGACGCGCGCTCGATCCATCCGTCCCGGGGCGGATAACCCGCGAAACATTCCCGCCGCAGTCCAACGCGGTGTCTGTCAGCGTGACGGCGATCGATGCGCGTTCGTCTCGAAGAGGGGGCACCGATGCACCGAGCGCAGCTTCCTGGAGTCTCACCACATCATTCCCTACGCCCTCGGAGGGCAGGCGACCGTCGACAACATCTCGCTGCGCTGTCGGCGCCACAACCAGTACGAGGCGGAGCTGGTATTCGGGCCTCGCGGGGCGTCGGTGGTCCGTGAACCGGTCGCCCCTGGATGGGCCTGACCGCCGCGCCTTCCGCGAAGTGGCCACCGAAAGCGGCCAGCCAACGCAGGTCGGGCTCCGGCCGTGCCGCGGCGGTCCGGCGCCGCGATCGGTCCGGAGCCCACTGAACCCGCACGGGCCCCGCCGCCCGTCCTAGAACTTCCGCGCGGTGATGATCTGGTTGAATGTGTACTCCCCCTCGAGCTCGCCCGGGCACTGGACCTTCACCTGCGTGCGCGCGGAGAGGAGGTTGTTCTGGTAGAGGCCGGTGTACGTCGAAGGAGGTGGCAGCGGGCAGGTTCCCGCGCCGGGCTGGGGGCCACGCGTCTCGATGGTCACGGCGCCGCCGGGAGTGACGGAACCGGCCAGGTCGAACGAGACGGCCGGGCACGGCGAGCCCACCACCGCGAACCCCTTGAACTTGTCCGAGCCCGGCTCCTGGCTCAGCGTCATCGAGCCCGAGCAGTTCCACGATCCGGCATAGCCATCGCGCGTGCGGTTGAACTGCGTCAGCCAGACCGTGCTGTTGTAGGTGCCGCTGAGGTTCGGCACCGGCTGCGCGGGCGGCGTGGGGCCGCTCGTGCCCCCGTCGTTGGAGCCGCAAGCGGCGGGCAGGAGGAGGGCGGCCACCGCGACCAGTCTCATTGCGTTCATGTGCGTCCTCGCGTCGGCTCGCGTCGTCGCTGCGCGTGATCGCGCCTCCGCGCGCGGCCGTCGCCTGCTCACTTGAGCAACGCCGGTGCCACGACGAGACACGCGGAAATGCCGCCATTTCACGGGGTTTTCGCCAAACCGCGACGCGCGCGGGCGTTCGCCCGTCGAACGTGTGTTCGGGCGCCGAACGCGTCCGCTACTCGGATTTCTTGTGGAGGCCGAAGTCTTCGAGGCGCCGGTAGAACGTCTCCGGCGAGAGCTGGAGCAGCTCCATGGCCCGCCGCTTGTTGCCCTTGGTGTGCTCGAGCGCGCGCAGGATGTGACGGCGCTCCAGCTCCTCGATCGCCTTCTTCAAGGGGCCCGGCGGTCCGTCGTCCGAACCGACGGCAGAGGCGGTGCCGCTCCGCGCCTGCAGGTACTCGGGCAGGTCCTCGACGCCGACGACGCTCCCGTCCACGAGGCACACGGCGCGCTCCACGACCTGCTGCAGTTCGCGCACATTGAACGGCCAGTGATGGCGCCGGAGCACGGCCATCGCTTCCGGCGCGAAGGTCTTGGCCGCCGTGCCGCGGCCGTAGCGGGCAAGGAAGTGATCGACGAGGCGGGGGACGTCTTCGCCGCGCTCGCGCAGGGGCGGGATGGCGACGGTGTGACCGAGGCGGGCGAGGAGGTCCGCGCGGAAGCGGCCCTGCTCGACGTCACGCTCGAGGGGACGGTTGGTGGCGGAGACGACCAGCGCGTCCACCTGCCGCGGATGCGTGTCCCCGACGCGGAACAGCTCGCCCGAGTCCAGGAACCGCAGGAGCTTGGTCTGCACCGCGGGATCGATGTCTCCCACCTCGTCGAGGAAGAGCACTCCGCCGTCCGCGATCTCCAGCCGGCCCTTCTTGTCGCGCGCGGCCTCCGTGAACGCGCCCTTCACGTGGCCGAAGAGCTCGGACTCGACGAGGGTGGGGGCGAGGGCGGGGATGGTTACGGGCACGTACGAGCCGTTCGGGCGAGGGGTGTGCGCGGCGTAGGCGCGCGCGAACAGCTCCTTGCCCGTCCCCGTCTCGCCACGGAGGAGCACGCGCGCGCCGCTTCTGGCGAAGCGCCGCACGGCGTCGTAGGCCTTGAGGAGCGCGGGCGCCGCGCCCACGATCTCGTGGCGCAGGAGCTCGGCCTGCAGCGCGTCCAGGCGGTCGCCCGCGCTGCGCAGGGCCGCGGAAGTGCGCACGAGCTCCTCCGTCCGCTCCAGCACGAGCGCGGCGTACAGGGAGACCGCGGTGAGGAACTCGAGGTCCGCGGGGGTGAAGGGCCGCGCGCTCCGGTTGTCGAGATAGAGGACGCCACGCGCGGGCGCGCCCAGCGGCACGCAGAGGATGGACCGGATGCGGAAGCGCTGGATGCTCTCCGCCTCCGCGAACTGCGCGTCCTGTCGGATGTCGGACGCGAGCACGGCCAGGCCGCTCTCGAGGACGTGGCGGATGACGCTCCAGCTCAGCGGCCACTCGTCGGGGCCGCGGTCTCCGGGCAGGTTGTGGGCGAGGCGGGCGCGGAACCCCTTTCCGGCCAGCGTGAGCAGGCACGCGCGGTCGGGCTTCAGGTGCTCGACGATCGCGTCGTGGATCGTCCGCAGCACCGTCTCCGGGTCCGTCTGCTCCAGGAGCTGGCACCCCAGCTCGTACACCGCGCCGAAGCGGCCCGTCCCGAGGGCGGCCCCGCCCGCGGGCAGGGGATGGCGCGGATCGAGGGTGGCTTCGGTGTGCGCCCGCGTCGTCGGGTGATCCTGGGTCACGGGGCGGAAGCCGCCGCCACGCGCGACCACGCGCCGATGAGGGCGGGAGAAAGCGCCACGCCCTTGCCCGCGACCACGTCGTCACGGATCCGCGCGGCCAGGGTCGGGACGTCCGCTTCCGCCGCCGTCACGATGCCGAGCTTCTCCATGGCGGGGAGCATGCTGCGCACGACGTCGGCGACGATCTCGTGGCCGCCGAAGTCGGGGCCGCCGCCGACCATCGAATCCATGCGCATCGAGGGCCCGGGCAGGCCCGCGGCCACATACAGCGGGTACAGCTCGAGGCCGAGCTGCGTGCGCGCGCCCGTCGCGGCCAGGGTGCGCTTGACCCAGACGAGGGCGCGGTCGAAGGCGGGCGCGGGCGGCAGCGAGCGCGCGTTGGCCAGGTCGAACTCCTGGAAGACGATCAGACCACCCGGGCGGAGGTGGCGGGCCAGCTTGCGGAGGATGTCGACCGGGTCGGGGCAATACATGAGCACGAGACGGCCGACCACCGCGTCGAACGGCTGCGGGAAGGTCACCTCGGCGGGGTTGCCCTGGACGAAGCGGACGTTGGCGGCGCCGCGCGACCGGGCGCGCGCATTCGCGTGCTCGACGGCGGCGGGCGCGAGGTCGGTCCCGATGACCTCTCCCGCCGGACCCGCCATCTCGGCGGCCAGGAACGCGACGTCGCCGCTGCCCGAGCCGACGTCGAGGATACGCATGCCGGAGACGATCCCGGCCTGCTCGAAGAGCGCGCGCGTGAAGGGTCCAAAGGCCTCGGCCTGGCGGCTGAGGCGATCGAGCTCCTGGGACGAATGTCCGAGCGCGTACGACCGTGGAGGGGAGGGCTCCATACGATCATTATTCTAGGCGCGCGGGCGGTTGACCGGGCCGGAGAGCGGACGTAGGCTCCGGCCCATCGCGACCATGAACGGAAACGCCCTCTCCAGCCGCGGACCCGCCATCGCCCTGCTCGAGACGAGCTCGATCGCGAAGGGCATCGAAGCCACCGACGCCATGATGAAGCGGGCGGCCGTCGAGCTCCTCATGACGATCCTCGTGCCCCGCGGCAAGTACCTGGTGATGATCGGCGGCGCCGTGGCCGACGTCGAGGCCTCGCTGAGAGCGGGCAAGGAGATCGCGGGCGCCGCCGTCCTCGACGAGTTCCTGATCCAGAACGCGGATCCGCAGCTCCCCGCCGCCATCAAAGGCAAGGTCAAGGTCGCCTCGATCGTGGCCGTCGGCATCATCGAGACGAAAGAGGTCGCCTCCGCGATCTTCGCCGCCGACGCCGCGGTCAAGGCGGCGGACGTGACGCTGATCGAGGCGCGGAACCAGCCCGGAGCCAAGGGGATGGTCGTCCTCACGGGCGAGGTGGGCGCGGTGCGGGCAGCGATCGCGGCGGGAGTGGCCACGATCAAACGCGACGGGATGCTGATCGCGGAGGTCGTGATCCCCTACGCCCACGAGGCGCTGGTCAAGTCCCTCACCACCTGATCGCGCTCGGCCGCGCGATCCCCGGGATGCAAAAGGGGCACGCGCGACGCGTGCCCCTGACCGAACGACGGGAGCGAGGACCTACTTCGCGGCGGGAGACGGGCTCGCCTTGGGAGCCGGGGTCGCCTTGGCCGCGGGTGCCTTCTTGGCCGCGGTGGTGGCGGCGCCGGCCTCGGGGCTCGGGCTCGCTTCGGGAGCCGGGCTGGCCGCGGCGGCGGCGTGCTTGTGCGCGTGCTTCTTCGCGGTCGTCTTGGCCGGCGTGTCCGCGTAGACGGCCATCGGCAGGGCAACAACGGCCAGGATCAAGATCAGCTTCTTCATGTAAGTAATCCCCTCCTCAGGGCTGCTGTCCCATTGGCAACTCGCCTGCCACGTCGGGGAAGCTCGGACAGAAAGGCGCTAGGGCCGGACCGTCATTGACTTACGGGGAACGGCTCGCCGGATAGCGCGGCCGCCCTCTGCACCTTCTCGGGCAGCACGTGCCCCCTTTCGGGCAGGACATTGTTCCCATTGATCGGCGCTGGCACCGGGGCGTAGCATCCCGCGCATGAAATCCTTTCCTTGCCTCCCGGCGGCCCTGGCCGCCGCCCTCCTCCTCGCGGCTCCGGTCGTGCAAGCCGACGAGACCTGCAACTCCCCCTACATGGCCAAGCTCATCAAGGGCCAGGAGGACTACGTCTACGTCTGGACGCTCGGCGTCGACGGCCTCGGCGACGGCTCGGACAAGCTGGTCACGATCGACGTCGACCCGAAGTCCAAGACCTACGGCAAGGTGATCGCCCAGGTCTCCGTCGGCACGCGCGGCGAGGCCCACCACATGGGCTTCACCGACGATCGGCGGCGGATCTGGGCGGGCGGCCTCGCAGGCGCGGAGATCTACGTCTTCGACATCGCCACGGATCCCGCGCATCCCAAGCTGCTGAAGACGATCAAGGACCTGGCGGCGAAGACGGGATACATCGGGCCGCACACCTACTACGCGCTCCCCGGCCGCATGCTCGTGCAGGCCCTCTCCAACGAGAAGGACAAGGGCGGCGCCACCGGCATCGCCGCCTACAACAACGAGGGCGAGTTCATCGCGCGCTATCCGATGCCCGTGGAGGGCGGCGGGGACGGCTACGGGTACGACCTGGCCGTGAACCCGACGAAGAACGTGATGCTCACCTCCAGCTTCACCGGTTACGCGAACTACATGCGGCCGCTGGGCGAGCTCATCAAGGACGAGGCGGCCATGAAGCGCTTCGGCAACACGATGGTGGCCTGGGACCTGAAGGCGATGAAGCCGAAGACGATCATGCAGGTGCCGGGGGCACCCCTGGAGATCCGCTGGTCACTCCATCCGGGAGACGACTGGGCGATCACGGCCGCGGCCCTGACCTCCAAGCTCTGGCTCGTGCGCCCGGACGCGAGCGGCCAATGGCAGGCCAAGGAGGTCGCGACCATCGGCGACCCCACGAAGATCCCGCTGCCCGTCGACATCAGCATCCGCCAGGACGGCAAGGGGCTCTGGGTGAACACGTTCATGGACGGCATGACGCGCTACTTCGACCTCACGAACCCGCAGGCTCCGAAGCAGACCTACGAGAAGCACACGGGCGCGCAGGTCAACATGATCTCGCAGAGCTGGGACGGCACCCGCGTCTACATCACCTCGTCGCTGCTCGCGAACTGGGACAAGGCGGGCGCGGACAACGAGCAGTTCCTGCGCGCCTTCCGGTGGGACGGCAAGGCGCTCACGCCCGCGTTCGAGGTGGACTTCACCAAGGAGAAGCTGGGGCGCGCGCACCACATGAAGCTCGGCTCCAAGGTCCTGAAGACGGCGTACGTGGCGCCCGCCGGCGCTCCCGGCCGCTAGCGGGAACCGGCACGAACATGATCATCACTGCCGCCGCGGCGATGGTGTGGCTCGCCGCGGCGCCGCCCGCGCCGACCAACGACCCGCCGCGAATGGACTTCGTCCTGCCCGACCCGGGGACCTACCAGCTCCAGCGCATCATGCGCGCCCCGGACGGGACGGTCCTGACCGTGGACGGACAGCTCGACAAGCTCTCGCGCTTCACGCGCGACCGGATCACCCTCCTCGGCTTCATCTACACGAGCTGCACGGATCCCCAGGGCTGTCCGATGGCCTACCGGGTCTTCGATCGCCTCAAGGACGAGATCCGGGCCACGCCCGCGCTCAAGGACCAGGTGCAGCTCGTGACCCTGAGCTTCGATCCCGCCCGTGACACGCCGTCGGTCATGAAGCGCTACGCGGGCAGCCAGCTCGAGGACGAAGGAGGGCTGCGCTGGTATTTCCTCACCACGCCGTCGGAGCGGGAGCTGATGCCGCTCGTCGAGGGCTTCGGGCAGGACGTGCAATACGCGATCGACAACTCGACGGGCCGGCCTTTCCGGCAGCTCTCGCACGTGCTCAAGGTCTTCCTCATCGACCGCGCGGGCGACGTCCGCGAGATCTACACCTCGACCTTCCTCCATCCGCGCGCGATCATCGGCGACATCAAGACGCTGCTGATGGAATAGCGCGGCGGCCCTGGTCAGGAACGGCGCGCGACCAGCAACAGGTGCGCGCTCATCCCCAGCACGGCGGGATCGGCTTCGATGCGCCGGAGGAGATCCAGCAGCTGCCGCCGGCGGCCCTCGTCTCCCCAACGCGCCTCCAGGTCCGGCATCATCCAGGCCGGCCCTTCCACCGCGAGCACGGCCTCGACGGCGAGACCCGCCTCGCGCGCCTCGTCGCCGAGCTCGGCCGGGAGATGGAAATACGCGGTCGTGAAGTACATGAGGTTCGACGTCGGATTCCGATGTTGTCCCTCGCGCAGGTCACGCTCGAGGATGGGAAGGAACGCGGGATCGTCCACCAGCCCGTGGAAGAGCCCGGCCAGCAGCGACGCATGGCGGGCAATCGCCGCCGCCACCACCAGCCCGCCCGGCCGCAGGACGCGGCGCGCCTCGGCCAGGGCGCCGACGCGGTCGTCGCGGTCCACGAGGTGATAGAGCGGACCGAGGAGCAGCACCACGTCCGCGGAGCCGTCGGGATCGGCGAGACGCTGTGCGTCCCCCACCTCGGCGCGGGCCAGCGGCGGACCGGGATGCGCCCGCGCCTCCCCGATGTGCCGCGGGGACAGATCGAAGAGGTGCACCTCGTAGCCGCGGCCGGCCAGCCAGCGCGCGTAGACGCCGGTGCCTCCGCCCACGTCGAGGACACGGGCGGGGGGCGGAGGCAGGCGCCGCTCGAGGATGTCCTGGGTGCGCGCCCGCTCGATGACGCCCGATCCCTCGAGCAGGCGCCCCGCCTCGAGACCGGCCTGGTAGAACTTCTGGATCTCGTCCGCGTCGCTCACGGTCCCGCCGCCAAGAACGGCGCGAGCGTATGCTGGCGCGCGGCCGGGAGTCAACGGTCCGACCGCGCGCGCTTCAGGGCGACACGCGGTCCACCTGCGACATGCCGTTGCCGCTCACGCAGACCAGCCGGTACGAGACCGCCGACGAGCGCGGGTTCGACGGGCACGCGTCGATTTCGATGCCCCAGGCGCCCGCCTCGCCCCCGTTCACCTCGCCCCGATTTCCGGTGAAGAACTCGCCCACCGATCCGCACCCGTCGGCGACGAAGTGTCCGTCCGGCGCCGTCACGGTGAGGCGGAGCCCGTCGTCGCCGACCCCACATTGGACCAGGTCCGGCGCGCGCAGGAAGACGGCGTGTCGCGGCCGGCGCCCGCCGGGAACGAAATCGAACGTGCCCCAGCCGGGCGTGCTGTCGGTGTCGACCCGGCGCTTGCGCAGGAGGTCGAGCGGTTCGTTGACGCGACCGACGCTCAAGGCGGTGTCGAGAGTCGCGTTGGCGAGGTTGACCGCCTGGCACGACGACACGAACGGGGGGCGGCTCTTGTTGCCGACGGGCTCGATCTCGACGCGCGCGCCGTCGACGACCAGGCCGGGAGCGCCCACCTTCGAGAACACGTCGACGATGAGCTCCGACGACCACGCCCCGAGCCCCAGCGTCGTGCTGCCGATCGCGTTGCCCCGCTCGTCCTTGACCGTCACCTGGTACAGGTCGCCGCTGCCCGTGGCATCGTAGAGGCTCGACACCAGACAGTCGACGCGCACGTTCGGACCGCTGCGCAGGCCGGCGACGATCTGGGTGTTGCCTTCCAGGGCGCCGAGGGGGATGCCGTCTTCGCTGAAGCGGTACCCCGCCGGGCCCGCTCCCGCGGCCCGCGTCATTCGCGCCAGGGCGGAGATCCGGTCCAGGCTCTTTCCCCTGGCGAAAAGCGTCAGCGTGCCGCGATCGAGCGCGGCCGTTCCCACCACGGAGCCGTTGCACTTCTGCTCGAGCAGCGCCCTCAGGTCGAACTGCAAGACACCGTCCGCCGGGACTTCGAGGGTGAAGGTCTGCGCCGCCGCGGTGAGCCGTTGCTCGCTGCACACCAGGAGGCCGGGATTCGCAGACGTGCTCTCGCCGACGTAATACGCCGTCAGTCCGAGCGTCGAGGGCGAGTGGTTCTCCACCGTCACCGTCGACACGAAAGAGGTCGTATCGTCCAGCCACGGCAGCACGACGGCGTAGCCGGAGCTGTCGGCGCTCATCGCGCGCACGGGCGCCGCGCCGGGGCTGCCCAGAGCGGCGGCGCCGATGAGGATGGCCAGTCGGGCCGAGGCCCGTAGCCGGCTCTGCTTGGGATTCATCGTCATTCCTCTCTAGAAATCGTCCGGGCGGCTGGGTAGTGGCAACAGGGCGGAAACACCGCTCGTGCTCTGGCAGCGGACTCCGAACAGGTTTGGCGTGATCCCCCACGGTGTCGGGAACACGCCAGGAGAGCTCTCGCGCCAGCTCACTTCGACGGTCCAGCGGCCGTTCTCTCCCGCGGCCACGCCGTTCTTGAGTCCGCTGAAGAAGACTCCGGTGTCACTGACGTTGTCGCCGCCGGCGACCATGTTCCCGTCGGGGTCGAAGACCTGCAGCTCCTGCCACGGCGCGGGATCCTCGAGCGGCCGGAGGGTAGACGGGACGAGCCAGCAGCGGGCACGGTCTTCGTGCCGCATGTAGAAGCTCATCGATGCCTTGGTGCCCGCCAGCATTCCGTAGGCGATCTGGAACGGGCCCACCTGGAAGTCCGTGTCGGCGGCCGTGAGGCCGCGCCTCCGCGATCCATCCCGGGGAGCGGGGGTGCGCGCCAGGCGGAAGTCCTCGGTGCGCGTGGTGGGCGTTTCGATCTCGATGCTGCAGCCGGCGATCAGAGCCGCGCCATCGTCCAGACCCGACACGAATGAGGACTCGGCATAGAACTCCGCGGTGAAGTTGCCGTAGAACCCGACGGGCAGGCGGGCGTGGGCCAGGACATTGAACAGCTTCTGCATGGTGAAGGGAGGGAGCGCAACCCGGATGGGGTTTCCGAGCGGCCGGGCCCGGCCTCCGCGGTACTGCATCAACTGCACCGTCACGTCCTTCTTCTCGCCCAGCGTGGCCAGGTAGCAGTACGTCTTCGTGGTGGACGGCGCGCCGGCAGTGACCTCGCCATCGAGGCCGATGACGCGCAGCGTCGACTGGCGACGCGTCGCGCTGCGCCCCGGATCGAGCGCACCCGCCGGCACTCCCTCGACGCCGAAGTAGCCGCCGCCTTTCGTGTTGACGATGCTGCTGACGAAGAAGGGGGCGGCGTCGAAACCGCCCGTGACGCGGAACTCGAGATAGCCGTAGTTCTCGAGGTCCAGCTGCAACAGCTTCGGGCACAGCTTCGAGAGGCTGATCGCGTGGCTCTCACCGGCTTCGACGGGCACCGACGCGCAGGTCATCGGTCCGACCACCGAGGCGGCGGACGGCGTCGCGTCGGCGCCAACGTACATGGCGTCGATCTGGATCCTCAGGTTGCTGGGGTTGGTCAGGTAGATCGTCGATTCGCGCTCCTTGCTGTTTACGGCATAGGGCAGGATCACGATCCGGCCCGCGCCGTCGAGGCTGGACGCCGCCAGCGGCGGTCCGATCGCGGCGGCCAGGAGCGTGGCCAGGGTAACGCTCCGGGCCATGCTTCGAGCTCGCCGGGACTTGTTCGTCGCCAGGACTTCCATCCGTCTTCTCCTGTTCTCAGTTGTGTTCGGGTCTCGATGAGGGACGCGTCAGGTGACGCCGAAACGTGTCACGTGGGCGACCCCCGGGCCACTCTGTGGCTGGGCTTCCCTGGAGACGCGTAGGGCGCGAGTCAGACCTCTCACGTGTCCGCGCGTCCCTGTGACGCGCCTCACGGAAGAGTTCTCGTCGAGTTCGCGCCCGATGGCCGCACTCGGGCACGTCGTTCACCGGCGCTGGCGGCCTCCGGGCCGGGCACGTAGAATCCGGACCCGCCCTGGAGGTGCCATGTCGCGTATCCGCGCTGCTCGCCGCTTCGCGCTCGTCCTTGCCGCCCTGGCCGCCGCCACCGCCGGCGCGCGGTCGGCCGCGCCGCCGGCGACGACCCCGGCGCCGAGCGTGCCCGGCGCGATCCCGGACGACCTGCTGCGCGGCCTGCGCTGGCGCTCGATCGGTCCCTACCGGGGCGGCCGGTCCGTCGCGGTGGCGGGCGTCCGCGATCAGCCGTACGTCTACTACTTCGGCGGCACCGGCGGCGGCATCTGGAAGACGACGGACGGCGGGATCCGCTGGAGCAACGTCTCCGACGGCCAGCTCGGCACCGGCTCCGTGGGCGCGGTCGCGGTGGCGGAGTCGGACACGAACGTCGTCTACGCGGGGATGGGCGAGGGCTGCATCCGCGGCAACGTGTCCCACGGCGACGGCGTGTACCGCTCGACGGACGGGGGCAAGACGTGGACGAACATCGGCCTGCGCGACACGCGCCAGATCGGGCGCATCCGCGTGCACCCGAAGGACGCGGACAGCGTCTACGTGGCCGCCCTCGGACATGCTTTCGGCAAGAACACGGAGCGCGGCGTGTTCCGTTCCCGCGACGGCGGGCGCACGTGGCGCAAGGTCCTCTACGTCGACGACAGCACGGGCGCGATCGACATCGACATGGATCCCACCAACCCCCGCGTCCTCTACGCCGCCTTCTGGCAGGTGGTGCGCACGCCCTGGAGCCTCGAGAGCGGCGGGCCGGGCAGCGGCCTCTACAAGACGACGGACGGCGGCGACACCTGGAAGAAGATGGCGGGCGAAGGCCTGCCCAAGGGGCCGTGGGGCCGCGTGGGCGTCACCGTCTCCCCGGCGAACCCGAGCCGGGTGTGGGCCCTCATCGAGGCGGAGGACGGCGGCGTCTACCGCAGCGACGACGCGGGCTCAACCTGGAAGCGCACGAACAACGAACGGCGGCTGCGCCAGCGCGCCTGGTACTACACGCACATCTTCGCGGACCCGAAGAACGCGGACTCGATGTACGTCCTCAACACCGGCTTCTACCGCTCCCAGGACGGCGGGCGCACCTTCAACCCCATTCGTGTGCCCCACGGCGACAACCACGACCTCTGGGTAGCGCCCGACGACCCGCTGCGCATGATCGAGAGCAACGACGGCGGGGCCAACGTGAGCTTCGACGGCGGGCGGAGCTGGTCGCGCCAGGACAACCAGCCGACGGCGCAGATGTACCACGTCATCACGGACACGCGGTTTCCGTATTGGGTCTACGGCGCGCAACAGGACAACACGACGGTGGCCCTGGCCAGCGCGAGCAACGAGGGAGGCCTCGACCGCACGCAGTGGTATCCCGTCGGCGGCTGCGAGAGCGGCTACATCGCGCCCAGCCCCGCCGATCCCCAGGTGGTGTACGCGGGCTGTTACGGCGGGCAGATCACGCGCTACGACCATCGCACGGGGCAGGAGCGCGACGTCACCGTGTGGCCGGAGAACCCGATGGGCTGGGGCGCGGAGGGCATGAAGTACCGCTTCCAGTGGACCTTCCCCATCGTGTTCTCGCCGCACGATCCCAAGGTCCTCTACACGGGCGGCGACCGCGTCTTCCGCACCACGGACGAGGGCCAGACCTGGGAGGCGATCAGCGGCGACCTGACCCGTCACGACGCAGCCAAGCTCGGGTCCTCGGGGGGACCGATCACCAAGGACAACACCAGCGTCGAGTACTACGGCACCGTCTTCGCGCTGGCGGAGTCGCCGCGGGAGAAGGGCGTCCTGTGGGCCGGATCCGACGACGGGCTCGTCCACGTCTCGCGCGACAACGGCAGGACGTGGACGAACGTCACTCCGCGCGAGATGCCGGAGTGGAGCCTCATCAGCCAGATCGACGTGTCGTCCCATCAGGACGGCACGGCCTACCTGGCCACCACGCGCTACAAGCTCGACGACTTCAAGCCCTACGCGTGGGTCACCACGGACTACGGCCAGAGCTGGCGCCGCATCACCGGCGGCCTGCCCGAGACGTCCTTCGTGCGCGCGGTGCGCGAAGACCCGGCGCGGCGCGGCCTCTTGTACGCGGGGACGGAGACGGGTGTGTTCGTCTCCTTCGACGACGGCGCGCGCTGGCAGCCCCTGCGCATGGCCCTGCCCGGCTCGAGCCCCGCGACCGCCGCCTCGCCCACGCCGACGCCGCGGCCCCCGGCGCGCACGGCGGCCACGCGTCCGGAGGGCTCGCTCCCCGCGCCCGCGGGTACCGCGCCCGAGACGCCGGCCGGCACTCCGATCGAAACGCTGACCGCCGCGTCCACTCACGACGGGGAGCTCCCCGTCGTCCCCGTCACCGACCTCGTGGTCAAGGGAGACGACCTCGTGGCGGCCACGCAGGGCCGCAGCTTCTGGATCCTCGACGACCTCTCGCCCCTGCGGCAGATGGCGGCCGGCGTCGCGGCCGAAGACGCGCACCTCTTCCGCCCGCGTACCGCCTCGCGCTATCTCACGCCGGACGCGCCGCCGGGTACGGGCGAGAACCCGCCCTCCGGCGCGGTCGTCTACTACTCGCTGCGCGCGGAGCCGAAGGACAAGGAAGAGATCGCGCTCGAAGTGCTCGACTCCGCCGGCCAGGTCGTGCGGCGGTTCACGAACACGGGCGACAAGAAGGACGACGAGGGCGGCCCGCTGCCGGAAGGCGACGACGACGACGGCCCCGGCGGCGGCGGCGCGAAGAAGCTGCCGGCCAAGGCCGGCTTGAACCGCTTCGTGTGGGATCTCCGCTCGCCGGACGCGAGCCGGTTCAAGGGCCTGATCCTGTGGGCGGGCGGCACGCGCGGCCCGCGCATCGCTCCCGGCGCCTATACCGTGCGCTTCACCGCGAAGGGCAAGACGGTGACGGAGCCGCTGCAGATCGTCGGCGATCCGCGCCTGCCCGCCACCGCCGCCGACTACCAGAAGCAGTACGACCTTCTGTTGAAGATCCGGAACAGGCTGACCGAGACCCACGACGCCGTGAACCGTATCCGCGAGGTCCGCGAGCAGGTGAAGACGGTCGTCGATCACGCGAAGGTTGCGGGCGGCGATGACTCCATCGCGAAGGCGGCGGAGGCCCTGACCAAGAGCGTGACCGCGGTCGAGGAAGCGCTCTACCAGACGAAGAACCAGAGCAGCCAGGACCCGCTGAACTTCCCGATCCGCCTGAACAACAAGCTCTCCGCGCTGGCCGGAGTGGTGGCGAGCGCGGACGGCGCGCCCACGGCGTCGTCGTACCAGGTCTACGACGACGTCGCGGGCCGCATCGACGTGGAGCTCGCGAAGCTGAAGAAGATCCTGGACACCGACCTGGCCGCCTTCAACCAGCTCGTGCGGGACAAGAGCGTTCCCGCGGTAGTCTTGAAGAAGCCTGCGGCCTAGCCGCCGTCACACGGAGACGCCATGACTTCGGCCACGCGTACCGAGAAAGACACCTTCGGCCCCATCGAGGTGCCCGCGGACCGCCTCTGGGGGGCCCAGACCCAGCGCTCGCTGCAGCACTTCAAGATCTCCGGCGAGCGCATGCCGCCCGGGCTCATCCGCGCCCTGGCCCTGGTCAAGAAGGCGTGCGCGCTCGTCAACATGGAGCTCGGCCTCCTGGACGAGAAGAAGGGGCGGGCCATCGTGGCCGCGGCGGGCGAGGTGTGGGACGAAAAACACCCCGACGAGTTCCCGCTCGTGATCTGGCAGACGGGCAGCGGCACCCAGAGCAACATGAACATGAACGAGGTCCTGGCCAACCGGGCCAGCGAGCTCCTGGGCGGGCCGCGCGGCGAGGGGCGCCTCGTCCACCCCAACGACGACGTCAACATGGGGCAGTCTTCCAACGACGTCTTTCCCACCGCCATGCACGTGGCCGCGGTCGAGGCCGTCCGCAAACACGTCCGTCCGTCCGTGAAGGGCCTGCGCGACACGCTGCAGAGGAAGTCCGACGAGTTCCGCGACATCGTGAAGATCGGCCGCACCCACCTGCAGGACGCGACGCCCCTCACCCTCGGCCAGGAGTTCTCGGGGTACGTTTCGCAGCTCGACCACGGGCTCGAGCACCTCGATGCCGCGCTCCCCCACCTGTGCGAGCTGGCCCTGGGTGGAACCGCCGTCGGCACCGGCCTCAACGCCCATCCCGAGTTCGGGGTGCGCGTCGCGAAGAAGCTCGCGGAGCTGGTGGGACATCCCTTCGTGACCGCGCCCAACAAGTTCGAGGCGCTGGCCAGCCACGACGCGATGGTCAACGCGCACGGCGTCTTCAAGACGCTGGCCGCCTCGCTGACCAAGATCGCGAACGACGTCCGCTGGCTGGCCTCCGGCCCGCGGGCCGGCATCGGCGAGCTCACCATTCCCGAGAACGAGCCGGGCAGCTCGATCATGCCGGGCAAGGTGAATCCCACCCAGTCCGAGGCGCTCACCATGGCCTGCGCCCAGGTCATGGGCAACGACGTGGCCGTCAACATCGGCGGCATGAGCGGGACCTTCGAGCTGAACGTCTACAAGCCGCTGATCGTCTTCTGCTTCCTGATGAGCGCGCGCCTCCTCGCGCACGGCAGCGAGAGCTTCCGCGAGAACTGCGCGGAAGGAATCGAGCCCAACCGGGAACGGCTGGACGAGAACCTCCGGAAGTCGCTGATGCTGGTGACGGCCCTGAACCCGAAGATCGGCTACGACAACGCGGCGAAGATCGCCAAGACCGCGCACAAGAAGGGGCAGACCCTGCGCGAGACCGCGATCGAGCTCGGCCTGCTGACGGGCGAGCAGTTCGACGAGTGGGTCAGGCCCGAGAAGATGACGGGACGGTAGGGCTAGATCTTGTCGGCCCGGTAATCCCGGCCGATGCTCGCGGAGCGAGCGACCTGCACCTTCGCGATCTGCCAGCAATGGGGGCAGGCCACGGGCGCGTCTTCCAGCGGCTCGTCCGGCTCCGCCTCGTAGACGACGAGGTATTGCCCACCGCACATGCTGCACTTGTGGCTGTCGCGCCGCCCTGCGGGATCGACGGGCGGCGTCCAGCTGGAAGCGGACGCGGCGGCAGCGGCGCCGGGATCGGCAGCGGTACGCACCGCATCGGCGACCGCCTGGGGGCCGGCGGGCCCGGGCACCATGAAGCTGGTGCGCCGCCCCTTGATGGTCGGCCCATCGAGGGTCACGGACCAACCCGTGCCGAACTTGACGAGGGATACGGTCCAGGGATCACGGCGGGCCTGCTCCACCAGCCCGGCGCGCACGCCCGCTTCGACAAGGGCGCGCTCTTCGGAAGAGCACCCGGCGCAGAGGATCTTGAGGGACATCGAAACGGCTCCCATGGGCATCGGCAGCGATGCGCCTCTTCGGCCCATGGCGCCTTCCGCCCGAGCCGCCGGCAACTTCCACAACAGGTTACGCGCCCGCCACCCCCCCGGATGTGCGCCAGCTTACACGTCCCGGTAACAGTGGGGCCGGGCACTGCTTCCGGCCCATGTTCCCGTCTCCCTCTCCGTCTCCGTTCCCGTCTGTTACGGTCGATCAGGAGGCCGAGCCGATGATGGCCTCGGCTTCGATCTCGACCAGCATCTCGGGATCGATGAGGCGGCTGACTTCGACCATGCTCGTCGCGGGACGGATGGCTCCGAAGAACTCGCCGTGCACCCGGCCGACCTCCTCCCAGCGGGAGATGTCGGTGACGTACATGCGCGTGCGCACGACGTCCGCGAGCGACGCCCCCGCGCGGCTCAGCGCCCGCTCGACGTTGCGCAGGGTCTGGACGGCCTGCGCGCGCATGTCCCCTGGACCGACCACGCGGCCGTCCTCGTCGGTGGCGGTCGTGCCGGAGACGCTCACGACGTTGCCGACGCGTACGGCGCGCGAGTAGCCGACGATGGGTTCCCAGGGAGTTCCGGTGGCGACGTTCAGTCTGGACATGCCGAAACTGTAACGCACCACGGATCGCCACACGGACGGCAACGGGAACGGAGACGGGATCAGGCCTGCGGGCTCTGGGCCGGGTTTGGAGTCGGCGCGGGGCTCGGGGAGGGGATGACGTTCGGGTCCGTCCCGGGGCCGGACGGGCGCGACGCGGGCCGAGGCGTGGGATCGGGCTGGGTCTCCGGCTGCGGCCGCGGGGACGGATTCGGGGTCGGAGTGGGGTTCGGATCCGGCGAGTTGAGCACCATCAGGGCCTCCCACTTCCACCGTAACACGCGGGCACGGCCCCGGGTCAGAACGCGCGCGTACTGTCGAGCAGCAGCGTGACGGGCCCGTGATTGACGAGGCGGACGTCCATCATGGCCCGGAAGATCCCTTCCTTGACCTCGAGCCCCACGGCGGCCACGCGAGTGACGAAGTAGCGATACAGACGATTCGCTTCTTCCGGGGCCGCGGCGGAGGAGAAGCCCGGGCGACGCCCCCGCCGCGCGTCGCCGTAGAGCGTGAACTGCGAGACGACCAGCACCGCGCCCTTCGTATCCAGGACGGAGCGGTTCATCTGGCCGGCGTCGTCCTCGAAGATGCGCAGGTTGACGACCTTGTCCGCGAGGTAGTCCGCGTCCGCTTCCGCGTCCTCCTTCCCCACGCCGAGGAGGACGAGCAGGCCGGGGCCGATGGCGGACACGAGCTGGCCGTCCACGGCCACCGACGCTTCCGACACTCTCTGCACGACGGCTCGCATCAGTCGAACAGCGACCGTGACCGTGGACCCCGAAGGACCCTAGAAGGCCTTGAAGACCTTGCCCAGGTCTTCGCCGACGTGCTCGGCGCTCTTCAGCATCAGCTTCATGGAATTGCCGCCACCGAAGCCCATGCCCGATCCCGCCCTCTTCTCGTGGGTGAAGCGGAGGAGCACCTTTCCCGTGTCCGCCTCCACCACCTCGCCCGTGAGCTTGGCGTGAGCCGCGCCCGCGCCGAACCCGACGCCCGCACGTGCGCTCTTGGAGCCGGGATTGAGATCGAGCACGAGGCCCTTGATGAGGAGGACGTGGCCGGAGCCGGCTCCGGCCACCACCGCCGTCTTCGAATGGCTGGAGACCCCCTTCTTCACTCCCGTCAGGAACGACTCGTCCACACCCGCGATCGCCCCTTGCACGTTCTTGGCTTCCTTGCCTTCACCAGGAGGCGCCTTGCTCGTGTCGAGCGGGGCGACGGAGACGCCGGAGTAGTCGGCGAACTTGAACGTCTTCACCACTTCGATCTCGTCGACCTCGTCGTCCCCCCACGGCACGTATTTCCCGGGGGTGTTGCCCGTCTTGCCGGCCACGGCGGCGGGGATGGATAGCCCGGCCACCAGCAGCCAGGCCAGGCCCTGGGAAGCGCGCATGTCTCCTCCTTGTTGAGCGGTTGGCGGAGCCTACGCGTCGCTCCGCGGACCTGTCAAACGTAGAGCACGGCGGCGCCGCGCAGCCTCTGGCGGCCACCGTCGTGGGTGAGTGGCTGCCGCGGCGACGTACGAGGGGGTTTCAGGGGGGGTCGCGAATGCCCATCGCGAATGCCGCATGAGTGCCCCCCTGACTTGGTAAGCTCCCGGCCACTCTGCAGAGGCGTATCATCGCGCGGCCATGGACGTCCCCGCCCAGATCGGCCGCTTCCGCATCCTCGACCGCGTCGGCGAGGGCGCGATGGGCGTCGTCTTCCGCGGACGCGACGAATCCCTCGACCGCGACGTCGCCCTCAAGGTCATGCGGGCCAGGGCCGCGGGCCCGGAGGACCGCGAGCGGTTCCTGCGCGAGGCGCGCGCGGTCGCGCGCCTGCAGCATCCGAACATCATCACCGTGTACGAGCTGGGCGAGCACGACGGGGCGCCGTTCATCGCCATGGAGCTGCTGGAAGGCGTGGACCTGCAGCGCGCGATCGAGGGCGGCCTGCGCCCGAACCCGCGGGCGACGCTTCCCATCGTCCTGCAGCTCCTGGCCGGCCTCGGCCATGCCCACGAGAACGGGATCGTCCACCGCGACGTGAAGCCGTCGAACCTCTTCCTGCCCCGGGGCCGGCCGGCCAAGATCATGGACTTCGGAGTGGCGCGCCTCGGAGGGGCCACCACCTCGAGCGGGCTCATCGTGGGGACGCCGAACTACATGTCGCCCGAGCAGGTGTCGGGGACGGGCGTAGACGGCCGCAGCGACCTCTTCTCCGCGGGCCTCATCCTGTACGAGCTCGTCACGGGCGAGAAGGCCTTCCAGGGCGATTCCGTCGTGTCCTTGATGTACAAGATCGCGCACGAGGACCCGGACCTGCGCCTCATCCCGCGCGGGGCCAAGTGGGACCGGCTGCGCGCGGTGCTCACCCGCGCGTTCTTCAAGGACGCCGTCCGCCGCTATCCCACCGCGGCCGCGATGTCCGCCGACCTCTCCCTCGCGCTCCAGGACCTCGGCGGGCCGCTCGACGACGAAGCGGCTTCGGACAAGGGCATGATCCGGCGGGCGTCGTTCGCCGCGCCCACGCTCGCACCCACACCCGCGGCCGCTCCCAAGGCCGTGCGCACGCCGCCACCGCCGGAGCCCGCCCGGCCTACCCCTCTCCCGGTGGCGGCAAGGGCGCCCCGGCCCGCCTGGCGCCAGCCCGCGGTCATCGGCGTCGCGGTCCTGATCGTCGCCGCCGCCGCCATGGTCGTGCTCGTCGTGCGCCCTCCCGGCGCCTCGAGCCCGACACCGGCGCCCCCGCGGCCACGCGCCGACGGGGATCCGCTCGTGTCCGGAAAAGCGCGCCTGGCCTCGCCGAGCACGGGCCCACCGTCGCCACCCCCTCGCTCGGACGCGTCCCCTTCGACGTTCCCATCGCCCGCCGCGACGCCGCGCGCCCCCGCGACACCGCGCGTCGTGTCCACCGCGCCCGCCACGGCGGAGACCGGTGACGGGAACCGCGTCGCGGAAGCCGCGTCCGCGACGGCGCAGCTCGATCGCGCGAGCGATCTCTACGAGAGAGGCCGCTACGCGGCCGCGCTGGCGGAGGCCAAGGCCGTCCTGCGCCGCGAGCCCGCCAACCGCGAGGCCAAGTCGCTGGTCGAGGACATCGAGGCCGACATGGCCGTGGCCGCCCGGCTCAAGCAGGCCCAGGAGGCGATGCGCCGCGGCGACCGTGAGGAGGCGCTGGCCCAGGTACGGGCCGGGCTCGCCGTGAAGAGCAACGATGGGCGCCTCCTCAGCCTCTTCAAGGAGCTCACGCAGTAGCGGCGGCCTGGAGGCTACTTTCCCGCGCCCTCGTTTTTGCGATAGGATCCGCCGTCCCCCCGGCCACTGCCGGGAGGGGTAATCGCCAAGGAGGATCCGTCCATGACCTACGTCATCGCGGAGCCGTGCGTGAACACGAAGGACACGGCTTGCGTCGAGGTCTGCCCCGTCGACTGCATCCACCCCAAGAAGGACGAGGCGGAGTTCGAGAAGGAAACGAAGCTCTACATCGATCCCGAGACCTGCATCGACTGCGGCGCCTGCGTGCCGGTGTGCCCCGTCCAGGCCATCTTCCCCGCGGAAGAGGTACCGGAGAAGTGGGCCGCCTACACGAAGATGGAAGTCGACTGGTACGCGGCGCGCAAGTAGGTAGGCCTCCGGCGCCTCAGCGCCGGAAGAGGTGCTGCAGGGTCAGGCGCACGGAGACGGCCGTGCCACCCATGGTGGCCGGCCGGAACTTCCACCCTGCGACGGCCTCCAGCACCGCGCCGTCGAGCATCGCTCCCGCCGACTCGACGATCGCGACGTCCATCACGTTCCCCTTTTCGTCGATCCAGATGTCCACGACGGGCGAGCCCTCCATCCCTCGCTCCCGCGCCGCGGGCGGATAGTCGGGGATCGCTCCGGACAGGCGCTCGGGCGGCACCACGCCCGGCCCGAAGGTCACGAACTGGCCGCTGCGCAGGGGCTCGCTCCCCGCCCGGGCCACGGGCAGGGAGAAGCCCAGGACCTTCAGCGGCTGCTCGCGCTTGATCTCCACCTCGGCCGAGACGGGCTCGCGGCCTTCCTTCTCGATGCGCAGGACGTGGCGTCCGAAGGTCACTTCCACCCCCGCGAGCGGAGTCGCGCCCAGCGGCTTGCCGTCGAGGTAGACCTGGGCGCCGGAGGGCTCGCTGTCCACGAGCAGGACGCCTTCGCGGCTCACGACGGCCTCGGCGGGCAGGCGCACCGTGCGCGCGGTGGCAGAGACGGGTTGCGACGTGGCCGTCGGGGCCATCATCGTCGTCCCGACGTCCGACGGCGGCGGGTGATCGGAGTCCTGGCCGATGTGCAGGTCGAGCACCGGCTCCGCCGCCGCGTAGAGATCGCGCGCGAAGTCCATCGCGGAGGGATAGCGGTCGTCGGGGCTGACCGCGAACACGCCCCCGAAGATGTCGTTGAGCTCTTCGGGCAGCCGGTCGTCCACCTGCCGCGGCGGGACGTAGGCGCCTTGCACGACCTGCCCCACCACTTCGGTGATGGTCTTGCCCGGGAACGGGGCGCGGCCCGTGAGCATCTCGTAGGCCACCGCCCCCAGCGAGAACACGTCGGCGCGCGCATCGACCCGCTCCCCCATCATCTGCTCGGGGGCCATGTAGCGCACGGAGCCGACGACGGTGCCGGCGACGGTCAGGGTGGAGGACTCGAGCCGCGCCACCCCGAAGTCCATCACCTTCACGCCCCCGTCGTCCATCATCATGATGTTCGCGGGCTTGATGTCGCGATGCACGATGCCGTGCTTGTGCGCGTAGTCGATCGCGTCCGAGACCTGGAGGACGATCGAGCAGACCTCCTGCACGGTGCCCGCGTGCCCCGCCTTCATCACGGTGGAGAGGGCCTTGCCGTCCAGGTACTCCATCACCAGGTAGGACGGACCGATGTCGTAGATCTGCACGATGCCCGGGTGGTTGAGCCGCCCCGCCGCCTCCGCCTCGTGGCGGAAGCGCGCCAGGAACTGCTCCTTCTCCGCCGGGGTCATGTGCTCGGACTCGCGGATGACCTTCACCGCGACCGGCCGCGCCAGGCGCGGATCCACGCAGAGGTAGACCACACCCATGGCCCCGGACCCCAATTCCTCGAGGACCTGGTACCGCCCGAAAAACGTCGGGGCTGGTTGGCGCTCCTGCATCGACCGAAACGGAGGGGCAACACTCTAGCGCCCGCCTCCCAGCCGGTCAAACGCTTCGTTTCCCGCGCCGCGATAGAATCCGCCGCGCGCACTTTGCGCGATGGACGGTCACCAGAACATGCCCCACACGCGTCCCGAGCCCGGGTGCTACGAGATCGACTTCGCGACCGCCTATCCGCTCGCAGAGGCGGCGGAGGTCGCGCTGGAGGACTACGCGCGCGCTCTCACACGGGCGAAGAGCGCGGAAGCGGTGCGGGCGGACGACGATCCGGCGACCGTGCGCGGCGTCCACGTCTGCGGGCTGGGGATGACGCTGACCCCCGCCCTCCTCCGCGACCTCGAGGACTTCGCGCGCTCGCTCGTCATGGGCACGGGAGGGGGCGGGCTGGGATGGTCGTGAAGGCCGCGCTTACGGTGGTGGCCTTCCTCTCCGCCGCGGCCGCTCGGGCCGCTCCCACCCCGGTCGACCTCGCGGACGTGCTCGCGTTCGCCACCGTGCGCGAGATGGCGGTCTCCGCCGGCGGGCGCGTCGCCGCCGTCTCCGTCCGCCGCGGCGACCTCGAGGCCGGCACCTACCGGACGGAAGTGTGGAGCGTCGATCTCGCGGGTGCGGCCGCCGAGCGCCGCCTCGTCTCCGGCGAGCCGTCCGCGTCGAACCTGCGCTGGTCGCCGTCGGGCAAGGAGATCGGGTTCGTCGCCAAGCGCGGCGAGCGCGCGCAGGTGTGGGCGCTGCCGGCCGGCGGGGGCGAGGCACGCGCGCTCACCGCGTTCGGGGAATCCGTCTCCGGCTTCGAGTGGTGTCCGGACGGCGCGCGGCTGCTGCTGCGGGCGCCCGCCCCCGAGACGGAGGAAGAGGCGCTCCGCCGGAAGAGGAAGGACGACGCACGGGCGGACGGATGGCAGTGGCGCCGCGACCAGCTCTGGATCGTGCCCGTCGCGGGCGGCGCGCCCCGGGCCCTGACCGACGGCTCGCGGCACGTCTTATCCGCGGCCTGGGCGCCCGACGGCAAGCGGGTCGCGATCGTGACCACGACGACGCCGGAGGCGGACAGCTCGCTCGACGCGCGCCTGCAGGTGCTCGACGTGGCCACGGGCGCGGCCACCGACGTCCCCGGAGGCGACCTGGCCTCGGATCCGCGCTGGTCGCGCGACGGCCGCTCTCTCGCTTTCGTCCGGCCCTTCGACGGCCACGAGCTCTCGCGCAACGACGCGTTCGTCTGGACGGTGGGGGCGGACCTGTCCCGCAACGTCTCCGCCGCCCTCGATCGCGACGTCGAGGACCTCCGGTGGACGGCGGACGGCGCGGGTCTCGAGGTCCATCACGCGGTGGGCGCGGTGAGCGGGGTGGCTCGCATCGAGGTCGCGACCGGTCGCGTGCGCCCGCTGTGGATGCCGGGACGTGCGCTCCTGAACGTCGCCCCCGGAGGACCGGGCTGGGTCTTCGTGCCCGGCGACGCGCCGGCCGAGGTCTGGGTGGCGGGCGCCACCGGCGAGTCGCCGCAGCCGCGTACGCGCTGGCACGACGGGATGCGGGACCGTCTCCTGCCCCGTCTCGAGATCGTCCGCTGGCGATCCGGCTCCGCGGAGGTGGAAGGCGTGCTCGCCCATCCCGCGCCTCCCGCGGCGGGGCGCCGGCCCCTGATCGTCATCCCGCACGGCGGCCCGCGCGACCACAGCTCCGCCCTCTTCGATCCGCAGACCGCCTATTTCACGTCCCTCGGGTACCTCGTCCTCCGTCCCAATTTTCGCGGCAGCACGGGCTACGGCGACGCGTTCACGCGGGCCAACGTCGCGAACTGGGGGGCGGGGCCGTTCGCGGACGTGATGGCGGGGGTGGACGCGATGATCGCGCGTGGCCTGGCCGATCCCGCGCGCCTCTTCCTCTACGGCTGGAGCTACGGCGGCTACCTCGCGAACTGGGCCATCACGCACACCGACCGCTTCCGAGCCGCGGCCAGCGGGGCGGGCGTCGCGGATCTGCGGATGCAATACGTGATCAGCGACGCGCGGCGCTGGCGATTCGACTACTTCGCGGGCAGCCCTTTCACCGGCCACCAGGACCTCTACGCGCGCGAGTCTCCGATCACGTACGTGTCCGCGGCCCGCGTGCCGACGCTCTTCCTGCACGGCGAAGCGGACGTGAGGGTCCCGCCCGCGCAGGGATGGATGATGTACCGGGGCCTGCGCGACGCGGGAGTGGAGACGGAGATGGTGGTCTACCCGCGCGAAGGCCACGGCTTCGAGGAGCCGCGGCACGTCCTGGACCGGCTGCGCCGGATCGCGGACTGGTTCTCGCGGCACGACGTGGGCGGACGCTGAAGCGGCGCGGACCGGATATCATCGCGGGGTGACGGGGGAAGGAGAACGCCGGTGAGGGAGAACCTGCGGGTCGCGCGCTTCTATTTCCTGCTCCTCGGCCTCTTCGCGGTGGGGCGCTGGGCCCAGAGCCTGAGCCAGTTCGAATATTCGAAGGGCCACCACGTCTTCAGCATCGTGACCCTGACCTTCCTGTCCTCCGCGTATTTCGCCGCCTTCTGCCGGAAGTGGCGCGGCTACTCGCTGCTGCAGGCGGTCATGCTGGGCATGACCCTGGGCCTCGCCGCCCAGATCGTCATCTTCCTCTCCACGGCCGCGTCCTACGCGCTGGGTCTGCACACGTACTTCAACCATCCGCGCGCCCTGAACGTCGAGACCGAGCTCTCCATGAACGAGGCGCTCGTCCGCCGCGCGGGAGGATTGGTGGCGGGTCCGATCAGCAACGGCGTCGCCGCGTTCCTCGGCTGGCTCATGGGCGGCGTCCTGCCCGAGCGCAAGGCGACCGCGCCCGTCTGATCCGCCCGCCCGGGAGTGACGTGATGTCGTGGAAGGACACCCTCCGCCGCGATCCCGGTGGCTTCTACCGCATGCGCACCGAGCAGGGCGAGGTCCGCATCTTCATGACGGAGGCGCTCCTCGCGGAAGCGGAGGAGGCGCTGGGGGCCCAGATCGAGAACGCGCGGCGCTTCCCCGGTGTCCGCGACGCCGTCCTCACGCCGGATGCGCATCACGGCTACGGCGTGCCCGTCGGCTGCGTGATGGCCACCAGCGGGACGCTCGCCATGGGACCCGTGGGCTACGACATCGGCTGCGGCATCGCCGCCCTGCGCTCCACCGTCGCGCGTGAGCAGGCCACTCCGGACCGGGTGAAGGACTTCTCGCGCCGTGTCATGCAGCGCGTCGGGCTCGGCATGGGGGCCAAGGGCCAGTCCGTCTCGAAAGAGCGCTTCCAGGAGATCGTGCGCGGCGGGGCGGAAGCGCTGGGGGCGCGGCGGGGCACCGCGGAACGCGACCGCATCCCGGTGGACGAGAGCTGGGACGTGCCCAGGGACTCGCGGGCCTGGCGTGGACAGAGCCAGCTCGGCAGCCTGGGCGGCGGCAACCACTTCATCGAGCTGCAGCACGACGGCGCCGCGCTGTGGGTCATGTTCCACACCGGCTCACGTGGGTTCGGGCACGGGCTGGCCACCTACTTCTTCGAGCGCGCCATGGACGAGCTCTCGCTCAAGCGCGGGCAGATGGACCTCGGCTACTTCACGCCGCGCTCGCCCCACTGGCGGTCGTACCGCAACGCGGTGGCGGCGGGCGGGAACTTCGCGATCGTGAACCGCCTGATGATCGGCCAGGCCGTGGGCGGCGCTTTCGCGGAGACGTTCGGCGCGGAGCCGGAGCTCGTCTACGAGATCAGCCACAACCTCGTCCAGGAAGAGACGCACCCTGACCTCTTCGACCAGCCGGTGTGGGTGCACCGCAAGGGGGCGACGCGGGCCCTGCCCGCCGGGCATCCCATGCTGGCGGGCACGCGATGGGAGGCGACCGGCCACCCCGTCATCATCCCGGGCTCGATGGGGGACTTCTCGTACGTGCTGCGGCCGCTGCCGGGGGCGGCCCGGGCCCTGTATTCGGTCAACCACGGCGCGGGGCGCCGCAAGTCGCGCATGGGGGCGCGCCGCGAGATCAGCCAGGCGGCGGCGGACCGGCAGATGCGTGACCTCGGCGTGATGGTGAACGCGGGGGGCCGGGTGCCCGTCGACGAGAGCCCGGACTGCTACAAGCCGGCGGAAGAGGTGATCCGGGCGGTCACGGATGCGGGCCTGGCCCGGGTCGAAGTCCGGCTCTCTCCGATCGCCTCGATCAAGGGGATGGACTGACCTTTCGGGCCCGTCCGAGACACTTCGTATTCAAACTAAGTCGTGGGCTTCATGGAACTTCATGGCGCAAGCCCTTGACAGGGTTTGGGACGGTTGGTAGTGTCGCAGGCGCACTAGTGGCCAAGTGGCACTGGCGATCCGAGCGGCGCGGACCACGGTGGTTCGCGCCTGGTCGTGGCGCGCAGGTGACGTGGCGCTAGGCAAGGCTAGGAGGCCTGCACGTCCATGATCGAAGGTACGGTGAAGTGGTTCAACGAGGCGAAGGGTTTCGGTTTCCTCTCCCGTGAGGGTGGGCCGGACGTCTTCGTGCATCACTCCGAGATTCGGGCCGAGGGATTCCGCACCCTCAACGAAGGTGACCGCGTGCGTTTCGAAGTCGTAGACAGCCCCAAGGGACCTCGCGCGGCCAACGTCGTCAAGATCTAACAGCCTCGACCACGGATCCAACGATCCAATCGCCCGGGACCGCAAGGTTCCGGGCTTTTTGTTTCTGGCGCGGGCGCGTATCTCGTTGGCAGGCTTATCAAGTCAGGGGGGGCACTCACTCAGCATCCGCGATGGGAGTTCGCGGCCCCCCCTGAAACCCCCCTCGCACGTCGCCGCCGCTACGCGGCGTTGCCTTCAGGCGTATTAAGTCAGGGGGGCACTCACACTTCACCCCGATGGGTGTTCGCGGCCCCCCTGAAACCCCCTCGCAAGTCGCCGCTGCTGCGCAGCGTTGCCTTC
>Ga0207428_10001014_pt1 | contig 31144 bp, 27 predicted proteins | sample RhiMethybrSRZTD1_FD_187600 | JGI IMG/M metagenome (GOLD analysis project Ga0207428, IMG submission 187600) | Populus rhizosphere microbial communities from Tennessee, USA - Rhizosphere MetaG P. TD hybrid SRZTD1 (SPAdes) (version 3) | ecosystem: Host-associated > Plants > Roots > Rhizosphere >...
TGTGTGGCCAGAGATCGCGCCAAGGTTTTCAAGAATCTCGGTTGGTTAGTCGATCATTCGCTTTCTCTTCTGCGGTCACTTTTTTCGCCAACCATTCGCCAGCCGGAAACCCGAAAATCAAAACTCGCGAATTTTCTAGGAAATGGCGCGCCCGGGGGGAACCGCGAAAGGTTGGTCCTTCAAATTCTCAGGAATTGCAGCCTAGGCTATTAGGGGGAGCCGCTACTTTTCGCCCGAAATAGCTGTGACGACGTACTCAGCGATTCGTTGTGCGTCGCTCTTCGATTCGGCGCTCACTTGGGCAAGCAATCGACCTTTCCGAACCTCGATAGAGTATCGCCGACCGCCTAGATAAACGGCCAAAAAGGCACCGTCGCCCAACTCATAGGCAACTGTTGTCCAGCCATCTGCAAGTCTGCGCTCCTTCACACTATCGATCCTGCGCGATGCGGCGTCCGTGGTGGCGATAACACGGAGGATTACCATGACCTCCGCGCTCGCCGTCCCACGTCCAACGGGTTGCCACGTCCCACACTCAACGCTAACCTCTTCGTTCAATAGTGGACCGCGCAGACCGCAGACCGCTGGAAGGAATCGCCAGTCGGGTGCGACATTCTCGATCTTCTTGGCGGCTTCGGGAAGTATCCGGGTTTGATAAGCTTTTTGCTGAGAGGGCATCTGTCCCGCCAAGGATGACGCCTGCCATAGGACGGCAACGATCACGATAAAGGCGTGTACAAATCGCTTGGTCATCTGCTCGGTGATGGGCCGACAGCAACTTAGACACCTGAAATGCCGGTTCGACTTCGCAACGGGTATCGCGACAAGGTGGAGTCGCGATTTTCAGGGATTGCCGCCTGAACCTCAAATTCCAAGGGATTGCGGCCTGAACGGCCGTGCCCCGAACGCAGATCAGCAGGGACCGCTAGTGTTATCTCAGTGGTGGTCCCGCCTCGAAGTCGGCGCCGAGGTCATGTATTGACCAGTTCGTCCGCGCCTTTTGACGAACGGCGCAGCGCCTCCACAGCGGTCAAGAGCGCCTCGATGTGATCGAGCACACGGGACCAGAGGGCCGACAAGTCACCATCTCGACGCCTCTTGAGAACCTCGCTCAACTCGTTTCGCAGTTCACCGTGTATTTCTCCCTGACGCCGAACCTGTTCATGAGCCCACGCGTTGGTTGGAGCACTGGCCCGCAGACGCTCGACGGCCAGTGACCACGTCATGTTTTCCTTCGGTAAATGCCGCGCGAGTTCGAATAGTTCGCCTTGCAAGCCCTCCAATAGCGTTCGAACCTCGGCCGCGGTAGCGGTGTCCTGCACAGCGCTGATAACGCGCAACGTGGACGCCCGCTCTGCTGCGTCGAAACGCGGCAGTAGCGACGGCACGACTCGGCCGACGAGGTCACGCACGCGGTTGGGGCGCTGCAACTCCCGATACCGTTCCATCCGCTGCTGAGCGTACGCCCAGTCGAGCAGACTGACATCGGCAACGTATCGCGCCGTGCCCGCAGTTGTGGAACTCACGATGGAATTCACCCCGAGTCGAGCCGTTTCAGGGTCGAACCGCGGGGACAGCGGGAGAACAGTGTCGAGGTGCTCAAGCGCAAACGCGGCTTCGTCCTCCACGTGCGACGTAGGCACCCCCGCCGCCGCGTCCGGACGTGCGATCACGGTATCCAACGCCCAGCGAACACGCGCACGTGCCACAGTGATGTCCGGTACGAGTCTGGTTCGGTCCCTCACATCGTCGAGAAACCCAGTGAGCCGCTCTTCGATTTTTTTGAGATCCTTGATGTAGTCGCTCACGCGCGTGGCCGTCACAATTCTCGCACTTTTTGCGCGAGCAACCCCCTACAATGGCGACCGGCGGCGGGGCGGGAGTAATTACCCCGCTCTGACGGCCGGTCCTCTACCCGGCCTGCCGCCGACTTTTCCCATTGCGCGGAGGCCGAACGGAGGCGGCATGCGCGCGGCGGATCGCGAGCAGTACGAGCGGTTCAAATTCGAATATCAGCTCGTCAATAAACTCTTCGAACAATGCGAAGCGCACGAACGCGAGTTTCTGGCGTCCCTGCACTGCCCCACTGACCCGGCGGGCATCTACGACGTGCTGGATGGCCGCAAGCCGGAACCGTGGCCCGCGAAGACGTCGCCGCGCAGCCGCCGCCTGGCGCGGCGGGCCATGCACACGCTGGTGCTCATCACGCAAGCCCGCCGACATCTCCGTCCGGATCACCGGGAAATTGCCAACCTGACGACGGCCATCGCGGAAGGCGGGCTGTTGCCGCCGCTGCTCGCGGAGTTGAAGACGCGACAGGAAACGCCGGTGGCGATCACTTCACGCGCAGGCGGTCGTGGACGTAACACAGGTCAGCCGCGCGAGGATTCAACGAGCGTGATGTCGCCGCGCCCGTTCCTCGACCACGAACAGCGGGTCAAGGTACGCAAGCTCGCGAAGGCACGCATCGGCGAGGCCGACCTTAATCCGCGCACGAAGCGTCAGCGGCAGGAGCTCTACTGGTTCCTTTTAGTCTCCGTCGGTGCCGCCCTGCACGTAACCCTGACAAAGTCCGAGGGGGACTTAGCCCACGCCCGGTGGACTCCTCGCTCACGGGTTTTGAGGACTACGGCCCGGCAATATGACATATTGACGCCGGTAAAAAGGTCTGACTCCTCGTCTTGTGATCTTAACTTCGTTGGTATGGATCATGCTACCCGTGTTTCGGCTTAGATTGGACGAGTAATAACCAATCAAATAATACCTGCTGTTCTCGCGAACAACCCGCTCAAGAAACCTGTCAAAGTCATTTGTATCCAATGCTGCAAATCCACCCGTCATATCAGACACGGCCCTAAGGCCATCCAGTGCCCCACGCATTTGCGTCGTTCTCAATGTATCAAGTGGAGACTGCCCACCTCGCTGTCGCGACGTCGGCGTTCTGCTAACAGAGTTTTCGGCAGACGCTGCGGCACCGCCTTGCGGATCGATGGAATATATCGAGACGCTCGCACGGACAGCTGCATCGATGACGTCTAACACAGCGCTGCGACAGAGTTCAACGCTCGCGGAATTTTGGTGCACATCGATGCGTCCGAAATTGCAGCCCAGTTTACTGCTCAGGAGAATAATAGCCTTGCGCCGAGTTTTGATCTTTGCAAGCCATTCGGACATGTCTGCCAACGTCTTGGCAACTGATAATCCGCTCGACGCCCCCGTCGACCCGGCCGAAAACTTCGGCGAGTCGTCAAACTCGCCGATGAATCGTTCGAACGCATTCTGGAGAGTCCTTTTATCATTCGTAAGTGTTTGATTGGCGACGCCGCTCGTAAAGACAACGCCTGCGACATCAGTTGGTCCCATATAATTGCTGATGAATCGCTGACCGATTTGCCTTGTCTTGAAGGAGTAATCAGGTCGGATATGTAAGTCATCAAGGACGAAGAGATAAGCTTGGCGGTTGTTCAGATCGAGATCATCGCCCGGCTTTTCCTCGGACGCCTCGTATGACCTTTCGAAGGATTCCCGCGTGAGAGGAAGGATTAAGGAAAACGCCGAAATCATTTGGGGAGCACCGTCTTCGAAGATCTGAAAGTCCGACTCTCTCAGATCTGCGGCGAACTCGCCTTTTCCGTTTACTGCTTGGACGACGAGCTCAACGTAAGTAGCTTCGCTGCGGAAAGTTGGCCACAACTGTCCAGCCGACAGAAGCTGCGCATTGATGAAACACAACAGGGCGCTGGAAGTGGAGAGGCAGACTCTTATCTGACTTCGTCCCAGGCTTTTCATGTCATATCCCCAGCGACGCAGGGCTACGGCAAGACGTCCGTAACCCTTTCGTCTACAATCCAGGGCGCCACGCGAAGGTTAGCACAAATGGGAGCTTTCGGCTTTAACTACCGACTACCGCAATCGCAGTCCCAATGGCAGTATGCATAGTTGCCGCACCATTCTTCGGTAGTTTGGTTGTAGTACGTGCTGCACTGCCACGAAACCCATGTTGGCCATCCGTCGCATAGCTGCCTACAATCTTGGTCGGCACTGCTTTGACACTGAAATGCCATATCGGTACACCAGTTATTCGCCTCTCCGCTGGTCGCAAAACACTCTTCCACCGCACGCAACTCGCTACTACCTACGACCATGACACCCGCAGCGATAAGAACCACAAGAACCAATCTTCTCATTCTCACAGACATATCCGGCTCCCTTCCTAGAAACGAACAGTTGATAATTCAGTGGTCCGAATCGGGTGAGTTCGAACGGCATGACGCGTCCGGTCGAGACTTGCAACCTTATCAATCAGGCTGTCAAGCGTCGCTTTGAAGATTTGGTAAGGTTGTGCGCCGTTTAGCTTTCGCAGAATCCTAGTTCGGCCGTCAGCCAGAGGAATCCCAATCAGAAATGTGGGTGTTCCTTGAACACCAAGGCGCTTCGCTTCGGCTTGATCATCAGCGATCTTAGATCTCATTTCTCCCTTGACGCACGACTCGAATTCCGACCGGTTAAGTTGAATCGTGTCAGCATGCTTCAAAATATCGGCCTCTGAGAGCGCCTGCTGATTTGCGAAGAGTTGATCGTGCATTTCCCAATATCGGTTTTGTCCTCGTGAGCACTCCGCCGCCTCAGCCGCCTTGAATGCAAGTGAATGAATTGGCAGAGGAAGATTGCGAAAGACGTATTTGACCTTGCCATTCGCAACGAAATCGCGCTTGAGGTGAGGATACGTATCGCGGGCAAATCGTCCGCAGAAGGGACACTGAAAATCGGAAAACTCGAGAATCACCAATTTTGCATTTGGCGATCCCAAGCTGGCCGAGCCTTCGAGTGAGACCACGACGTTGGCATCTTCTACGTTTTCCACCGCATTCCGAGCCGTGGATGAACGGCTCGCCTGCAGATTCCGTAATTGAATGCCAACCCATATTGAAACGAGGAGGCAGGTGAAGATCGCTGCAATGTTGGCGATTTTGTCGAGCCGCGTAGTAAACGCTTCACGCATACAGCACCTCCAGGCCCCGCACTGACAGCTTAACTAAGCTGTAGCGAGAGAGAATCTTGGTGACAACCTCCAGTCGCCATCAGACAAATTGCGGCAATGGCATCATCGGCAGCTAACATTCCACACTGACATCGCTGCCTTAAGCGAACTGCTTTGTAAGAGCGACATGAATGTGTTGGACAAAATAAAAGTTGTCACTTCACAGGTAAATGAGCATCGATGCACGTCGTGTGTTGAGCGTGCACTGCGGGCGATGCGAAGCAAATCGCGTTCCTCTGGTGACGGGCTAATCCTAATTGCGTTCTGGATGGTTGTAGGACATTGTTGGACGTGCCACTAAGACACTCGATGTGAATCGTGATAATGATGCCGACATGGGTCTCATCGGAGGCGACGAGCCGTCGATGTCGTAGTCGTCAAAAGTGGTACTCAAAACAAATGATACACAGACGAATCGAATCTTGCGGACACGCTCGGCCGCGGAAGTCTTTCAGAGGCTTAGCTTTGCTTATCCGGTTGTTTCAACAACGCACCACTATCGCCCCAATGTGACAAGAAACTGGAGGCGCAACCCAACCTTCGACGTCCACACCGAAAGGCCTTTGGCAGTGAGACCTCGATTTGCACGTGCGTGTCGATGTTAAACGGTCGACGAACACCGAACGGTTTTGTGGCCGGCTAGATTAAAGGCTGGCGAGCAAGCGGTCATTCAGGGTCGGTCGAAACTGACGAGTGGACTGGTAGTCGTTCAACTCGCGTTTTCGGTGCTTTTGGTCACAAGTGCAGGTCTCGCCTACCGCTCGATGTTTCTAATTGGTGAATTCGATTCAGGATTCGACACGCACAATCTTCTTCTTGTCACGATTAATACGTCAGCCAGCGCCAACAATCCTGCGACGAATACCGTGCTGCTTGATACGACCGTCGCAAAGCTGCATCAAGTACCAGGCGTTTCGCGGGTCACATACGCCCGTAGTGCCCCTCGGGAATTTTGGTCCAGCGTCGGTATCACGCTTCCAGGATCATCACAAGAGGCCCGCGCAGAAAGCACGCGTGTGGGACCCGAGTATCTGAGGCTCTTTGACGCGGCTCTCGTTGCCGAGCTCTTGGAGAATCGCAGCGTCCAATTGGGTGAGACGTCCGCGAAAAAAAGCAGCGGAATCGAGCAGCGATGTCACGACCGTGTGCCCCTGTTCTAGCGTCTGCACGTACTGTCCGTACCACTTCCGGAAGCAACTCATGCGCGGCATATCGCGCGGAGGCTGCCAGTTCGTATTCAGATACCGTTCGACTTCGTCAGCACGGGCTTGATCCAATGCCTGACGATAGGTGCTTGCCTCGGCCGCCAGGATTTGGTGAGCGCGCTGAAGCGCCAGGATGTCCGCAGGGCTGTCCCGCGGAGTGAGGAGCCGTTGCCGGAGGGCTTCAGTGCGAGACGTTGATACCGCTTGCCCTGCCAATAGGGAACGATGGCGAGGCCGTGCCGGTCGAGGACTACACGCTCGTCGCCGGTTCGTGGACGGTGACGGCCCACGAGATTCGACCGGGCCACGAGTTGCAGTTTGACGCCATGATTGCAAGCGGGCCGTCGATGACGCGCAGGTCGGTTGGTGTCACGTTGGCGAATCCTGAAGGCTGGGCGCTATATGCGGAGCACCTGCTTCGCCCATTCATGCCAGCCGAGGCTCGCCTAATCTCACTGCAGTTCCTTTTGATCAGGCAAGCCCGCGCGTTTCTGGATATCGAACTGCAAACCGGGACGATCACAAACCAAGACGCGCTCCGCGTATTGAGAGATGACGTCGCGCTCAGCGAGCCGATGGCTAGAGCGGAACTGGCGCGCTTTGTGGAGAGTCCCGGCAGTGGTCCCAGCTATTTTTTCGGATACTCCGAGTTCCTCAGGCTCCGTCGCGACGTGGAGCACACGCTCGGAGCGCGATTCGACCAGCGCGCGTACCACGATTTCGTGCTCGCTCAGGGGAAACTTCCGATGTCGACCATTCGCGATGCCGTCATGTCGCGGTTCCTGCGAAGTGAGGCGGTGTTGAAGCCCCGACGACCTGCACGGATGAGGGCGACACCATAAATGCGGTTCACGTCGCGTGGGTCTTGAATGCTGCACCAACGGTGTCGCAATGTCCTGTGTTGATCACCGGAATGTGTGGCCAGAGATCGCGCCAAGGTTTTCAAGAATCTCGGTTGGTTAGTCGATCATTCGCTTTCTCTTCTGCGGTCACTTTTTTCGCCAACCATTCGCCAGCCGGAAACCCGAAAATCAAAACTCGAGAATTCTTTAGGAAATGGCGCGCCCGGCAGGTCTCGAACCTGCGACCCCCGGCTTAGAAGGCCCGATGTCCGAAACCCGCCAGAAATGCGCCGCATTTTAGCGCTTCGTTGTGGTTGATCGGTTATGACATAGCGGTTTTACGCGCGGCTTCCTCGAGACTACCAATAGTGGCGAATTGTGGAACAAAACGGGTTTCGGCCAGCCGGCCTGACCGGGGTGTGATAACCGATCCTTTTTAGACCGCCAAATTCCGGTCGATCTTAGCCATTCGCCGCTCATCGATCGATGATTTCCCTCACCATTATTAGATGAGTCATCATTCGGCCCGGAGGTGTTGCGTTGACCGATCGTCCACCCACTCAACTGAGCCGAGACGAGCTCTACGAGCTGGTCTGGTCCACCCCAATGAACGCCCTCGCAGCACGGTACGGTGTCTCCGATGTCGCACTGGCAAAGTTGTGCCGAAGGCGCCAGGTGCCCGTACCTCCACGTGGGTACTGGGCGAAGAAGCGAAGTGGTCGCCCTGTCGGTAGACCGGCGCTGCCTGAGTTCGTTCGACCGATCAAAGAGCAGAAGGCACCGCAGTCTAATGCTCCCCCTCCTGACCTTGCTGATCTCGCACCGCGAGAACAGCCCCCGGCTCCTGACGATTCGGATTTGGAATTCCGATTGAAGAATCCGTTGAGCGCACATACCGTTGTTCTGGTTCGGGCTGCGGTGGGTTGGTCGGAGACAGAACAGTTAGAGCAGCTCTTTCGGTTACCGGTCGTCGGCTTCTTTACCGACGCTGGCGACATGGGCGCCTTTGGCACTTGCAACGCCGTCGGCACGCATGAGCGAGAGAAAATGGCCCGAAGTATTTACGACTTGTACGAGATGGTTGCCAGTCCCAATGTGCCGAAAGACATTGGCGCATTCGTGGAGGAGCGCATCATCCTTCTGCGCCAAGAATTGTCGAAATTGGAGCGCGCTCATCGTGCTGATAACGATAGCCGCCGGCTTGACGCGGCGGATGCTATTCGTCACGAAGCTGAATTGCTAGCATTTACGCTCAGGACACGCGACGCGACAATCGACGATGAATAACGGCGTGCGTTCGACTGTCGTCACTAGTGCCAACTGAGACGACTCACGAATGTAGTAAGCCGGCTCGCCATGTCTTTGAAGCGCTCGGCGGAGCCGCCAAATAGCCCGGCTCTTAGCGGCAACCAGTTGTCGCCAAGTTTCGAGCCCTCAGCCACGAGGCCTTGCAAGGGACCATTATTCCTGCCGGCTTTCCAAGCAAACCGACCCAATGGTCCCCAGCCGTCATCATTCAGGTGTGAGTATTCGAGCGATGCAATAACCTCAAATCGATCAAACGCACTTTCATAATCCGCGCCCAAGAAGAGGAGGTCATCGACGACCGGCCGCATGGTCTCAAAGAGATGCTCGCTACGAGCAACATACTCCTGCCTGCGATCAGGCAGAAGTTTGAACGCGTCAACGACATCCTTCATGCTCTTGATGACCGCAAGTACGAACGGTTCCTCGTCTCCCCGCCGATTCACGACGCGCGTGTGAAGCAACTCACGCAAGTTGTCGTACGAATCGGCAGCACACGCGGCGGTTCCGCCGGCGTACAACGCTGTCAAAGCTGGGTACCATCGCAGCGCGCGCCATCCGGGGACTCCCGATAGTTCGGCATCGCCCTCAACCAATCGTCGCAGCGGCAGCGTAAGCGTTGAGCGATTCACATCGGTTGCCCAATATCCGAGTAGCGCTTGAACCGCGCATAAGCTGCGCGTCGCTGCGTCGTATTTCGCAATTCGCCTTTGGAATTCGTCCTCCGTCCAGGCCACACCCTGCACGCGGAAGTCATCGCCCATCGTCTGAGCGGCGACCGCTTTGATTTGCGCGACAACGATGTCGTGCAAGTGAATCCGGCCCTCACCTCCGGCCAGACATTCTTTTATTTGGCCGATGACTTTATCGTCCACCATCTCGCCTACGGCAATCGTTAAGAGTCACATCGACGCTTTCATAATCAGCGCCACGCTGAGGATACGAAGCATTGGCGAGCTTACAATACGACATGGCTAAGCGTCATGAAGAAGAGGAATCCGAGGCTCTCATTATCGACGAACCTGCTCTGGCCGAAATGCCACCTGACGATGAAATCCGCCAGTGGGCCAGGTCACAGCGCGTGTTCATCTCGAGCGTTATGGAAGAACTTGTCGCTGAGCGCACCGCCCTGGCGGGGACCATCAGAGCGCTTGGAGCAGAGCCCGTATGGTTTGAGGAATTCGGCGGGCGTGACGACGACCCTCACCAGGCCTATCTCAGCGAAGTCGCCTCGTCGCATGTTTACATCGGCATACTCGCTCGACGATACGGTCGACCATTGCCGACGCGTTTCTCGGCCACGCACACCGAATATCGTCATGCTGAAGAAAAAGGATTGAGGATCGCCGTTTGGGTTAGCGATGCATCTGATCGCGAGGGCCATGAGCAGTCATTCGTGGATGACGTCCGCACGTTTCATGTCGCTCCCACATATCGCTCAGTCGACGATCTAAAGCGGCAGGTTGACATGCGGCTCCGACGGATCGCCTCCGAAGAGTTGACACCCTGGTGCAAACTTGGATCAACGGTATTCAGGGCGCGCCGGATCATTCATCGACGTGATGAAATTAGGGTCGAGGCGGTTGTTCGTAGCGATGAAGTCGCACACGCGTTGGATGGGATGCAACCCGATAAGTGGGGTCACGGCCCTGACATGCAGTTCACCGGGGCCGGCAAGAGTTTGTTCGTCCGCATAACCGATGTAGAGATCACCACAACAGCATCAAGAACCCGAACATTCGTTCTGACTCTGTCGCCACAGGAACCTCACCGCGATTCGCTGCTGGACGTCACGATGGGTGATTATGGCCCTGATGATCAAACCGAATTCGGTCTTCGCTCGGCACTCTTCGGTGAACGGAACCCGATAAGCGATCAGGGTTTTGGGGTTGCCACCAACGTTCCTAACCCATTCCGACCACTGTTGAAACAGCGCGTGGCCGAAGAGGTCATTCGGCCCATTGGACAGGTGCTGATTACCGAGGCGCTCGTGGGATCAGGACGAGCGGAGAGAGTTGTCCATTTTCGCCTGGGTCCTCCAGTCGCCGGCCGACGCCGTGCCGAACTGCAATGGCAACCACCCCGCCGATACAGCAACAACCGCTCAGGCCTCCGAAAGATCGAAGGTGTGGTCCAACTTTCATAGTGATCGGGCGCTGGTTTACTGTTTCTCGCCGTAGAGGCACCTCTCATAACCCTTTCGATAGGCCAACTCGGTTGGACATGATCGGATGACCTGGGCATCGAAACTTCGGAAAGAACTGGCACAGCGTGCGAGGGATTTCGCTGATGGCGAGGGTGTGACCGCTTACGAAAGTCTCGGGGCTTCGCCGACCATCTTATTTCCAGCTGACTCCGACACCACACGACATGGCAACTTCATTCATGACAGCTATCAGGCGATTCTTTCGGATCGGAAGTGGGCCGAACGTCTAAGAAAGGTCCACAGCCAATTGCGGGCCCTACCGGAAGATCGACGGGCTAAGGCGAAGGAACTTGATTCCTGCCATAGCTCCGACGCGCTGCTGATGAATTGCTTTTGCTATCCCAGTGCCGCGTCGCAGATTTTCGAGCGTCTCCTGCCTCGATTACCAATAGGTCACCCGGAATTCGGCGTGGCCGGGAACGTCCCTCTAGGGGACGGAAAGGCGGATACCACGGAACTGGATATGCGCGCCGGGAAGGTCGTCTTCGAAAGCAAACTTACGGAAGTCGACTTTACCGAACGCCCGCGAGCGCATGTGGAGAGGTATCGAGATCTGCGCGAGGTGTTCGACGTGGTGATCTTGCCGCAGACGCCAGTGGCGTACCGCGGGTATCAACTGATCCGCAACGTACTGGCAGCGGCCGCTCATGACTATTATTTTGTGCTCTTGTGTGATGCGCGCAGACCCGATCTTCTTCATGAATGGTGGCAGGTCCATGCGGCGATACGCCAAGCCGAATTGAGATCGAGGTGCGGTTTCCTACTCTGGCAGGAAGTAGCCGCTGCAAGTCCAGCGCCACTGCAAGAATTCTTGTGCACCAAATACGGGCTGTAAGAGGCCTGTGCGCTAGTTGTCGTTCAGGCCGTATGGCTGTCGCGTATGAAGACGTTGCTTCCAAGATCCTTCGAGTTTGATGACGTCTGCAGCCTCTAAGTCCGGTGATACTCGTTGGAGGATCGTGAATCGAAAATTGCGCGGATCCCGCTGTCGAAGGTGGACGTTGCCACCGTGCCCGCGTTTGGCATAGTCCCGCCAGCGGCTTAACAAATTCGTCTCGCCGTACGCTGACCCAACGTACCCTTTACCATCCGACACATCGAAGATGTAGTAGATACCACGCCAGTGCGACAGCGCGGTTCTCCAAGGCGTGGGCAACACTGCCAGATCCACCCAACTCAGCGTGATGTCGCTCCACTCAGGCATCACGGCGGCAAGGGCGCTTTGTTCGAGAATGGCGCTCACAGGGATCTCGTTGCGATGCGCACGCCGCCACCACGAACGCTCGGGAGGAGGCCACGTGACGATCAAGCGACCCTCCCAATCGGCGTAGAACTCGGTACGCGTTAAATCGAACCAGAGTTTGTGCGCACGGTCCTTTCGCCCATTTGACCACCCCTTGAGACCAAATGCCTTCATCTCCACGTAGGCCTGCACGTTCCAATACTGCTTGTACGTCAAAGGTCTCGACGCGTCGATGGAGTACAGTCCAACGAACAGCGCCTTTCCGGGGCCGTGTCCGATGAACGAGGCGACGAATCCACGTCCCACGAGCGACTTGAGCGCCCGCTCAAGTTTTGGCCCTTGAGTCTGCTGGTAGGCGTTGAAAACCGCGGGCCTTTCAGCCGCGAGCCAGGGAAGGACCTTCCTGAGTTCCGGCTCGTACGGTCGGTGACGAAATACCAGCACATTCATTGGATCAATCTGACGCCGCTGCAACAGATCGTTCAGTGTCATGGACGCGTTGCCTCTCAAGATTCGAATTTGCACGAGATCATCACGGGCCGCTACTGCCGCCGATGGCTGCTTATTGAAGGCAACTTAGGTCGGCGTCCCACTGGCTGACCGGCTGCTTTCTTTGCCCAATATCCTCGCGGGGGTTTGGGAACCTGCAGCAGACGGCAGACCTTGGCCAGTCTGACATCGGAGATGCCGTAACGGGACGCGACGTCTCGAGTTGGCTCAGACCACACCTCTCGATAGAGTTGCTGGCGATCGTACCGTTCGAGGACGTAGGGTGACGGTGACGCATCTTTGACATCGGACCGTCGTCGGCCTTCCAACGTGAGGCCCGCTCGCCACAACCCTTGTTCAGCCGGTGCCAAATGCTGTTGCATACGCGAAGGACGAAGGAGATCCCGTAACGTGGTGTCATCGCAGGCGTGGTATTTCAGAAAGAGTCCAGCGAGCTCAACCGTCACCTCCGGATCGATTCGATAGAGGCTCCTGCGGACATCATTCAATGAATCACCTGGGTTCCACAGAGCCCCATGCTCCACGAGCAAACGGATGGCGTCTCTGGTCTTGGAGACCTTGTAGGCCGGCGATTGGTAATGCCGGCCACCGTACCGAATCCTGTCGAAGTCCTCCCAACTGAGGTGGCGAAGACAATTGTCCAGCGCGCTGGAACCGCCATTCGCTTTATCATTCAGCCGAGCACCCAGTCCGATGAGGTAGGCCATCATTTCCTTATGTGCGAACATGGCCGCGGACTCGAGGAGTTCTGAGAGGTTGATATGACTGGGATCAGGTTTCAGCCTTTTCAGGACCTCCAGATGTCCGGACACGCTCGCTTCATGCAGGGCCGTCGTGTCCATCTCGCGATCGTCCAGATATTCGAGCATCGGGCCTTTCGATCGCGGATCGGCGCCCGCCCACACCAGCAAGCTGACCCATTTCAGGTTGCCCTCGCGCGCGAAATGCCGAAGGGCGATGTCGGCTTGCTCCTGCAGTTGAGCAGCCAGTTCGGGACGATTGCGCTTACAGTCGAGATAGGATCCCAGCGCGGTCCGAATCCGATCGCAAAACGCCCATGCAAACGGCACGTCCTTGATCGGATCGGCACCGTGCTCCAGAAAGAACGTTGCCAGCGTCCGGTCCCAGCTGTAGAGCACGTCCGCGAATGACACCGACCCCATATCCGCGCCGATCTCGACCGCCAGCTCCACCAGATCGCGACGACGGATCTGCAGGGCTTCCTTGAGAAAGTCGTTCTTGATGTGTGGGTTGTCTTCGTGACGCAGAAGAAGTTCGATCAGGCTGTGAAAGCCGGTTTTCAGGGCCACGCGAAGCGGCGTCTTGCGAAAGTCCTTCGGAACCAGGATGGGCCGCCCGGCGCGAATCCATTCCTCGATCGCATAGAGGCGCCCTGTCTCACACAGTCGGATGAAACTGCGAGCCTCTTCGTGCGACAGGACTTCTGTCATAACGTGTTCACCCGATAAGCCATCAAGAGGGACTTTGAAAAAGCGCCGACGGTCGAAAAAGCTTCGTACTTTACGCCAGGTGACAACACCGCTATCCCGCTCGCCGGCGTCGAACGCCGGGAGCTCATCACAGGTTGCTCCAGCAGAAGGGCGCCCAATCCGCAGTGACATTGAGGGGTTCGGTGCTGTCATGGACGCTCTGAATCGTCGGCAGTTCGATCTCTATGCGCTGACGCCAGAGGAATGGCGCCGCATGTCGCCTCGTCAGCAGGCTGAACTCATCCGACACCAGAATCGACGTCAGCAGCTCGAACACAGTCTCGGTCCGTTGTACTTTTCGTCCGACGCGCTGAAAACGTCGGTGGAGCGCGCGCATCAACTTTATACAACGATGACTCCCGAACAGCGTCGTCGTGTGATTCATCCGAAGCACCTCGACGACTGGCTCGATTCACGAAGAGCCCTCAGGATCGTTGCCCGCGATCTCGACCTACCGGAACCCGTTCCGGCAGGCCCCGAGTATCTCCAGCCTCCAAGCTATCGACTGCCCGATACAGGTCCCGTCGTCACGAGAGCGAGTTCGATCCATCTGACGGTTCGTCTCAATCTCGAGTCACCGCTTCAGACCGTGATCGCTGGCGTGCGAGCGCTGATCACAGCGTTACACGGTCCGGCGGCGCGCCGACCGCACCGAGCATCGTCACCACGTCGGGTCCGCAGCAAGTATGACGACAATAATGTGGCACGGATGGTGGACTGGTACTATCGCCAGGCGTCCGGAACGCCGCTGAAGGACCTCGCGATCGAAGCCGCCGGTCCGAAAGCCCGCCATATTGCCGCTCAACAACGCGCCATCATGCGCCAGTTGCAATGGTTCCGGCGTGAAGTCGGTTTCGCGTCCTCCTAAGCCCCTTCTAAGACGACACTTCTCATTCCTTCGGCGATAGACGCCTTCCGACTATCGTCGAAGAATGCAAATTCCTGATGAGCTGAATATTGATCCATTGGTAGCCGACGCGGCCCGCGCGTGTGCCGAGGTGCGCGGACATGCGATCGATCTGCACAAGACCGAGGAACAGAAGCTCCGCGCTGTCCGCGAAGCGGGCCGGCTATTAGCCCTGGTCGATCGAAGCGTCGGCGGACGACGCCCGAAGAACTGGTCCAGCGGCCTGACCAGTTACCAACAAGCGCTCAAGGCTGGGCACGTCAGCCGACAAACCGCTAGCCAATGGCGGCGGGTCTCAGAAGTGTCCGATGAGACCTTTGAGGCGTTTATCGCGAGTGCTCCTGCGATGAAGATCGACCTCACCATCGAGGCCCTGCTTCGATCCTGCGATCCGCGCACACCAGAAACACGACGCACTCGGATCGTGACTTTTGTCCTGTCTCAGACTGATTACGACATCTTTCAGAAACACCTGGCCGCACTTCGCGCCGCACACTGTGCTGCCAGTCCGGCGGACACCTTGATGACGGTCTTTGAAGATGCGTACGAGGACTGGCACTCGAGTCACGCCTCGGCACCACCTATCGACTGACAACCGTCCGGGCACGACGCGAAGGTCGCAACCACAACAGAACGCGCTGTTATCCAACTGAAGCTGGCGGAGCTGTGGCATTCACGGCTTCGGGCTTTACATCGGAGCCCTGCGCTCCAGAAGGGCACGTTTATGAAATCGTCGAAGTCGTCCACCGCTCGTCGACTCGGGCTGGTGGATTTGAAGCCGGATCCACAGAACGCGAATCGCGGCACCGACCGCGGCCGAACCGCGCTCGCCGAATCGCTGCGCGCGTATGGCGCCGGCCGTGCGGTTCTTATTGATCGCAAGGGGCGGATCATCGCCGGCAACAAGACCGTCGAACAAGCCAAGGCGCTGGGGATTCCATTGCGAGTCGTCAAGACCGACGGCCGGCATTTGATTGCCGTGCAACGCGACGATCTAGACCTCGCCGTGGACCCGCGCGCGAAGGCACTCGCCATCGCTGACAACCGTGTCGGTGAGCTCGATCTCGAATGGGACGTTGACATGCTGAAGCAACTGCGCGCGGACGGGCTGGACCTCTCGGCGTTCTGGACCGAGCAGGAGTTCGACGCGTTGTTCGGGGACACGACGGATGGGCTTACGGACGAAAACGCGGCCGTCGAACCGGGTCCCACCGATATCGTTCGCGGGGAGCTGGTCGTGTTGGGTCGTCATCGGCTGCTCTGCGGCGATGCGACGTCCGCCGGCGATGTCGCGTATCTGCTCAGCGGCGCAACACCGGTGCTGATGACCACAGATCCGCCATACGGCGTTTCCTACGATCCGGCATGGCGTCATCGGGTAAACCCGACCCAGCGCACGGCAGTCGGACGGGTCGCCAATGATGATCGTGCCGACTGGACGGCGGCGTGGCAATTGTTTCCTGGCGCGATCGCGTACGTCTGGCATGCCGCGCTCAAAGCGCCAACCGTTGCAGCGGACCTGGAGACCGCGGGCTTCACCATTCGGAGCCAAATCATTTGGCAGAAGCAACACTTCGCGCTGAGCCGTGGCGATTATCACTGGGCACACGAACCCGCCTGGTATGGCGTGCGGGGGAAAGGCCATTGGCGTGGCGATCGTCGGCAAACGACCATCTGGGAAGTGGCGAATCTGAACCCGATGGGCGGGTCACGCGTGGCCGACAACGCGGTCACCGGCCATGGCACCCAGAAGCCAGTTCGATTGTTTGAGATTCCGATGCTCAACCACACGATCTCTGGCGAACAGGTCTACGACCCGTTCTCAGGCAGCGGGACGGCAATCATCGCGGCCGAAAAGCTCGGGCGGGCGTGCTTCGCCATGGAGATCGATCCGAAGTACGTCCAAGCCGCTGCGAGCCGGTGGGAAGCCTTTACCGGCGAGAAGGCGGTCCGCCATCGAGTGCCGCGGACGAAACAGAGGACCAGCCGATGAGTACGACATCGCATCGCCGGGGGCGCGGGGGCAAAGAGGGACACGAGCCGCGGGCGCGCATCCGCACGCGGGAACTGCGCGCCATGGAACTCGCGGTACTCGGGTGGTCGCAATATCAGATTGCCGCGGATCTCGGGATCAGCCAAGCGGCCGTGTCGAAGTTGCTGAAACGGGTCGAGGAACGACTGCTGCGCGAGCTGGCCGAGACGCTCGAACGGCACAAGGCCCGACAAACGGCGCGACTCGAGCTTCAGTACGCCGAAGCCATGCAGGCATGGCAACGCAGCAAGGCCGACACCACCAGAAAACGGCAGCGAAAGACCCAACCGGGATCGGGCGGCGTCGGGGCCACCGTCGCGGAAGTGGTCGTTGAGAATCAACATGGCGATCCGCGTTACCTCGAGGTCGCTCGCAAAGCTCTGGCCGATGTTCGGAAAGTGTGGGGCCTCGACGCGCCGCATCAGCTCGACGTACGCGCGAAGAACCCGTACGCCGGCATGAATGAAGAGGCGCTTCGAGCGGAATTGGCGCGTCAAGCACAGTTGCTTGATGCAGCTCTCGTTGTCGACATGAAGGAGATCTCCACCACGCATCAGCCAGCGGTAACCGCCGGTGCGACGTCCGCGGCGCACAGGCCAGACCAGGAGCTAAATCATGCCGGCAACAAATGATGAGCTGCTCCGGCAGTTGCAACTGCACGAAGCGTTACTCAAGATCCATGCTGAGAAATCACTGCGGAGCTACGTGGAACAGGCGTGGCCGATTCTTGAACCTGGAGTGCCGTTCCTCTCCAACTGGCACATCGACTATCTCGTGGAACATCTGGAGGCCGTGAGCTCGGGGCACATCACCCGGTTGCTGATCAATATTCCGCCGCGGTACATGAAATCGATTCTGGTGTCCATTCTGTGGCCGACATGGGAATGGATTCACCACCCCAGCCGGAGATGGATCTTTGCGAGCTACGCCGAACAACTGGCCATCAAACATTCAATTGACCGCCGCAGCGTATTGTTGTCCTCCTGGTATCAGCAACGCTGGGGCGAGCATGTGCGGTTCGCCTCTGATCAAAACGAGAAGCGAGAGTTCCTCAACACACGACGCGGGCACATGACCGTCACGTCGGTTGGCGGATCGATTTTGGGAAAGGGCGGCAACCGCATCGTGGTGGACGACCCGCACAATCCAACGCAGGCCGAAAGTGACACGCAACGGGAGACGGCGCTAAGGTTCTTCAGCCGGACGTTGTCGACACGGCTGGACAATAAGAATACGGATGCGATCGTCGTCGTGATGCAACGGTTACACGAACGGGATCTATCGGCCTTGTGTTTGGATTTGGGCTTTAGGCACGTGTCAATTCCGGCGGAAGCCGAAGTGGCGACCAAGCTGATCTTTCCGCGCAGCGGTCGCGTCTTCGAGCGGCAGGTGGGTGATGTGCTGTGGCCAGAACGAGAAAATGCCGCGGTCCTGGCGCAGCAGCGCCAAATATTGGGCTCGGCGGCCTTTGCCGGTCAATATCAGCAGCGCCCGGCCCCAGTCGGTGGACAGATCTTCAAACGTGAATGGTTTCGGTATTACGACGAACTGCCGGCGAATATCGAGCTCGGCCAGTCCTGGGACATGGCATTCAAGGATAAAAAGGACAACGATTTCGTCGTGGGGCTCGTGGCGGGTCGCAAAGGCGCCAATATCTTCCTCATTGATCGCGCCAAGGGTCAATGGGACTTCAGTCAGACATGCCGACGGGTGCGCGCGCTGAAGGACCGGTATCCGAAAACGAGCCGGATCCTGATCGAAGACGCGGCAAATGGGCCGGCCATTATCAGCTTTCTGAAGAATGAGATTTCAGGAATCATTGCCGTAACACCTGAAGGCGGCAAGGCCGCACGCGCGCAGGCGGCGCAGCCGCAGGTGGAAGCCGGCAACATTTATCTGCCCAATCCGAAACCGAATGGGAAACGCGTTCCAGAGCGTGATTGGGTGGACGACTTTCTCTACCAACTCATGATTTTTCCGCATGGTGCCCACGACGATGACGTGGATGCATTCACACAATTGCTCGTACGCTGGCAAAAGCCGTCGATTGGATGCACCTGGTAACCGCGGTCATGTGCCGAACAAGCCCAATACGGCTAACCATCATGGAGACGACCCATGCCGAAGCGCAAGCAGCATAGTGAACTGAGCTTTGCCGTCTGCGCCGAATCGGCCGATGAGCGCCAGATGTTGAGAGCGTACCTTGCTCGACGGAAGTGGAACGATACAGGACGCGAGTATGCGGCCGGGAACCTACACGAACTATTTAGCGAGGCCGGTCGGGGCACGTTCAACGCCGCCTTCATGAACGTGGGAGGCATTCGATGGTTTGCGCAGATCGTCCCTGATCGAGAATTTCCTCAGCCGGAACCGAAGCCGAAGTCGAAGCCAGAGAACGATGCGCCACCGGCCAGCGCGATTTCTGAGCAAGATGCGGCAATCATCGAACGTGCGGGGGCGATGATGGTCGAGGGGCCGCAAAGCGCCGAGGCGATCGCAGAAGTTCTCATGCGAGAGAAATTGCTCAAAGGAAACGCTGAGAAGGCAGCCAAACAAGTTCGGCGCGCGCTCCTACGTTCGCGTGCATTTTGCGTCAGCAGCCCAAAGGACGGCGAGCTGCCAACGTGGAGGCCGTGGCAGCCGACAACTCGCTCGGTCGACGATCCATCGGGACGCCGCACCATCTATACCGAGGTGTTATCAACGACAGGCGTTCCGGTGGAGATTGCCATTCCTCTAAAACCTATGGCCGAAATCGCCCGAATCCTTCTGCAAAGTGTCCTCGCCGACGGCGGAAAGTCGCCGCACCAAGTGACAAATGGAACTGAACCAGACTGAGAGGCTGCGGCGCCCCACCTCTCCGAAATGCTCACCGGTTTGAAAAACCGAGGATCGAGCGATCATCGGCTATACAAGCCCGGAGTCACTCGACCACCTGCCAATCAGGCCGGTGATCGATCCTGCGACGACGTGCGCAGCCCAAACTCCACTCCCCCTTGACAACTTAGGAGAGTTGGGCCTACTCTCCTAAGTCAACTAGGAGACCATGTGACCGATTCCCATGCACTTCTCCCCGGCACGCTTGAATTGCTCATCCTCAAGGCATTGTCGCTGGGAGAACAGCATGGGTACGGTGTCCTGCTGCGGGTAGAGCAACTGACTGGTGGCACGCTGATCATCGAGCAAGGCGCGTTGTATCCGGCGCTGTATCGGCTCGAGCATCGGGGTTTCGTCGATACGGAGTGGGGCACATCCGACAATAATCGCCGCGCAAAATTCTACCGCCTGACGGCCGCGGGCAGGCGACAGCTGAAGACCGAAATCGGACGCTGGAACTCCATTGCTGTGGCGATGACGAGCGCCCTGAAAGCCACGTAGCCCATCATGACCGTGCAGTCCAGAATTCGATCGTTTGCGCGCGGATTCCACCGACGTTCCACCGTCGAGCGCGAACTTGATGCCGAGCTACGCTTTCACATCGAGGCCCGCGCGGATGATCTGGTCGAGCGGTACGGACTTGCACGCGACGAGGCGCAACGCCGGGCGCGACTCGAGTTCGGTTCCGCCGAGAAGTACAAGGAGGAAAGCCGCGAAGCGCTTGGGCTCCGATGGATCGACGCGCTCCGCGGCGACGTTCGGTACGCGTTTCGTCAGTTGCGACGGCACCCGGTCTTCTCTATCACCGCTGTCTTAACTCTTGCCGTTGGCATCGGACCCAATGCGACGATGATGACGATCGTCAGCAGCGTGTTCCGGCCGCTGCCGGTTCCAGCGGCCGACCAGATGACGACGCTGGCGATGACCCTCCCGAACAATCCGAGAATCTGGCAGCGACTCTCCTACCTCGACTACCTGGACTACAAATCGCAATCGGATGCGTTCACCGGCCTGGCAGCGTGGGACCTCTCGCCGATTGGCTTGACCGCCGACGGACAGACCGATCGATTGATTGCTACGGTCGTGTCGGGGAATTACTTCTCCACGCTGGGCGGTGCGCCGGCCGCCGGACGATTGATTCAGCCACCTGATGGCGACCTCGGGGGCGTCGAGCCGATCGTCGTCATCAGCCATTCGTACTGGATGCGGCGGTTCGGGGGCAATCCAACGGTTGTAGGCCGTGCGGTACGCATTAATGGCCGTCCATTCACGATCATCGGCGTGGCACCGCAACGTTTCACCGGCACGTTCTCGCTGATTACTTCGGATGCGTATCTGCCACTTCAACTGTTTCGATCGGAGGCACGATTCTCGAATCGGGACGTGATGTCCGTGCGGGTGATCGGTCGGTTGCGCTCTGGCGTCACACTGGCGCAAGCGCGCGCATCCGTCGATGTGATAGCTCGACGACTCGAGCATGAGTACGCAGGCACCAATACCGGCCGCAAGGTGCTGGTGTATCCGGAGCGGATGGCACGGCCGGAGCCGCAAAGCGCGTCTCAAGCACCGATGGTCGCGGCGTTCTTCCTTGCGCTGGTCGCAGTCGTGCTTCTGGTCTCCTGTGCGAACGTCCTCGGACTGTTTCTCGCGCGCGGCATGGGCCGCGGACGGGAAATGGCGCTCCGAATGATGCTGGGCGGCACGAAGTGGCACCTCGTTCGGCTCTGTCTGGTTGAAGCATTCGTTATCGCGATGGCCGGCGCCGCGATTGGTACGGGTCTGGGCATGCTACTCGCCCGTGCGGGAGAGACAGCCGCAGCTCCGGGCATTCCCTTGACGCTCGACTTCAGGATGGATTGGGGGACGCTGGGGTACATCGCCACGCTACTCGTCGTCAGCACGCTGATCGTTGGACTCCTGCCGGCGCTTCGCGCGTCTCGCGCGGCACCCGGAAATGATCTGTCTGGCGGCCGAACCTCGACAGCTGGCCATCGTCGTCAGCTAATGCGAAAAGGACTGGCGGTTGCGCAGTTGACGGCATCCGTCGCCTTGCTCGTCGTCTGCGGCCTGTTTATCCGAAGCGTACAACAGCTTGAACTCGCGGACCTTGGATTCGAGAAAGGGCGCGTGCTGCTAGCGTCTGCGGATCCATCGGCCGTCGGGTACGACGCCGCCAAGGCGCGAGCGTTCTTCGACTCTGTCGACGCTGCGCTCGAGATACTGCCGGGCGTCACGTCCGCGGCGAGCGCCGTGTTCGTGCCCTTCGGCTCGGGTAACTCAACATCGTATGTGGCAGCTGAGGGCAGTCCTCCCCCCTCGAGCGCAACTGGGGTGCTCGCAGAAAACAACTTCATCAGCGCCGACTACTTCGACGTCGTCGGGTCTCCGCTTGAGCGCGGCCGGACGTTTGCCGCCGCCGACACCAAAGAGGCGTCGCAGGTCGCCGTCGTGAATCACGCGCTAGCGGCGCGTCTGTGGCCGAATGACGATCCGGTCGGCAAACGGTTCTCCACATCCAACAATGCGGCATCGTTCTTTACCGTTATTGGCGTCGCCGAGGACGCCCGGTATCGTCTCAGCGAAATCGGCGGAGCGGTCGTGCCGCGCTTCTTCCTATCGTTCGATCAAATCAATCAGGGTGGTGCCCGCACGCTGCATGTGCGAGCGCAGTCCGTCCCTCCCGAGACGTTGGCCGCGACGATCGAAACGACGATTCGCCGCATTGACGCGGCCGTTCCAGTATTCGACGTTTATACGCTGGACCATCAGATCGGCAGCAGCTCCGGCGGGTTCGGCGCCGCAAAAGGCGCCGCGATGGTGACCGGTCTGCTTGGCCTGTTGGCCCTCGTACTCGCACTGGTCGGCACCTACGGCCTGCTGTCGTTTACCGTGAGCGAACGTACCCGCGAGATCGGCATCCGCCTGGCGCTCGGCTGCGAACCCAGGCGCGTCTTTCGGATGCTGCTGAACGAAACGTGGCTGATCGCACTCTTGGGTGTGATCAGTGGATTGATGCTCGGAGTCGGCGCAGGGCGGATGATGGGAGGATTTCTCTTTGGCGTCGCGCCACACGATCCGCCGACGATCGTGACGATCGTTGCCGCCATCGCCCTCATCTCGACACTCGTCGCATTTGTGCCAGCGCGACGAGCGTCCAAAGTCGATCCGGTGGAAACGCTCCGGTACGAGTGAGTCTCAGCCTAGGACTAACCGAATGAGCGTCCGCTGAATGAGGGTCCGCCGGTGAAGCCGAGATCTTACGGATCCTCGACTGATTACGCCGAACATCGGATTATTACGCCGACGATCGAAGCTCATCGGTGTGTTGGGGCCAGCTCCGATATGGTCCAAGTGCCATCTCGGCCGAGAGCAACTGCAAGATTCACATCAACCGTAGCGCGAGTTGTCCCAGCGGTCGAAGGGTCGGTGACAGTCAGCGGAACACGCTCAACCATGGCGAAGCGCGGCTACAGCGTCGAGGCGGGCAGCGCGCCGAGCCGGCAAAACCGAGGCAAGAGTTGCTACTAGCAACACGAACCCCGCGATGGCGCCGAGCACGAGCGGCTGGTTGGCGGTGACGTCGACCAGCATTCCCTGCAGAGCAAAGCCGACAGCAATCGCGCCTATCATGCCGATCGCGAGTCCGATCGCCACTTGTCTCAGTGTCCGCTTCAGAAACAGCCACACCACCTGCGAGCGTTGCGCCCCTATCGCCATGCGCACGCCGATTTCACGCGTCCGCTGCGTCGTAGCAGCTGACGTCAGGGAGTAGAGACCCAGCGCCGATAGCGCGATCGCAATCGCTGCCACGATCGAGAGTACCGTGCTAGTGATGCGCTGGGTAAAGCGTGACATATACGAAACGAGCGCCAGCGAACGCAAACTGAAGACCGGAAGATCGGAATCGAGCCGTCGGACCTCCTCGCGCACGACCGCTGCGAACTGCTGGGGGTTGCCGCGCACGATCAGAGAGGCCGTGGCGGCCGGCTGTGACAGGAATGGCAAATACACCGCCGGCGTGTAGCCCACTTGCTGCTGCTGGCGGAGCGGCGGAGCAATCCCGACGATCCGGAATCGCTGCGGCGACGCACCGGGCGTGCGATTGTCGACCAGCGTGACCTGCCGGCCTATCGGATCGGCATCGGAGGAGTAGCGAGCGACAAAGCGTTCGTTGACGAGCGCGGCGTTGGCTCTCGACGACGCATCCACGTCCTCAAGCCGGCTGCCGCGCACCAGTCGCAATCCCAGCGTGTCAAAATAGCGTGGCCCAATCGTCACCACCTGGGTCTGCGGAATCGCCGACGATTCGGGAATGGAATCGCTGCCCATGACGACGCCGCGGCTATCGCGGGAGTTGAACGGCGGTCCGCTCGCCAGCGCGGCTGATTGCAGGCCTGGCGCCGACGCGATGCGATCTTCGAGGGCGGTGAAGAAGGCCTGCCGCGCGTCGCCCGAAGGATACTTGTTCGTCGGCAGCGTCAGTCTGAACTCCCAGAGATGGTCGAGGTCGAGGGTGCTATCGGCCTCATAAACGACGTTCGCGCTCCGCATTAGACCTACTGCCGCTGACAATAGAATCACCGTAACGGCCAGTTCACCGATCAACAACATCGTCGACAGGCGCCCCGAGCGCGCGCTCACCATTCCCGATCGTCCGAACTGGTTCAGGACGTCGGTGAGGTTTGTCCGTGACTGTTGAATCGCTGGGAGGAGACCGAAGGCAATGCCTGTCGCGATGCAGATGACCGTGATGATTCCGGCGAGCGTGGGATCAAATGCGAAGTGCGTCCAGTACGGCAAGCCGGCGAGGCTTATCTCCGCAGCAAAGGCACGAACGAACACCGCTGCGATCCCCACGCCGAGCGTTCCGGCCATGAGAGCCACCATCACGCTTTCGACGAGGAGTTGACGGATCAGGCGAGCCCGACCAGCGCCGAGAGCGGAGCGCATCGACAGTTCGGGAGCCCGCGTGGCCGAGCGCGCCAGCAGAAGACTGGCCGCGTGACTGCAGGCGATCAGCAGTACCACCACAACGGCGGCCAGCAGCATCATTGGTACCGGCTCCGTCACCTTGCCGAGGTAGCTCTCGTTGAGCGGTATCACGATCACGCGCCGTTTGCGATCGGCGTCAGTCATGGTGGTCAACGTCGACAGAATCGCGGAAAGCTCCGATTGTGCCCGTTCAGCCGAAACTCCGCGCGCCAGCCGGCCGACGACGCCAACGGGCCGTTGGACGACCTGCTGGAGGTCTGGGAACGAAGACAGCGGGCGCCAGATTTGCGAGTCAACCGGATAGGCGAATCCTACCGGCATGACCCCGATGATGGTTGCAGCTTCCCCATTCAGTCGGACTGTGCGCCCGACGAGTGATGGATCGGATCCGTATCGATCTCTCCACACGCGGTAGCTAACGATCGCGACCGGGGCGGCACCGAAGCGGTCGTCATCGGGAAGGAAGTCGCGCCCGATCACCGGTCGCTCGCGGAGCAGCGCGAAAGCGTCGAAGCTCACGTAGGAACCTCCGAACTGGTCGGTGCCAAGTCCTTCGTCTCCAAGGTTGATTGGTGCATGAATCTCGGCCGACAGGATCTCGAAGCTCCGGGCGGCAGAGCGCCATTGCTCGAAGAGCGTCAGCGGAATGTATGTCCCTTGCGAGCGCGTCCGCTCGCCAGTCACACCGACTAGCGATGCGGCCTCGTGAAACGGTAAGCCGCGGACGTTCATGCAATATAAGATCGTAACCATCGTCGTCGTGGCACCGATCCCGAGCGACAGCGCCACGACGGTGGCCGCAGTGAACCACCGTTCGCGCACCATCATACGAACCGCGTACCGCATGTCTTGCGCCAGTTCGTTGAACACAGCGAAGCCGCGTCGATCTCGGTAGCGTTCCTTCACCTGATCGACGCCGCCGAAGGCCCGCCGCGCGGCGAACTCTGCGTCTTGGCGCGACAGGCCTTTCGCGACGTATTCGTCGGCAAGCAGGTCCAGGTGTGCTTCGATCTCAGCATCCATCCGTTGTTCTCGCCAACGGCGAAGGACGATCTCAAGCACGCGGGAAAGAAATGTGCGCATGGCCTAGTCAGCTTCAAGTAGCCGGGTCACGATGGCCACCGTACGCGCCCAACTGTCGGCCTCCGCCGCAAGCTGCCGTCTGCCGGCGGCGGTGAGGGCATAAAAGCGCGCGCGGCGATTGTTCTCGCTGGTGCCCCACTCGCTCTTGATCCACCTTTTCTGTTCGAGGCGGAGCAGCGCGGGATAAATAGTGCCCTGGTTAAGCGCGAGCGCACCCTCAGCCACTTGCTCGATGCGGCGGGCGATGGCGTACCCATGCAACGGCCCCAGCGCCGCGAGGGACTTCAACACCATTAGGTCCAAGGTTCCGTACGGGACTTCAGTGTGTGGGGGAGTCATGTTGTCAGACAACATGATGCTAAGTCCTCACCTGTTGAAAGTCAACAGGACAGCAGTCTTTCTCGAAACCGTCGGCAGTGTCGAAGCCGTCCGAAATTTGTGTCAGATTTCGGGCCGCCTTCATGGCAACGTCGCTCCGAATATCTCGAACCCACTAATTGTGAGGGGAGGCGGCTCAGGCCGCGGTGATCAGCCGAACAACGAGTGCCACAGTGTAGTGGAATCTCTAAAGCGACTGCTCTCGATCCTCGGTCTACCAAGCCGAGGGTCACGCGACCGTCGGCTAATCAGGCCGAGGATCAAGCGATCATCGGTGTGTTGAGCCGAAGGTCGCAACCGCGTATCAATGGATGAGGCCTCATCGACTGCGACAAATTGTCAGGGCGCCTGTGGCGGTTGCTTCACCCAACGCGCAAGAATCTCGCCGTCCCGATAGATCTGCTTGCCGCCAGGTGGGAACCACACCTCCTGATTGCGAAACACGGAACTTGGACTTACCGCATCGATTATGTTGTGTACGAAGTATCCCGCAGCTGTGTCGGGCAGTGCGTAGGACTGCCACGCCTCGTACGCACGGCGCTCGTCTTCCGGATTCAGGTGCCAGTATCGTAGAAAACGTGAGCAGCCAAGACACGTGAAATCAACACGATTGTTCCAGTGTTCGGCGGCTGAGCAGACTGCTTCCAAATATGCTTCTGGTCCTCCGCCATCGACTTCAAACGAAAAAATACCGGCGAACGCGTCAGAATTGCCTGAGTCGCGCACGATGGCCATGTCTTCTGCGAGTTTGGTCGCTGCAGTGGCCACGATTGACGGCGTGGCCCGAGATTTCACTTCTATGATTCCCACAACGGCATCAGGTGTCACGAACGCCAAGTCGCCATCACGAAAGAGAACAGGCTTCGCGCTGTCGTGGATGAGAACGTCGAGCTGGTGAGATGAACCAGCCGCGCTCACCACAAAGCCGCGGCCGACCGCAGTGGATGCGCCGAGGTGACGACGCAGCACTTGCCTAACGACACTTTCCTTCCATTCACCGTCCGTCTGCCAGTGCTTGTTCTCGATGATGAAACGAACTCTGTCCCTGAGAGCTTCTAGCTCTGCGGTCAACGATTTGAAATACTGCTCGACGCGCATACAACTCCACCTCTGCTGATAGACCGTAATCTCGCCAACCTGCGAGTCCGCCCGCAGCTTATCGTGAAAATTGGCTAAAAAGCAGAGGATCTTGGGATTCCAGCACACCCTGTGTCCTGCGCGACCCAAGGATCATTGGTCTTGAGGGCCAACGATCGTGACAACGCAACTGCGACCTTCGGCCTGGTCAGCCGAGGATCGAAGCCGGCACCTGCGCGAAGGGTGACGGAGATTTGTGTGATCAAGGTGGGCGCGAGCGCATAGCTTCAAGCCGCGTTGGGCTGAATTCCCTTGGCGGCAATTTCGGTTCCCAACTTCCATTGACATTCTATGTGGCCACGGATAGGCTCCACATAGAACGTCTATGGGAAATCGTATCCAACTTCTCCAGGGCACGCTGGATCTTCTGATTCTTCGCGTGCTCCAACTCGGTCCAGCGCACGGTCATGCGATTGCCAAGGCTATACAGCGAAGCTCCGACGAGGTGCTCCTGGTCGAAGAAGGCTCGCTCTACCCAGCCCTTCACCGGTTGCTCAAACGTGGGTGGATCGACTTTGAGGAGGGCGCGTCAGCGAACAACCGGAAGGCAAAGTTCTATCGGCTCACGGCGAAGGGCCGTAAACAGCTTCTCGTCGAGACCACGAAGTGGGAGAAGCTGACGCGGGCGATTGCACGCGTGCTGAGGCCGGTATGAAGAGGCATCCACTCGACGGCCTCGATGAGGACATCCGCGACCACATTGCGCGCGACACGCAAGAGAACGTCGAGAGAGGGATGAGCCTGGAAGAGGCACGACGTCAGGCGATGTTGAAATTCGGGAACGTTGGCCTGGTTAAGGAAGATACGCGAGCGGTGTGGATTCCGGTCTGGTTCGACCAGCTTGGCCAAGACGTTCGATACGCGTTGCAAATGGTCCGTCGGAACCTTGGATTCACGATGATCGCCGTCTTGACGCTGGCGCTCGGCATCGGTGCGAACACGACAATATTCGCGATCGTCAACGCGCTGCTGCTACGGCCATTGCCGGTTGTCGAGCCGGACCGACTGATCCGGATCAGCCGAGGCCAAGAAGCCGGGCTTTCACTCCCTGTGTTTCGCGAAATCAGGTCGGGGACGCAGGCTCTCCGTGCGATCTCGGCAACCCTTTCCATGGAGTCTGACCTGGACGTCGACGGCAACAGTCACTTTGCCGCCGCCGAGTTCGTCACGGCGAACTACGCCGACGTGCTCGGCGTTGGTGTCTCCTTCGGGCGCTGGTTCCTGGACGACCGCGAGCCAGCCGCGGTGATCAGCGACGCCGTCTGGGAGCGGCATTTTGCTCGGAGCCCTCGCGTCCTGGGTCGAATGATCCGATCCGGTACGGACGTATACACGATCGTAGGCGTGGCACCGCGGGAGTTCATCGGTGTGCGCGCACCGCTGCGGACGGATTTCTGGGCGCCGATCGAGACGCGCTTCCGCCCTATGACCGAAGAGGAAGAGCGGCGAGTCGCGCAGATGATGACGTGGTTCGGGCGGCTCCGTCCTGGTGCGACCGCGACGCAGGCCGCCGCCGAGCTGAATGCGCTCGACAGCCAAACGCGCCGTAGCGGAACGACTGCACGCATCGAGCGTTCGACGCCGATTGCGGCCGAAGTCGTGCGGGCGCTCCCGAGTGCTGGGAATCAACGTCTCGTCCGCATGCTCACGACGCTGATGGCCGCTGTCGTTGCGGTGGTGCTGATTATTGCCTGCGTGAACGTGGGCCATCTGCTATTGGCACGCGGTGCGCTTCGACAGCGCGAGTTTGCGCTCCGCCAGGCACTTGGTGCGTCACGAGCCAGGCTTCTCCGGCAGCTTTTGACAGAGGCGTTGGCGTTCGCCGTCGGTGGGACACTTTGCGGAGTCGTCTTGGCTCTATGGACTGGTGGCCTGCTCCAACGATCGCTGCCTGCCGCCGCCGGTATGTTCGCGCTCCAGTTGGATCTGTCGCTCGATTGGCGTACGTTTGTGTTTGCCGCCGGTATCTGCGTTGTTACCACCGTGCTCTGTGGTCTGTTGCCGGCGTGGCGTACCTCCGGAATGCCTCGCATGGGTCACGGCATTCTAGGTGCCGGCACCCGAGGGCGGCCCGTGGGACTCGTAGCCCAAGTCGGGATGTCCCTGGTGCTGCTGTTCATCAGCGGCAGCTTAATAGCGGCGTTGCTCAGGCTGTACACAACGGATCCGGGGTTTGAGGTCGCGGGCCGTCTGTATGCCTATACTTTTCTCCCGTCTCCCCCCTTCCCGCCGAACGCTCGTTACGACGTGTACGCGAGGGCACTTGATCGGTTGCGGGCCCTGCCTGGCGTGCGCACGGCGGCTCTTACGTCGTCATTGCCGCTGATACCCCCCGGGTCCGAGTGCACCTCGCTATCCTTGGAGTCACCCATACGGGTGACAAGCAGCGCCGTGGACGCGACGTACTTTGACACGCTGGGCATCGAGCGCGTCGCCGGACGTGTGTTCGCGGCCGGTGACCTGACCGACGCCGCGGCCTCGGTCGTGGTGACTGAGAGTCTGGCACGACGGCTCTGGCCGGATCGACCTGCTGTCGGCGAGCGCCTCATGATCGGATGTAACGGCCCGCAGCCGGCGATTGTCATCGGCGTTGTCCGCGACTCCGCAATCCGGGCAGTGGGCGAGCCGCCACAACCACATGTCTATCGCGTCTTCGCGGCGCCCCACGCGGGCGCACTCACGGCCGTGCTCCTACACACGACAACTGATCCGACCGGGCTGACCGAGACGGTACGCCGTACGCTGGTCGGCCTTGCACCAGGGATCCGCGTATACGCGGTGCAGCCGCTCGATCTGCACGTTGAACGATCCTTCGGTCAGCTTCGATGGGTTGCAGGTGTCTTGATCGTCCTGGGTTCATTGGCACTTGTGCTCGCGGCAGTCGGCCTTTCGGGGGCTGTCGCCTACCGCGTCAGCCAGCGCACGCGTGAGATAGGCCTTCGCATGGCACTGGGAGCCACTCGCCGCAATGTCTTTCGCGGTGTTCTGAGTAACAGTCTCGCCATTGTGCTGGTCGGTGTGGCAATCGGCGAACTCGTCGCGGTGGCTCTAAACAGCTCCGTAGCGTCCCTGCAAGAGAATATTGGCCCGACGCCCGTCTCGACGCACGTGGCTGCCGGACTGATCTGGATCGCGGTCGGTCTCGCTGCGAGCTATGTGCCGGCCGCCCGGGCCGCACGGGTCGATCCCGTGGTGGCCCTCCGAGATGAGTGAGTAAACCCAGTTATCCGGCTTGATATCCAGCTCGCATGCTCGACGTCCAGTCCCTGACCAAGCGATACGGCGCGCTCACGGGCATCCAGGATGTCTCATTCGCTGTCCGCCCCGGAGAGGTTCTCGGACTGCTCGGTCCCAATGGGTCTGGCAAAAGCACGACAGTCAAAATCCTGACGGGTTTGTTGCAGCCGACAAGCGGAACAGTCTCCCTTGACGGCACCGACACGTTCGTTGATCTACAAGCATACAAGTCGACAATCGGCTACGTTCCGGAAGAGCCGTATTTGTACTCCTATCTCACTGGTCCGGAATACCTCCAGTTGGTCGGACGCCTTCGGCGCATTCCTGACGCAGTGCTCGATGACAAGATCGAGCGCTTCCTCAAGCTCCTCGGCATCTATGACGATCGGTATCAAACGCTCTCGTCGTACTCCAAGGGCATGCGGCAGAAAGTCCTCATCGCCGCCGCCGTGCTCCACAACCCTCGCATCGTCATCCTGGACGAGGCGTTTTCTGGTCTCGACGTGAGCGCTGCGCGAGTGCTGAAAGGTTTTATTCGTGCCCTGGCCGACGACGGAAAGATCGTGGTATTTAGCTCCCACGTACTCGAAGTGGTCGAGCAGGTGTGCTCGCGCGTCGTGATTCTCAAAGACGGCCGGATCGTCGGCCACGACTCGGTG
>Ga0207428_10001015_pt1 | contig 31111 bp, 19 predicted proteins | sample RhiMethybrSRZTD1_FD_187600 | JGI IMG/M metagenome (GOLD analysis project Ga0207428, IMG submission 187600) | Populus rhizosphere microbial communities from Tennessee, USA - Rhizosphere MetaG P. TD hybrid SRZTD1 (SPAdes) (version 3) | ecosystem: Host-associated > Plants > Roots > Rhizosphere >...
CAACCACGACGTCAATGCCGCGAATCACGACCTGACCCCGTAGGCGGCCTAGGCAACCCTCGCGAGGAGGTGTCGAGCATGAGGCGTTCCGAGATAAAGAGCCCGGCGCTCGGCAGACAGCTTGTCAGCAATCTGACGGAATCCTCGGAGGGCTTGAGCGAAACGAGTGGCAGCGCCTTTGCGATCGCCTCTTCGGGCTGCGATCTCGCCAAGAGCGAAGTTGATCCGCCAAACAGCCTCCATCGCGCCAGCCTCGTCGGCGCGCCCGAGGATCAACGTGAGATAGTCCCCACCCTCCCGATTATCGACGACTCGATCTACCACGATCTCGCTGATGGCGAGTCCAGCAGCCAGCTGGATCGTCAGAGCGGGGCTGCCGGCAGCAATTCGAAGAACAGAGGCAATCGCGCTCTCAGGATGTTTGCCAGCATGCAGAAGCTCCAGTTCGATCTGGACCCCCGGTAGATCCTCCCAGTCTTTCGTCTCGGTCAGTACCGCTTCCGCACTTCGAAGGAACTGGCCGGACCTTGCAAGGTCACCTGCGACCCGTGCCAGCCGCCCTCGCATGAGATCGATTCGCGGGGAAATATCTGATTGGCCGATACGAGCATTTTCGCGAGCAGCCTCTTCTGTGAGTTCGGCGCTTCGTGGCCAGTTTCCGACGTAATACTCGACGAGGGCCTCGAGATCGATGCTCTTCACGATGTGATACTCACTCTCCATCTCCCTGGCCGCGACACTGCCGTCGTGTATGTGGGAGATGGCGCCTTCGTACTCGGCCAATAGCATCTGGTTTACGGCCGCGCCTTGGCAGGCAGCGATGAACTCAAATCTGCTACCTGTTCTCCTGGCCCAAATGGAAGCAGTCTCGTGGTAGTCGACTGCCTTCCGGAATCCGCCAACTGCATAGGTGATCCCAGCTCGATTCGACATGATTCGGGCTTTAAATGTGTCGAATCCGCCTCGTTCGGCCCTGCCCCAGGCCTCTCGCATCCAGCTAAGTGCATCATCGAAGTTGCCCAGGTAGTACTCGGCGGTGCCGAGAGCTGTGGCCAGCCGCATCGACCAATAATCACCGGGCTTGAGATCCATGCCAGCGCGCAACACCTTCTTTGCTTCATCGCGACGCCCAGCCACGATCAGTGCCGCGCCGAGCTGGTAACTGAGGCCTGCGCGTTCCTCTGCGAACATGCCATCCATGAAGTCTCGCTGAAGCACACTGCGAACCCTGTCCATCGCAGCGAGTCGTGCGGCTTCATCGCCGTGCCTCCAGTCCAACTCGGCCAACTCCGATAAGCTGACAAGCAGGTAGCCCAGGTCGCCTTCTCTCTCTGCGACGTCCACAGCTGCGCCCAGAGACGCCCTGGCCTTGGTGGTCTCTCCTTTAGCCTTCTCGACGGCTCCACGCAGAAACTCTCGTTGGGCCAGGTGTCCTTTGATCCGCTGATCACTCAAAGTGTCGAGCGCTTGGGACCAATCGCCTCTTCTATGCCTGCCCACGGCTAGTAGCAGCAGCGCTTCCTCCACATGGGACTGGTCATGAAGCTGCTCTGCAATTTCCAGACATTGCGAAGCCACATCCAGGGCAGTGGCGTGTTCTCCACGATCCATGGCTTCCCGCGACGCCCACATACCCTCATGGAATGCCTCGACGCTGGGGTTGAGCCGGATCGCGAGCAGGGCCCGCTCCTCGCGCGAGAGACCTGACGAACCCCTTTCCTGGAGAGATGCGCTCGTTAACTGCAGGTGCGCTCCATCAGCATTCTCCATCGCCGTTCGCTTGGCCTCGAGGGAGGCGAGCCGCCAGCGATCTCCTGACAAACGTATCCAGCCTCTTGCTGCAAGCTCGGGAAGCGAGCGCGCCAAGTCCGGGAGAGTCGTCTCAAGTACCTTAGCGGGCAATCCGTCTGGGAACTGAGCCAGCAAGGCCAAGACTTGGCGGGAGACCTCTTCGAGCCGTCCCCAGGCTGCCTCCCATTGGTTGACCCGCAGGGCCTTCTCCAAGCCACGCAGCTGTTCCCCTTCGACGAAGGACCAGACGCCTGCTCGTCTGCGTAGGAGATCACGATCGACGAGCGACGAAAGGAGTGCCACCAGGTGCCCTGGCACGGACCCGGAGGCGTCGGCGAGCCACTGGAAGACCTCGTCCTCCAGGCTCAGCCTTCCAAGATAGCCCTCGACGCATGACCTCACCTCAGCTGGCTGCAGTTCGCCCAACCACACTTGTCGCTCGAAGGCGTCGAGTGTCGGACGTGTGGAATCCTGCCGACATAGGAGCAAGACTTCGCCGGGTTGCCCGCGCTCGATTGAGATGGATTGCACGTACCTTGCGACCGTCCGGATTTTCTCTAGGTCGACTGAATCGGTCTCAGAGATAACCAGCGTGGGATTGCCAGAGAAGAGTCGCTCTGCCACGTCAGAGCTGCTTCCATCTGGAAGTTCCCGCAGCACCTCACACCCATCGAGCGCGGCCAGATGAGCAAACTCGAACATCAAGGCCCTCCGCCCTGATCCCTCCTGCCCCGCCAAATAAACCAGGGTCGGAGAGCCAGGAACGGCTGAGTTCAAGATATTCCGTAGTTCGGAGACCTCACGGTTGCGGTCGACGAAGCTTCCACCGAGAATTTCCCCCACACGGTCATCCACTCCCAAAGATTCCAGGTACTCATCGGCGCTTCCTTGTCGCAGATGTGGATCTCGCTCGAGACCGCGCATGATCGTACGAACAAGATCCGGACCGACCTGGACCCCGTGCGCTTCTGGAGATGGAACCCAGCCTTCAAGTTGGCTAGCAACCACTTCGCGGATGGTCTTTCCCTCGAAGGGATGATGACCGGTTAGTGCCTCGTACGCCATGACCGAGGCCGAGTAGATGTCACTGCGGAAATCGCCGCGCGTTCCCTCCCACACCTCGGGTGCCGCGTAACCTGGCGTTCCCGAGCTCGCTGCTTCCCCACCCAAACTCCCCATGCCCACGTCTGACAGCTTCACCTCACCCGCGAGTCCAAATAGGACATTGCCCGGTTTGAGATCACCGTGGACCAAACCATGGCAGTGCAGATGGCCCAGCCCTCTCATCAGCTTCGTCAGGATCGTTCTTACCAGCACCTGGTCTTGAGGGCGACTGGTGTCCATCGTCCAGTCACCCCCGGCCATGTATTCCATGGTGTAAAAGGGCTGGAGGTCTGGAATGGACAGCCAGTCGTGGACACGCACGAGATTGGCATGGTGAATCTGGCGGAAGGCTTCAAACTCGGAGAGAAGGTCGGAGCCAGAAACGTTTACGGCGAACTTGATGGCGACTTCCGCGGATAGGAACCGGTCGAGAGCGCGGATGACGATGCCGCTCCCCCCGACACCCAAACGACCGACCATCTGGAATCTCGGAGGAAGTCGCGGTACCCAGGAATCCGGATTAGCAGCAGAGGGCGGGAGCGGTCGCAATCGCATTTCCTCTTGTGTTTAGAAGCGATAAGGCGTACACTGCCTCCCAGTTCGGGCGACAATAGCAGACCTCCGTAAGGAGCGGCAGGCCAATGCCATTCACCTTCTACTTGGCCTTGCTTCAACGCCGATCGCCAAACCCCAGGCGATTTGACCGAACGCCCATGTTCCCCGTAGGCACTGCCGCATGCCGCTATGCTCCAAGTGGATTATGAGAGTTTACGTGACGGCTTCTAACAAGTGGTCAGCGGCATGATTCCCAACCGGCCCATCGAGGGGCATTACGACGCCGGAGCCGTCCAGGCCCTTATGGATCAAAAGAGGTTTAGCGAAGTTCTCATAGCGCTAGAGGACTCTGAGCTCTCTGAACAGACCATCGGGTGGAGGCTCGTCAGCTTGCGCCGCCTTAATCGCTGGCCTGAGTTAATCGACCTCGCCTCTACTGCTATGAAGATGGAACCACGGCCATCGTCCCGGCTTCTGGCACGAGCACACGGGCTCATGGGATTTGCCCGGATGCGCCTCGGCACTCCTCTCGCAGCAGAGAAACACTTCCGCGCTGCCATTCACATTGCCACGTGGGATCTAAACGACGAAGCGGAGGCCATGCATTGGCACCGTGAAATGGCCGTTATGTACAAAAACTTGGGACGATGGCAGCAGGCGAAGTTTGAGAATTTGAGCGCTATGGCAACGGCGGACGCCATCGAGTGTCATCGCGAATCGGGTGGTCTCAGGACAAATTTGGCCATTGTGTATCTGAAGTCCGGAGAATTCGGGGCTGTCGAGGCGGTACTCGACGAAGCTGACGCATTTTTCGTAAAGGCAGGGCGCCCCCCTGAAGCCCTGAACAACTACTTGGTCCGGGGGCGCTACCTAAACTTAATCGGGAGATCGAGGGAAGCTCTTGAATTGCTGTCGAGGACATCCGAAGAGATTCCTGCCCTGGAGATGCCCAGAGAAATGGCGATCTGCCTTGAGTACATGGGAGACAGCCATCTAGCTTTGCGCGACTTCGCCAGCGCTGCTGCCCTTTACCAAAGAGCACTCAACGGCCGGAATGCATCAAAGCCATTCGGCGACGTGGTGGCTGAGATCGGATACCGAATGGGCGAGGCCCTAATCAATCTCGGTGACCCGAACGGTGCGATCATTTCGTGTGAGCGCGGTCTTAAGGTCTCAAAGGAGACGGGCGAAAGGTATGAGGAATGTGCCAACCAGCGCGTTCTAGCTCTCGCGAACTGGGCGTCCGGGAACCCGCGCAAAGCGCTTCGTAACATTGCAGAGAGTGTCGAGCTTGCTCGTCTTTACGAGATCCCCTACGAGCTCGCGCGTGCTCTTCAGTGGCACGGAGAAGCACGCCTCCAAAGCTCTGGCTCCGATGACCAAACGCAAGCCCGCCGACACCTCTGGGAAGCCCGCGGCATCTACGAGCGCCTTGGTCTCACCCACGCGGCCCGGCAGGTCGACAAACTCCTCGGCTTCGAGTCCCAGCCTGAGCCCTCCACCTCCGAGCCTGGGATCGAGGCACTCCAAGGTCTCGCCAACCTCGACGGCGGGGCGCTCCGCTTCGGCATCGTCACCTGCAACCCCGAGGTGAGTGAAGCGGTCGCCACCATCCAGAGCATCGCGCCGAGTCGGATCCCGGTACTCATCACCGGCCAGAGCGGTGTCGGCAAAGAAGTCCTCGCGAAGGCGCTTCATCTCATGAGCGACCGGCGCAAGGGACCCTTCGTCCCGGTCAACTGCGGCGCGGTGAGCCAAACGCTCATCGACAGCGAGTTCTTCGGGCACGAGCGAGGGGCGTTCACGGGCGCGGTGTCCGCGCGCGAGGGGCTCATCGCCTCGTCGCATCAGGGCACCCTGTTCCTCGACGAGATCGGCGAGCTGTCGCCGGCCGCGCAGGCGACGCTCCTCCGCGTTCTCGAGACGGGCGAGCTTCGACCGGTGGGCCGCGACGACCTCCGCAAGATCGACGTGCGTCTGGTCGCGGCGACCAACGCATCCCTCGAGGATCTCGTCGAGCGTGGCGTGTTCCGCCGCGACCTCTACTACCGGTTGAACGGCGTCTCGGTCACGCTTCCCCCGCTTCAAGAGCGCGAGGAAGACATTCGGGCGCTCTTCCGCCATTTCTGGGCCCAGGCGGTGGCCGCATCACGCAAGAAGCTGGTCCTGGCGGACGACGTCGAAGCGATGCTCTGCGCCTACTCCTGGCCGGGGAACGTCCGCGAGCTCAAGAACGAGGTCGCGCGGGTCGTGGCCATGGCTGACAGTGGGATCGTCGTGAACCGTGAGGCGTTCCTGCCGAGGCAGCGGGCCCGCACTGCCGAGTCCCTTCGCCGGACGCGCGAGCAGCTCACGCGGACGTCGGCCGAGCGCGAGGAGATCCTACGCGCCCTCCGCGCGCATGGGGGCAACAAGGCCGAAGCGGCCCGAAGTCTCGGGGGGATGAAACGGACGACGCTCCTGTATAAGATCGAGCGTCTTGGAATCCGACCCGAGGAATACCTGGTCAACGAGTAGCACCCCCGCCGCCGAGCGGCATCCGTGGCGGCGCAACCTGCTGGCCCTTGCGGTGGCCACGCAGGGGGTCATCAATCTTCTCTCCGCGTTCCTCTCGCACCCACCGGACCGTCTCGTCGCGCTCCGCCGTCTGGTCCCGACCGCCGTCATCGACACGAGCCGGACGTTCACCATGCTCTCGGGACTCCTCCTCCTCGTGACGGCCCTGGGACTCCGGAACGGCAAGCGGCGCGCATTCGTGATGGCGCTCTTCCTCTGCGCGGTCTCGGTGCCGGTGAACCTCCTCAAGGCCATCGATCTCGAGGAAGCGATCGCGGCGTCCACGCTCATGTTTCTCCTCGCGATCAGCGGCGACCATTTCCGCGTGAAGAGCCGGGAGCTGTCGCTCGCGGACATCCGGTGGAGCGGTTTCCTCACGGCCGTCGGGTTCGCGGTCTACGCATTGGGTGGCTCGTACGTGCTCCTCCACAGCGTGGGCGGGGACGCGTCGCTCACGGGCGCCTTCAAGGAGGCGCTTCACACGCTCACCGGCCTTGGGTCCTCGTCGCTTCCCCCACTCCACGATATGACCCATCGCAATCACCGGGTGACGGTGTGGTTCCTCGACTCGCTCCATGTCACCGCGGCGACGATCATCGTCGCCTTCGCGCTTTCGGCCCTCCGCCCCGTGGCGCACCAGAGCCGCCATCGCGCGGAGCGCGGCCGGGTCGCGGCCCTTCTCACGCAATACGGCGACTCCTCGGTCTCCGAGTTCACGCTCGCCCCGGACTCCGACTACTTCTTCAGCGCGAACGGGCGCGCGGTCATCGCCTACCGCTTCGAGTCGAACGCGCTCCTCGCGATCGGAGATCCCATCGGGCCAGAGGAGGAGATCCCGGAGCTGCTCCGCGGCTTCGCGCGCTTTTGCCGCGAGCACGACTGGGCGTTCGCCTTCTTCCAATCGCGCCCCGAGCGGCTCCCGCTGTACGAAGCGCTAGGCTGGCGCTCCATCCACATCGGCGAGGATCCCGTGCTCCATCCGAGCCGGTTCACCCTCGAGGGATCCGCGATGGGAGAGGTGCGCCGCGCCGTCAGGAAGATGGAGGAGGCGGGATGGGAGTGCCGGCACTACCTCCCGGGCGTCAATCCGCTCGACCAGGCGCACGACAGGGACGGCGTCCTCGATCAGCTCCGCGCGATCTCCACGGAGTGGCTCCGTTCTCGCGTGGGATCGGAGAAGGGCTTTTGCATGGGGCGCTTCGACGCCGAGCATCTCGCGCGCTCGTGGGTGAGCGTCGCGTGGCATCCGACGGAGCGGCGCGCGGCGGCGTTCCTCACCTGGAACCAGGTGCCGGCGCGGGACGGCTGGGCGCTCGACCTCATGCGCCGCCGTCGCGAGGCGCCGAACGGAACGATGGAGTTCCTGATCGCGAAGTCGGTGGAAGCGGCGCGCGACCGCGGCGACGACATGCTCTCGCTCTCGCTCTCGGCGCTCGCGAAGGTCGATCCCGACCAGGGGCCGCCGGCCCCGGCGGCTGCCGAAGGAGCCGACCGCTTGCGCCTCTTCCTGCTCGACCACCTCTCCCGGTTCTACGACTTTCAGGGCCTGTTCCACTGGAAGAAGAAGTTCGCCCCCGAGTTCGAGGACCGGTATCTCGTGTACGGCGAGCCGCTTTCGCTCCCCAGGGTGGTCCTGGCGCTGGCCCGGGCCCAGAGCCCCGGGGGGCTCCTGAGCTACCTCCGGGGGCCTGGAGTTCCGGCCGCGATTTCGTCTTGAAGCGGGAGTAGTATGGTCGGGAACGTAGGAACCGCCCCTAAGCCCGGGTGTATCCGTGAATGCGACACGGGGCCGGGTCGGCTCCAGCGCAAAAGGGAGGGTGTGGCATTGAAGCCGTTGCGGCTCTTGGTTTTGGGAATGGCGATCGGAGTCCTCGCCATCCTGGCCCATCCGCTGCCGGCGAGCGCCGCAATGGATCCTCCTCGAGACACCGCTCGTCAGCTACGCCCGGTTACCGCATTTCCGGGCATGGCCGCGAGCCGCTCCACGTACCCACATCCTCAGCCCGCGCGCCGACCCGGACCCCAACATCCTTCCCGCGCCGCCAGGGCCGCGTCTCATCCGCGCCTGGCCAAGCGCCCTCGAGTGAATGATCACGCGGCCGCCCTGGGCCTCATGCCGACGGCTCCCGCCCTCGCCGCCGCCTGGCGTATCGGTTTCTTCCGTTCGTTGTCGTTCAAGCATCGGGATGGCTCGGTGATTTCGGGGCGCGGTCCCCCGCGCGCGGGCCCATCGTCGTTCTCCGCGATCCTTTCGAGCAGCTCGGATCGCAGCATGCGGCCCTGCCCCGCTCCGACTCCAGCCATCCCATCCGCTTCGCTGTTCGCTTCCGTCCGTTCCACCGCTACATCCAGCTCCAACCCCGCTAACCCAATCCATTTCTTTGCCCCGAGGGCGGCTTCGCCCTCTCGCGCCGCCGGTTTGGAGGGCTCTCCGGCGCGGCTCATGTCCCCCTCCACAGGAGAAAAGTCATGACCCGTACCCATGTGTTGGCCTCCGTCGCGTTCGGCATGCTGCTGCCGGTGGCTGCCTTCGCCGGCACAGGCACCGCGACCACTTCGAGCACGGCGCACCACACGTCGTCGGCGCATCACAGCTCGAAGACCGCCTCGCACAAGGTCGACCTCAACACGGCGTCGAAGGAAGACCTCATGAAGCTACCGGGCGTGGACGACGCGACCGCGGACAAGATCATCGCGAGCCGTCCGTACACGTCGAAGAGTGAGCTCGTGAAGAAGAACGTCCTCACGCAGGAAGAGATGAAGAAGATCGAGGCTCACGTGATGACGAAGGCGCCGGCCAAGGAGGCCGCGCCCAAGAAGTAGCTGGTTGAAGCGAGGGGCGGCGGGAGGCGCCGCCGCCCCAAGCGAACCGGTGGCCGGGCGGCGTGGCTCGTGCTACTTTTCACGATCTCAGTGAGACACCCCCTGATCTCCTAGAACGTGGAGGACACGATGTCCAAGCTCTCCGCCGCTCCGGTCCACCGGGTCGCCGTCGCACTCCTCGCGCTTTGCCTCGTCTCGCCCGCAATCGCATCCGACAAGACCGCCAAGAAGACGGCCAAGACGCCCTCGACTTCCTCTACAAGCGCAGCCGACAAGGCGGCCGCTGATGCGGCCAAGGCGCAGCAGGACGCGATGATGGCCGAGATGGCCAAGTACGCGACGCCGGGCCCGATGCAGACGGATTTCATGAAGCCGCTCACGGGAACGTGGAAGACCGTAACGACGACCTACATGGGGCCAAAGCCGGAGACCTCCGAGGGAACGTGCACGCGGAGCATGGTCCTCGGTGACCGGTTCCTCGAGAGCAAGCACTCGGGCGTCTTCGCGGGCGTGCCGTTCGAAGGGATGGAGCTCCTCGGCTTCGACACGCGGAAGAATCAGTTCTCGAGCGTCTGGATCGACAACATGGGAACGTCCATGGCGGTGAGCACGAGCGGGTCCTACGATGCCGCGACGAAGACCCTCACCATAAACTCGTCCTTCGACGATCCGGTGAGCGGGAAGCCGATGGCGTACAAGATGGTGACCCACGTCATCGATCCCAATAAGCACGTCTTCACGATGGTTGAGAACAAGGACGGCAAGGACGTCACGGACATGGAGATCACCTACACGCGCGTGCAGTAGCCCGGACCGCGCGCGGCGCGGTCAGTAGCTGGGCAGGAACACCTGCCCCCCGGCGGTCAAAGCCTCGGGGCCGGAAAATCCAGGAATCGATTCGAGGCCGTCGGCCGCGCGGATCCACTGCGCTTCGCCGTCGGCCTCGTTCCGTGACCGGGCGCCGGGCGAGAGATAAATGGCGTCCGCGGGATGATCCGCGGACACACGGTCCAATTGCCGCCAGAGCGGGAGGAGAAGCGCGGGTCGGTCGAGGTGCCACGACACCCAGTCGGGCACGTCGGTCCAGATGACGCCGCCGCGAGCCGGGCCGAGCGCGTCGTGAAGCTGCGTGGCGGTGGAAGGCGGAAGCGGCGGGAAGCGACGCTCGGCGTCTCGCGTCGTGATCCCCACGAGAATCGCCCGCTCGAGGACGAGGAGCGCGATCAGCAGTGCTTGACGGTTCCGGCCGCAGATGCGATCGAGCGTCGGCGCGGCAGCCATGCCGAGCGCGACCGCGATCAGCGGAATGGCCGGCACGAGAAACCGCGGGCTCCGCTCCAGGCAGGAGAACGCCGCGATCTGCACCGCGGCCGCGACGAGGATCCACGCGGCGGGTCGGAGAACGCTCCATCGGCCTTTGGGATCGCGCAGGAGGAGCCCCGCGATCGCGAGCCCCAGCGCGAACGGCCCCAGTCCCCAGAGAAGGTCGACGCCGTACCCCACCGCGTCCTTCGTGAATCGCCACGCAAACGTGAGGGGATGTGTGGCGACGTACGCGACCACGCCGGGCATGGGCTCGAGGTACGTCCGGGTCGAGGAGTAACCGGGATACTCGGGGGTGTAGAGGAGCATCGGGTTGCCGTGGATCGGTGAGGCGGCTCCGGTCCCGGCGCGGAGATGTGCGATCCACGGCAGGGCGAGCGCGGCGAAGACGAGCGCGAACGCGAACGCGCGATCCCAGCGTCGGCCGCGCGCGGCGCACGCGAACCAGAGCGGGAGCATCACGATCGTCTCCCCGCGCAGATACCACGCTGCCGCGGCGAGGAGTCCCGCCAGAGCGGCGGAAGAAGGGCGCGCATAGCGGAGCAGGAGGAGCCAGATCGCTGCGCCGAGTGCCGCCGTGGGCACCTGGCTCAATCCGGCGCTGAAGGGATCGAGCAGGATCGGCGACGCGATCGCGAATGCGGCGGCGAGCACGCCGGCGCGCGGCGAGTGGAGATGCGACGCCAGAAGGAAGACGAGCCCGACGAGCGCGGCATGCGCCAGGACGGCCACGATGAAGAACCCGAGCGGGAGGGAGACGCCGAGCCCGAGGAACGCGGCTCCGATCGCGGCATACAAAGGCATGCGCCACCGCACGGGAAACGGAGCGGGCCGGGCGCCTAGATGCGTGGGGTATGTGTAGAGCGACGTGAAGCCCTGGCCGCGCGCGAGCTGACGCGCCTCCTGCGCGTAATCCCAGACATCGCTCGACGGCGGGACCCGTGAATACGTGACGAATGCGAAGGCGAGGGCAAGCGCGAGCGCGAGGAGAGACCAGGAAGCGGCGTCACGCCAGGGAAGCTTGGTGGGTCGCTGGTCGCGCGCCATGGCGCGCAGTGTAGCGCACCGAAAAAAAGGTGCCCCGCCGGGTTCCATCGGCGGGGCAGGGGTCTGCGGTCTTGCGGTCCGCAGATTCCGTGAGGTCCGCGGGGCTGTGGGGGGCCGCGGATCGGTTCCTCGTGAGAGTTCCGATCAGCCGGCAGCTCATTGCTAGGAGGCAACCAAGAGCTAACCGGCTGAATCGTAGGCGGTTAACCCACCCCTCTCGTCTATTTAGATCACCGACCCCGCGGCTCCGGTTCCCTTTTGGGGGCCTTTTTTTGCCCCCCCTGCGGAACTCCGTAAGTGCCCCCACAGGGCGGGGATAAGACTCGCAAGAAGGCCAGGATAGATGGCTTCGACGCCCAGCGGATATCCGGGGGTCCACGCGAAATGGCGGCTCAGGAGCCAGAGGAGGGACACCCCGGCGCCGGCCAGCATCGAGGCCACCGCGGCGCTCGGAGAGAGACGCCAGCGGTCGCTGTAGGACGCGAGGAGTGGAATCAGGAGTGCGGGCACACCCACCGAGCCCACGTCGTGCCACAGATCCACGGCGGAGCGCACGTAGAGCGCGAGCAGCACCGAGACGATCGCGGTCATGACGTATCCGATCTGCACGTAGCCGTTCACGCGCGACTCGTCCTTGTCTCCGCGCCACCGCCAGATGAGATCGCGGCCGAAGTTGACGCCGCCGATGAACGTGTACCCGTCGACCGTGGACATCACCGTCGCCAGGAGCCCCAGATAGAAGAGTCCCCGCACGACGGGGGGCAGGATGTCGACCGCGAGCGCTGGATACGCGGCCACTGGATCCTTGAGATCCGGGAGCAGGGCCCGCGCGTAGAGCCCCGTCGCCGTGGTGAGGAAGTCGAACAGCATCCAGAACGCGATCGAGATGAGGACGCCGCGGCGCGCGACCTTCTCGTCGACGGCGGCGAAGGCGCGCTGGTAGAACGTCGGCTCGACCAGCGTCTGGAGCGCGATCAGGTACCAGACGAAGATGTACTGGGGCGGATTCCCTCCGTGCCAGACGAAGTGCGTCGCCGGGAGATGTTGTTTGAGGAAGGCGAGCCCGCCATAGCGTGCCACCAGGAGCGGAAGCGCGATGAGGAAGCCCAGGTACATGAGCACGAACTGTACGGCGTCCGCGCGGACGACCGACCGGAGCCCGCCGCGAATGGAGTACATCATCGACAGGAGCGCGCCGGCGATGATGGCCCATGTCAGTGGCACGCCGAAGATCAGCTCGAGCAGCACGCCGAGCATGAGCACGTACGGGGCGGGGCTCGAGAGGATCTGGATGACCACCGCCCCGACGAGCGCAGCCGGCTTGCCGTACGCGGATGCGAGCTGGTCGGGCACGGTGTAGTAGCGGCTCCGTCTCGCGAGGCGTGCGACGAGCAACGCGAAGAGCGCCGCACCCAGGTAATACGGAAGCCCGAACACGAGCCAGTTCGAGATCCCGTAGCGATACGTGAACTCGCCCACGCCGAGGATGCCGCCGTACCAGGTCGTGACGAGGGTCGCGACGAAGGAAGGCAGCGCGAGCCTCCGCCCCATGACCAGGTACTCGGCGGCGTCCTTTTTCGCGACGCCGAAGAAGCGGAACGCGAGGCCGACGAGAAACGCGAAGTAGAGCCCGATGAGCGCGAGATCGACCGCGCCGAGCGTCTTCATGCCGTCCGACGTCACGCCACGCTCAGAAGTCGGCCCGCAAGCTCACGAACACGTTCCGCTCCGCGGCGGGATAGAAGTACGGGATGCCGGCATAGACGTACCCCGCCGTCTCGTACTTGAGATCGGTGAGGTTGAGCCCCCGCACCTCGAGCGCGAGTCCGTTGGCCTCGAAGGGCCGGAATCCGGCAAGGCGGACGAGGTCGAACGTGAGCGCTCCATTCAAGACCGCGTGCTCCTCGACGAAGAGGCTCGCGTATCCCGGCGTGTCACGAAGCGCTTGGTCCTTCCGGTTGTCCTCGGTGTTGTCGAGGTACTGGCGCCCGGTCTCGACCGCGGTAAGCGCCGCGCCCACGCCGCCGCGTCGGTAGCCGAGGGTCACGTTCGCCAGGCGGTTCGGGAATCCGGCGATGGAGTTTCCGCTGTAGTCATTGACGGTCGTCGAATCCACGTGCTCGATGTAGTCGTCGAACTCGTTGTGGCTCAGCGTCAGATTGCCCGACAGCTCGAAGCCCATCTTGTGGCGCACGCTCCACTCCAGCTCCACGCCGCGATGCGTGGACTGCGCCGCGTTCCCGGTGATCGGTACGCCGAACTTGTCGATCTGTCCGAGCGGCACGATCTCATCCCGGAAGTCCATCCAGAACCCGTTGAGGCGGAGGCGGGCCGCGCCCCGGTGGAACCCGATCCCTGCTTCGTAGTCGTTCAGCTTCTCCGGATGGATGAGCGGGTTCTCGTAGATGTGATTCGCGGGATCGAGCGTGCCGAAGAGGGGGACGCTGGTCGGGTCGTCCGGGCGGTAGATCTCGCTCAGAATCGGCTCGACCTGAGCGTGCGCATAGGAGGCGAAGAGGTCCACGCGATCCGATGCGTTCCAGTTGAGCCCGAGGCGCGGATTCAAAGCGGTGTAGTGGAGGTCGAAGTCGTAGCCGTTGTACCGGTCCTTGCCGATCGCGTACCGCGTGCGCCGGAGCTGCAGGCTCCCGGTCGCCCGCACGTTCTTCCGGAGATCGTAGGACTCCTGCACGAAGCCGGAGATCACGTTCACGCGCCCGGTGTAGTCGTAGAAGACGAAGTTGGGCTCCGTGCCCGGGGGCGGCGCCGCCGCCCAGGTCATCTCGCCCCAGTGCCGTCCCGTGTGCTCCCGCCACTCGCCTCCCACCGTGAGCTCGCCGCGCGAGTGCTTCATGCGCGCCTGCGGCACCCAGCCGTAGTGCTTGTTCCGCACCCAGAGCCGCTGCGTCATGTCGGACGCGACGACGGCATAGGGACCCGTGCCCGACGTGTCGGCGTAATAGCTCGCGGGATAGAGGGTGTTGGAGGTGACGCTGAAGTCAGGAAGGTGCCGGTCCGCGAAGAGCTGCGGGCCGTACGGGAAGTCGTCGTAGTAGCCCTTGCCCGGGAAGTAGAAGATCGACGACGTGAGCGCCGCGTTCTGCGAGAGCTTCACGTCCTGGATCAGCTCGAAATGCGGTTCGTAGAAGTTGTCGGTCTCGTTCCGCCAGGTGAGCGGGTTGAATCGTCGATCCTGGTCGGCGTCCCCCGTGATCCGCCCGTCGAGGTAGGGCCGGTCCACGGCGAAGTACGCGAGGTGGAGCCGCTCCGGCCCGCCGTAGAGATTGAGGCGATTCGTGATCCACGAGTCGAGCCGCGCGATCGAGAACGCATAGGACCAGAGGTCGGACCAGGACTGCTCCCGATATCCCATGCTCTTGATCCGTGAGTAGCGCCCCGCGACCACGTAGGTGTTGTCGAGGAGGCCCGACTCCATCTGCGCCGAGAAGCGCTGCGTGTCGTAGGTCCCCATGCCCACTTCGAGCCCAATGCGGCGCTCGCGCGGCGCATTGAGCGTGCTCAGCTCGATGGCGCCGCCGACGGCGCTCGCTCCGTAGAGCGCGCTCCCGACACCGCGCTGCACCTGCACCGACTGCGCGCTCGCGATGAGGTCCGGATGGTCGACCCAGTAGACCTCGTGCGATTCGGGATCGTTGAGCGGGATGCCGTTGATGGTCACGGCGACGCGACGCTGCGAGAAGCCGCGGATCTTCACGTACGAATAGCCGATCCCATTCCCCGCGTCCGAGTAGGCATAGGTGCCCGGCGTCTCCGCGAGGAGCATCGGCACGTCCTGGGCCCAGTACTTGTCGCGGATCTCCTTCCGGTCGAGCTCGGTGAACGCGACCGGCGTGGAGCGCTCCGCCGCGCGCGCGGTGGTCACCTCGATCTCGGGACCAGGTAGGGCGCGCGGATCGAGGCGCACGGCGACGCCACCGGTGCTGTCCGGATGCGCATTCACCGCGATGCGCGCGACCGCGTACCCCAGCCGGCGTATCTCGATCTCGTACGGGCCCGGCGCGACGGGCGGGAAGCGGAACTCGCCGTCCTTGTCGGTCAGGGTCTCGTGGAGCGGCTCGGGGTGGAGCGTGACTCGAGCCTGCGCGACCGGCTGCCCCGACGTCGCGTCGACCACGGTTCCGTGGACGATGGCTTGGGGCGTTTCCTGCGCGATGGCGAAGCACGGCAAGGCGAGGGCGAGGGCCGCTCCCGCGATGCGGGCGCGGAGTGAAGCGAGGCGGACTCGTTGCATCGACGCGTTCCTCCGGAAACAATCCGGCCGCGCCAGTGCAGGGGGCGCGGCCAGGCGGAGTGCGTCGTCTGTCCCGTTTCCCTACGCTGGAATGACCCAGATCAGGTTCTTAGGGTTTGATCTCAGGCCGGGTTGGTTCCCGACCACCCCTAACGGTCGATATCTAGAATGGGGAGCTCGAGATAACTTGTCAAGTCCGGGTGGCAACCTTGACTCGGGGATGCAAGGTGACGGAGACTAAGGGTCACTCCTGTTCCCTTCTAGCCGGGTTCGTTGAAGGTGCCCAGGTGGCCCTGGCAAAGATTTTCCTGACGTCAGCCCTCAAGTACTCGCCTGCCGCCTTTTTCGCCTGCGCGATTCTCTTTCCCCTGCTTACAGTCAGTCCGCCCGCCGCGGCACAGAATCTACCAGGAGCTACACCGAGGACAGGGACCATTTCAGGAAAGATCTCCGATGAGAAAGGACAAGGTGTACCAGGCGCAGTTGTCTTGGTCCTGGGTGCCATTCGGATGGGCGCAACCTCAGGACCCGAGGGTAGGTTTATGGTCCCGAACGTTCCTGTCGGAGCCTACAGAGTGAAGGTTCAGGTGGTTGGAGTCGCGCCACAGGAGACGAGGGTAGAGGTGAAGGGCGACAGCACCACATCGATCTCAATCACATTTGAGCTGACGCGGGAAAGCCGCGTGGACAGCTTGGCTCTCTTCGGGACCTGGCGCTGGGCAAGCTCGGTCGGAGGGCGTCTTGGAGCGAACGCGACTCCGCCCCCTTCGGGATGGCGGCGGCTACTCCAGATCCATCGCGACGAGACCTATGAGTTTTGGGAGCATGACTCCGTGGCAAGCTATCTACTCTGCAGGGGAAAAATCACGATACGACCATGCAGAGACGTGATTGAGCACACTCCAACCGCCTGGCTTTGCATCGAGCTTGAAGGCTGGTTGAGTGAACTCGACCGTCGTCAGCTTGTGGCTTTCGTGGGCAGGGACACGATCGTGACGTATCCGGGCGGCCAAGGGTTTGGCGTCTCCGATGCTCTGACGCACACATACGTGCGGGAAAACACATCGTCCGACTTTCCACGGATGTCCGATCCGGGTAGTGACCGCCCGTTTCGTTTGCGGAATGGCCTGCCTGGCTCCTACTACGTCGAGCTTTCCGCTCAGAAGTGGTCCCTCTTAGGTAGCTTCGGACGGTTTTATGAATGGAAGGACTGGCAGTATCCGAGTTCTGTCCGAGGTTCGCACCGATACGCTCATGATGAGATCCCATCGGCAGCCATAGCGGACTTCGACGGAGATGGAATTGTTGACGCGGCAATTCATGGAAGCAGCGAAGGGTTTCGTGAGAACAAGGTAGTCTGCCTGCTCTCAAATCACGGGAATTGGCGCCCGGTCCTGCTTCTCAGCGAGCCAACGCCATTCGATACGCAAGACACAACCCGATTCCGGGAGCCACATACGACACTATTTCTGAGGCTGCTTCACGCCGGTGAGAAGATCAGAGATTTGAAAGGAAATGCCGTCTCGTTCCCGACGAACGCCATCCTGGTGGCAAGGCCAGATGGATACGCAGTGCCGTTCCATCTGGAAAGAGGCGAATTGGTCGCCGGACCGCGAGTGGAGAGCGCTCGTTGGAATCCCCGGGATCCGCGGTGAACTAAATCACCAGCAAGATCCCTCGATCTCGCTATCTCGTTACTGCGTGGCGAAGGCGGCGGGCTCGGATCTCTCGTTGTGACCGCCCGCCAAATCCACGGTGAGACGCCAGTGGTAGACCGTCTGCGGCGTCAATTTGCTCCGGATCTCGGGCGGAAGGTTCCACGCGGGTTCGGAGAGCGACGGGCTGACGAAGAGCGACTCATCGGTCGCGGACATCAGCGTGACGCTGTAGCCGACCGCACCCGGGACGTCGCGCCATTCGAGGCGGACGCGATCGGGATCGCTGCGGACGGAGCGCATCTCGTAGATGATGGGGCCCTGATCGGGTGCCTTGGGTACAGGTGTGCCGCCCGCCCCCGGTCGAGCAGGATTGTGGAAGCCAAGGTAAAGACCGACGCCCGCCACGACCATCGTGAGGATCGCGATCCAGACGATTCCCATCGCATCCCTGCGATTTGCCATCATTCCCCCAAGGCTGCTAGGCTCGCTTCGCCAATCCGCCGCCGCGCTTTCGCGCGGCGAACCCTAGCACGAACCGGACGCCCACTCTCATGTCCCGCGCGCTCATTCTCGCGAACGGCCATCCGCCCGGCGCCGACTTCCTCAAGCGCGCCGTCGCCCGCTCGGCGCTCTTCGTGTGCGCCGACGGCGGGGCCAACATAGCACTCCTGCACGGCGTCACGCCGCACGCGATCGTCGGCGATCTCGACTCCGCATCCCCCGAGACGCTCACGTCCTTCGGCGCGGTCGAGGTCGTCCACGACGTCGACACCGAGCGGACGGACACCGAGAAGGCGATCGAGTGGATCCTCGCGCGGGGTCCGTTCGAGGAGATCTCGATCCTTGGCGCGATGGCCGGCCGCCTCGATCACGTGGTCGGCCACCTCTCTCTCTTGAAGCGCTTCCTCGGCCGCGCCCCCATCGTGCTCGAGGACGAGCACTCCCGAGCGTGGCTCGCGAGCGGTGAAGTCGCGATCGCGGATCCGCCGGGGACCGTCGTCTCCTTCTATGCCACCGGCGAACCGGCCACCGGAGTCACGACCTCTGGCCTTCGCTACGCCCTTCGGGACGCCCACCTCGCACTCGGCTCGCAGGATTCGGTCTCGAACGTCGTCGACGTCGCCCCCGCATCGATCACGATCGGGCGAGGCGAGCTCCTGGTGATCGTCAACCGCTAGCGCCCGCCTGCGCTCGCAGGAGTCCGAGCGTCACCGTCGTTCCCTTCCCCTCGCCACCGCTCTCGAGACGCACCCTTCCCCCCATCAGCTCCACCAGATCCTTCACGATCGCGAGACCGAGCCCCGAACCTCCGAAGCGCCGCGTGGTGGAGGCGTCCGCTTGGGAGAACTTACGGAAGAGGCGCTCCATGCGCTCGGGCGCCACACCGATGCCGCTGTCGCGCACGATCACGTCCACGAACGTCTCGCGCGGAACCACCTCGATCCGAACCGCCCCCTCGGACGTGAACTTGATCGCGTTCCCGACGACGTTCACGAGCACCTGGCGAAGCCTCGCCTCGTCCGCGCGCACGCAGGTGTCGCGCGGGAAGGACGCCACCATGAAGTCGAGATGCTTCTCCATGGCCTGCACGCCGAGCGTGCGTCCGACCTCGTCCATGACGGTCGTCAGGTCCACGTCCCGCATCTCGAGCTGAATCCGGCCCGCCTGAATGCGCGAGAGGTCGAGCACGTCGTTGATGAGCGCCAGGAGCTGGCGTCCGCTCCTGAGCGCGTGCCCCAGGAGCTCCTTCTCTTCCTCGTCGCTCTCGCACAGATCGTCGAGCACGAGGTTGAGGAATCCGATGATCGAGTTGAGCGGCGTCCGAAGCTCGTGCGATGTGTTCGCGAGGAACTCGTTCTTCATGCGGTCCGCGGCCATGAGCTCCTCGACGAAGATCTGGAGCTCCTCGTTCTTGTCCTCGAGAAGCCGCTGCTGCCGCCGGATCGATTCGAGGAGTCGCAGGTTCTGGACCGCCGTGCCCACCTGGTAGCTCACGGTGCGGAAGAGCTCGGAGTTGCGGGCGCTCAGCTTCTCGCCTTCGACGCTGAGGATCGAGATCACGCCCACGGCCTCGTCCTGGGCGAGGAGAGGCGCATGCACCACGGTCGCGATGCTCCGGTCGAGGAGCTCCGACTCCGCCACCTGCTCGCGCAATTCGAGGGCGCGGAGGAGCGCGGGATGGGCGCTGTGCGGAACCATGAGGCTCGGAAGGCGGAAGGACGAGCTCATCGTGCTCGCCTCCCCCGCCAGCGTTACGCCTTCGGTCGGGTCGTAGCGGTGGATCCAGCACGCATCCACCTCGAGCTGCTCGACGACCGCGCGGGCGACCGCGTTCAGCATGCCTCCCGGATCGGCGCTCCCGCCGGTCGCGACCGCTATGGACGCGATCGCCGCCAGCTCCGCCGCCCGCCGGGTGGATTCCGTCTCGAACCAGCGCTGCTGCCCCAGCTCGATCACAGCGACGACGTAGCGCGCTTGGCCCGATTCGGCCGCGTCCACCGGTGTGATCGAGACCATGGTCGGCGTGTCGCCCAGTGCCGTCACGATCTCGAGCTCGCCGTGCCACCCGCCGTTTTGAGCCACTTCGTCGAAGAGGCGGTCCTCGAGATCGAACGCGGCGTCGGAGGAGAGAAAGCGGCGCATGGAATAGCCAAGGAGCGACGCGGCCGAAGTCCCCGCGAGCTGGGCCAGGGATTCGTTGACGCGGAGGATGCGGCGGTCTTCCCCCAGGAGGAGAAGGCCGAACGGCGCGCGATCGAAATGCTGGAGGAGCGCGCCCCCCACATTGGGGATGGAGGCACCGGCGGTCAGCGCTGGGTGAGGACGATCCATGCCGAGGGTCCCGGGTGGAGGGCGAACAGGGTCTCCACCCGCGTTATCGGCTTCTACGGCAGCGATCTGGAGCTATGAGGCCGGTCAGTCCGTTCGCTCGACGACTGCAACGAGGAGGCCCGTCAGGAGTTCATCGAGCCATGGGATAGCTACGAGGGGTGAGAAGCGTCGGAGCTTCGGGGGAGTCCACTTCATCCATCTCCGCACCCTGAATCCCGGTTGAGCTCCCACGAGTCTTCGGAAGCGGCGGAGCGTCATCCTGTTGAGATGGTGGTCGAAGTAGGAAATCTGGCCCTCGGCGCGCTCCATCTCGCCCCGCGCCGCGGCAGCGTCGAGGCCCGCCCCACGGCGACGCGCGAGCTCCCGCAGGGCATCGGCCAGGGTCTCCCGGGAGAAGAGGACATGGCACCATGGCACGAAAAGGCTGTCGTAGAGGTGGGACCCGAGGGGCGATCCGAAGGGGCCGAACACGGCCACCAAGGTCCCTCCCTTGCGCAGGACGCGGTGCATCTCCGACAACGACGCCTCCGGCTTTGGGAAATGCTCGAAGGTGTCCGTGCTGATGACGACATCGAACGAACCGGATCGAACTGGAATCGCGGTTGCGTCTGCAGCCATGAAGTCGACATGGGTGCGGCGCTTCCGTGCAAAACCGGAACCAGCTCGAACGTTCTCGGGCGAGAGGTCGAGCCCCACCACCTCGAGTCCCCGCTCAGCGAAGGCGACGCTCTTCCCGCCCAACCCGCAACCGACATCCAGAACTCGCTGGCCCGCGAACGACAGCCCTGCAGCCTCCATCAACCGGATCTGATAGGGCGCCTCGTGGTACTCCCAGTTCGCGTAGGCCTCCGGCGTGGCCCGCTCCGGAAAATGGGGGCGCCGGGACATGCCGTTGAGTGCTAGGAGGAGGCGAGTACCGGCGCGCATCAGTGCGGTCTCGAGTTTGGAGTCCCCTCAACCCCAGACCGCAAGCATCAATGCCCCGGCGCTGCCGCACCGCCTCCCGTCGCCGGCGACTCCTTGCCCACCGCGACCCTCGTCCACGTGTTGGCATTGAAGTACTTCGTCGCCATCGTCTGGACCTGGCCCGGCGTGACCTTGCGGATGAGATCGGGATACTTCTGCGGGTAGTCGTAGCCGAGCCCCGCCGCCTCGAAATAGGCGAGTCTGGCCGCGACCTGATCCGAGCGCTGCGCGCCGAGGTACCAGCGTGAGAGGAGCTTGTCGGTCGACCGCTTGAGATCGGCCTGCGAGACCGGCTTCCCGAAGAGATCGCCGAAGTCCCCGAGCACGCCCGTGGACGCCATGGAGAAATTCGAGGGGGTCACGCCCATCTCGTTCTGCGCGGACGACTGTCCCATGCGGTCGTTCATGTAGAACCATGAGCGATACGCGACGCCCTTCTCGTAGACGTACTTGAAGAACACGCGATCCCCCATGAGCGAGATCGCGACGCGGAGCGGCACGTAGTCGGCATCGCGGACGGAGCACGTGAGCCAGCCCGTGTTGTAAGTGACCTGCTCCTGGTCCTTGTCGACGAAGACGGGCCGCTTCTCCTTGGCGGTCTCCTCGACGACTCCTCCCACCTGGACGGGGGTTCCCTTCCGGAGGGAGCCGAACGAGCGGCGCGCCATCTCGACCACGCGGTTCGCGTCGACGTCCCCGACCACCGAGATCACGAGGTTCGATCCGCAGAACATCGTCTCGTACGCCTTCTTCAGATCGGCGGTCTGGATCTTGGGCAGCGTTGTCTCGTCTCCCTGGAGCGGGAAGCGGTACGGCGAGCGGCGATAGAGCGTCTGCGCGAAGCGGAGATTCGTGAACTCGAACGGCCGATCGCCGATCGACTTCGCGCTCCGGATCAGATCCTCGCGCACCTTGGCGACCTCGCTCGACGGGAAGGTCGGCTTCGCCAGGACGCTCTCGAAGATCGACCAGGCCTTGCCGAAATTCGCCGACGGGGCCTGCCAGCCGATCGCGGCGTCATCGGCGTATCCCGCGGACGTCAGTGTCATGCCGAGCGCCTCGGTCTGCTCCGCGATGTCGTGCGCCGACAAAGGGCCCGCGCCGCGAGGGAGGAGTGCGGCCGCCATGTTGGAGACGCCGGCGAGACCGTCTGGCTCGATCCACTGCCCGCCGCGCGCGAACGCCTGCACGGCGACGATCGGCGTGGCGTGGTCCTCCTGGACCAGCAGGGTCAGCCCGTTCGAGAGCACCTCGCGGCGTACGGCGCCCACGCCCGCGCTCTTCGCAGACGCGAGGGCCGGCCATCCGGCACGCCACGGCGCGAGCAGCGCATCGATGTCCTGCTCGGACGGACCCTTAGCACCCTCGGGACGCACCACCGAATACGACGCGAGATCCGCGGCCAGATAGCGCGACGCGACGCGGCGTAGATCGTCCGGGGTCACGCCCTCGATCAGTTTCGGGAACGACGCGTCCATCGTCGCGTCGGACATGAGCTCGTTCAGGCAGAGCCGCTCCGCGCGGGCGAAGAAGGTCTGCGCGTTTAGGGCGTACTTGTTGAGGATGGCCGCCTTGACCCGCGTGAGCTCCGCGGCCGTGACCGGCTCCGTGGCCACGCGGTGCAGCTCGTCCCGCACGATTCCGAAGACGCGCGCCTCGTTCTCGGGCGGCGCCTGCGTCGAGATGAGGAACATCCCGGGATCGCGCCGGACTTCGAGATCGGCGTCGACGGTCTGGACCAGGTTCTCCTTGTCCTTCAAAGCACGATAAAGGCGCGAGGACGTGCCCTTGCCGAGGAGGGACGCGAGCACCGTGAGCGCGGGCGTATCCGAATCGGCGTTCGGCGGCGTGTGGAATCCGAGATACGTCCAGGTGCTCGGCGTCTTCATGGACTCGACGCCCATCCGGAACTCGGCCTGCGGCGTCTCGATCTGACCCAGCTCGAAGTTGTCCTTGCCACGGACGTACGGGGCGAACGCCTTCCGCAGCTTCCCCGCCATGGTCTGCGTGTCGAAATCGCCTACCGCCGCGAGGACCATCTGATTCGGAACGTAGCGCTCTTCGTAAAACGTGCGGAACGTGCTGAGCTTGGAGTTTTCGATCGTGTCCTTCAGGCCGATCGTGTCCCGCTTGTAGGGATGGTCGCGGAACATGAGCCGCTCGATCTGGTAGTAGACCTTGTAGTCGGGCCGGTCCTCGCCCTGGTTGAACTCCTCCATCACGACCTGCCGCTCCTTCGCGACCTTGGGCTCGGTCAGCTTGAGCGCCATCCACGCGTCCACCGAGCGCCAGAGCGCTTCGTCGAGGTTCGCGGTCGGCGAGGTGAAGCCGTAGCAGGTGTAGTCGTTCGTCGTGTAGCCGCCTGACTCCTCGCCCAGCCGCTGCATCTCCCGGCGGAACTCGAGCTCCTGCTGCCGCGCCGAGCCGCCCCGGAAGATCAGGTGCTCGTAGTAGTGGCTCAGTCCCGACAGCCCGGGGCTCTCGGTGCGGCTCCCGCCGTTCACGAAGATGCAGAGGCCCGCGAGCGGCTTCGAGTGGTCCTCGACGAGGACGAGGCGAAGGCCGTTCGGGAGGGTTTCCTGGTAGATCGAGGGGGCGCTCGCCGGCGCCGGCGGGGTCGGCTTCGGTGCCGATGCAGCCGAGGCCGGCCGGAAGGCGACGACGAAGAGCGTGAGAGCCAGGACCGCGGCCTTCCGAAGACTGCACGAGCGCATGGTTTCCCCCTCGAAACAGGACCGGCCCCGCGGCAGGCGGGGCCGGCGGAATGAAAGCGCTGTCCGTCGGATCAGCGTTTCTGGAGCATGGACACGATCTCGCCGGCTTCCGGAAACCGGCCGATCGCTTTCTTCGAAAAGACCGTCTTGCCGTCCACGATGACGTCGAACACGCCTCCGCCGCCTGGCGTCAGCGTCGATTCAGCGCCCATTTCCTGCAACAGCTCGGCCGCCAGACCGGCAGCCCGTGGCTTGTAGTTTCAGAGGACGCAGTAGCGGATCTCGACTTGCATGGATCACCCCCTGTTTCGTGGCCTGGACGCGGCCATTCTCTGCCCGGGTCCGGGGGCTGTCAAGGCGAGGTCCGCTGCTTCAAGTAGATGGCCCGATCGACGGAAAGGTTGCCGGCGCCGCCGATCATGAGGGTGACGCAGATGAACCAGAGAATCATCACGAGCTCGTACCCGCCGCCCTGAGGACCGCCGAAGTACCCGTTCTTCAGGTGCACGGTCAGGAACGCCACCGTCATGTTGCAGGCGATCCCGAACGCCGCGATGCGGGTGAGGAAGCCGAACAGCATGCCGAAGCAGCCCAGGAACTCCGCGGCCGCCGCGAGATAGGCGAGCGGAGCGGGGATGCCGCTGCTCCCCATCCACCCGACGAACTGGGCGAGCCCAGGGCCGCCGTACATCCCGAGGACTTTCTGCGAGCCGTGCATCCAGAACACGATGAAGAGACAGAGGCGAAGCGGAAGCTGCCAGTAGGTCGGTGTGGTCGAGAAGATCGATCGCATCGACTGCACCTCCATTAGAGGTGGGTGGATCGCCGGGGTGGCCGGCGGGCGAGGGGCCGTCATCAGCGTGACACAGCGAGGCTCGCGGTGGCTACAGGCGCGGGAGCTTGATGGGCAGAAAGGTGAAACGCCAGCGCACCTTCCAGGGACTCTCGCCGGGATCGGGAGTGCCGAGCCAGAACGGGAAGTCGAGCTGGACGGGGCCGTAGGAGAAGCCGAGGCCGGCTTCGGAGTAGGTGCGGTAGTCGCGCGGGAACAAGTCGGGCAGGTCCTCGGGCACGTAACCCCGCACCCTGGCCACGCCGGCGAATGCGCGAACGGGATACGCGTCATCCTGCGCTTCCAGGTCGAGCGCGAAAAGGCGATCCCCCAAGATCGCGCGGTCGGCGTAGCCGCGCAGCCCTCCACCGCCGGGTAGGAAATAGTGGTCCGTGTTCCGGATCGGGCCGAGGTCATTCGCATAGAAATAGTGGAGCGCTTCCAGCCGGCCATCTTCTGCTACGTCGAGAAGGGCTTCGCTCGGCAGATCTCCATCGGCGCCTCCGGCCAGTGCGTGCCAGCCTATGTGGAAATCGCCGGCTGGCAGGAGGTCGAGATTCTGGCGCATCGAGAACTCTACCCGGTCGAAGTCATTGCCTCCGTCGGCAGCGAAGCCGTGCCCGTATGCCAAGTGGTAGTGCTCGGTGCGTCGCGGGCCGCGGGTATCGAGGCCTAGCTCCAGACTCGGTTCGATCGTCTCCCCTAGGGACCAGTACCGCGGATCGACCGGCTCGAGGTCGTGGCGGCTTCGGTATTCGACCGCAAAGCGCCAGGACTTGTGTGGGTAGCGTCGGCCCGAACCGGCAACGAGATTCTCCGCGCTCACGAGTGTGCGGAAGAGACCTTCGTCGTCTGCGACGAGCCAGCGGAGACGACTGCGCGCGCCAATCGCACCCCAGCGGTTCCAGGAGCCCACGCGGTAAGCGACCGAGCCGTCGTGGGTGCCGACGTTGAGCCCGGCTTCGAAGCCCCGGATGCCGTAGGGAAAATCGGCCGACGGGAGATACCGGCCATCGAGCCATCCTCCGATGCGCACGCCCTCGTCCGTGCCGTACCAGAACGTCGGGCCCACGTCGACGCCCATGGCGTCGGATGATGGGAACCCGAAGAACGTACGCACCCGAATCGGGTCCTGCCAGAACCCGCCGACATGATTGTCGAGCCGGTCCATTTCGATCGCCTCGTGGCGAGGATCGAGCGTGGCGCCGGCCAACGGGGCCTTGCTCGTAAACTCGACCGTGGTGCTCGCTTCCTCGGGGATGACTCGCTTCTCTTCCATCGAGCCGTCCTTGAACCGTGCCTGGACCGTGACCGGCAACACCATCTCGCCTTTTCGTTTCACCGCAAGGCGAGTCGAGTATTCGTTTCCGGAGCGCTTGGAGCCTTCCTTGGAAAGGGCAAAGCTCGGCTGCTCGAGCGTCTCCAACCACGAGTGGAAGAAGGCCGAGAGATCCTGCCCCGACACCGCCTCCGCCGCGGCACGAACGTCCTCGGGCATGGGGTGCTTGAGAACGCCTCGCCGGTAGTACTCGCGCAAGAATTCCGTGAACACCGAATCGCCGAGCACACCGCGCAGGGTGTGCAGCATGCTCGCGGGCTTCGAGTACGCGCTGGACCCATACGTGTCATAGCCGGTGTGGCCGTTCGCAGGCGTGGAGAGGGGGCGCTCGTCGTGCGCCCAAGCGCCTTCCAGATAGTCGCGCTCGTTCCGCGAACGCATCGAGTATCCCTTGAGCCACGAGACCCGATCCTCGTACACGAAAATGCCCTTGGGGAACGTCTCGTCCGTGTATCGGTGATCGAAATATTGCGCGAATCCTTCGTCCAGCCACGGGAACGCGCGCTCGTCGGAGCCGATCATCCCGTAGAACCAGTTGTGCGCCAGCTCGTGCGCGACGGTGTTCTCCATCCAGCGGAACAGAGCCGTCGTGAAGTCGGGCTCCGCCATGACGAGCATGTTGTATTCCATCGCCCCGCCGCCGCAGAACGCCTCGGTATAGGTGAACTGCGGCCAGACGTACGGTCCCGCGAGGTGCGCGTAGAGCTGCATGGCCCGCGCCACGGTCTCGTTCACGACGCGCCAGTCCTTCTCGTCCTCCCGGAACGCAAGCGTCCGGAGCGCGATGCCGGCGTGCGTGGAATCGCTCCGGACGTAATCGGGGGAAGCGACCCAGGCGAAGTCGTGAATGTGTTCGGCGTGAAAGCGGAGCGTCTTCTCGGACGGAGGCAGCGTGTCGGTGGGCGCGGCCACGCGTGCGAGAGCCCTTAGGGTGTCGGTCACCGTCGTGTCGCCCAATGCGATGAGTAGGTGGAGTGGTCCACTCCATCCCGCAGCGTCGGCCTCGCTTCGCGTCGAGCCGCGGTCGTCCTCGTCGCGAGCTTCGCGCTCTTCCCAGATGTACGAGTAATGGACCGGCGCCCCCCGCGGCACGCGAAGCGCGAGCGTCCCACCGTCCGGCACCATGAGCTTCGGGGGGTCCGGGCCCTTGGGGGGATGCGCGAGGTCCGTGGTCACCTCGAGGCCCTTGGCGGGCCATCGCCCGGCGAGGGTGTCCGCCGTGGCGACGCGAAGCGAGACGGTGACGCTGTCCTTGGACGTCTTGGACGCGAAGAGCGGGATCTCGTTGTCGCCACCCCGCATTTCCTCGAGCACGCCCGTGGATCCCACCCAGTAGCGATCCGGCAGCGTGATCGAGACGTCGTACGTCCCGAACTCGCCGTAGAATTCCGAGAAGTAATGGAACGGATCGAGGCGCCAGCCTCGCTTGTCGTACACGACGATCTTCGGATACCACTGCGAGATCGAATATCGGTTGCCGGAGCGCCCCAGACGATCGAAGTGGGTCGGGATCTGGACGACGAAGCGGAGCCTGATCTCGGTCGAGTCCCCCGGCGCCAGGGGACGCGGGAGATCCACGCCCGTCAGCGTTTCCTCGACGTGGACCGCCGCGGGCACGCCGTCGACCGTGCAGGAGTCGAGCGTCATCCAGCCCCGGTCTTCCTTGTTCGAGAAACGAAGACCGTAATCCCCGCCGTATCGCTCGCCTTCCTGCGCGTAGATGGTGTGATTGTCGCGGAATGCGTTCGGATAGGAATGGAAGTAGAGGGCCGGGAGGGACGAATCGGCACCACTTCGATACCGGAGCGTCGCCCAGCCGGTGAGCCGGTGACGCGCGGGATCGAGACGGCAATCGATCCGGTAGGAAACGCCGGGGGGAGAAACGGCGCGCGCGGGGCTCGCCACCCCGCCCAAGATGAGGAGAAAGAGCAGCGCCGAGGCGCGTCTCAGGCGGTGATGTCCTCCATCGATCGGACTACGTCCGATGCCCCCGCACCGAACAGCGTGTACGGTGACGCCGCCGCGACCCGCAGCCGGATCATGTCGCCCACATTCTCGTCGCGATGCGGAAACACCGCCGTCTTGAAGTGCTCCGTTTTGCCAAACCACTGATTGGGATCGCGCTTGGCCGGGCCCTCGACCAGCACCTCGACCTCGCGTCCCACCATCTCGAGGTTGCGCTCGTACGAGATCGTCTTCTGCTCCTCGATCAAGACGGTGATGCGCCGGGTCTTCTCTTCCTCGCTGACGGTCTCGGACCACTCCGCCGCCTTGGCGCCGGGACGGGCCGAGTATTTGAAGTGAAACGCGCTGTCGTAGCGAATGCGCCGCATCACGTCGTGCGTCGCGTTGAAATCATCTTCGGTCTCGCCCGGGAAACCGACGATGACGTCGGTCGTGAGCGATAGGCCCGGTACCGCGGTACGGAGCTCTTGAACCAGCTCCTCATAGCGCTCGATCGTGTAGATGCGACGCATCCGCTCGAGCACCGCGTTCGAGCCCGACTGGAGCGGCAGGTGCACCTGCGGGCAGACCTTGTCGCACATCGCGATCGCCTCGATCGCGCGCGGCGTCATGTCGGCGGGATGCGGCGACGTGAAGCGGATCCGCTCGATGCCGTCGACGGCGTTCGCGCGACGGAGCAGCCCGGCGAAGTCGGTGTCGCCTTCCTTGTAGGCATTCACCGTCTGGCCCAGGAAGACGATCTCCTTGAAGCCTTCCGCGGCCGCGTGCTCCACCTGCCGGATCACTTCATCGGCGGGAAGGCTGCGCTCGCGCCCGCGCACGTAGGGCACGATGCAGAAGGTGCAGAACTTGTCGCAGCCGCGCATGATGCTGACCCACGCGCGGACGCCGTCGGCGCGGGCGGGAGCGAGATCGCCATAGGTCTCGACACGGCTCAACCGCACGGCAAGGGTCGGCTCCTCGCGCGCCTGCGCCACGAGGTCTGGCAGATCGCGATAGCCGTCCGGGCCGATCACGAGATCCACCTGCGGCGCGCGCTCCATGAGCTTGCCCTTGAGATGCTGCGCCATGCAGCCAGCCACACCGAGCACGACGCCGGGCCGGCGCACCTTGTACCGCGAGAGCTCGCCGATACGACCGTAGATCCGCTGCTCGGCGTGCTCCCGGATGGCGCACGTGTTGACGAGGATCACGTCCGCCTCACCCGGCCGCTCAACGCGGTCGTACCCGGCGGCGCGGAGCGTACCGAGCATGAGCTCGGAGTCGGCCACGTTCATCTGGCAGCCGTAGGTCTCGATGTAGATGCGATCGGGCATGGTGGGAAAGTATACGGCAGGCGGGGATGGAGCGGGATGGCCCGCGGTTTGGGGATGGCGCGGGTAGGCTTGGGGTCTGGGGCCTGGACCGGGGTCAGTTCCGGGCTTGATTCGGGACCGACGCCTGCGTGACGAGCGACCGGAGATAGCCGATCATGTCGCGATTTCCGGACCAGCCCCGCGGGCCCTCGGACATCCATGCCACGTTGCCGAGCTTGTCGATCACGAAGGTGGCCGGCGTCGTCTTGGTCCGGAGGGGCTCCGGTTCGGGCTCGGCGCCTCGGTAAATGGGCACGCGCAGCCTGGTTTCATCGGCAAATCGGCGCAGCGGTCCCGCCTGCTCGTACGAGACGAGGAGAAAGACCACCCCTTGAGGGGCGACCGAGTCCTGGAGCGCCTCGATGGGAGGGACATCCCACACGCACGGACCGCAGCGCGTGGACCATTTCGTGAGATAGATGACTCGACCCTTCCACTGGCGGAGCTGGACCAGCTTGCCGTCGAGACCTCGAAGCTTCCAGTCGGCTGGGTAGGCGAAAGCATCGGAAGAGGATGGCGTCTGGGCGACGCCAGGAGTGGTACCCAGAGCCAGGAAGAGCAACCCGACGAGGGCCAATCCGACGAGCCCTTGTTTCGCGGCGGACAGGTGGGGCACGAGATCTCTCTTTGGGCGATGCCGGGACGCCTTGCCCCGGCCCCATAGACCCTACACAGCGCCCGCGCGCGGATCAAGGCGGCTGGAATCCGGCGGTCCGCCATGGCACACTCCCGGCCCGTCCCACCCCGCACGAGGAGAGCCATGAGCATCAAGTCGGACAACTGGATCCGCCGCATGGCGGCCGAAACGAAGATGATCGAGCCGTTCGAGCCGAACCAGGTTCGCCGCTCCGGCGAAAACGGTTTGATCTCCTACGGCACATCGAGCTACGGCTACGACGTACGCTGCGCGAACGAGTTCAAGATTTTTACCAACATCAACTCGACGATCGTGGATCCGAAGCGATTCGACGAGAAGAGCTTCGTGGACCTGGTCGCCGATGTTTGCATCATCCCGCCGAACTCGTTCGCGCTGGCGAGGACGGTCGAGTACTTCCGGATTCCGAGGAGCGTGCTCACAATTTGCTTGGGGAAAAGCACGTACGCGAGATGTTTCAGCGCCGATACGCGCGTGGCACTGGTAGATGGAACATCTCCGACGCTGGAGGAGATGGCGCGGAGGCACGAGCAAGGGGAGTTGTTCTGGGGCTACAGCATCGGCGCATTTGGTCGCGTCATCGTCACCTTGCTCGACGCACCGCGATACATCGGCAGGGACGCCATGATGGAGATCGAGCTCGATGACGGAGCCACCATCCACGCCACCCCTGATCACGAATTTCTACGCAGAGATGGCCGGTCCGCTGCCGTGACGGATCTACGCCCCGGCGATTCGCTCATGCCGCTCTACCGGGATTTGCGGCGCGGCTACGAGATGGTCTACCAGCCGATCAACGGCCACCTCTATCCGACCCACCGCCTCGCGGACGACTGGAACGTCCGGAATGGAATCTACGAAGACCAGCCCGGAACGCACCGCCACCACATCGATTTCAACCGACGCAATAATTTGCCGTTGAACATTCAGCGAATGCCGGCTTCAGAACACATTCGCATGCACAATTCAGAAACCTATGGCGAGGACTTCAATAGGACGGCTCACAGCGAAGCGATTCGAGCCTCGCTGGCGAGGTATGCTCTAGATCCAGAGTGGCGCGAGCAGTACTCGATTGCTCAGGCGCGCAGAGCGTTGGAGTTCTGGAACTCGCCCAGGTTCGCCGAGATCCGAGAAGAGCTATTGGCGGCAAGGCGAAATCCAACACACCAAACGCGAGAAGCTCATCGGCTCGCCACGCTGCGCCGCTATGAGCGTCCGGGGGAGCGCGACCGTCACTCCGCCCTCATGAAAACAGCCTGGAGCCAGGACGATGGAACCAGGCGGAAGGCCCAGGCCGAGGTAGCCCGTGGAATCAACCTTCGGGCTGAAATCGACGAGCAAAGC
>Ga0207428_10001016_pt1 | contig 31079 bp, 30 predicted proteins | sample RhiMethybrSRZTD1_FD_187600 | JGI IMG/M metagenome (GOLD analysis project Ga0207428, IMG submission 187600) | Populus rhizosphere microbial communities from Tennessee, USA - Rhizosphere MetaG P. TD hybrid SRZTD1 (SPAdes) (version 3) | ecosystem: Host-associated > Plants > Roots > Rhizosphere >...
GGGCCCGGCAGCCACCCAGTCGTCGACATTGGTACGGAATTCGAGGACCTGCCCGCGATCGCCGCGCGAGGTCTTCATCTCCACCGCGAGGAACGGCGCGTCTTCGACGACGATTCCGACTTTCTCGACCGGTGTCACAAGAAAGTGTTTATCGCCTTCCCGCTTGAGCACGGATGCAAACAATTTGACCAAAGGTAGCCGGCCGATTGGCGTCTTTTGGTAGAACCAGGTGCCGTCAGCGGCGATCTTCATGTCGATATCGCCACAGTAAGGCGGATTCCATAGTTCGACAGGCGGGGGGCCCCTGTTTTCGCGGGGCAGCCCCGCTGCGATCGCGTCCAAGCCGCTCTGCCCTGCCTTCGCCATTGTTTTCCTTCGATAATTAGGCCGCCGCGAGCCTGTTCGCATCTTCGTGATTCACCCGGCCCGGCGGCGGAAGATAGCGTAAGCTTGCCCGGAGATTGAGGCAGATTCGGCCCAAATAGCGCAGCAAAATCGCCTTGGCGCGTTTGTTGCACGGTGCTCTGTGCTGCATCGATCGGGCGACGAAAGGAATCGACATCATGGCGAAAGCCGGCGGTGAGAGCCTGGAAAAATTGGAAGACATGATCGTACGTGCGGCTGAATCCACGGCCACCCATGTCCGTGCTGCGAAAGCAGCGATCGGTGCCGTCATTTTCGGCCAGGATTTGGTGGTGGAGCGTGCGCTGGTCACGGTCCTCTCCGGCGGTCACGCGCTGCTGGTCGGTGTGCCTGGTCTTGCGAAAACAAAGCTCGTCGACACTATGGGCACAGTCCTTGGTCTCGATGCGCGCCGAATTCAATTCACACCCGACCTGATGCCATCCGACATTCTGGGCACCGAAGTGCTGGAAGAAAGCCCAGGCGGAAAGCGTAGTTTCCGGTTCATCGCCGGCCCGGTGTTCGCGCAGTTGCTGATGGCGGACGAGATCAATCGCGCCTCGCCACGTACGCAATCGGCACTACTGCAAGCGATGCAGGAGCAACATGTGACCGTTGCCGGTGCCCGTCACGACCTGCCGAAGCCGTTCCATGTTCTGGCGACGCAAAATCCGCTCGAGCAGGAAGGAACCTATCCGCTCCCGGAAGCGCAACTCGACCGCTTCCTCATGGAAGTCGACGTCGACTATCCCGATCAGGACGCCGAACGAAAAATCCTGTTCGACACCACCGGCGCGGAGGAGTCGCGCGGCAAGCCAGCGATGACGGCGGAAGACTTGCTGTCGGCGCAGCGGCTGGTTCGCCGGCTGCCCGTCGGAGAATCGGTCGTCGAGGCAATTCTCGCGCTTGTGCGCTCGGCGCGTCCGGGCCCTGAAGCGGGCGAGACCGGCAAATTGATTTCGTGGGGCCCGGGCCCGCGCGCCAGCCAGGCGCTGATGCTTGCGGTGCGCGCACGCGCTCTTCTCGATGGCCGCTTCGCGCCTTCGGTCGACGACGTGCTTGACCTCGCGGAGCCTGTGCTCAAGCACCGCATGGCGCTGACATTTGCGGCGCGGGCGGAGGGCGAAACCATCCCGAATGTGATCCGGCGGCTTAAGGCGCGCATCGGATAGTTGCGATGGCGGAGTCGAAGGCGAACGGCATCGAGACCGGAACGGTAAAGCAAGCGACGGTCGGCGCGCGCAAGCTGGCCGACGCAATGCCCAGGCTTATTCTCGAGGCGCGCCGTGTTGCGTCGACGGTCATTCACGGATTGCACGGACGGCGGCGCGCCGGACCCGGTGAGAATTTTTGGCAGTACCGTCGTTTCATGTCGGGTGAGCCGGCCCAGAACGTGGACTGGCGACGCTCGGCGCGCGACGACCATCTGTATGTGCGCGAGCGGGAATGGGAGGCCTCGCACACAGTGTGGATCTGGCCCGACCGGTCGCCGTCGATGACTTTTACTTCCGCTCTGGCGAAAGACAGCAAGCTTGAGCGCGCGCTTGTGGTGGCCTTCGCGTTAGCCGAAGTGCTGGTGCAGGGCGGTGAGCGGGTCGGCGTTCCCGGCCTGACCCGGCCGAGCGCGAGCCGCAACGTCATCGAGAAGATGGCCGAAGCGATCCTGCACGACCCCACCGAGCGCGTGAGCCTGCCGCCGTCATTTGCGCCCTCGCCCCTCTCGGAGGTCGTGCTGCTGTCAGACCTGTGGGTCCCGATGAGCGAGGTGCGCAGCAAGATTACGCAGCTTTCTGCCACTGGCGCCCATGGCCATGTCATCCAGATCGTCGATCCGGCGGAAGAAAGCTTTCCTTATTCCGGCAGGATTGAGTTCATTGAACCCGAGGGCGCCGGCAGCGTCACCGCAGGCCGTGCCGAGGCCTGGCGCAACGATTACCAGGCAATCGTCGAGCGTCACCGTGCCGCGATCCGCGCCGAGACCGATCTGCGCGGATGGAGCTTCGCGATCCACCGCACTGATCGTCCGGCGAGTGAACTTCTGCTCGTGCTACACTCGCGTATGGGCGACAACACGCAGCCGTTCGTTGCCAGCACCAGGCACGCCACGGCTAGCCCAGCGAGCCCCGCATGATCGGATCACTGCCGCTTGGGTTTGCGCAGCCGCTGGTTCTGCTCGGCTTGCTCAGTCTGCCCGTGCTGTGGTGGCTGCTGCGGCTGGTTCCGCCGCGCCCCCGCCGTGTCGATTTTCCGCCGACGCGCCTGCTGTTCGAGATCGCCCCGAAAGAAGAAACCCCATCGCGTACGCCCTGGTGGCTCACGCTGCTGCGGCTGACTTTGGCCGCGCTGATCATCATCGCGGCCGCCGGGCCGCTGTGGAACCCTCCGCTCGCGACGACAGACCGCGCCGCGCCGCTGTTGATCATGCTCGACGACGGCTGGCCTGCGGCCGCGTCCTGGGACGCGCGCCTGCGAGCCGCTGACGAGATGATCGCGCGCGCCGAAGCCGACAATCGCGGCGTCGCTATCTTGCCGCTGTCGGAGACCGATCGCGACATCTCACTCGGTCTTGCAGGCGCTGCCCGCGTGCAGATCAAGCAGATCAAGCCGAAGCCTTTCGGCATTGACCGCAGTGCAGCCTTGCCGCTCGTCGAGCGCTTTCTGGCCGCTGCACCGAACGTGGAAGTCGTGTGGCTGTCGGACGGCGTCGACCTCGGCAAGGGTGCGACGTTTGTCGACGGCTTGAAGCAGGCAATAGGAAATCACCCGCTCAGCATCGTGGAAGGCGGACTGCCGATCCAGCATGCGTTGGCAGCTGCCGACAACGCAGCGGGCGCGTTGACCGTGAAGGTGCTGCGCGCGCAAACCGGTGCGGGCGACGTCGGCATGGTGAGCGCCATCGATCTCAAGGGCCTGCCCTTGGGCGAGGCGCCTTTCAATTTCAAGTCTGGAGACCGCGAAACCGACGCGGTGATTGATCTCCCCGTCGAAATTCGCAACGACGTCGCACGCCTCGAAATTGTCGGCGAGCGTTCGGCGGGCGCGGTGCAGCTTTTGGACAAGCGCTGGCGGCGGCGCACGGTCGGCATCGTATCCGGATCGACAGCGGATCGTTCGCAGCCGCTGATTGGCGCGACCTACTATCTCTCGCGCGCGCTTAACCCGTTCGCGGACGTGCGGCTTGCCGAAGGCGTCGCTCCGGCGGAAGCCATAAACCAGTTCCTCGACCGCAAACTGCCGATGCTGATCCTTGCCGATGTCGGCAACGTCAACGATGCGCTCGACCAGCTCAACAAATGGATCGACAACGGCGGCGTGCTTGTGCGCTTTGCCGGGCCGCACCTCGCCGGCGCCGACGACAAGCTCGTGCCGGTGAAGCTGCGCCGCGGCGGTCGCATCCTCGGCGGCAGCCTGAGCTGGGACAAGCCGCAGCAACTTGCCGTTTTTTCGCGCGAGGGCCCATTCAATGGCATGGTGGTCCCGACCGACGTCACTGTCACTCGCCAGGTGCTGGCCGAGCCAGACTCGCAACTCACCGATCGGACCTGGGCGACGCTTGCCGACGGCACCCCGCTCGTCACCGCCGAGCGCCGCGGCAAGGGGCTGATCGTGCTCTTCCATGTAACGGCTGACACGCGCTGGTCGGATCTCCCCCTGTCCGGCGCATTCGTCGACATGCTGCGCCGTCTGGTGACTCTGGCCGGATCGAGCGCAGCCGCAGAGGCCAGCAACGCGGCCAACGAAGCGGCAGGCAGCCGTGCGGCACAGGTCGTGCCCCCGACCCGCGTGCTCGACGGTTATGGTGCATTCTCGACCCCGCCACCGACGGCGCGCCCCATTCCCAGCAATTACACCGAGCGCGGCAGTCTCGATCATCCGCCCGGTTTTTACGGGCCACCGGAAGGACTGGTCGCGGTGAACACGCTCGCGCCGGACGACCGCCCCGTGCCGCTTGATGCGTCGTCGCTCAATGCGCGCGTCGATGCCTACCGGCAAGGCGAGCCGCTCGACTTGCGCGGACCGATATTTCTCGCCGCGCTGGCATTGCTCGTGATCGACGCGCTGGTGGTGATCTGGCTTTCGGGCGGCCTGTCGATCATGCGTCCGCGCCGCCGCGCCAGTGCCGCATTGATCGCGCTCGGACTGTTATGCGGTCTCGGCTTGCCACAGGATCTCGCGCAGGCGCAGGGTCCGCCCCGGCCCCCGACGTTTAACATTCCGACTCGGCCCCAAACCCCATCGCCGGCTCCGGGCTCGAACGCAGCCGCCGATGAATTTGCCATGAAGGCAACGGTGCAAACACACCTGGCCTACGTCATCACCGGTGATGCCGCCGTCGACGAGGTCAGCAGGAACGGTTTACAGGGCCTTACGTTGTATCTTGCGCAGCGCACGGCGCTGGAGGCGGGCGATCCGATCGCGCTCGATCCCGCGCGCGACGAGCTTGCTTTCTTTCCGCTGATTTATTGGCCGATTGCGCCGGGCGCGCCAAAGCCAACGCAGGCGGCGCTCGACAAGATCGACGCCTACATGAAGCGCGGCGGCACGGTGCTGTTCGATACGCGCGACGCGCTCGACGCGCCGCCGGGCCGCGGCGGCGAGATGCGTGGGCCCGGCATGGTCGCATTGCGGTCGATTCTGTCTTCGCTCGATATTCCGGAGCTTGAGCCCGTACCGCACGACCACGTGCTGACCAAGACGTTCTTTCTTCTACGGGACTTTCCGGGCCGCTTTGCCAACGGCCAACTATGGGTCGAGGCATTGCCCGCTGCCGGAGAGGAAGAGGAGGGCAATCGTCCGGCACGCGCCGGCGACGGCGTGTCTTCGATCTTGATCACGTCGAACGATCTGGCGGGAGCTTGGGCGCTACGGCCCGACGGACAACCGATGCTGCCGGTGGTGCCGGGTGAACCGCGCCAGCGCGATTTGGCGTTCCGCGCCGGCGTCAACATCGTGATGTACGCGCTGACCGGCAACTACAAGGCCGATCAGGTGCACATCCCCGCCTTGCTGGAACGCCTGGGGCAGTAGGAGCGCATCGTGAACCTCGGCATTTCATTTGCTCCGCTTGTCCCCCCCTACGTGGTGTGGGCGGCCTTCGCCGTGGCCGCCCTGATTTCGATTGCTTTGCTGCTCGCGCGCAGCCGCGGCGCACCGCTGCGCGCGCTGGCGCTCGCGTTGATGGTCCTGGCGCTCGCCAACCCTTCCCTCACGCGTGAAGATCGCGAGCCCATCCCCTCGGTCGCCGCGGTCATCGTCGACAAGAGCCCGAGCCAGAGCTTCGGCGACCGCGCGCAGCAGACCGAGGCCGCGCGCGCCACTCTCGTCGAGCGGCTCAAGCGGATTCCCGGCCTTGAAGTGCGCGTGGCGGAAGCCGGTGCGGCGGATGGAGAAACCGACGGTACCAAGCTGTTTGCGGCCCTTTCCTCCACGCTCGCCGACGTTCCGCCTGACCGCGTCGCCGGCGCCGTCCTGATCACCGACGGCCGCGTGCACGACGTTCCTGCGGATGCATCCACGCTTGGGTTTTCAGCCCCGTTGCATGCGCTGATCACCGGCCACAAGGACGAAATCGACCGCCGGGTCGTGCTCACGCAGACCCCGCGCTTCGGAATCGTCGGACAATCGCAGACGATCGGTTTCCGCGTCGAAGATCAAGGCGCGAAGATCGGCGCCGCCGAAGTCACTGTGCGGCGCGATGGCGAGGTACTCAGCAAGCACGTGGTGACCGTTCACACCGACATCAAGTTCAATGTGCCGATCCCGCACGCCGGGCCGAACATCGTCGAGATCGAAGCGTCCCCGCTCGATGGGGAACTTACACCGGTCAACAACCGCGCGGTCGTCTCGATCGATGGTGTGCGAGACAAGTTGCGCGTGCTGCTTGTCTCAGGCGAGCCGCATGCCGGCGAGCGCACGTGGCGCAACCTGCTCAAGTCGGACGCGTCCGTCGACTTGGTGCATTTCACCATTCTGCGTCCGCCGGAAAAGCAGGACGGCACGCCGATCAACGAGCTATCGCTGATCGCCTTTCCAACCCGCGAGCTGTTTCAGCAGAAGATCGGCGAATTCCAGCTGATCATCTTCGACCGCTATGCCAGGCAGGGCGTGTTGCCGCTCATTTACTTCGACAACATCGCGAAGTACGTGCGCGACGGCGGTGCCGTTCTGATCGCGGCCGGGCCGGACTATGCGAGCCCGACCAGCATCTGGCGCACGCCGCTTGACGGCATTCTCCCGGCAGAGCCAACCGGCGAGGTGACCGAGCGTCGATTCCAGCCCCAGCTCAGCGACGCGGGCCGGCGCCATCCGGTGACCCGCGATCTTGAAGGGTCGGACAGCAACCCGCCGCACTGGAGCAACTGGTTCCGGCTGGTCGACATCAAGCGCAGCACCGGCACAAATGTGATGCAGGGACCCGACGGCAAGCCGCTCCTGGTCCTGGGACGCGAAGGCCAGGGCCGCGTGGCGCTGCTGCTATCCGATCACATCTGGCTGTGGGCGCGCGGCTACGAGGGCGGCGGGCCGCATCTCGATCTGCTGCGACGCTTGTCGCACTGGCTCATGAAACAACCCGATCTTGAGGAGGAAGCGCTGCGGCTCATCGTACGCGGCCGCGACATCACTGTGCAGCGCCAGACGATGGCCGACGCCGTCAATCAGATCACGCTGACGTCACCGACCGGCGCAACGCGGACGATTGATCTCCAGGCGGTCGAGCCCGGGCTCTGGCGGGCGGCAACGACCGCCAACGAGCTTGGCCTCTGGCGCGCAACCGACGGCAAGCTCACCGCGCTTGCCAATGTCGGGCCCGCCAACCCGCGCGAATTTGCTGAAGTAACTTCCACGACCGATGTGTTGCATGCGTTGAGCAGCGCCACAGGCGGTGATGCGCGCCGGCTGGCGGAGAACAACAGTCTCAACGTGCCCCGCGTGGTGGCCGTGCGCACCAGCACGACATTCAAGGGCGACGACTGGATCGGTCTCAAGATGCGCGACGTGAGCGTCGTGCGCGGGATCGGCGTGCTTCCGGTTTTCGCCGGGCTGATCGGCTTGCTCTTGCTGGTCGGCTCGCTGGCGGTGACCTGGGCGAGAGAGGGCCGCTAGGCCGTCTCCCAATCCGGCCGGATCAAGCCGGCTACGCCGTCGAAGGCGCCGGCCGCGAGTTCAGCCACCAGTAGGCGCGCAGAATCGACGGGGCCTGGCATCTTCACCTGCCCTTTCGGAATCCGCTTGAACCCGGCCTTTGCGTAGATCGGCTCGTCGCCGACCAGCACCACCAGTTTATGGCCGCCCTTTTTTGCGTCCTGGAGCGCACGCTTGACCAACGCCGTGCCGACGCCATGCGAGCGGAACGGTGGCTCGACGGTCAACGGCCCGAGCAACAGTGCCGGCGTTTCGCCGATGCAGATCGGCGTCAGCCGGACTGAGCCAACCATCAACGTGCCTATGCGCGCCGTAAACGACAGATCGAGGGTATGGGCTCTGCCCTCACGAATGCGGAAAGCCGTGCGCGCGAAGCGCCCCGGCCCAAAGGTGCGCTCGTGCAGGCGCTCGATCGCGGGCGCGTCGGCGGCGGTCTCCGGCAGAATTGTGAGCGCGAGTTCGCTCATGGACAGTCAAATTTCCTTGTCAGGCGCTGCCGCTTAGCATTTGGCCCGATTCTGGTCCATTGCCCGTGGCGCAACACGTCGCAACAGCCTAAATGAGGAGCAACGAAGGTTAAGGAGATCGGCATGGGACTTCTGGTTGATGGCGTCTGGCAGGACGATATTTCGCGTACCAAGGACGGCCATTTCATCAGGCCGACGACGAAATTCCGGAATTGGGTGACGCCTGACGGAAGTCCGGGCCCCTCCGGCGAAGGAGATTTTGCTGCCGAGGCGGGACGCTATCACCTCTATGTTTCGCTTGCCTGCCCGTGGGCGCACCGCACGATCATTTTCCGCAAGCTGAAGGCGCTCGAGAACGTCGTATCAATGTCGATTGTCTCGCCCGACATGCTGAAAGATGGGTGGACCTTCAACGTCAGCCAGGGCTCGACCGGTGACAGCGTCAACGGAAAATCGAAACTGTCGGAGATCTACCTGCTCGCCGAGCCGCGCTATACCGGCCGCGTGAGCGTGCCTGTGCTCTGGGACAAAAAAAGAAAAACCATCGTCAACAATGAATCGCCCGAGATCATCCGGATGCTCAACTCGGCGTTCGACGCATTTACGAATGTGCGGACCGACTATTATCCTGAGCCCTTGCGCGCGCAGATCGACAAATTTAACGATCTGACCTATCCGAACATCAACAACGGCGTGTATCGCGCCGGGTTTGCGACCTCGCAGGCCGCCTATGAGCAGGCCTTCCGCAATGTCTTCGATACCATCGAGGAAATCGAGCAGGTCCTTTCACAGCACCGCTATCTCGTCGGCAATACGATCACCGAAGCCGACTGGCGGTTGTTCTGCACGTTGATCCGTTTCGATGCGGTCTACTACTCGCACTTCAAGTGCAACTGGCGGCACATCTACGAATACCCGAACCTGTCGAACTATCTGCGCGATCTTTATCAGGTGCCGGGCGTCGCCGAGACCGTAAGCATCGAGCAGATCAAGCGCCATTATTATGGGAGCCAGCGGCAGGTGAACCCGACCGGCATTGTTCCGGTCGGCCCCCAGCTCGACTTCGCTGCGCCTCACGATCGCGGACGCTTCGGCGCGTAACCTTCACCAGAACTCGCTGACCGGTGCGTTGCCGAACACTTCGGCCACGCGTGCGCGCGTGCCCCGGCCGGTATCGTCCGGCAATGAATTGGGATGGAAGAATCCGTGTGCCACGATTTCACGATTGGGGCGCGGGTCTCCGTCCTGGAGAAAATCGCGGACGATGAACATGGCAACATGGTCGCGCCGCGAGGTCCTTTTGTTTAAGTAGACGCCGAAAAGCGGCGGGCTTGCGCCAAGCCGGATGTTCCCTTCCTCGAGGAGCTCCCGTGCCAGCGCATCGAGAAACGTTTCGCCGGTCTCAACACCGCCGCCCGGAAGATGCCATCCGTCAACATACGAGTGCTTGATGAGGAAGATCCGTCCTTTGCCGTCGATCACCATGGCTCGGGCGCCCAGCGTCGCGGCGCGCGAGAAGCGCCAATAAAAATGCATGACCCGGCTGATGACCGGTTCAAGCGCGCGCCGCAGGCGATGCAATGGCTCCATTATTCTCTCTGGTCCCGCAGTGCTTCCGGCACCGGCCGGCCGGTGGAAACCGTCGTTTCTTTATTTAGAATGATTCCAACATATGTCATAAAACGTTCCACGGCCGACAACGAGGTAGAGCGTGAAACGATTTTCCGATCTCAGCGAGCAGGAAGTTCTGGCTCTCGCCATCACCAACGAAGAAGAGGATAGCCGCATCTATCGCGGTTTTGCGGAAGGTCTACGCGAGAAGTTTCCGGCCTCGGCAAAGGTATTCGACGAGATGGCCGAAGAGGAAGTGCATCACCGCACGATGCTGTTCGATCTATATCGCAAGAAATTTGGGGACTACCTGCCGCTGATCCGCCGGCAGGACGTCAAGGGCTTCATCCAGCACAACGCATCGCCGCTCTGGCTGATGCGTCCGCTCGGACTCGATGACGTGCGTAAATACGCCGAGAACATGGAGTATGAGGCTGAACGTTTCTACCGCAAGGCGGCGGCGGGAGCCCGGGACGCATCAGTGCGGCAGCTGCTGATCGAACTCGCCGAAGCTGAGGCGGGGCATGAGAACCTCGCGCACAAGCTCAGCCAGACAATCCTCACGGCAGGTGCCCGCGAGAAGGAGGATGAAACCGCGCGACGCATGTTCGTGCTGCAATACGTGCAGCCCGGCCTCGCCGGCCTTATGGATGGTTCGGTTTCGACGCTTGCCCCGCTGTTCGCGGCGGCCTTCGCTACGCACAGCACGTGGGAAACGTTCCTCGTCGGGATGGCGGCCTCCGTCGGTGCCGGCATTTCGATGGGTTTCGCGGAGGCGCTCTCTGACGATGGTTCGCTGACCGGCCGCGGAACACCATGGCTGCGCGGCACGGTATGCGGCCTGATGACCACGATTGGCGGCCTCGGGCACACACTGCCCTATCTCATTCCCGACTTTTACGTCGCCACCATAGTGGCAATTCTCGTTGTCGCGGTGGAACTGGCCGCGATCTCGTGGATCCGCACCCGCTTCATGGACACGCCCTTCCTGCAGGCCGCTTTTCAGGTGGTGGTCGGCGGCGTGCTCGTGTTCGTTGCGGGCATCTTGATCGGGAGTTCATGATCCCGCATCAAGGAAGCGATGCTGACCCTCGCGCATCTCTCCGACCCGCACCTCGCCCCTCTGCCGGAGCCGCGCTGGAGCGAGCTAATCGGCAAGCGGGTGACCGGCTACATCAATTGGCGGAGAAGGCGCCAATTTATCCACGACCCCGCTGTCCTTTCGGCGATTGATGCTGACCTCAGGGCGCAAGCGCCGGACCACATCGCGGTCACCGGCGACATTGCCAATATTGCCTTGCCGGCCGAATTTCAGCGCGGTCGCGACTGGCTGGAAAGCCTCGGCTCGGCCCAGGACGTGACTTTCGTCCCGGGCAACCACGACATTTACGTACGCGAGGCCGGTGCCTTCGCCGCGCGGCAATGGGGCGCGTATATGTCCGACGACGACGGCGGGGGCGGATTTCCCTTTGTCCGACGCCGCGGCAATGTCGCGTTGATCGGCCTCTCAACCGGCGTGCCGACCGCGCCCTTTCTCGCTACCGGATGGCTCGGAACGAAGCAGCTCGCGGAATTCGCGGCGGTCCTCAACAAACTCAAGGACGAGGATTTTTTTCGCGTCATTCTGATTCACCATCCGCCTGTCAGCGATGCGGCACGTCACAAGCGGTTGATGGATGCCTCGATCCTCAAGCGCGTGATCGCCGCTCACGGAGCCGATTTGCTGCTGCATGGGCATGATCATCTTCGCATGATCAATTGGCTGCACGGACCCAAGGGCACGCGCGTTCCGGCGGTTGGCGTACCGTCAGCGTCCAGCGCACCCGGACGCGACAAGGATCCAGCTGGCTACAATCTCTACAGGATCGACGGCGCGCGCGGCGCCTGGCGCTGCGACATGATTTCGCGCGGCTTCGGCTCCGCGGGCGAGATCGTACAGCAGGACAAAATCAAACTGATCGGTTAGGGCCGCGTCAGCATGGCGAGCGCGATGAGCCCGGCAATTCCCGCAACAAGCCCCAAGATGAACATGCCTGCGGCGCGCCAGCGCCGCTGACGGCGTCCGTGATGCAGGACCGCCTGCGCGACGCCGCGGCCAGCATCGTCAGCAAGTGCGCCTTCGCGCTCGACCAGCCGACGCGCGACATAGCGCTTGATGGCATCCGCCATCGCGGGCACTTCATAGGATTCCGCAAGCACCGCGCGGCCATAGCGCGTGTCCTGCACGAACCGATATTGCCGCTTGTCGCGGCCCATCTCGACATGCGCGACGACGTCGATCCACAGGCGCGGAGTGTCGCCCTTGCTCACGCCGCGATCGAACAGGTCCACGTCGTTGGGAACCTCGTCGAACAAAGGATCGAGCGCATCGTTGAGCAGATCGAGCCGCGCAACATCCGCATCCCGCAAGTCGACGACGACGCCTGAACGCTCGGCTGCTTCGATGCGTGCTTCGCGCACAGCATCTTTTAGCGGCTGTGGAGTCTCCGCAGTCTTGTCTTGATCTTTTTTGTGTCCCCACATGACCGATAATCTAGCGCCGCCCGCCCCAACCTCAAAGCAAAAAAGCGTTAGTTTTCAAGAAGTTTGATGGACAATAGTGGATTAACGCGGCGGGGCGACGCCATAGGCGCCCGCCCAGCCCAGGCCGTCTTCTGTTCGGCCGCGCGGCCGATATTCGGCGCCGATCCACCCGCGGTAGCCGAGCCGATCCACCGCCTCGAACACCGCCGGATAGTTGACCTCGCCTTCATCGGGTTCATGCCGTGACGGCACGGCGGCACATTGCAGGTGACCAATCACCGGCAGGAACTTTTCCAGGCGACGGATCAGATCGCCGCCCACGATCTGCACGTGGTAGAAGTCGAACTGCACCCGGATATTCGGCTTTCCGATCTTTGCGATCACATCGGCCGCGTGCTCGACATGATTGAGAAAATAATTCGGCCGGTCGCGCGCGTTGATCGGCTCGATCAGCAATGTGATGTTTTTGGCTGCCGCAAGGTCGGCCGCGCGTGCAAGATTATCGATGAATACGCGATCGGCAGCGGGCCGCTGCTCGGGCGCGACCTTTCCGGCAAGACAGTGAATTGCGCTGCCGCCGATCGCGCTCGCGTACTCGAGGGCGCGCGCAAACAGGACCTGCCAGTCTTTCTCCCGACTGGGCACCGCCGCAAGCCCGAACTCGCCCTCCCGCTCGCCGGGTGGCGTGTTGATGCCGAGAATGGTCAGGTTATTTTTGCCGATCGCAGCCTTTATCGCAGCGGCCGGCACGTCATAAGGAAATTGTAATTCGACCGCCTTGAACCCGGCGGCCGCCGCGGCATCAATCCGTTCGAGCAACGGGCGTTCGGTGAAGAGATATCCAAGATTGGCGGCAAACTGCGGCATGGCCTCCCTCAATGATCCCTTGCGCACAACCGCGTGGACGTATTCATTAGCGCCGCGACTGCCACAAGACCATCCGGAAATTCCATGACCGCAAATACCGCCTTCCATATCGCTGTTCTGCCGGGCGACGGCATCGGGCCTGAGGTGATGGCGCCCACGCTCGACATCCTGCGGCGGATCGAAGCGACCACGCCGAGCTTGAAATTCCGGTTCACCGAAAGTGCGGCAGGCGCCGGCCACTACAAGGACACCGGGAAGTCGATGCCGGAGTCGACCGTCAAGCTGTGCGAGGAAGCGGACGCTATCCTGCTCGGTGCCTGCGGTCTGCCGAGCGTGCGCTATCCCGACAATACCGAAATCATGCCGCAGGTCGAGCTGCGCTTCATTTTCGATCTTTACGCTGGCGTGCGCCCCGCCCGGCTCATTCCCGGCGTGCCGAGCCCGATCGTCGACGCGCACAAGCGCGGCATCGATTTCATCCTGATCCGCGAATCGACCGAAGGCCTGTTCGCGTCGATGGGCAAGGGCATCGTCACGCAGGATGAGGCGCGCGAGACGTTGGTGATCACGCGCAAGACCTCGCAGCGGCTGTTTGACTTCTCGCTCCGCCTCGCCGAACGGCGAAAAAAGCGTGGAAAACCGGGTCTTCTGACCTGCGTCGACAAGGCCAATGCCTTCAAGGCGTATGCGTATTTTCGTTCGATTTTCGACGAGCGAGCAAAAGCTTTTCCGAACGTGAAGACGGATCACGTCTATGTCGACGCCTGCGCCGCGTTGATGGTGCGCAGGCCGTGGGACTTCGACGTGATGGTGATGGAGAATATTTTCGGCGACATCCTGTCCGATCTCGCCGCCGGCCTGATCGGCGGCCTTGGTATCGCGCCGTCGGCCGATATCGGAGACAAGCATGCCGTCTTCCAGCCGTGCCACGGCACTGCGCCCGACATCATGGGCCAGGGTAAAGCCAATCCGACGGCGATGATCCTGTCGGCGGCGATGATGCTGGACTGGCTCGCCGACAGGCACGATCATCCGCCGGCTTCGGACGCGGCGTTGCGGATCGAACGCGCCGTCGACAAGGCTTACGCCGGCGGCATCATGCCCATGGAATACGGCGGCGGCGACGGTACGGCCGCAATCGCCAAGGCCGTGCTGGCATCGCTCAGCTGATCGGAGGCAATAATGTTGTTCTCGGTTTTCACGCTGGACAATCCCGATGCGACGGACAAGCGCAAGGCCGTGCATGGCGCCCACGTCGCGCATCTGAAGAACGCGAAAGCTTTCGGGGTAACCATTGCGGTCGGCGGACCGCTGGTGTCGGACGATGGCGCCACCTCAATCGGCAGCCTGATGGTCCTGGAAACATCTGACCGCGCCAGCGCGGAAAAGTTCAACCGTGCCGATCCATTCCATCAGAACGGTGTCTGGGGAAAAGTCGAGATCCGGCGATTCGACCGCAAGGAATAGCTAAAGCCCGACAAATTCGCCGATCGCGGCAAGAAACTGTTTTGGCTGCTCGAGCGGCGGACAATGACCGCAACCTGGCAATTCGATGTAGCGCGCACCCGCGACCTTCTCCACGATCTGCTTGTTGAGCGCCGGCGGCGTCGCCTGATCGAATTCACCGCACAAGACCAGCGTCGGCACCTTGAGGCGATGAAGCTGCGGCACAAGATCCGTTTCCTGCAAGATTTTGCAGGCCGCCTGGAAGGCCTTCGGATCGATCGCAAGCAGAACGTTCTTGCGCTCTTCGATCTTTTCCGGATGCGCGGCAAGATAGGCGGGTGAGAACACGCGCTTCGCGGCGATCTCGGCAATGGTGCCAAGGCCACCTTCGGCGACTTTCTCCGCCATCACCGCGAAGGCCTGTCGTCCTTCCGGAGGAAAGGCGGCTGCGGCATCGCTCACCACCAGCTTGGATATCCGTTCGGGATGCGCGAGTGCAAAGGCCAGCGCGACAGTGCCGCCGAATCCATTTCCCAGCAGAATGGCATCCTTGGCGATTTCGAATTCATCGAACCCGTCCTCGATCGTTGCGAGATAGGCATCCATCAGCGCCAGCATCGCCGGCTGCGAGCCGTGGAATCCGGGCAGATTGAACAAGGTCACACGATGTTTGGCGGCCAGCGCCTCCAACACAGGAGCGAAGGCATGTCGGTCGGCTAGGAGCGAGTGGAGGATGACGAGATCGCGGCCGGCGCCCGTTCGTACGGCAGTCAAGGCGCCGCGCCCAGCACTCAGTTGTTGCATTTGCATGGAATCCTCCTGGGCCGCCCTATTCCCAGCCACCGGGAAATTTAATTCGTTGGGCACTGTCCCCAAACAGCAGAAACTATAACGCGCAACCTCGCATTGCTTTCCATCCTGTGCAAAATTGCCGGTAAGGCAAGGCGGAGCTGCGGGTTCGCAGCTGCCGTTATAACCAGAAACGATCAGCTGGGAGGATAAACAATGATCCGAGTTCACATTGGGGCATTTCGACCCGCCGCCTTCGCGGCGGGAGGGCTAGCAGCCCTCGTGCTCAGCGCAGGCATCGCCGCCGCGCAAACCTACGGCTTTGCCACCATGCAGCCGGGGACGCTCAATCACACTTCGGCCTCGGCAGTTGCCAAGGTGCTCAAGGACAAGGCCGGCCTGAATGTGGTGGTGCAGCCCACTGCCGGCGAGTCGGTCATGATTCCGCTGGTTGCGCGCGGCGAAGCCGAGTTCGGCATCGCGAACATCTTCGAAGTCGAAGGCGCAAAAGCCGCCAATCCCAACCTGCGTCTCATCGGTTCGCTGCATTCCCTGCGAGGCGCCTTTTGGGTGCGCAAGGATACGACGATGAAGACCATCGCCGACCTCAAAGGAAAGAAAGTCGGCATGGGCTATTCCGCGATGCGCACGCTTGATCCGATGATCAAGGCGATCCTCGCGACTGGCGGATTGACCGAGAAAGACGTCACGCCGGTGCTCATTCCGAATGTGATCCGCGGCGCCGATGATTTCACATCGGGGGCGGCCGACATGTTCTTCTTTGCATTTGGCGCACCGAAAGTGCGTGAGGTCGATGCGACCGTCGGCGGCATCCGCGCGCTGGAGATCCCCGCAAGCGGCATGCCGGCCGCCAAGAAGATCCTGCCCGAGGGTTATCTGACGCCGGCTCAGCCCGGTCCGTTTTTCATCGGAGTCGATCATCCGATGAGCGTTTATACCTGGGACAACATGATCTTCACAAACAACAAAGTGACTGACGACGCTGTCTACAAACTGATCGACACCCTGGAGAAAAACAAAGCGGATCTCGTGAGCATCCAGCCGGCGCTGCGCGAGTTTTCTGGCGCCGGGCTTTATAAGAGCTACGACATCCCCTATCACCCGGGTGCCTTGAAGTACTTCAAGGAACACAACATCCAGGCCAAGAGTGTTCAGTGAGCGAAGAACGCATTATCCCCGATGCGGCGGAGTTTGCCTCCGCCGCATCGCGGGCAACTGTGCTGTGTACGAACGTCCTGCAGTCCCTACTGGTCGCGGTGGTCGTGCTTTGGGTGCTCGACGTCCCGCGGCAGGTCTTCAACATGTCATTGTACACCGAGCAGATGCTTACCGTCTGTCTCGGGCTCACGCTGGCGCTCGCCTTTATCGCTGACACGTCGAGAAGGCGTCACTGGAGCGACTGGCTCGCCATGGCGCTGTCGCTTGGCCTTTGCGCCTACATCGCCGCCAGATATGCGACGCTGACCGATGAGATTGCGCTCATTCCGCTCAGCGGACTAATCGTCAGCGCCGTGCTGATCGTGCTGATCATGGAGGCCAGCCGCCGCACCAACGGCTGGGGCTTCGTCGGCATGATCGCGGCGATGGCGGTCTACGTTTATATCAGCCCACATCTGTCAGGGGATTTTCAGACGCGTTACGTGTCGCCCGAGCGTATGACCGTCTATCTTGGCCTCGACATCAACGGCGCGATCGGTTCGATCCTCCATGTTGCAGTCATCGTCGTTATTCCCTTTACGATCCTTGGACAGGTCCTGGCGAGGACCGGTGGCGCCGATTTCTTTGCCGATATTTCGATGGCAGCCATGGGCCGTTTTCGTGGTGGCGCAGCCAAAATCGCGGTGGTCGGGTCGGCGCTGTTCGGCATGATTTCCGGCAGCGCGGTCAGCAATGTGCTCGCGGTCGGCATCGTCACGATTCCGACGATGGTGCGCTCGGGCTTCACGCCCTACCGCGCAGCGGCAATCGAATCCGTCGGATCGACCGGCGGGCAACTGATGCCGCCGGTGATGGGCGCTGCGGCCTTCATCATGGCCGAATTCCTGCAGGTGCCCTATGGCGCGGTTTGCGTCGCAGCCGCCATCCCGGCATTTCTCTACTACGCTTGTCTTTTCTTCCACGTCGATCTTGAAGCCGCCAAGCACAAGATCGGCGCCGCCAAGATCGCTGAAACGCCCGCAGTGTCCGAAGTGCTTAAGTCCGGATGGCACTTCCTGGTGCCGATCGCTTTCCTCGTTTACGCGCTGATGTATCCCGACGTGACGATGCTCACTCCGGAAAAGGCCGCGATCGTGTCAACCGCCATGCTCATGGTGCTGGCGATGACCTTCGGCTACCGCGGAAAGCGGCTTGGCATTCTCGGCATGCTGCGGGCGATCATGGACACAGGGCGCGTCTCGCTCGACATCATCCTGATCGGCGCCGCAGCCGGCATCATGGTCGGGATCCTGAGCATTTCAGGCCTCGCCTTCAGCATGACTGTCCAGTTGCTCACACTCGCCGGCGGCAATGTGTTCCTGCTTTTGCTCCTGATCGCCGTGCTCGCCTTCGTTCTCGGCATCGGCCTGCCGACGGTGAGCGTCTATATTCTCACCGCGACATTGCTCGCACCTGCCCTGGTCAAGCTCGGCGTCACGCCGATGGCCGCGCATATGTTCGTGATGTACAACGGCATTCTGTCAATGATCACGCCGCCAGTGGCCTTCGCGGCCTATGCCGCCGCCAATATCGCGCGCACCGACGGTTGGACCACCGGCTGGATCGCCTGCGTGGTCGGCTGGAGCACATTCATCCTGCCGTTCCTGTTCGTGCTGACACCCAGTCTGCTGATGGACGGCACCTGGATCGAGATCGTGCTCAATTTCAGCCGTGTCCTCTTCGGCATCTGGCTTGGCACCATGGCCGCCGTAGGCTTTGCGCTGGCTCCGCTGGGACGCGGAGGGCGGGTGCTCTACGCGATCGTGTCGCTTGCGGTGGTACTGCCGCCCGAAACGTTCGAAGGCGCGATCTTTGTCAATGCCGTAGGAATAACGGCGGCAATCGCCCTCCTTGTGTTCGACTGGATGCGCCGCAAGCAGGGCAAGACAGCCGAAGTCGTGGCGACACCCTACTAGACTTTCCGCCTAGTGGCCTTCGCGCCAGATTCCGAGCGCTTCCTGTGCCGGGCGGTCGGAGATCGAGAACAGCACCGCCTCCTCGCTGGCGTTGTGCTGGTAGCGTTTCCACGGCGGCACCACGAACACGTCGTTGACGCCCCAGGAAAGCTCCTTGCCGTCGACGACCGTCGTACCCTTGCCCTCGGCGACACAGAACACAGTGCCTTCGGTCGAGCGATAGGGCTCCCCTTTGAAGCCCTTCGGCAGCAGCGCGAGGTTGGCGCCCATCGTCGGCAGCACCGGCCCGCCGTTGATCGGGTTGGCATAGCGCACGCGCGCGCCGTGACGCTTGTCGATGTCGCCGGTCGACTTCAGCCGCTCCAGGATCGGCCGCATCTTGGCATAGGGATAATTGATTACCGGCGAGCGGTTGAGGTGCACCGGCGCGCCGTCCGGCAGCACTCCGGTGGCGTAGCGCTCAAACGAGTCGCCATTTTCGTGATTGACGTTCTGCATCTTCTCGTCGAAATGCGAGGCAAACGATGCCTGGAAGTGATTGATCGTCGGCATATCGAGCACGTCGAGCCACATCACCGGCTCCTTCCCCGGGTTGCCGTGATCGTGCGGCGCCCAGTTGGCCGTAATGATGAAGTCGCCGTGCTCCATCTCCGCCTTTTCACCCTCGACCGCCGTATAGGCGCCTTTGCCCTTGAGCACGAAGCGGATGGCGGACGCGACGTGCTGATGCGCGTCGGCAATCTCGCCCGGCAGAATCAGTTGAATCCCCGCAAAGAGCGTATTGGTGATGCGCGACTTGCCCGGTTCGCCGGGATTTTCCAGCACGAGCACGCGGCGCTCGGCCTCCTCGGCGGTGATGACATCGCCGGCCTCGAGCATCAGCTTCTCGATTTCAGGAAACTTCCACAGCGCCGGCTGCATCTGGGTCTTCGGCTCGGGAGTCACCAAACCCTTGAGCACCTCCCACAGGGGCGCGAGGTGGTACTTTGAAATCTTGTCATAGTAGGCCTGACGTGCGCCGGTGATGTTGTGCTTGTTGCCGGCCTGCGCGGTGTCGATCGCGAGCGTCATGGGGGCTTCTCCGTGAACCGTTTTATTGCATTTGTAGCGAATATAGCCCACCGCGCGCGCCGCTTAAACCCGTGAAACCTGGCGCATAACGGCTATGTAGCGCGCAACTCTGGGCCTACGGACGCTGCTTTTCAAAACTTGGCAGCGCACCGATGCCCGAAGTCCAGCGCTGGGCAGACCGGTACCAATATTGCAGCTTCGGCATGAGTTGATCGCGCTGGCTGAGGGTACCGACGCGGATCGAGTGGATCTTGGGATCGGGCTCGGTGCTCGTGGAATAGATCGGCGAGCCACAATGGGGGCAAAAAGATTGCGGCCGCTTGTTTCCGCTCTCCCCCGTCTTGACGTAGATTTTCAGCTCACCCTGCAAGAGCTTGAAGCTGCCCTTCTTCGTCGGCACCACAGTGCGGAACGCCGAGCCGGACAAGGTCTGACAATCGGTGCAGTTGCAGATCGCGACCGTATCCGGATCAATTTCAGCTTCGTAACGGATGTGGCCACAATGGCACCGACCATCGACCTTCATCGCTCAGTCCTCCCTCAGTTATTGACCGACCCGCCATCGACCACGAGTGACTGGCCCGTCACGAAATCGCTGTCGCTCGACGCGAGGAATACCAGCGCACCGAGCAGGTCTTCGGGATAGGCGTCGCGCTTGAAGGCGCGGCTGTTCCGTACCGGAATGCGCTCTTCCTCCACATGGCCTTTGTTCTCCAGTCCGGTCTCGCTCAGTATGAAACCAGGGGAAAGAGAATTGACCGCGATGCCGTAGTCGCCGAGCTCGCGCGACAATGCGCGGGTGAAAGCAAGAATAGCGCCCTTTGATACGACGTAAGGCAGCATGTGCGGCACTCCTTTGTAGGGCGTGCCGGATCCGATGTTGATAATCTTGCCACTGCGCCGCGCCATCATATGTGGCGCGACGTGCCGAACCATCAGATAACTTCCGCGCACGTTGATCGCCATGACGCGATCCCACAGCTCCGGGTCCCACTCATTGAAGGGTCTCGGCTTCAGCACGGAATAGAGCGCAGCATTGTTCACCAGCACATCGATCTGGCCGAAGCGCTTGATGGTTTCCTCAACAAGAGCCTTCACCGCATTCTCGTCGCTGATATCGAACGTCACGCTCGCGACGGAGTTTGCTCCGTGGCGTCCGGCGATGTCCTCAGCAAGCGCCCGGCCGTCGGCGATGTCCGCAATCATCACGCGCGCGCCCTCGGCGGCGAGCGCCTGTGAATAATGCTTGCCGATGCCCCTGGCACCACCGGTGACGATTGCAGTTTTTCCGGCAAGCCTCGGCATGACTTCTCTCCGCCTCGCCACATTCATGCCCGCGCTTGTCGCGAGCGTCCACGTCTTGCAAGATCGTCACCATAAAGAGGTGGCTGGCCGGCACAAGCTTGTACTCGGGCCGGCCGAAGGCCGGACCCGGGAGGCCCGGTCAACGATCAAGGGGGACCAATTCATGCCGCGCGACACCGCCGACCGTCTTGCGATCCGCGATTTGATCGAGAACTGGGTGCTCTGGCGCGACGCGCGCATGTGGGACCGCTTCCGCACCGTCTGGCACAAGGACGGACAGATGTGGGCGACCTGGTTTCAGGGCTCCTATGAGGATTTCATCCGTGTCAGCCAGGAAGGCTACGACCGCGGCGTGCGCATCATGCACATGCTCGGCGGCATGAGTATCGACATCAAGGGCAAGCGAGCGATCGCGCAAACCAAGATGACGATCTCGCAGCGCGCGAAGGTCGAGGGCGTGCTGTGCGACGTCGTGTGCAGCGGACGCTTCTATGATTTTCTGGAAAAGCGAAAAGGCCGCTGGGGCATCGTGCTGCGGCGGCTTGCCTACGAGAAAGACCGCATCGACCCGATCGAGCCCGATGCAAGGCTCACGCTCGACAAGGCGCACCTGGCGCAATTTCCGGAAGGCTATCGCCACCTCGCTTACCTGCAGAGCAAGATCGGTTACACGATCAAGGACGAGCTTCCGGGGCTCGACGGGGCGCCGCTTGCAGCGCTTTATGCCAAGGGCGAGGCTTGGCTCAAGGGCAAGAAGCTTTAGAAACGACGCGAGGGGTTGGCGCACGCACCAGGAAGTGCGAATTTGAATGGTGGTGGGGCATCAAACCACCGGGGGGATATCTGCCATGTCGCTTGCCGACAAATTCAATCTGCTCAATGAGTTCAATATCCTGCGCATCATCTGCGCTGTGTTCTTCATTCCGCACATCGTCGGCAAGATCACCGTGCCGGCAACGCTTGAGTTCTTCGTCAAGGCGGGCTTCAAGCCGGCCGCAACCTGGATGTACATCTCGGGTGCGATCGAGACGGTCCTGTGCATCGGGTTGTTTTTCGGCATCTACCTCCAATATGTTGCCTTCATCGCATTCATCCATCTGCTGGTTGCAGGCGCCGCCACCTACAAGGTTACGAAGAGTTGGATTTGGGTGATCGGCGGCATCGAATATTGCGTGTTCTGGGCGATCAGCTGTCTCGTCGTCGCCATGCACGCCTATCACACCGGCATGTGACATCTCTCAGTGAAAGGAAGCCTTCCCAATGGCTAGCGTTCTGTTTTCTCCCCTCACTATGCGCGGCCTGACCCTGCCGAACCGGGTCGTGGTCTCGCCGATGTGTCAGTACAATTCGAATAACGGCTCGGCCAATGACTGGCACCTGATGCATCTCGGCAATATGTCGCTCGGCGCCGCGGGCCTCGTGATGTGCGAGATGACGAACGTCAATCCGCAGGGACGCATCTCTCCTAAATGCGCCGGCATGTGGTCGGACGACAACGAGGCCGCACTCAAGCGCGTGCACGATTTCTGCCGGCAATACGGCGTGGCGAAGCTCGGGGTGCAGCTTGCCCATGCCGGCCGCAAGGGGCCGACCACGCCGCCGGCCGCCGGCGGCAAGCCGATCCTCGAGGGGCCGGACGCCTGGACGCCGGAAGCGCCGTCGGCGATTCCTTACGACACCGGCTGGCCGGTGCCGCACGCAATGACGAAGGAGGACATCAAGCGCTGCATCGGCGAGTTCGCCGCCGCCGCCAAGCGTGTTGATCGCATCGGCTATGACGTGATCGAGCTGCATGGGGCGCATGGTTATCTCGCGCACCAGTTTTTGTCGCCGCTGTCCAACCAGCGCATCGACGAATATGGCGGCTCGCTCGAAAACCGCATGCGCTTTGCAATCGAGATGTTCGAGGCGGTACGCGCCGTGTGGCCGGAGCAGAAGCCTATCGGCATGCGCGTGTCGGCCACCGACTGGGTCGACGGCGGCTGGACCCCTGAAGAAACCGTTGTGCTTGCCAAGGAGCTTAAGAAGCGCGGCATGGATTACATGGATGTCTCGACTGGCGGCCTTTCGCCGCTGCAGAAGATCCCGCTGGCGCCGGGTTATCAGGTGCCTTTCGCCGAGAAGGTAAAGAAGGAAAGCGGCATCACGACCATGACGGTAGGGCTGATTGCCGGCTACCAGCAGGCCGAGGACATCGTCGCATCCGGCAAAGCGGACCTGATCTGCCTCGCGCGCGCGGCGATCTGGGATCCGCGTTGGGCCTGGCATGCGGCCGAAGAACTCGGCGCGGAGGCACCTTACGCGCCGAAAACCATGGCCGGCCACCCGAAGCTGCGGCCGCAGCTTTTCCCGAAGCGCGCCCAGGCCGCGGGCTAGACGCCCGCCTTCACGCGGCCGATGAACTTCGCGAACGCCGTGAGCTGCGTTTTCACGGCGTCTTTCGTGCCTTGGTCCGTCAGCTCAAGCGTGTCCTTGTTGAACTTGGTCGCCGCATTGCCGACGAACACCTCCGGTGTGCCGAAGATGAAAGCTTTGAGGAACGTCATCGACATGCGCCAGTGATACTGCATGCGCGCACCGCCAAGCGGGCCCTGCGAACAGGACTGAATGGCGACCGGCTTGACTTCGAACGGCTGCTCTTTCATCCGCGAGACCCAGTCGATCGCGTTCTTCAGCCCGCCCGGCATCGACCAGTTGTATTCGGGCGTAACGAACAGGACACCGTCAGCGGCGCGGACCGCCGCCGCGAGATCTTGCGCCGGCCCCGGGAAACCGGAGACCTCCTGCATGTCCCCGTTGTAGAGCGGCAGCGTTTCAAAGGCAGGCGCCGTCACAAATTTCATTCCAGGCGGCGCCAAACCCGGCAACGCGCGCGTCAGTGCGGCATTGTACGAACCCTTGCGGAGCGACCCGCAAATGACGAGCACGTTGAACTGATCGGCCATTTCATTCCTCTTGTTGTGATGTTCGCTATTTCGCTTCCAGGCCGGCCGTTTTTGCGACCTCCTGGAATGTCTTGATGTCGGATTGAATGACTTTGCTGAAGTCGGCGGGTGACGACAGGTTGGCAACCGCACCGATGCCCTCGAGCCGCTTCTTGACGGCGTCCTTGGACAGAACGTCTTGTATCGCCTTGTGAAGCTTGTCGACAATCGGCTTCGGCGTCCCGGCCGGGAACACCAGGCCGTACCAGCCGAGATAGCCAATTCCGCTCACGCCGCTCTCGGCGAGCGTCGGCACATTCGGAATTGCCGCCCAGCGCGTTGGAGTGGCGACGGCGATGATCCGCAATTCGCCGGAATCCACCTGCCCGCGAATGGGATGATAGAGCTCGATGGCAAAGGCCGCATCGCCGCGCAGCAGCGCGCTCACCACTTCGCCGGTTGTGCGATATGAAACCGCCTGCGCGTTGATCGACGCGCGCTGACGCAAATGCTCGGCGATAAGATGCTGCGTCGAGCCCAATCCGACCGTCGAATAGTTCAGCTTTCCGGGCTGCTTGTTGACGTATTCGATAAGGCTTTTGATGTCTGTCGCCGGGGAGTTCTTGGGCACAACAACGACGAAGGCGGAATTGGTGAATATTCCGACCGGCTCGAAATCCTTCACGGCGTCATAGGGCACCTGCTTGACCATAACTGCCGAAACGGAATGGCCCATGCTGATGGCAAGGAGGTTGTATCCGTCCTTCGGTGCCTTGGCAGTAATGCCGCCGGCAATCGTGCCGCCGGCGCCTGGTCGATTTTCGACGATGAATTGCTGACCTAAAGCTTCGGACAGCCCATCCGCGAGAATGCGTGTCGCGACGTCCGTTCCGCCGCCGGCACCAAATCCGATCAGGATGTGAACCGGCTTCGTCGGCCAATCCTGTGCCCGTGCAGACGGCGCAGCCACCGTGACGGCGAAGGCCGCAGCGATAGCCGCCGCTGCAATAAAGGTGCGTTTCACGATCGTCCTCCCTATCTCCGGCGCGCCTCCCCCACGGGGCGCGCCTGTTATTGGTGTTTAGGGAACGCGTTCGTACACCGCATTGTCAACGGGAGGGGCGGCCTTACTTCTCATCCGCGATGGGATTGCGCAAAACACCGACCTTTTCGATCTCGATTTCGCAGGTATCCCCGGCCTTCATCCAGACGGGATCGGGCTTGCGCGCATGGCCGACTCCGGACGGGGTCCCCGTAAGAATGACGTCACCGGGCTCCAGTGTCATGCCCTTGGTGAGATAGACGAGGGTCTCAGCCAACGGGAACATCATGTTGTCGGTGTTGTCGGACTGCATGGTCTTGCCGTTGAGCCGGCTCATAATGTTCAGGCCCTTGCCACCCGGCGGCACTTCGTCGGCAGTCACCATCCAGGGGCCGAAGCCGCCGGTGCGATCGAAGTTCTTCCCCATACCCCATTGCGTCGTATGACGCTGGAATTCGCGAACCGATCCCTCGTTGGCGCATGAATAACCCGCGATGCAGTCGACCGCGTTGCCCATCGACAGATGCTTGGCGCGCTTGCCGATGATCGCAACCATCTCGGCTTCGTAGTCAAGCTGGATCGATTCTTTCGGCCGCACGATCGGTTGCCCATGAGGCACCATCGAAGTCAGCACGCGGAAGAAAATCGACGGAAATTTCGGGATGTTGTCGCGCTGTGGGCCTTCCTTCACGTGATCGAGATAGTTCAATCCCAGGCAAATGATCTTCCCCGGATGCGCGACCGGCAGCGCATATTTCAGCCCGTCAAGGGGACGGCGCGCGGAAGCAGGCGCTTTCTTCGCAAGGGCGCCGATCGACGTGAGGTCACCGTTGCTCCGGCGCAGGACCTCGGCGAGATCGCCCGGGACATTCGCATCCACGGCCTGCAGATCGACTAGACTGTCGCCATCGACCACGCCGAGCCGCACGCTGTTGTTCGCTTCAAATCCGACGATCTTCATAGGTCTTCCACCTTATCCGAATGAATGAGCCCGACCGCAGGCGGATCGGGCTCCGGCAGGATTAGCTCAGGCGCGCGAAGGCGAGCAAGTCACTTGAAGTCACTTGCCGAGCGTGAAGGCCTGGATAGAGAAATATTTGCTGGAATCCGTCCATGCCCGCGCCGGCAGCCAGCCGACGCCGCGCGCCAGCGCGCCCAGGGATTCGATGCTGTATTTGTAGCTGTTCTCGGTGTGGATCGTTTCACCGGCACGAAAATCAATTGTTTCACCGGCAACGCGCACCTTCTGGCGTTTGAGGCTGGCGAGGTGCATTTCGATGCGATGCCTCTCACGATTGTAAAAGGCGTGATGCTCAAACATGTCGAGCCGGAAATTTCCGCCGAGTTCGCGGTTGATGCGCGTCAGCAGGTTCAGATTGAATTTTGCCGTCACGCCTTCGGCGTCATTATAAGCGGCGTTGAGCACGTCGGCGGGCTTGATCAGATCTACCCCGACGATAAGTGTCGCGCCCTCTCCCAGAATATTTGCGGCATTGCGTAAGAACTCGGCTGCTTCGTGCGGCTCAAAATTACCGATGGTTGAGCCGGGGAAAAATCCGACACGTGCGGGCGCGGCTTTGGCTTCTACCGGCAACGCAAACGGTTTGCATATGTCCGCGGTGACGGGCAGCACCTTGAGTTGCGGAAAATCGACGCGCAGCTCGGCGGCCTCGCGCTCGATCATCTCACCGCAGATATCGACCGGCACATACGCGGCAAGCTTCGGCGCAGCGTTCAGTAGAATGCGTGCCTTTTTGCTCGATCCACTGCCGAACTCCACGAGCGCCGCGCCCGCAGGGATGAGCGTTGCGATGTCGGCGGAGTGCCGGCGCAAAATGCTCATTTCGCAGCGGGTTGGATAGTACTCTGAAACTTCCGTGATGCGTTCGAACAGGTCGGAGCCGACGGCATCGTAAAAATACTTGGCCGGGACATGTTTCGGTGTGGCGCGCAGGCCATCGAGCACATCGGCCTCAAATTCGAATTGCTCCTGATTTTGCGGAATGCGCTTTCTGAGTGCTGCTGCAACCATCTCACGCCTTTCAGATGAACTCGGCCAGTCGTAACCCGCTGAACTGCCAGCGCGCCGGCGGATAGAAGAAGTTTCGGTAACTCACGCGCTCATGGCCTTCGGGCGTCGCCAGCGAGGAGCCACGGAGCACCATCTGGCTGACCATGAACTTGCCGTTGTATTCGCCAAGCGCGCCTTCGGCGGCGCGATAGCCCGGATAGGGTAGATAGGCACTGCGCGTCCATTGCCAAGCAATGCCGAAAGCATCGGCGATGATGTCATGGCGCGCCGCGGTCTCCCATTCCATCTCGCTCGGCAGATGCTTTCCGGCGAAGCGCGCGAAAGCGTCGGCTTCGTAGTAGCTGACGTGTTGCACCGGTGCAGCCGGATCGACGGGCCTGAGGCCACCCGGCGTTACGACATGCCAAACTCCATCCTTCTGCCGCCAATAGCCCGGTGCCTGCCAGCTTTCGTTCTGCACCGTTGTCCAGCCGTCGGAGAGCCAAAGGGATGGCGTCGTGTAGCCGCCAGCCGAGATGAATTCGAGCCACTCGGCGTTCGTGACGAGATGCCGGGCGATCCGCACACGCGGAATGAGCTCGTCGTGAACTGGTGTTTCGTTGTCGAAACAGAAGCCGTCACCATCATGACCGATCGCATGCACGCCGGCTGGCACGTCGACGTAACCGCGCGGGCCTTGCGTCGCGCGCGGAGGTAGCCATTTGGGGTCGTAGACCGGATCCGTGGGATTCTGCGCAAATGCGTGGAGAATGTCTGTGAGCAGCAACTCCTGATGCTGCTGCTCGTGGTGCAGTCCGACCTCGACGATCGTAAAGACGCGTTCCGCTGCCTCGGCTGGCACCTGCCCAATCAGTCGTTCGACGGCGGCATCGACATGCGCCCGGTAGGCTGCAACTTCCGCACCGTTCGGGCGCGTGATCAGGCCCCGCTGCGGCCGCGCGTGACGCGGACCGGCGGCGACATAGTACGAGTTGAAAAGAAACGGAAACCGTTCGTCGAAGATCCGGTACGCGGGGTCGTGCGGCACCAGAAGGAATTGCTCGAAGAACCAGGTGACATGCGCGCGGTGCCACTTGGCCGGGCTTGCATCCGCCATCGACTGAACGATCTGGTCTTCGGCCGACAGATGCGACGCACGCTTTTCCGTTTCCGCCCGCACGCGACGAAAAGCTTCAAGCCGGACTGCACGAGTTTCATCCAGGGAACGCTTAGGCTTGTTCGCCGGTCCTTTACGGAGGGCCGGCGACATTCCGGTTCGCGCCATGGAAATCCTCCGTGACTATACAAAGGGCTTCGGCAGTCGATTTACGTACAAAGACGAACTATGGACGCAATTGTTCCATCGCAAGGACGCCCTAGCAACCTTGAACTGTCTTCCCATTACGTGCGGACAGAATTGTAATGGCCGCCATCGCGGACTCGAAATGCGGCAATCCTTTGTCTTTGTGGAAGAACCTGAGCGGAACCACGTCGGTGTCCACGCCTAACGGAAACGAATGCTTTTTACTATCGGGCCGGAGATCGAATTTGGTAGCGGGGGAGGGACTCGAACCCCCGACCTCCGGATTATGATTCCGCTGCTCTAACCAGCTGAGCTACCCCGCCATTCCGAAACAAACCGCCGGAATGGGCGCGATATAGGAAGCCGAAGCAAATACTGTCAAGCAATCACGCTTCTGCGGCTATTTCGGCTGAACCGATTGATCGCCTCCGGGGCTGCCGGGTGGCGGAATGACCGGCATCGAGCCGCCGGTCGGCGGGGTCGGCTGCCTGATCTCGGGATCAATATGATCAGGGGGGCAAATGACACCACCCGAACGCGCAAGCTTTTCGCTCAAGTCGTCCTTTCCGTCCTGACGATGACTCTCAGCTCCTGCGCCCTTCCCGACCGTCCCTTGCGTGTCAGATCGCGCACATGCATTTGGGTCGATCTGGTCAGCCTTGGGCACGATCGGCGTCTTCGTCGGCGGTGGCGCCTGCGCGGTGGCCAGCGACGGCAACAGCAGCGCCGATATCACCAGCGCGAAAAAACGGATTTCGCGAGCCATGGCAAGCTCCTTGCGCAGACATGCAGGCGATGGATAACGAATTGATATGAGGGAGAGTTCCGCTCAGGCGCCGTTGCTCAGGCGCTCGAAGCGGATCAGCGAGAAATGGCCGAGCGGCGGCATCGGCCGGTGCTCCAATACGCGCACGCCGCCGTGACGCTCCGCCCAAGCGGCCAGGCGGCCGAACCGAAATTCCGGCCGCCAACCCAGCCGGCGCGCGATCGGCGCAAAGCAGACCTCGAAGGCGCGGCGCGGACCTGCTTCGGCGCCGATGTGATTGACCAGAATGATCTCGCCGCCCGGCCGGATTACACGCGTGAACTCGTTGAGCGTCGCTTCAGGATTCGGCACCGCCGTAATCACAAATTGCGCAACCACAACGTCGAATGACCCGTCGGGCAGCGCCATGCGCTCGGCATCCATGACCGCCAATGTCTCGACATTGGAGAGACTGTGCTCGGCAACGCGCTCATGTGCCTTGCGCAACATCGGCTCTGAGAGATCGATGCCGACAAGCCGGTTTTTCCTCGAATAGTCGGGCAACGAAATTCCGGTACCGACTCCCACTTCGAGAATCCGCCCGCCCTGCTCACCGCAAGCCTCTTCAGCGACAGCGATCGCGGCGCGCCGGCCGGCATCGAACACCGCGCCGAACACCAGGTCATAGACCGGCGCCCACCGCGCATAGGCGCGCTCAACGCTTGTTTTATCGATGTCTGCCCCCACGGCGCGAACTAGCCGCGCATCGCAGGGGCTGCCATGCGCGTGTCGCTGGTGGAACGAATATCGCCGGCCGCGACCGCGCTCTTGATGAATCCGCCGCCCAGCACACGCGCCTGCCCCTCACCCGCGTCATAAAAAACGCACGCCTGGCCGGGCGACACTCCATGCTCACCAGCGACCAGCTCAACCTCACAACCGTTTGCGCCGTGTCGCAGCCAGGCGGCCTGCGGCGGACGCGTCGAGCGGACTTTCACGAAGACCTCGCGGCGATCGTCGGCCAGCGCCTCCTCGATCGACCCTTCACCGATCCAGTTGACGTCGCGCAGCACGATGCGGCTCATGCGCAGCGCCTCGCGCGGACCGACGACAACACGCCGCTGCTCGGCATCAAGACGCACGACATAGAGAGGCGTGCCGGTGGCAACGCCAAGACCGCGCCGCTGACCGACAGTGAAATGAATAATCCCGGAATGCGCGCCAAGTACTTTCCCATCAAGATCGACGATGTCGCCAGCCTCCGCCGCGCCCGGCTTCAGCCTTTCGATAATGTCGGCGTAGTGGCCGGTCGGGACGAAGCAGATGTCCTGGCTGTCGTGCTTGTCGGCAATTGCGAGCCCGAAGCGGCGCGCAAGCTCACGGGTCTCGGTCTTGGTCCGCTCCCCAAGCGGGAAGCGCAGAACGTCAAGCTGCTCGCGCGTCGTGCCGAAAAGGAAATAGCTCTGGTCGCGTTCCTCATCGCGCGCGCGGTAGAGCGCCCTGCCCCCGCCGGGCAGCGAACGCGAGGCAATATAGTGACCGGTCGCGAGCACGTCGGCGCCAAGCTCGCGCGCCGTGATCAGCAGGTCGTGGAACTTGATCGACATGTTGCATTCGACGCAAGGAACCGGCGTCTCGCCATGAATATAGCTCTCGGCGAAACGATCGATCACGGCTTCCTTGAAGCGGGTCTCGTAATCGAGAACGTAGTGCGGAATGCCTATGCGCTCCGCGACGGTGCGGGCATCGTAGATGTCCTGCCCCGCGCAACAGGCGCCTTTGCGATGCTCCGCTGCGCCGTGGTCGTAGAGCTGCAGCGTCACGCCGACCACGTCATAGCCTTCGGCCTTGAGCAGGGCAGCCGTCACCGACGAGTCGACGCCGCCGGACATGGCGACAACGACACGCGTCGTTTCGGGACTGCGATCGAGTTCGAGACTGTTGGCCATGGCCGTTCTTACTATAAGTGGCGACCGGGTGCGCGCAATGCGAGCCGGCGAACCGGCAAATTTTGCCGCTTTGCTATCACACGTGCCGGGCGCGGCGCGCTTTTCTTCCGCTTCCGTCCTCCGCAAGCGTTTGAATAAAAACATAAATTCGGCAATTCGGGGAATGGCCTGACGATTGCACATCAAACGGCGGAAATCCGGAGGTCCGCCTGTGCCACAAGTTGCGTCAGATCCCAAAGTTCATGCTCCAAACCTGCATATGCCGCGCGTCGCACGTCCGGCGCCGTCCGATCGTGCGCCATCCCCGTTCGAAAGCCTGATTGAGGACACGTCACAGCCCGAGGCTG
>Ga0207428_10001022_pt1 | contig 30984 bp, 27 predicted proteins | sample RhiMethybrSRZTD1_FD_187600 | JGI IMG/M metagenome (GOLD analysis project Ga0207428, IMG submission 187600) | Populus rhizosphere microbial communities from Tennessee, USA - Rhizosphere MetaG P. TD hybrid SRZTD1 (SPAdes) (version 3) | ecosystem: Host-associated > Plants > Roots > Rhizosphere >...
ATTTGAAGACGGGCAAGGCGCTTCATCGCGTCGAGGTCGCGGGTTTCCAGAAAGGCCCGGTCAAACGCCACGGCTGTCCCAGCCACGGCGTCGGCCTGACTCCCGACGAAAAAGAGGTCTGGCTCTGCGACGCATTCAACGAAAGGGTTCACGTCTTCGACAACACCGTGACGCCGCCCAAACAGGTCACGAGCGTCAAGGTGCGGGAACAGCCCGGATGGATCACATTCAGCCTTGACGGGAAAATCGCATATCCGTCAACCGGCGAGGTGATCGACGTGAAGACGAAAAAGATCGTCGCTACGTTGTCGGACGAGACAGGCCGCCAGGTTCATAGCGAGAAGCTGTTGGAGATTGTCTTTGCGAATGGGAAGCCCGTCCGCGCTGGCGATCAGTTCGGGCTTGGCAGGGCGGGCGTGAAGTGACGCCTGCATAAAATAATGCCCGGCCAGGCGCCGACAGAGTGTCGCCGCCTATCGGCCGGGCGTTTTTCAGGCGATCATCAGTGGTCGTGACCGTGATCGTCGTCGTCGTGGCCTCTGTGACGGCCGTTATCCACCCTGATCTGGCCGCGGATTTCGCCGCCAGGAGACGCCGTCGTATGAAGGTTCGCGTAGGCAGTTCCGTTGCGCAGCGCGCGGACGAACTCCTCGAACGCGCCGGCGGCAACCTGCTGTGTGGCTAAGGGTAGGATGTCGGCGGGCGTAATTGTTCCCTCTAACGTCGCCGGCCCCGCCGGACAGGCCCGGGGTTGGGGGCCAGCGGGTGTGTTATTGCACAGGAACGCCATTACCCCGCCATTCACACTGCGCTGACCGAGATGAATGTGAGCGAACAGTATCGGACCGCCTTCTAAACCTTCGTAGCTCATCTTGAATGAAATCAAGCTGTCGGACTCAATGCGCGCTTCGAACTCTCCACTTGCCAGCGAGGAGACGGCGGGGACTTCCTGTGATGGAACCATCCTGGCATGCAGTTTAGTCCCATTGTGCGCCGAGGCGGGGAGAATGCTGAGCGCCAGCAGCGATCCAATGACCATCGATACATTCCTAAAATGCTTTTTCATGGGCCTCCTTGTGATGTTTTCTAGATTGGTTGTTTACATGGAGCGCGCAGAAGACGGTGGGAAGAAAAACACCTCCGGCGGCGCCATATGATTTGAGCACGGGGCGATTCAGACAACGGTAACTCTACGGTGAATTTATCTTATAACTTTCACTCGCCTGACGGCAACTCTGTTGATACTTTTCAGAACTGCAGCCGCAGAGAAAGTTGATTCAAGCGCGATCCGCCCAGCAGCCCGCCGGCCGTCCCCACCGTTGTGGCAGTAGCCGCGCCGATCATCTGCGTGATCTTGCCGAAGTTGGCGTCGGTCAAACTAGCCACCGAGTTGGAGAAGTTGGTGTGATTGAAGATATTGAAGAAGTCGTCTTTGAACGTCTCGCGGTACTGATTCAGTCAGCCTTTCCGTACATCCAATTTCAATTAGCTCTAGGTAAAATTGCGAAGGGTAGATGATTACGCGGCTAGCCTACACCTCACCCCAGGAGAGTTCAAGATCAATACAGAGATTTTCGCGGCGGCGCGGAAATATATTGGCCCCCGGCGGCGCTTTTACATTTCGCCGCTTGCGATAATTCCTGATTCAATTCAGCATTGCGTTGACGCGCTGGCCCATCGCATCGAATTTAGCGCGACATGCGGCAAATATGTTAAGAGGCGGTACGCTACAGGGAGCGGTAGCGACCTGGTAGCCCCGGAAGCAGTTACTTTGGAGGTTATCATGTCGCTACCGCTCCCTGTAGCGTACCGAGCTCCTGAATACACAGGAGGAAAGAATGACTCGCAATCTCTACCCCGCTTTCATTTCTTTGCTGTTCTGCTTCTTTCTCGCCTCGTCGGCGACTTCTTACAGTCAAAAGACGGGAGCGGCGCCGCCGAAATTGCCCACGATGCGTGAGCAGGCCGAGATTCAGCAGCAATGGCTGAAGTCGCGGCTGGAACGCGTGGCGCCCGAATTGATGCGCAAACACGACGTCTCGATGTGGCTCGTGATCTGCCGCGAATACAACGAAGACCCCGTCTTCCGCGCGCTCACTTCACCGACGGTTTTCGCCGCGCGCCGCCGCACGATTCTGGTCTTTTACGACCAGGGCAGCGAGAAAGGCGTCGAGCGGTTGGCGCTGGGCGGCGGGTCGAACGGCGGCCTCTATCGCGTCTACCGCGACCCCGAAGTCGAGAACCGCGAACTGTGGGGCGAAGGCCAGTGGGCGCTGCTCAGAAAAGTGATCGCCGGGCGCGACCCGAAGACGATAGCCGTCAACATCTCGCACACGCACGCCTTCTCCGACGGCCTGTCGGCGGGTGAATGGGAGAAACTGCAACAGGCGCTCGGCCAGGAATACCTCAAACGAGTCGTGCGCGCCGAGCTTTTACCGCTCGAATACATCGAGACGCGATTGCCCGAAATGCTCCCGACTTACAAACGGATGATGGAAGTCGTCCACTGGATCATCGAACGCGCGTTCTCGAACGATGTGATAAAGCCGGGCAAGACTACCAATCAGGACGTGGTCTGGTGGATGAGGCAACAGGTCAATGACCTCGGCCTCGGAACCTGGTTTCAGCCGACCGTCCGCGTGCAGCGCAAAGGCTCCGGCATCCCGAGCAATCTCGCCGAAGACGCGCCCATCGTGATCGAACGCGGCGACGTGTTGCATTGCGATTTCGGAATCACCGCGATGGGGTTGGCCACCGACACTCAACACATGGCCTATGTATTGCGCGAAGGCGAAACTGACGCGCCCGAAGGCGTCAGGAAAGCACTGGCCAACACCAATCGCATGCAGGACATTTTGATGGAGCGAATGAAACCCGGGCGCACGGGGAACGAAGTCCTTGCCGATGCGATTGCGACGATGAAAGCAGAAAAGATCAACGGCACGTTCTACACGCACCCAATCGGCGATCACGGTCATGGCGCCGGGCCGCTCGTCGGTCTGTGGGATCGTCAGGAAGGCGTGCCCGGTCGCGGCGACGTGAAGATCAGACCCAACACCTGGTTTTCAATCGAGCTTGGCGCCAGAACCCTGGCGCCGGAATGGGGCGGACAGGAGTTGTTTGTCGGGCAGGAAGAAGACGCGGCGATTGACGGCGAAGGAAAGATTTCCTGGGTATTGAGAAGACAAACGAAGTATCACCTGATCAAATAAAAGGAGGTCGCAATGAACAGACTCAAGGCTTCTCTCGTAACAGCGGCTGCTTTGCTTTCCCTGGTCGCTCTAAGCGTCGTTCCGAATCTGACCACGTCCGCTGTCGTCGCCGCGCAGAAGTCGGGCGAGCTTTACTATCCCGGTCCCGACGAGAAGTGGGAGCGCCGGACGCCGCAGCAGGTTGGGATGGATCCCGCCCGGCTCAATGAGGCGATCGCTTTCGCTCAGGCCAATGAGACGAAAGCGTCGCGGAATTTGGAGCTGGCTCATTATCAGAGCGAAGGTCGCGAACCGTTCGATGATGGAATCGGCCCGTTTAAAGAACGCGGAGATCCGACAGGCGTGATCCTGCGCCATGGCTACATCGTTGCCGAGTGGGGCGATCCGCAACGGGTTGATATGACCTTCAGCGTCACCAAGAGCTTCCTCTCCACCACGGTTGGTCTGGCTTACGACCGAAAACTGATTCGCAGTTTGCAGGATCGCGTGCGGGACTATATGGCGCCCGTGGTATCGCTCGCGCCTGATTTCGGAAAGAGCCGCGCCGAGCGTCTGGGAGAATCCAAGCTGCTGCAGCCTTTCGAGACCGAACATAACCGGAAGATCACCTGGGAGCATCTGCTGCGGCAGACCAGTGACTGGGAAGGTACGCTGTGGGGAAAGCCCGACTGGGCCGACCGCCCGGGCAATAATCCCTCCGAATGGCTGAACCGCAAGCGGAATGAGCCTGGCGCGGTTTACAAGTACAACGACGTCAGGGTGAACGTCCTCGCGCTCGCGGCGCTCAACGTCTGGCGTCGGCCATTGCCGCAGGCGCTCAAGGAATACGTCATGGATCCGATCAACGCCTCTCAGACCTGGCGCTGGTACGGTTACGAGAACTCCTGGGTGGTGATCGATGGCGCGGTGGTTCAATCGGTCAGCGGCGGGGGACACTGGGGAGGAGGGATGTTCATCAGCGCCCGCGACCAGGCGCGCTTCGGCTATCTGACGCTGCGCCGGGGGAAATGGAAGGATAAGCAGATCCTCTCCGAAGAGTGGGTGCGGATGGCGCTCACCCCAACACCGGTCCAGCCGACCTACGGCTTCATGAACTGGTTCCTGAATACGGAGCGCAAATTCATGGCGAGCGCGCCGGCCTCCGCGTTCGCGCATATGGGAAACGGCACAAATATGATCTATGTCGATCCGGAGAACGATCTCGTGCTCGTCGCCCGGTGGATTGAAAGAGAGGCATGCGATGGGCTGATCCAGCGCGTCCTCGCCTCGATGACGGGGCCCGTGGCGGGCGCGGGCGCGCGGAATTGATTACGGAAAGGAACCAATGATGAATTTAACAGGACTGAAGTTACGCAATGTGGTTTTGGCGCTGGCCGTGGTTTTGGCGCTTTCGTTGTCCGCCTCGGCGCAGGCCGTAGATCAGGCCGCGCTCGACGCGCTGATGAGTGAATCGATGAAACACTGGCAGGCGCCCGGATCGGCGGTCGTCGTCGTTCGCGGCGACGAGGTGGTTTATCTGAAAGGTTTCGGCGTCAAGGACGTGAACACGAAGCAACCGGTCACGCCGGACACGATATTCGCCATTGGCTCGACCACGAAGGCGTTCGTCACCGCGGCGATGGCGATCCTGGCCGACGAGGGCAAGATGAATTGGGACGACGCGGTGCGAAAACATCTACCCTATTTTCGATTGAGCGACCCGCTGGCCAATGAGAACGTGACGATGCGCGACATCGTCACGCATCGCACAGGCCTGGTCCGTCACGACCTGCTTTGGTACGGGGCGCCGTGGAGCCGCGAGGAGATCATCCGCCGCGTCGGATTTGTCCCGCTGAGCTATGGGTTCCGCACGACGTTTCAATATCAGAACATAATGTTTCTGACCGCGGGCCAGGCCGTCGGCGCGGCGTCCGGCGGTTCGTGGGAGGAGTTCACGCAAAAGCGCATCTTCGATCCGCTCGGAATGAAGTCAGCCAACTTCAGCGCGCTCAAGGCTGAGCAATCTCCAGACCACGCCAGCCCGCATTCGAAGCGGATCGCCGGGATCGAGGTCGTGAAATGGCGCAACATTGACAACGTCGGCCCGGCCGGTTCGATCAACGCCAGCGCCCGCGATCTGTCGAACTGGATCAGGTTGCATCTGAATGACGGCGTGGTCGACGGCAAACGGCTGATCTCTTCGGAAAACCTGCGAGAGACTCACACGCCGCAGATGGTCATTCGCAACGAGGGCCGGTGGAGGTTGTTCTTTCCCGAATCCGAAACCTCGCAATTAAGCTACGGCCTGGGCTGGTTTATCAATGATTATCGCGGCCACAAGCTGGTCATGCACGGTGGGACTATCGACGGTTTTCGAGCCTGTGTCATGCTCGTTCCCAAATCGAAAGTCGGCGTCGCCGTGCTCGTGAACCTGACCGGCTCGCAGATGCCTGAGGCCACCTGCTACAACATCGTCGACCTGCTGCTCGGTTTGCCGAAGAAGGACTGGAACGCCTACATCAGCGAGGAGGCCAAGAAGTTCGAGGACGCGCAAACGAATGCTATGCTGGCGCGTTCGGATAAACGCCACGCGAATACAAAGCCTTCGCGCGATCTGGCGGCCTATTCAGGGGTTTATGAGGACGCGGCGTATGGGCAGGCTCAGGTTCTCCTCGATGGCGCCAAACTCGTCATACAATGGAGTAGCTTCAAAAGCAGGCTCGATCATTTTCACTACGAAACATTCACCGCGGCGGAAGACGGGCTGAGGACCGAGCAGGCGGTCTTCACGCTGGGGGCCGACGGGGAAGTGAACGGAATGAATTTCCTCGGCGTGAATTTCAAGAAGACCAAGGCGAAGGCGGCGGCGCAATTCTCAGGGCAATGAATGGAATGTAAATTCCTGTACTGACTCGAACACTGGCTTGTAGTATTTATTCTTCTTGGCGGATGCCGCTCCTGACGGGGTTGGGGAATTGTGCGGCGTCGCAATCTATAAACATTTCGCCCCGCCGGGGCTGGAATTCCCAAACACGCTTTAACAACAATCAGACAGGAGAAGACTCAATGAAATCGGTGAATATATCAATTCGAATGCTGCTAGTCCTATGTGTGGGCTTCACGTGTCACGCGTCACTGGCGTCGGAGGACCCGAATATGACCGCTGAAGATCGCGCCAAAGTCATCAAGCTGCTCAACGATTCGCACAAACAGACGCTCGATTTGATTGAAGGTTTGAGCGAAGAGCAGTTGAAATTTAAACCGGCGCCCGAAAAATGGTCAGCGCTCGAAGTCGCCGAGCACATTTTTATGGCTGAAGGTTTGCTTTTCGGCGCTGTGGAGAAGGCCCTGGCCGAAAAACAGAATCCCGAATGGGAGACGAAGACCAAAGGCAAGACGGAGTTTCTGGAACGCGTCATGGTCAGCCGCGACCGCAAAGCCAGCGCGCCCGAAAGCATCGTCCCCTCGGGCAAGCTGACGCGCAGTGAGGTGATCGCGAAGTTGAAAGAGGCTCGCGCCAAGAGCTTGAAATTCGCCGAAGAGACCAAGCTGCCGTTGAAGGCCCACACGCTGGACCATCCCTTCCCGGTCTTCAACACTCTCAACGCTTACCAGTGGCTGATTTACATTCCGCTGCACAACATCCGCCACAATAAGCAGATCGAAGAAGTGAAATCCGATCCTAACTTTCCGGTAAAAAAGGCAACGCCGAGTAACTGAGGAGAACCGAAATGTCATTCACACGAATGGATCAAGGCACAATCGAGGACTGGATGGCCATCGGCGGCCAGTGCGCCGAGCGCCAATCGCGCATGCCCGCGATCATCAAATCAATGCTGCGGCAGTTGGAGGAGCAAGTTGACGGGTTCGCAGTCAACCAACTGCAACACGGTTTGCAAACGGCCACGCGGGCCTCGCGCGACGGGGCTTCGGAAGAATTGACCGTCGCCGCGCTCTGTCACGACATCGGCAAGGTAATCTCTCTCGAAAATCACCCGGCGATCGCGGCTGAGATTCTAAAGCCTTACGTCTCGCAGGAAACCTACGAGATCATCCGCACGCATCAGGATTTTCAGGGCAAGCATTATTACGCGCTGATGGGCCGCGACCCCGACGCGAGGCGGAAACACGAGAACGAGCCGTGGTTCGATTTGGCGAAAAAGTTCACGGACGAGTGGGATCAGACTTCGTTCGACCCGGCGTACGACACGCTGCCGTTCGAACATTTCGAGCCGATGATTGACAGGGTGTTCTCGAAGAAATTGTTTGAGGTTTCGGCGAGCGCTGCAATGTGAATTGTTCGTAGTACCGCCTTCAGGCGGAAGGGACCGCTACAAGAGTCCCTTCCGCCTGAAGGCGGTACTACGAACTCTATTTAATCTTCCCCAGCATCTGATAAATCCACATCAACGCCGTGTTCATTATCTGCTCGCCGGCTCCGACCGCCGCAGGCGCGACCTGATTGTCCGCGCCGTATCCGCCCTCCGCCACGGCCTCGATCGTCGGAAAGTACTGGTGGTAGCCGTTGCAATAGCCGAAGAAGAATAACTGTTTGACACGCGCGCGCTCTTTCAGACGGATCGAATGGTTGCTGAAGAATTCGCCGGACACGCCGACCAGCGCGACCTCGCCATTGAGCATCGCCACGGTCAATCGCGGCCTTACGCCCTCAGCGTATTCGTCAATGTAATTCGGGATCAGTTCAGGGAAGAAGGCTTTTTCGTAAAGACCTCGAACGAGAGGGTTGCTCAGGTCGGTGCGCGAAGAGAATTTGAAACGATCTTCTTGCGCTTCGAGCGATGGCGAAGAGACTTCCTGCGCGGCCAAGCCTGTAGCCACTTTGATGACCTCTTTGGCCAGCGATTGTCCGAAGGCCTGATAGTCGCGGTTGGGGGCGTTGACCGATTGATCGCCTGACGCCCCTTGCATAAAGATCACGCGCGCGCCGGTGGCCTTTTCGACCTCGGCCTTCATCGCGCCGGCGTAATCGGCTGAAAACCGCAGCGTCGCTGCGGAGATCATCGTCGGATGCGCGGTGAAATTGACGAGGATCGCAATCGGCTTGCCGTTTGCGTCATCGAGACGCATCACGGCCAACTCGCGGTCGCTCGGTTTGACGGGCTGTTTGGTGTGGCGATTGCGATTGAAGCCTTCGAGTTGAATCGAGCCTGTGGCCATTTTCGCGGGCGCGAGTTTTGAATTGGCCTCGACGATTGCGGCGACGATGGCGTCTTCCATCTCGCGGTAATAGCGCAGCGCGGCGTCGAAGCGACCTTTGCCTTTGCCCGCCTCGTCGGTCAGTTCGAGCACCGGGCCGTGATGCGTGTGCGAACCGGCGATGAATGAATATTCGACGCCCGCTTCGGATTTGATGCGCTGGCGAATTCGCTGCAGCGAAGCCTCGGCGGGCGAGCGGCCCAGGTCGAGGCCGACTATCGCGAGCTTCCTGTCGCCCGCCTGAATTACCAGAGCCTCGGCGTAGAGCGGGTCGAGCGTTCCCACTGATAACGCGTCGTGGCGCGCGCCATAGCCCCACATCGGCGCAGGCTCGCGCGGAGTGACATCGCGGCGGGCGGCGCCGGCTTTGAAAACGGTCGCGGGAGTCTGGGCGGTCGCTGTCGCCGCAATCGCGAGTAAGGCGAAGACGAGGATCGAGAGCTTGCGCGAGATTCGTTTTGACATATGTTGATCTGAGATTTGAATTGAAGTCGATGTCGGCGCGCATCTTACCACGGCGAGCCGATCGGTGTTAGATTTCGCCGTCAATTTCATGTCAGGAGATCAAATCATGCTAAAAGGCGCCTTGCCGGCACTATTTCTGATTTGCTGGCCGATCAATAGTCAGAGCTTGTCAAATCCCTCATTGCCCGCGCAAAGCAAAACACAGGTAGTGCTGCTGGGCACGGGCACGCCGAACGCCGATCCTGACCGTTCAGGTCCGGCGGTGGCCGTCGTCGTCAACGATACGCCTTACGTGGTTGATTGCGGCCCCGGAGTCGTTCGCCGCGCCGCAGCCGCCGAGCGAAGGGGCGTCAGAGGATTGGCCGTCGCAAAGCTGCGCAGGCTGTTCATCACGCATCTGCATTCCGATCATACTGTGGGATTGCCCGATTTCATCTTCACTCCGGCAGTGCTCGAACGCGATGCGCCGCTCGAAATTTACGGCCCGCCAGGAATCAAGAAGATGACCGACCACATCCTCAAAGCCTACGCCGAGGACATCAACATCCGACTGCGCGGATTGGAGCCGAGCAAGCCGCGCGGTTATGTCGTCAACGTTCACGAGATCAATACGGGCGTGATCTATCGCGACGAGAACGTGACGGTCAAAGCCTTCGCGGTCAAACACGGTTCGTGGAAGCGCGCTCTCGGATTTCGATTTGAAACCCCTGACCGCGCGATTGTCATTTCGGGCGATTGCGCGCCCAGCGAAAGCATTATCGAAGCCTGCAACGGCTGTGACGTGTTGATCCACGAAGTCTATTCGACCGCCGGATTCGCGCGCCGCCCGCCCGAATGGCGGCGGTACCATTCAAACTTCCACACATCGTCGAAAGAATTGGCCGGAATTGCGACAAAAGCCAGGCCAGGCTTACTGATTCTCTACCACCAATTGCAATGGGGCGTGACGCCGGAGCAGTTACTGGGCGAGATCAAAGAAGGTTATTCGGGTAAGGTTGTCAGCGGCAATGATCTGGATATTTATTGACGCATAGATCAGAAATTATGATGACTAAGTGAATAAATCGGACGTTTGAATCGCGTTTAGTATTGCAACTATTGCCGCGCAAGACAAGCCGTGTAATCTCGCGTATTATTCGAATTCCGAATGTCCTTTTCCTGCAACCCATTTCAGGCTCGTAAATCCGATCACTGCGGTCTCACGTATGAGCCTGTTGAATACCACGATAATCTCGGGGCGACCTTGCGTTAATTCGCTGGGGGCCTTCTAAAAAATGAAAGGAACAAAGAATGCGTAAATTAAGATTAGTAACGGTTGCGCTGTGTCTGTCGGCGTTCTTTTTGAGCGCCGCTTCAGCTCAGGCCCAGTCACTCTATGATCGTCTGGGCGGCAAAGACGCCATCAAGGCGGTTGTAGATGAGTTCGTGGGTATCGCCGCGGCCGACACCCGTATCAATAAGAAGTTTGGCAAGACCAACATTGACCGCTTGAAATTCGAGTTGGTCGAGCAAATCTGCGCCGCCACGGGCGGGCCTTGCAAATACACCGGCCTGGATATGAAAAAAGCGCACAAAAACATGGGAGTGACTGCAGGTGAATTTAACGCGCTGGTCGAAGACCTGGTCAAGGCCCTGGATAAGTTCAACGTTAAGGATAAGGAGAAGAATGAGCTGCTCGGCGCTCTCGGCCCGATGAAACCCGACATCGTCGAGGTCGAATCTCAGCAGACCGGAACGCCCTTACCGGACAAATTCAAGCCCGCGCCGCCGCTGAAGGAAGGCAAATCGAAGGGCGAAAAGAAGAAGAAGGGCTATTGATGAAAGCAATCGGGGCATCAAGAGCGAATTGATGAATGCAGCCCCGCTTCGTCAGTTTGGTTTGTCAATTGCCTAGCCAATTGCCGGCGATGGGTCGAGGATTAACGGTCAGCAACGGAAGATCGCATCCCGTCCTTCGCCGGCAATTTTTTTGAGTCGCGTCGTCCATGGATGCTGTGATCTCTTACACGCAGGCGCCGAATTTATTCGTTACGTGACGGATAAATTCGGCGCCTGCGTGTCTATTAACGGAGGAAATGACAATGCGAATTAAGCGGACAATCATCGTGGAGGCTGTTGCGGTCCTCTTATGCGTCGCGGCCGCGCTTTCTCAGGACAATGAGAAAACCTCTCAGGAGAAGGGAAAAGTCACCATCACCAATAACAAGTTCGAACCGAAGACAATCACCGTCAAAGCCGGATCGGAAGTGACCTGGGAGAACAAAGAAGGCTCCCACACGGTTACGGCGGATGACGGTTCATGGACATCTTCGACGCTCACCGCGGGACAGACTTATAGCCATAAATTCGACAAGCCCGGCAAGTATCCCTATTACTGCAGGTTTCACGGCGCTAAAGGCGGCCATAACATGGCTGGCGTGGTCAACGTCACTCGTTGAATCTTTATTTATCGGGCGTGACGCGCAAGACCTGCGCGGAGTATAGTTCGGTCGTCACGGCGCCTATGTCGAAGGGAGATTCACGCGATTATGTCAAGACGATTCGGACGATGGCAGGCTCTGTTAGCGGCGATGGCTGTTTTGTCTCTGGTCATCGCCGCTCAGGAAAATCAGTCCTACCGTGAGCTGCCGAACTTCCACCAGGTCAATGAAAACCTTTATCGCGGCGCCCAGCCGCAGCCCGGCGGGTTGAAGAAATTATCCGAGCTTGGGATCAAGACGGTCATTAACCTGCGCGGCGCGAGTGAAGATACGCAAGAGGAGCAGGCCGAGGTCGAGGCCTCAGGGATGCGCTATTTCAACATCCCCATGTCGGCTTTGGGACGTCCGACGGACGAGCAGGTGGAGCGCGCTCTGGCCGTCATTGACGCGCGGGAGAACTGGCCCGTCTTCATTCATTGCCAGCGCGGGGCCGACCGCACGGGCGTGATCGTTGCCGTCTACCGTATCTTGCGCAACCAATGGACCGCCGAACAGGCCATCGACGAGGCCAAGCGATTCGGGATGGCCGGCGTACAGTTCCGCAAGAAGGGTTACATCTCCGATTACTACAAGCGGCGGCGCGACGAGCGGAAGTGAGCTAAATCGGAACAACCGAGAGTGAGACTTGCTCCCCCGGCTTTGATGGTCTTTGAATATTAAATGCAACAACCGTCTTCCCGGTCGCGGAGCGACCACGTGAGCCTAGCCCGGCTTTTCAAAGCCGGGGCGACTAATGCATATCCGTTCTCAGTCGCCGCAGCGACGGTTGATACCGATCATCGGTATCAACCGTCGCTCCGCGACTGAAACAACCACGTAACCGTTCTCCCGGCTTTGAAAAGCCGGGCTAGGCTCAAATGCCGCTCCGCGGCAGGGGAATTTCGCCACGGCTTTGATGATGTTTGGGAAATAAATGCAACGACTGCTGAATCACACCTACTGTCGTTGGTCGGATTGCCGAATTCGTGGTTGCATTTATTTCTCAAAGACCATAAAAGCCGGGCTAGGATCAACCGTCGCTGCCGCGACGAGGAGGTGTTGTCGCATCTATTTTTCAAAGACCATTAGTCTGTCCCACTACTCCTTATTCAACCCGGCCATCTTTTCAAAGACGCGCAACAGGCTTTGCGTGCCGTCGTCGCCGCGCCCTTCAGCCTCGACTGCGGCGAAGAGTTGGCTCGCCAGTGAAGCCGCCGGCAGCGGCGTATGGCCGGCGTTGGCGGCGTCCATCACCAGGCGCAAATCTTTCTGCTGAAGTTTGACCATGAAGGCGGGTTTGAAATCGCGCTCGATCATCTTCTTGCCGAGCACTTCGAGCGCCCACGAATTGGCCGCGCCTCCGGTCAACGCCTGATGCAACGTTGTCAGGTCCAGCCCGGCCTTCGCGCCAAATGTCAACGCCTCGCACACAGCCAGCAGGTTGACAGCGGTCATGATTTGATTACAGAGCTTCGCCGATTGACCGTTGCCGGCGGGGCCGAAATGCGTGATCCGTTTACCCATCGCTTCGAGCGCGGCGCGCGCGCGTTCCAGCGCTTCGGCGTCCCCGCCGACCATTATCGTCAACGTCCCTTCGATAGCGCCCTTCTCGCCGCCAGAGACGGGGGCGTCCAGCCAGAATAGGCCCTTCGACCTGGCTTCTTCGGCCAGTTCTCGCGTGACCTGCGGCGAGATTGTGCTCATGTCGATGATTATCGCGCCGGGCTTCGCCGCGGCGAATATGCCTTCGTCGCCCCGGGCGACGGCCACGACGTCGGGCGAATCAGTGACCATAGTGATGATGATCTCGCTCGCGGCGGCGACCTCGGCAGGGGTGTTTGCGGATTGCGCTTTGCCGAGCGAAGAATTTTCAGCGGCGAACTTTGCGGCTTTGCCCGGCGCGCGCGTAGCGACGGTCAGATTGAATCCAGCTTTGAGCAGATTGCGGGCCATCGGAGCGCCCATGATTCCAAGGCCGATAAGACCAACGTTCATGATTTTTTCTCCTAGAAAAAGGGTAGGGCGAACATCCTGGGAGCGCAGGCATCCTTGCCTGCGCTCCCAGGATGTTCGCTCGTCACACACGATGCCACACGCCGAAACATTACATCAAGTGAGCGATTGTGGTAGAGTCTCGCGCTGCAATTCTCGAATCTTACATTCGACCGTCGAGCATTTCCTCGATCATTTCGATCACGTCAAGAAACTCGCGGGCGTCGAACACATCGGCGTGGGCAGCGACATCGACCTTGACGGCTACGACGACATGCCTGCGGAAGAGAACAAGCGACTGCGCGCCGGCTACAAAGGCAGCTACGGGTTCCGCGAGAAGATCGACATCGAAGGCGTTGACCACCCGAAGCGGATCTTCGACCTGACCGAGGGATTGATCCGGCGCAAATATACAGACCGCGAGATCGAGTTGGCGCTGGGGGGATTTCAAACGCGTGTTGGCGCAAATCTGGTCTGTTTAACCATTACGAGGTCGGCGATGAAATGGAATCGGCGTCTATGTCTGTTTGCGTTATTCCTCGCGTCGGCGATCGCGGCTGCGCGGCCAGGCCAGGATCGCGACGTGACTCTGACCGTAGATGAACTGGCGCAGGGCAAACGTATTTACGTCGGCCAGTGCGCTCTCTGTCACGGCATCGAAGGAGTCGGCGGCAGAGGTCCTGCGCTCAATCAACCGGCTCTGCGGCGCGCTAAAGACAATCAGGCTTTGTACAACGTGATCAAAAACGGCGTCGCGGGAACTGAGATGCCCGCAGCCTGGCATATGACCACACGCGAAGTCTGGCGCGTGGTCGGATACATACGCTATCTCAATCGCGCCGAAGACGTGAAGCTGACAGGAGACGCCGGTCGTGGCCGGGAGCTTTACCGCGCGAAAGGCTGCGCCGGATGCCACATCGTTCGAGGCGAAGGCGGCGCGTCGGGGCCGGAATTGACCGGGATCGGCGCGCGCCGCAGCGCAGCTTACCTGCGTGAGGCGTTGATCGAACCTGCCGCGTCCGCGCCCGAGGGCTATCTGGTCGTCAGCGTGATTACGCGCGCCGGACGCAATCTTCGCGGCGTGCGGGTCAACGAGGATTCGTTCACCATCCAACTGCGCGACGACGAGGACCGCTTCCATTCCTTCCGCAAAAATGAACTCAGGAATTTGAAAAGAGAGTTCGGCGTTTCGACAATGCCGAGCTACAAGACGCTTGCGGCGACGGAACTTGATGATCTGATCGCCTATCTGGCGAATCTGGGGGGCGTCAAGTGAAAAACATCCGATCGCTGTTCATTGCCTGTTGTTTGCTGCTTTCTGTCGATGCGGCGGCGCAAGTCCCATACAAACGCATCGCCGACGCCGGCGCCGAGCCAGGCAATTGGTTGACCTATTCCGGCGATTATCAAGCGCATCGCTTTTCGCGCCTCGCGCAGATCACTCCGGCGAATATCGGCAGGCTGAAGACTGCCTGGGTCTATCAATTCAAACAACTCGGCAGACAGGAGACGTCGCCAGTGGTTGTTGACGGCGTGATGTACGTCAGCGAATCGCCGACTATCGTCACCGCGCTCGACGCGCTCACTGGGCGAACGTTATGGAGTTGGCGGCGCAGCATCTCGCCTCTCGTCAATACAATCGGCTTCGGCAGATCGAATCGCGGCGTGGCGATTCTGGACGATACTGTCTATGTCGGCGCGCTCGATTGTTATCTGGTCGCGCTCGACGCTAAGACCGGCGCTGTTAGGTGGGAGACTAAGGTCGAAGATAATGCGACGGGATATTCGATCACTGCCGCGCCGCTGGCGATTGATGGAAAGATCATCGTTGGCGTCAGCGGAGGCGAAGCGGGCATTCGCGGCTTCCTCGACGCTTATGATGCGAAGACTGGAAAACTCGCCTGGCGTTGCTGGACGATTCCTGGGCCGGAAGAACCGGGGCGCGAAACCTGGGGCGGCGACAGTTGGAAGACGGGCGCAGGCTCTACGTGGCTCACAGGTTCTTATGACCCGGAACTGAATCTGCTTTACTGGGGCACTGGCAATCCGGGGCCTGATTGGAATGGAGATTCGCGGCCGGGCGACAATCTTTACACCTGTTCGCTGCTGGCGATTGACGCCGCGACAGGAAAAATCAAGTGGTATTTTCAATTCACGCCGCACGACGTTCACGATTGGGACTCCAATCAGATTCCAGTCCTGATTGACGCCAACTGGCAGGGCCGCCCCCGCAAACTCGTGGCGATGGCCAATCGAAACGCTTTCTATTACCTGCTCGATCGCGTGACGGGCGAATTCTTGTTGGGCGAACCATACACCAAACAGACCTGGGCGAAAGGACTCGACGCCAAAGGCCGCCCCATCGTATTGCCCAACACCGAGCCGACCATCGAGGGCAATCTGGTCTGGCCGAGCCTACAGGGCGCAACCAACTGGCATAGCCCTTCTTACAGCCCGCTGACGAAGTTGTTTTATGTGGCCGCGCGCGAGATGGGCGCGTATTACTACAAGGGTGAGGCCGAATACAGACCTGGGACATTTTTCGCGGGCGGCGGCGAGCGCGCTCTGGACGGCGACAAGGCGTGGGGCGCGGTTCGCGCGTTGGACGTGACGACTGGCAAGATAAAATGGGAATTTCGTCTGCAGGCGCCTCCCTGGGCCGGCGTATTGGCCACGGCGGGCGGAGTCGTTTTCGGCGGCTCGAACGAAGGCAATTTCTTCGCGCTCGACGCGGCGACTGGGAAACCCCTCTGGGATTTTCAAACCGGCGGGGCCATCACGGCCAATCCGATCAGCTTTCTGATTGACGGTAGACAACACGTGGCCATCGCCGCGGGGCAGGCTTTGTTTGTCTTCAGCCTACACTCCGCCGGAAGTAGGCAATGAAGATTTCTCCGCGATATGGCAGAATGCCCGCTCGCCCCGATCTTCGTCTAATTTCGTCATAATAATGCAAACACTCGATCTGATCATTCTCTTCGCCTACCTCATCGGCACGGTTCTTTTCGGTTCCTGGTTTTCACGCCGACGGCGGCGCGGGATGAAGGAGTATTTCGTCGCGGGCAAGCGCGTGCCGTGGTGGGCGATTATGGCCTCGGTCGTTTCGACCGAAACCAGCAGCCTCACTTTCGTCAGCGTGCCGGGGCTGGCCTTCACCGGCAATTTCACGTTCCTGCAACTGGTCATCGGCTACATGTTTGGGCGGCTGGCCGTGACCTTGATCTTCGTGCCGCTCTATTTTCGAGGCGAGTTGCTGACCGTCTACCAATTGCTCGGACATCGATTCGGCGACAGCGTGCGGCGGCTGGCGTCGACGCTGTTTTTGATCACGCGTAGCGTCGCCGACGGGTTCAGGCTTTACTTGACTGGCCTGGTGCTTGCGGCGGTGATCCTGGCCCTGCCCGGCAGCGAGGCCGCCGCCCGCTCATGGGTTCCGGCGCTAGATCCGACGCTGACGATAATTCTGATCTCAGTCCTTGTGATGGGCGTCGCGACGATCATCTTTTCTTATTTCGGCGGAATTGACGCGGTGATCTGGACCGACGTGACGCAGCTCGGAATCTATCTGATCGGAGCTTTCGTGGCGGCTTTCATTTTGCTCGGCGCGATTCCGGGCGGGCTCGGCGAGGTCATCAGCGTGGGTGGCGCGGCGAGCAAGTTCACCGTACTGGATTTCACCCTGGACATCACGAAAAGCAACACGTTCTGGGCGGGTTTGATCGGGGGCGCGTTCCTGACCACTGCGACGCACGGCACGGATCAATTGATGGTGCAGCGCTACCTGTGCGGCGATTCGCCTAAAGAGGCGCGCAAGGCCCTGCTCGTGAGCGGCGTCGTGGTGTTCGCTCAATTCGCGCTATTCCTCTTCATCGGCGCGATGCTTTACGTCTTCTACACCGGCTATGCGGCGAGCGAAACTGCGGCGTTCCTTGTAGACGGCAAACTGCGCGCCGACCGCGTCTTCCCGCACTTCATCGTCAACCATCTCCCGACCGGCGTCGTCGGCCTGGTCATCGCGGCCATCGCCGCCGCGGCCTTCACTTCGTCGCTCAATTCGCAGGCCGCGACCACGATGGCGGATTTCTATGTGCCGATGACCGGCGGGAAGAAGACCGAAGAGCATTACCTGAAAGCGTCGAAACTGCTGACCGCGACGTGGGGTTGTGTGCAGATCACGACGGGAATGTTCGCGGCGTTCTACCTGACGCGCAGCATGGTCGATCAGGTGCTCGACATTCAATCGTTCACCAACGGCGTGATCCTCGGAATTTTCTTTCTCGGTACTTTTACCAAACGCGTGCAATCCGCGCCGGCGATCATCGGCATCGTCGCGGGCGCGGCGGTGATGCTGTTCGTAAAATTTCAAACGCAGATTTCGTGGCAGTGGTACGTGTTGATCGGATCGGCGACGACATTTATGGTTGGGTGGCTGGCGAGTTATGTGATAGGTGGAAGGTCAATTGAAGTTGAAGCAGAGTCGGCCTGACCGCGCTCATCGGCGGCGCCGACTTGAATTTAAATTTATATGAAGAGTGTATTTATCAAACTGAAAATCTTTGCCCTTCTATTCGTATTCGCGCTTCCGTTCACGCCCGTCGCTACTACGCAGACCGGGAGCAATCTCCGCTTCGACCGCAAGCTCAGCAAGAAAGAGGAAGACTGGGTCGGCAAGACTCTCCGCTCGATGACGCTGGACGAGAAGATCGGTCAGATGATCATCGCCGAGGCCAACGTCGTCTTCTGGAATCGCGAGGGCGCCGAATACAGAAAACTGCGACATCACATCGTGGACAACAAGGTGGGGGGCGTGATCCTGTTCCGCAGCCAGGTCTGGCCGGCTGCGGTGGTCACGAACCGGTGGCAGGAGATGGCTAAGGCGCCGTTGTTGATATCCGCCGACCTGGAAATGGGGCCGGGGATGCGGCTGGACGACACGCCCTGGTGGGCGCCGAACATGGCCGTGGCCGCCACGGGCGATCCGAAGTGGGCGCGGCTGCAAGGGGAAGCCACGGCGCTGCAAGCCCGCGCCGTCGGCGTCAACTGGCTCCTCGCGCCGGTGGCCGACGTCAACAACAATCCCGACAACCCCGTAATCAACACGCGCTCTTACGGCGAAGACCCGGCGATGGTCGCCCAATTCGTCAGGGATTTTATCGAGGGCGCGCAGGCGGCGGGCGCGATGGCCTGCGCAAAGCATTTCCCCGGACACGGCGACACCGCGACCGATTCGCACATAGGTTTGCCGGTCGTTGACGTAGGCAGAAGTCGGTTGGAGAATCTCGAACTCGTTCCTTTCCGCGCGGCGATTGCGGCCGGCGTAGGCTCGATCATGTCGGCGCACATTGCGTTGCCGCAGATCGAGACCGACCTGGCCGCGCCTGTTCGGACTCTCAGCGATCGCGAAGCGGCGGCGGCGGAGTTCCTGTCTCGGGCGGAGGCCAGGACGACGCGCGTGACCCTGCCCTCCACGCTTTCGCCCAAAATCATGACCGGCTTGCTGCGCCAGGAATTGAAGTACGACGGATTGATCGTCACCGACGCGTTGTCGATGGCCGGGGTCGCCGCGCGCTACACGCCGGCCCAATCCGCCGTCCGCAGCGTCAGAGCCGGCGCCGACGTGATTACAAAATCTCCCGACATCGACGCCGCCATCGCCGGGATCAGAGACGCCGTGGCGAAGGGCGAAATCACCGAGGCCAGGATCAACGCTTCCGTCGAAAGGGTCTTGCGCGCGAAGGCTGCGCTGGGCCTGAGCGTCAAACGCGCTGTCGACCTCCGCGAAGTCGACAGCGTAATGTCAAACCCGAGGTTCAACGAGATCGCGCAGCAGATCGCCGACCGTTCGATCACGCTGGTCCGCGACGAAGCCGGCCGGCTGCCGCTCGACCCGAAAGCTCGCCTGCTGAACATCACTTTCACCGACGAGGAGGATCGCGCGATCACGAAAGTTTTCGTCGACGAGCTGAGCTCGCGCGCCGCGCAGGTCGAAAGCCTTCTGCTTGATCACCATGCGACTGAATCGGACCTCTGGCATTTGCTAGCGCGATTGGATGTGGGCAAATACGACGCGGTGATTTTCTCGGTCGCCGTCCGCGCCCGCAGCGGCAAGGGGAGCGTCGCATTGCCGCCGGTCGGCAAACGGCTCTCCGACGAACTGATCAAGCGCAAATTGCCTCTGATCGTGGTCTCGTTCGGCAACCCTTATCTGCTCGCGACGATGCCCAATGCGCCGTCCTACCTGCTCGCCTACAGCCCGTTTGAGGTCAGCCAGCGCGCTGTCGCCAAAGCTGTCTTCGGTGAAATCGAGGCCGGCGGAAAATTGCCGGCGGCCATCCCGAGACTTTACCCGCGCGGCCACGGATTATCGATCCGGCGCCGGGAGCCTTAGCGCAAACCGCGCCGGCTCGCGAGAAATGGCGCCTGATCGCCCGGTAGGCGATTAAAGTTGTTGACATATAGAGCCTGATCGGAATAATTGCGCTTCGGTCCCTGTTTAAGCGCTCCCCGACATGGCCCTAACGTACCCCGGCGTTGTTTGACGAATGGAGAACGTGAGAAAGATGAGCGCGAATAAGAACAAGAACCTCTCACGAGATGAGAGAGGCATGGAAATTTCGGAATTCGCCCTGGCCGCATTGCTGATCGTGTTGGTCATCATTATTGCCTTCACCGATCTGGGTACCTCGATCGCCGAAAAAATCTCCGAGTGGAAGAACGCTGTCAGCAGCAACTAAATCAACTCCTCACCCCCTGTTTGAACCACTCAGCAAACTTCTTTATCCCTGTTTCAATCGGCGTCGTCGGCTGGTAGCCGAGCAGTTTCCGCGCCTTGGTGATGTCTGCGTGCGTGAGCGGCAGGTCGCCGGGCTGTGGCGGGCAGCGCTCGATGAGCGCTTTCAGGCCCAGGGCTTCTTCGAGTAGTTCGATCATCCGATTGACCGTGACGGTCTGCGACTCGCCCAGGTTGATGATCTCGAACGGTGTGGAGTCGTATTCGATCGAAGCCATAATGCCTTGCAGGATGTCGTCTATGTATGTGAAGTCTCGCTCGGCCGAGCCATCGCCGTAAACCGGAATGGGTTTGCCGGCGGCGATCATCCGCGCGAATTTGTGAATCGCCAGGTCGGGGCGCTGTCGCCCGCCGTAAACCGTGAAGAATCGCAGGCAGACGACCCGCATCCCGTAAAGATGGCTGTAAGTATGCGCCAGTAGCTCGCCCGAAGCCTTGGTTGAGGCGTAAGGTGACACCGGAGCGAGCGGCGCGTCTTCTCTGAACGGCGGAGTCGCCGCCGGGCCATAGACCGAGCTGGACGAGCCGAAGACGAACTTCCTGACGCCGTTGCGCTCGGCCAGTTCGAGCAGATTCATCGTGCCGTTGATATTGACCTCGGTATAGACGCGCGGCTCGCTGACCGACGGGCGCACGCCGGCCTTCGCCGCGAGGTGGACGATCGCGTCGAAATGGTGTTCCGCGAAGACTTGTTTCAACGCCGCGTAGTCGCGGATGTCGGCCTTGACCAGGAGGTAGGCCTGGTTGTTGACGTGATCGGCGATGTTTGCTCGTTTGATCTGCGGGTCGTAAAATTCATCGAAATTATCCACGACAACGACCCTGGAGGGGCGCTGCGCTAATAAACGATCAACCAGATGACTGCCGATGAATCCTGCTCCGCCCGTGACGAGAAACTGCTTTCCTGCTACATTCATAGCGAAACTTATAGCACACCCGTACTTCCGAACACGACTTTTGTGAAACCTTTGTCGCCAAATCCGCACTAACCAGACGGAACTGAGCGGGCAGACTTTAGTCCGTCCCACTCTAACGACGAACGGCCGATGATTGATTCAATAGCCGCGGTTAAAAATGAGAAGACGAAAGACGAAGCCTGCAGGAAGGCCGACGGAGATGTAAGGATGGCGTTTGCGGAAATATCTCCGGGCGTGGTGGCTCGGGCGAAATGCGGCGACGAAGACGCTTTCCATCTGATCTTCAACCGCTACGGCCGTCCCGTGCTTAGCTTCATCCACAACTTCGTCCACGACCGCGAACTGGCCGAGGAGCTGGCGCAGGAGACCTTCGTCCGCGCTCACCGGAACTTGTGCGGATTGAAAGACGACCTGCGACTCTCGACGTGGCTCTTCGGGATCGCGCGCAACGTCGCGCGCGAAGCGGCGAGGCAGGCGCGAAAAGACGACATGAAAGTGGGACTGGACGAACCCGAAAGTTTGCGGCTGGAATCGAAAGGCGTATTGCCCGAAGGCGCGCTGCTCGACCGCGAGTTGACCGAGGCGATCCGAAAGGCCTTGGTCGAGCTCGACGATGACAAGCGGATCGTTTTCAGCCTGAAGATCTTTCACGAAAAGAGTTACGAAGAGATCAGCGCGATCACGGGCCATTCGATCGGCAAATTGAAGACCGATCTGCACCGCGCCAGGCTGGAGATGCGAAAACGCATCGCGCCGTATCTTTCAATGCGCGCAGCGCAGTGACGGCGCCGAGCGCGGGCAAGCGGTTTAGCGGAGCGATTATGAATTGCGAACGTTGCAGAAATGAGCTTGAAGATTTTCTTTACTGCGAACTCGGCGAGGCGCTCGCCGCCGAGGTCCGGGCCCATCTCGCGAATTGCGCCGTCTGCGCCGCCCTGCGCGGCGAGATCGAGCGCGAGAACGAAATCTTCGGGCGTTTTTACGAGCAGACCTCGATCGAGCCTGCCACCGAGACATGGGAAGCGATCCGCGCCCGCATCAACGGCGAAGCCCTGGGGCAGGCGCAATTCAACAGGAACGCATGCAGTCCGGCCTTTAGGCCGCCGGAATCGAGCGGCCTAAAGGCCGGACTGCATGCGCTTTTCCAGAGGGCGCGCGCCGGGGCGTTTGGGCGGCTGCTCTCGCCCGCGACGCTGCGGCAATCGGCTTTCGCCGCGCTGCTCGTCGCCTTGTCGGTGGCGGCGACCACGATATACCTGAAGCTCGGGGAGAACGGCGCGAAGAAGTTCGCCGACAGGGGCAGGGAATCCGCTCAGACCCAGCCGCCGCAGCAGGGCGTAACGCCGACCCCTTCGCCTTCTGTAGACGTCGCCCGGGATGACGAGAAGCCGAACAAAGGCGCTTTGCCGACGAAGGGCGTTCGGCCCCTCATCAATCAGCCCCCCCCTCCGCGCCAACTGACCGATCAGGAATTGATGAACCGGCAGATCGCGCGCGCCGAGCGCGAATATCAAAAGGCGATCAGGCTGCTGGATCAGGCCATCGCCAAGCAGCGCGACCGCCTCGATCCGGCGCTGATAAAACAATACGAATCGAGCCTGGCGTTGATCGATGACTCCATCAACGCGAGCCGCCGCGCGTTTCGCGAGCGCCCCGACAATCCGGCCGCCGGACAGTTCCTGCTGGCGGCTTACGCGAAGAAGCTCGACCTGATGCAAGACATCGCGATGAAGTGAAAGACAATCAATGGAGAGAGACGACCGACAGATGAGACTCTGTGGAGCCAAATTGTTTACTAGATCGGTTTGCGATCGCGTGTACGGGACTGTGGCGCGAGTTGTTTACTCGCGCTTGTTTCCCGGACTGATAAAATCGCAAACAGGGCGATTAAACAAATCGCCCCACACCGTAGACGCGATTGCAAATCGTCATAAGCGGTCGGGCCATACGCCATATTTCATATTTCATATGGCATGCGGCGCCCTGAACCGTTATGCGACTTGTCGCTTTTTTGCCTTTTTTGCCTTTTTTGCTTTTTTTGCTTTTTCCGCGCCTTCCTTCAACGACACCGCAGCGCAATCGGCCGAGCAGTCGCGCGAGTTTCACGAGACTTACGATTTGGCGCCGGGCGGCGTCGTCTCTGTCAACAACACGAGCGGCTACATCCGCGTGACGAGCTGGGGCGAGGACCGAGTCAAGGTGGACGCCGTCATACGCGGGCGGCGCGATGAAGACCTCGGCCAGGTCCAGATTCAAGTTACGCCTCGTCCGGGTCGCCCCGATCGCATTGATATCCGCACGGTCTACACGCGAGGCGATGGCGACCGCCTTTCGGTCGATTACGATCTGAAAGTCCCTCGCGGGGCGGTGTTGAACGCGCTGACGACGACCAGTGGGAGGATCACTGTCTATGACGCGGTCGCACGCATCACAGCCAACTCGACCAGCGGCCCCATCACCGTTCGCGAGGTCACCGGTGACGCCACGCTGTCGTCCACCAGCGGGGACATCACCGCCGACCGCGTCGGCGGTTCGCTCGTCGTCACGGCCACGAGCGGCAATCTAGTGATCGGCGAAGTGACGTCGACGCTCAACGCGCGCTGCAACAATTGCAACATCAGCGCGCGCGGGCTCCGCAATGACGCGACGGTTCGAACCGTCAACGGCTCGATCGAGCTTGAGCGCATCGGCGGACGAGTCAACGCGGAAACCACCAACGGGAGGATCAGGATCAATGACGTAGGCGCAGGCGTGATCGCCACAAGTTACTCCAATTCGATCACGGTAACGAACGCTCGCGGCTTTGTCGTGGCGAACGCGCTCAACGGCAGTGTCGTCATTCGCAACGCCGGCGAGGGCGCGCGCGCCAGCTCAGTTGGCGGCTCCGTGCAGATCAGCGACTCCAAAGGCCGCATAGAAGCGGACACCACCAACGGCTCGATCTCGCTCGCCAACATTGACGGCAAAGACGTGTCGGCGAAATCCGCCAACGGCGGCGTGCTTTTCACGGGCAGGTTTTACGAGAGCGGTCGCTACGTGTTCTTCAGCGCCAACGGCAATGTAGTTTTGACCCTGCCGCCCGAAAGCAATTTCAACTTGACGGTCAAAAGCGACAACGGGTCCATCAACACCGAATTCCCGTTGAAACTCGAACCCGGGGCGCAACTGGGTCGCGGGCCGATCGTCGGCGTGATCGGCAGAGGCGGGGCGGAGGTGCAGGCCATCAGCGCCAATGGCGCCGTACACATAAAAAAGGCCCCACAATAGACACACTGGGAGTGGGGAATGGAGAGTAGGAAGTGGGGATTAGGAAATAACTCCCCGCTCTCCACCCCCTACGCCCCATTCCCGATCTTTTTCCGAGGAGGACGAACCATGCAAATTCCAATAGCGTTTTTTCTGTTGCTCGGATCGGCTCTGGCGTTGGCGCCGGATCACGGTCAGACGAGGGCTACCGATTCGGGCGAGGTTACCAATCAGATCAACAGAACGGTCACGCTGGCGCCCGGGGCGGACGTCAAGATTCAGAGCATCAACGGCCAGGTCTCGGTCGAGACCTGGGACGGCGACCGGGCCGAGATCAATATCAGCGTTCGGGCTTCGGACCTGGTGACGATGGAGCGCGAGCCCATAATCGTCGAGGCCACTCCCAACAGCCTGACGATCCGTCGCGAGGAAGACAAGGAAGGCCGGAGGAGAGGAGGGGATCGCGGGTGGGTGCGCCACGAGGCGCGATTGAAGTTGCCGAAGAACGTCAACCTGAAAGTATCTTCGGTGAACGGCAAAGTTGACATCGGGGCGATTACAGGCGAAGTGGGCGTCAACAGCGTCAACGGCGGAGTCGTAGTCGCCCAGGCGGGAACGGCCACGCAATTGAGCAGCATCAACGGAGGCATTTCGGTCTCGCTGCTGCGTCTGGGCGAGGGCGGGTTGCGAGTCCACAGCGTCAACGGCGGCGTCAAAATAGGCCTGCCGTCCGAGACCAGCGCCGAGATTGACGTTCACAGCATCAACGGGGGCATCAAATCCGACCTGCCGATCACCGTCATCGGCGAGATGAAGCATGGCCAGTTGCGCGGACGCGTCGGCGACGGCGGCCCGCAGATCACCATCACCAGCGTCAACGGTGGGGTCACGCTGCAAAGAAATTGACTGTGCGCGGCCACGGCCCCGCTTCGCTCATTTTTTCTGGAACTTTTTGACGCTCGCGCAGTCTTTAGATAACCAGGAATAAGTTGGCGCCCCAAATTCCGAGAGGAGTGCAAGGCGCCTTTATTCTGGCGTTCTATGTATTGTCCGCCCCGATACATTTGCTGGAACTTTAGCTGTACCGACGCGTAACTAGGAATGTCGAACCACAAAATAATTTTCACCTGAAGATGTTGTTATGCGATGTTGATATAATATTGACCCCCCAAGAGACACAAGTTCACCCGGACAGACTCAATGATTGAAATTTCCCTGTTTCGGTTTTGAAACTCAATAATCCCGGAAACGGACACCCAACGGTTCCTCCAGGTCATTGCCACTTAATCAAATTCACCATTTGCAACACTTAGGTTGTTAGCCAGAGCTGGCACAGCAATTGTTCTTAGCAAAGTCAGATTCGACGGTAAATCAATTATTAAATTTTTGGTAGTTGAAAAAATCACTCAACGCGAGTCAACTAAGAAAGCGATACTCAGGTATAACTGAGGGAGGTAGGAAAAAAATGGCCACTGAAGCAGTAGAAAAAGCGCTTGAACGTACGTCATTGAAGCCGCGTCCGGCGTTAACCCTGGTCGGTTCTCCGCGCGTGCTACCCCTGGAAAACTACGATTGTTTTATCGGCGTGAGCGTGAACGTCTCCGCGCTCAAGCAGTTCATCAGCGTGCAGGCGATGGCGCACACTCCGACGCTGATCATCAGCGAGCGGGGTTTGAGGCAGGAGCAGGTCGCGCGGGCGCTGCACAACGCGAGCGAGAATGCGGCTCAACCCTTTTTCGCCGTCAACGCGCACAGTCTGAGCGGCGACGCGCTGCACAATCTCTTATTCGGGACTCGCGGGATGATCGAAACCTGCGGGCGCGGCACGATTTATGTCAACGAACTGACGCGACTGCCGGCGCTGTTGCAGCAGCGCTTCGCCGCTCACATCGAGGAGCAGCGCTGGCGCGCCAATTCGGGCAGACATCAAGGGCCGCGTCTGATATTCGCGACCGAATGTAATCCGTCCGAGATCAAGGCCGAGAACCGAATCGCATACGGTCTGGTCGAAATGCTGCGCCCGTCCGGTTTCACGATCAAACCGCTGCGCGAACGCAGCGAAGACGTTCCTTATCTGGCCCGGCGTCTGGCTGAAAGAATCTCCAAGCGCCTGGGCAAAGGCCCGCACGAAATCACTTCCGGCGCGCTGAAGATGCTCTCAGATTATCCCTGGGAAGGGAACATTGACGAACTAGAAGCCGCGTTGGAAAGCGCCATCGGCGCGACCCAGCCGCAATTGATCGACGAAGAGTTGCTCCCGTCGCGCGTTCGCTACGCCGCGTTGAAAGCCATCCCGTTTAGCGGAATCGATTTGCCAAAGATGGTTGACGACTTCGAACGCGGCCTGATCGATACCGCATTGCGCCAAACCAACAACAACCAAACCAAAGCCGCCACGCTCCTCGGACTGCGAGTCCAGACCCTCAACATGAAATTAAAGAGGTTCAAGGAGAAGGATGAAGATGGTGAAGAGGCGCCGGAATGAAGGGGTGAAGGGGTGAAGGGGTGAAGGGGCGCCTGAATCATTTCGGCGCCCCTTCACACCTTCACAAAGAAGGCTCGGCCACGAAACGATACCCCACTCCGCGCACGGTCAGCAGGTGGCTTGGGGTTGAGGGGTCGTCTTCGATGTAGCGTCTCAGCCGGACGATGAAATTGTCTATCGCGCGTGTGTCGGTGTCTTCACGCAGTCCCCAGACGTCTTCGAGCAGTTTTTGTCGAGAGACCGCCTGACCTTCATGTTTGACCAGGTAGCGCAACAGTTCGGCCTCCATCAATGTCAATTGCACGGCGCCACGGCCCGCCCTGATGAGTTGGAGGTTTGAGAAATCAATCGTCTTATCTGAAAAGTCGAAGACCTCGACGCCCGCGCTTTGGGCGGCGGTTTGGGACAGGCGCAGCCATTCGCGCCGCCGTAGTAATCCGCTCAAACGCGCGAGCAGAACCGCCAACTCGAACGGCTTCGACACGTAATCATCGGCGCCGGCTTCGAAGCCTCGCAGGACGTCTTCGGGGCGGCTGCGGGCGGTCAGCATCAAGATTGGAACGTATTGGCCAGCCTCGCGCAATTCGCGCGCGACTTCGAAGCCGTCTTTGCCGGGCAACATGACGTCGAGCGCCACGGCGTCGTAGCGCCCCGGGTTTCGCGTCAGCAGCTCGAGCGCGGTCTCGCCGTCGCCTGCCATCTCTACCTCGTACCCCTCGGCCTCGAGGTTGAATTTCAGTCCTTCGGCCAGATGCTGCTCGTCCTCAACGATCAAAACAACACTCATCGCTCTTTCAACTCTTCGACGCGCGGCAGCGCGATTGTGAAGACGCTGCCCATCCCCTCGCCCTCGCTCTCGGCGAAAGTCTTGCCGCCGTGTTTGCTGACGATGGAGCGGACGATGAAGAGCCCCAGCCCGGCGCCTTTGACCCGCGTCGCGCCCCGGCGGGGCGCGCGGTAGAATCGTTTGAATATACGTTTCAATTCGTCGCGGTGAACGCCCATGCCGCGGTCAGTCACTCGCACCGCTACCCGTTTGTCGTCCGTCGCCGCAACCTCGACCGACACGTCGACCTTCCCGTCGGAATATTTGATCGCGTTGTCGATCAGATTCGAGATGGCCGCGCGCAACTCGTCGGCGTCGCCCAAGATCATCGGGCGCCCGCCTCCGTCCAGTAATTCGACGAACCGCAACGCCTCCTCGTCCAGGCGCCACCGCGTGCGCGTAAGCTCCAGACACTCCCGCGTCAATTCGCCGAGGTCGATCACTGTCTTATGGATGTGACGGCGGCGGTGGCCGGTGCGGCTCGCGCGCAGCACCTGTTCGACGGTGTGGTAAAGGCGGTCGCAGTCGTCGAGCATGACCTGGTAGAACTCCTTGCGCTTAGCCTCGTCCACCTTCCGCGTCTGCAGCGTCTCCAGGTAGAGCCGGATCGAGGCGATCGGAGTCTTCAACTCATGCGTGACGGCGTTGATGAAACTGTTGTGCTGCTCGTTACGGCGGATTTCGCGCACCAGGAAGATCGTGTTCAAAACCAGACCCGCGATGATCAGCACGAAGAAGATGACGCCGAAGACCAGCATCGCCACCTGCCGCCAGTGAAAAACCACCCAGACGGAATTTAGCGCCACCGCCAGCGCGACCAGACAGGCCCCGAGCGCGATGGAGAAATAGACCGATTTGCGATTACTCTGAATGCGCATCTTCAAATTTTCATTGTCGCCGCAGCGCTGTCCGCGACGACATGAACGACCCTACAAGCATTTTAAGCGATCCCGGCGCATGGCGCGAATTGGCGACATCAGCTAAGGAAAGCCTGATTGGAGGCCAACAAGCAAAAAAATCGAGCGAGCCGAGAAATTAACTTGTTATATGCCCTCTCTTTAGTAGTTTACGCTGCCGTTTGGGAATATGCAGCCGTTCACGTCGGTCTACGGGGGAGAGCATCCCTACCAGCACCCGACATTGAGCAATCCGTCGAAGAAGCGGTTCACGAGCTACGACCGTAGCGAGGCGACAGGGCAGCTTCATCAGAATTGATACCGCTGGCGAACTCAGCAGGGAGTGGATATATCGGCTACATCGCCGAACTGCCTGGCGCCAACACGCAGGGAGAAACGTTGGTTGAGGCGCCCGAGAATTTGCTTGAGGCTATGCGGATGATCCTTGAAGCAAATCGCGAAGAAGCCGAAAGCCGGTTGTCCGACAAACCAGGCATCACACGTGAACAACTGACCCTGCGCGCGGCCTAAGATGAACCGCGCAGATTTGATTCACCATCTCGAAGCGCATGGCTGTGCGCTGCGGCGAGAAGGTAAAAAGCATACGATCTACCACAACCAGGCCAACGGCGCGTTCTCCACTATCCCATGACATCGTGTCATCAAGAAGTTTCTCGCCCATAAAATCTGTGACGATCTGGGCGCGCCGGCCATAGTGTCAACGCGTCGCCGAAAATCACGGATCGTCTATTAATCCCGCTTCGCGGCATTCTTCGAGCTTACGATAAAGCGTCTTGCGGTCAAGTCCGAGCATCTCAGCCGCGCGCGACTTGTTGCCGCCGGCGCGGCGCAAAGTTTCGGCCACATAGGTTTGCTCCAATTGACGGAGCGTCATCTGGCTTTCCCGCGCCTGACTCAAGACGGAGGTCGCGTGCCCCCCTGAGCGCAGCCGCTCCGGCAAATCGTCCGGCGCGAGCGCAGCGCCTCGGGCCATCGCCGCGGCGCGCTCGATCACGTTTTCGAGTTCCCGCACGTTGCCCGGCCAGGAATAAGCCGTGAGCAGCGCCAGGGCCTCCGCTGAGACTTCGAGCGCCGGCTCGCCGGAAGCCTCGGCGTATCTGGAGATGAAGTTTTCGATCAGCAGCGGAATGTCGAACGGGCGTTTGCGCAGCGGGGGAATGTTCAATTGGATCACGTTCAGGCGCCAGTAAAGGTCTTCGCGGAATTTGCCCGTCCTCACCTCGTTCTCAAGATCGCGATTGGTCGCCGCCACCACTCGGGCCTTCACCTGGCGTTCGCGGTCGGAGCCGACTCGTCGCGACGCGCCGTCCTGCAAAACGCGCAGCAGCTTCGGCTGCATGGGCAAAGGCAGGTCGCCGATCTCGTCGAGAAAGATCGTGCCGCCGTCGGCCGCCTCAAATAACCCGGGCCGGGCCCCTTTGGAGCCGGTGAAGGCGCCGTCGATGTGTCCGAACAATTCCGACTCGATCAACTCCGCCGGAATCGCCGCGCAATTGACCGGCACGAAAGCGCCGCCGCGCCCCGACGCGTCGTGAATCGCGCGGGCGACGAGTTCCTTGCCCGTGCCCGACTCGCCGGCGATGAGCACGGTGCTCGGACCGCGCGCGGCCTTGGCGATCTGCTCGAATAAATCGCGGATCGGTTTTGACGCGCCGATAATGCGGGACGGCGTTGAAGACAATTCCCGCCGCAACCGCGCCTGCTCGCGCCGCGGCGCGCTGTGCTCCAGCGCCTTCGCCACCAGTCCCAGCAACTTCTCCTTGTTGAAGGGTTTGGTCATGTATTGAAAGGCGCCGGCCTTCACCATGCCGACCGCCTGCTCGACGGAGCCGAAGGCCGTGATGACGATTACCGGAGTTTCCCCGCGCCGCGCGCGGACGGCGGCCAGAATCTCGTGCCCGGTCACCTCCGGCATCTGCACGTCGGTGATGACCAGGTCGATAAATTCGTGGTCGTTCTCAATGTGCTTAAGCGCAACGCGTCCGTCCGCCGCCGCGAGCGTCTCATAGCCCGCTTCCTCCAGCAGGAGTTTCATCAGGTCGCGCATGTCATCGCTGTCCTCGACGATCAGCGCCCGAATATTTCTGACGTTTTGCGCGCTCATTGAATCTTCATTTAACTTTTGATTTATCATAGGGCAAGAAGTACGACAATAAGTCCGACGCCACATTCTTCTCAAGAGGTTGTCCCGAGAGACTCGTCTGAATCTGGGCGGCCGGTCGTTTCTGTGAAGCTGTTATCGTAACCTCGAAGATTGCGGATTACAGAGGTGGTGAAGTGAAGGGGTGAAAGGGTGATTCAATTTTCCGACCACCCCTTCACCCTCTCACCGTTTCATTCATTCAATCCGCAATCCGCAATTCGCAATCAGTGGCCAAACCTTCCGGTAATGCCGGCGATTGCGTGCGCCAACTCCGCCGCGTTCACCGGCTTGGGAATGTGTATCTGGAAGCCCGCGGCCAGCGCCTGCACGCGATCT
>Ga0207428_10001023_pt1 | contig 30966 bp, 29 predicted proteins | sample RhiMethybrSRZTD1_FD_187600 | JGI IMG/M metagenome (GOLD analysis project Ga0207428, IMG submission 187600) | Populus rhizosphere microbial communities from Tennessee, USA - Rhizosphere MetaG P. TD hybrid SRZTD1 (SPAdes) (version 3) | ecosystem: Host-associated > Plants > Roots > Rhizosphere >...
GTGACGAGGCGGATGTTGTCGTAGAAGAGGCGATCGTCGAGCGAGAGCTTCTCCAGGTCGCCCTCGAAGCTCACCACCACGCGCACCGGCGAATCCTCGGTGTTCTTGCGCGTGTTGTCGGCCGCGACGATCAGCTCTTCCACTTTCCAGCGCCAGGACAGTAGCGGATAGCTCTTCGGGTCGATCTTGACCTGGTGCACGAGACCTGACGCCGAAGCGTCGGCGCTCGCCTTCACCACCGTCCGGCCGCTTTCGCTCACCAGCTTGTACTGGGTCGGCTTCTTGAACTTGGAGAGCGTCCAGGTCTGCCAGCCCAGCGGCGTGCCGTCGCCCGGCGGGCTCTCGGAAAAATTGCTGACGTAGGGCAGCGGCACGGTTTCGGACGCACGCTCCGCGACCGTCGCGCAGCCGGCTGCCAGCATGGCGAGTAGCGCGGCGGTCGCCGGGCTTTTCGCGTCCAACCCTCTCTCCTTTGGCCTTGGTGACGCACGCGATTTGTGATTGCTTGCGGCGCTGCGGTCGCCGTCCGCCGGGGGCGGTAGGGGGCTCTTTACCCCTACTTTACCGATACCTTACGGATTGGTAGCAATCTTATCACGAGACAGCGGGGGATTCTTCGCGAAATAGCGCTTGATGCCCGAAAAAACGGCCTCGGCCATCTGATCCTGGTAGGCGTCGCTCTTGAGCTTCCGCTCCTCCTGCGGATTGCTGATGAACGCGGTTTCCACCAGGATCGAGGGGATATTGGGAGCCTTGAGCACGGCGAACCCGGCCTGCTCCACGTGGGGCTTGTGCAGGTTGTTGATGCCGCCCAGCTCGTCCAGCACCGCGCGCCCGAGCCTGAGGCTGTCGTTGATCTGGGCCGTCAGGGAGAGGTCGGCGAGCGTCATGGCCAGGTACTGGTCCTTGCCCTGGAGGTTCACGCCCCCGATCAAATCGGCGTCGTTCTCGCGCTTCGCCAGCCAGCGTGCGGCCGCCGAGCTTGCGCCGTTTTCCGAGAGGGCGAAAACCGAGGAGCCGTTCGCGTCCGGCCGGACCCAGGCATCGGCGTGGACGGAGACGAAGAGATCCGCCCTGACGCGCCGCGCCTTCTCTACGCGCATGTGGAGCGGAACGAAATAATCCCCGTCGCGCGTCAGCACGGCGCGCATGTTGGGTTCCTGGTCGATGCGCGCCTTCAGCTTTTGCGCGATCGCCAGCGTGACGTCCTTCTCGCTGGTGCCGCCCCTGCCGCGCGCGCCGGGATCCTCGCCGCCGTGGCCGGCGTCCACGGCGATGATGATGAGACGCCGACTGTCGGGTAGCTTCGCCATTGGCGCAGGCGCGGCGGCGCCGGGCGCGGGCTGCGGCTTCATTGCTGGAGAGGCCGGTGTGTCCGGCGCGGCAGGCTCTTCGCGTTGCGCCTGGTGCTTTTCGAGGAAGGCGAGCAGGGGATCCGGCGGAACGAGGGGATAGAGATCGAGAACCAGCCGGTGTCCGTAGTCGCCGACCGGCGCGAGCGCGAAAATCTGCGGCCGTACCTCGCTCTTGAGATCGAAGACCAGCCGCACCACGTCCGGCTTGAAGCGCCCGATGCGCACGCCCTTGATGTACGGATCGGTGGTTCCGACCCTCTCCGAGAGCCCGGTCAGGATCGCGGTGATATCCACGCCCTGCAGGTCGAGCACCAGGCGGTCGGGGTCCTTCAGCGTGATGAGCGCGTGCCTGAGCGGTGTCGCGGTCTCGAGCGTCACCCGGGTGTAGTCGAGCGCGGACCAGACGCGCGCGGAGGCGATTTGCGTTCCCGCCTGCGCCGGGCCCGCGAGGACGAGCAGGAAATAAACCAGGACGAAAAGAAAGATGACGAGCACGAGGCTGCGCTCCGACAGCGCCACCCGGCGATCGGTTATCGCTGCTTGAGATTCCTTATGCAAAGCTCGCCCGCCTCCGAGCCGGAACCGATCTCCGCCTGTCTTCCCGTGCCAGCCATTGCTATTCTTATTGTCAGGTCGGCCGCGGGGAGCATGCCAATCGCATTCTCCGGCCATTCCACCAGACACACCGCATCCGGGTTGAAGTACTCGCGGAACCCGGCTTCCTCCAGTTCACGAGGATTTGTGAACCGATAAAAATCAAAGTGATACAAGTATAACTTAGAAAGTTTATAAGGCTCAACCAGGGCAAAGGAAGGACTTTTTACCCGTTCGGAGTGACCCAGGGCTCTGAGGATGCCCCGGGCCAGTGTGGTCTTCCCCGCGCCCAGCTCGCCGGAGAGGTAAACGACCATGCCGCCGTGGAGGCAGGGAGCGAGCGCGGCCCCGAGAGCGAGGGTGTCGGCTTCTGTGGCGAGAAAAAGGGTGGTGGTACTTATGGGCACGGCGCGATTATGATTCAAAATGAAAGGCTTCACGGCATCGGTTCACGGATCACGCCTCCAGACTCGGCATGACTGCCCCCTCATCCCTCATCCCTCCTCCCTCATCCCTCGATGTCCTGGCACAGGACATCAAGCGCTGGGGGGCGGCGCTGGGCTTTCAGCAGGTCGGCATCGCCGGTTGCGAGCTGGGGGAGGCGGAGACGCGGCTCCTCGACTGGCTCGCCAGGGGCTATCACGGCGACATGGAGTACATGGAGCGCCACGGCACGAAGCGATCGCGTCCCGCCGATCTCGTGCCGGGCACGCTGCGCGTCATCGCGGCGCGCATGAACTACCTGCCGCCGGACGCGCGCGACGGCTGGGATGTGCTGCACGACGGCAGCCGCGCGTACGTCTCGCGCTACGCGCTCGGGCGCGACTATCACAAGGTGATGCGCGCCCGCATGCAGAAGTTGGCGGACCGCATCGCGGCGGAGATCGGCGAGTTCCGCTACCGGGTCTTCACCGACACCGCGCCGGTGATGGAGGTGGAGCTGGCGAAAGTATCGGGGCTCGGCTGGCGCGGCAAGCACACGCTGCTCCTGAACCGCGAGGCGGGCTCGTATTTCTTTCTCGGCGAGCTCTACACCGACCTGCCGCTGCCGGTGGACCAGGCGCAGGGCGAGCATTGCGGCACGTGCTCCAGATGCATAGCCATCTGTCCGACCCGGGCCATCGTCGGCCCCTACCAGCTCGATGCGCGGCGCTGCATCTCCTATCTCACCATCGAGCACAAGGGCCCGATACCGGAAGAGTTGCGACCGCTGGTCGGCAACCGCGTGTACGGCTGCGATGACTGCCAGCTCGTCTGCCCGTGGAACAGGTTTTCGTCTGCGAGCGGCGAGCCGGACTTCGCGGTGAGAAACGGCCTGGACGACGTGAGCCTGGTGGAGCTGTTCTCGTGGAGCGAGCGGGATTTCTTCGAGCGGCTCGCGGGAAGCGCGATCTACCGGATCGGCTACGAGCGATGGCTGAGGAACATCGCGGTCGGGCTCGGCAATGCGCCGACCTCGGACGCAGTCGTCGCCGCGCTCGGCGCGCGCGCGGAGGATCCGTCGGCGCTGGTGCGCGAGCACGTGGCGTGGGCGCTCGACAGGCACCGCGCAACGCGCAGGGTCACGCGGGCTTCGTGAACCCCGACTTCGATATCATCGCTCTGCAATCAGGAAATCGAACATGACACGTACGCTGATCAAGAACGCAACGCTGGTTTCGATGGACGCGGGAATCGGTAACCCGGTCAACACGGACATCCTGATCGACGGCGAGCGCATCGCCGCCGTCGGCAGGAATCTTTCCCCGGAAGACGCCACGGTCATCGACGGCAGCCACAGCATCGTGACGCCGGGCCTGGTCAATGCGCACATCCACACGTGGGAGTTTCCGCTGCGCGGGATCGGCGCGGGGTGGGTGAGCAGCCGCGACTACCACGCCAACATGCACCAGAATCTCGCGACGCGCTATACCGCGCGCGACGTGTATCTCGGCAACCTGCTCGGGGCGTTGAATCAGGTTCATCACGGCGCGACCACCATCATGGACTGGTGCCACATCCTCAAGGACGCCGAGATGACCGACGCGGCCATAGCCGGTCTCGAGGAATCCGGCATTCGCGCGGTCTTCGGGCGCGGCACCGTCAAGCCGCCCGTCACGCCGGACACGACGCCTTACTACAGGATTCCGTTTCCGCGGGAGGAAATTCACCGGCTGCGCACCGGGCGCTTCGCGTCGGACGATGGATTGATCACGCTGGCGATGGCCATCCTCGGCCCGGACTGGGGCGAATACGAGGTCGCGGTGCACGACATCCGCCTCGCGCGCGAATACGGCCTCATCAGCTCCGCGCACACCTACGGGCGCAAGGGCAAGCGCAAGGTGGAAGACGGCATGCCGCGGCTGGCGAAGGAGGGCCTGCTGGGTCCCGATCACAACATCTCCCACGGCAACTGCTTTGCGGAGGACGAGCTGAAGATCGTGTTGGACGCAGGCTGCACCGTCACCTCGACGTGCTTTACCGAGATGATGAACTACGAAAAGCCGGCGATGCTCTCGCGCATGCTCAAGTTCGGCGGCACGCCGTCGATAGGCACGGACTGCGACCCGTATTTCAACAGCTCGATGCTGTGGGTCACCCGCCACGCCTTCCATCACCAGCGCGAGCTCGATAACCGCAGCCTCTACGCGGCGAACGCCTGGCCGGCGGCCACGCAGCATGCGACGCACCCGCGCGATGCGCTGTACTGGGCGACGATGGGCGGCGCGAAGGCACTGCAGCTCGACCGGAGGATCGGCTCCCTCACGCCGGGCAAACAGGCCGACCTCGCCATGTTCGACACGCGCGGGATGAATCTCTTCGCTGCCGCGGAAAGCGGCGACCCGGTGCACGCGGTGGTGATGTACGCGGAGGCCGCCGACGTGAAGAACGTCATGGTCGCGGGGCGCTGGTTGAAGCGCGACGGCGCGCTCGTCTACGACGCAGGCAAGCTCGCGAAGCTGCGCGACGAAGTCATGTCTGCGCGCCTGCGCATGATGCACGAGGCGAACTACGTCTACCAGCCCGCGCCGAACGGGCCGCAGCCTGATTACTGCATATAGAAAATGGAGATTACAAGAGAATGGGGCAATTCCATCTTCCCCTCCTTCATATAGGAGGAATGGCGCGCGAAGTCCGTCGGGGTGGTCGGGCTGCAGCTGTCCTTATGGCAGCGCTGCTGCTCGGAACACCGTTCGCACAAGCAGCCGACTCTAAATGGCCCGCCCGCCCCATCCGCATGATTCACGGTTTCATCCCCGGCGGCAACGTGGACATTACCGCGCGTCTGCTCGCCGCGCAGATGACCGAGATGCTCGGCCAGCAGGTGATCGTCGACGGACGTCCCGGAGCGGGCGGCACAACTGGCGCGGCCATCGTCTCCCGGGCCGAGCCCGACGGCTACACGCTGTTCCTCATGGCTTCCGGCCACGCTACTTCGCCGGCGCTCTATCGTAAGCTGCCGTACGACCCGGTCAACGATTTCAGCGTGGTGAGCATGGTCGCGAGCAACCCGATGGTGGTGTTGACCTCGCCTGCCTATGCCGCGAAGACGCCGCAGGATCTTGTGCAGCTCGCAAAGAAGGATCCGGGCAAGATCAACTACGGTACCGGCGGCGTCGGCAGCGGCATGCATCTCGCGGCGGTGCTGTTCCAGGCGCGCGCGGGCGTGCGCCTGAATCATGTGCCCTACAAGGGTGGCAATGCCGGGCCGCTCGCGTTGATGCAGGGCGAGATCCCGGTGCTCTTCACCACACCGGGCGGCTCGTCGACCTTCGTGGAGAGCGGCAAAATCCGCGCGCTCGCCGTCACGACGAAGAAGCGGTTCTCGCTGTGGCCCAACGTGCCGACGCTCGCCGAGACCGTGGCGCCGGATTTCGACGTGCTGGCGTGGTACGCCGTCGCCGCCCCGAAGGCTATGCCCGCGCCGCTCATGCAGCGATTGAACGAGACCGTGCGCGCGATCCTGCAGAAGCCGGATATCAGGGAGAAATTCGCAGCCTTTGGTGCGGAGCCGTTCAGCACCAGTCCGAAAGAAGGACAGCAGTTCGTGGCGTCTGAAGTTGCCCGCTGGACCAAGGTCATACGCGACGAGAAGATTCCGCTGCAGGACTGAGGCAAGGATTCAGGATTTGGGATTCAGGATTCAGACAAGCAAAACTGAACCGCCAAGACGCTAAGACCGCTAAGAAATTCCCTAAAAAAATCAGGTCTGCGTACCCCTCAGAGCATCGCCGCTGTGCAACACATTGGTTGGGGTCTGACCCGAGCCAGCTGTTGATTCAACGACGAAAGGACGCCAGATACCACCGTTTTTCGTCCTTAGAGCCGCAGTTTTCCCGGCGAAATAGAAGTTCTAAGTCCCACCCTCATACTTGGTGCGAGTCTGACGCGAACAAGATGTAAATGGACTTGGAGAAGTCCTTCGTTGCGCCAAGATCGATCGGTACGGCGGCTCCGCTTGTGCAGAGCTTTTTCAAGGCGGCCGGCTACCGGAAGGTGTCGGAGAAGCCGCTGGTCTATCAGCGCGGCTCGCTGTACGGCACCTGGATGTCGTTCACCCCGAGCAGGTGGGCGACCCGCGCCGCGGTCGATCTGCGTATGGCGCGTCCCGGCCAGACGGAGGTCATCGTCAAGCTGCACGTGAACGACAGCGGGCAGGCCATCACGGATGCGGAGCGCAAGTACTGGGATCTGGAGTTCGCGGCGCTCGAGAAGGCTGTCGTCACCGGCGAAGCTGACGCCGCGTCGCTCGAGGACTCGGCCCGAGCCGTCGCTTCATCGGGCCTCCGCACGGTGCTGGTCCTCGTGGCCGGCGCGACGGCCTTCTTCGTCGTCACGTACCTGCTCGGCTACCTGCTCAAGCGACTCATCAGCTAACGACTCAGTCGAGCCGCACTTTCACCTGCTTTTGCACGTCGCGCCAGCGCCGGTCTTCGGATTCGAGGAGTTTCAGGAAATCCGCCGGCGTGCCGGGCGTCGCGTCCAGCGTCAGGGCGGAGAAGCGTTCCTGCACGTCGGGTGCCTTGAGCGCCTTGTTGATCTCGCGGTTGAGGATGGCGACGACGTTCTGCGGCATCCCGGCCGGCCCGAGCATGCCGTACCACTGGAACGACACGAAATCCCTGACTCCCGATTCCACGAACGTGGGGGTGCCGGGCAGCAGCGGATGCCGCTCCCGGCTCGTAATGGCGAGCGGTTTCAGGCGGTTGCTCTTGACGTGTACGAACGCCGCGGGCACCGCGTTCATCACCAGCGGAATCTGGCCGGCGACGGCGTCCGCGAGCGACGGGCCTCCTCCCTTGTACGGTACATGATTCAGCGTCAGCCCGGTCTTCAGCCTGAGCCACTCGTAGAGCATGTGCGGTCCGCTCGCGAGCCCGCTCGAACCCATGGCGAGTTTCTCGGTCTGCGCTCGCGGCATGGCGAGCAGCTCCTTGAACGTGCCGACGCTGAACGACGGATGAGCGAACAAGCCTTGCGGCGACGTCGCGATCAGGTTGAGCGGCGTGAAGTCCTTGATCGCGTCGTAGCGCTGCTTCGAGTAGACCAGCGCGTTGATGGTGTGTGGCGCGTCCGCGAGAATGATGGTGTAGCCGTCGGGCGCGGCCTTGGCGGCAATCTCCGTGCCGATCAGCCCCGTCGCGCCAGGCCGGTTGTCGATGATGAATGTCTGCCCCAGGTATTCATTCAATCTGGTCCCGACCGCGCGCCCGGTGATGTCGGAGCCGCCGCCGGGCGGATAGGGCACGATCATGCGCACCGGGCGGGCGGGATATCCCTGCGCCGCCGCCCCGAACGCCAGCAACGCGAGTACAAGCAGGAACGGCACCCAACGAAAGCGTGTGAAAGGTCTAAGGGAGAACACAGGTTCGTTGCGACGCTCAGGACGAACGGTTGGTCTGGACCGCGCCCGGCACCGGTCACCGGTCACCGGTCACCAAACTAGCGCGTCCTCTTGTACTCATAGTCCTCCCGCTCGCCTGCACCCACGCGCAGTCCGGCCGGCAGAGAGGGGCGGGCTTGATTGACTTTGGCATGCACGTCCAGTGCAGCCTGGTCGGCCCAGCGCTCGAGAAGCGCAAACCGGTCGGGATTCAGGACGCTCTGAAAGACTTCGAACTGCTCGCAGCCGGGCTCCTGCATGACCTGCGTGCAGCGTGCCTTGTAGGCTTGCGCAAGTTCTGCGCCCTTGCCGGGGGCGGCGGTGATGCTTACGACGAGTCGTATGGCCATCGTGTCTCCTTTAATTACTCCCGCTGGATCTTCGCGTCCCGAATGACTTTCGTCCACTTCGCGACTTCGCTCACCACCTCTTTGTGCAGCGCTTCGGGCGTGCTGCCGGCGACCTCAATGCCGATGCCATCGAGCTTCGCGCGCAGGTCGGACAGCTGCAGCACCGGGAGCGTTTCCCGGTTGAGGAGCGTCACGATCGCCTTCGACGTGCCGGCGGGAGCGTAGAGCGCGTAGTCCGTATAGGACTCGAATCCCGGCAATCCGGCCTCGCTCATCGTCGGCACGTCGGGCAGCTGGGCGGACCGATTCTTGCGTGCGACGCCGAGCGCGCGCAGCCTGCCGGCCTTGATGTGGGGGATGTGCGCCGGCAGGCTGTCGATCGCCATCGAAACCCTCCCGTCGATCAGGTCGGGCAGCAGTTGCGTCGTGCCTTTGTACGGTACGTGCAGGATGTTGACCCCGGCCGAAAGCTTGAACAGCTCACCGGTGAGATGGATGAGCCCGCCGACGCCGGAGGAGGCGAAGGTCAGCTGGCCGGGTTTCGACTTCGCGAGCGTGATCAGCTCCTTCACCGAGGTTACGCCGAGGCTCGGCGGAACCACCATGACGACCGTTCCGAAGCCGATCTTGCTAACCGGATCGAGATCGCGGCTCAGATCGTAGTCGAGCTTGCGGTAATACGCGTGTGTGATTGCGAGGCCGATCACGGGAGCGACGAGGAGCGTGTAGCCGTCGGGCGTCGCTTTCGCCGCGAGCGACGTGCCGAGGGTGCCGGCGGCGCCTGGCCGGTTGTCTATGACGACCGTCTGCCCGAGCCGGGCGCCGAGCTTTTCCCCGACCGTTCGCGCCACGACGTCTACCCCGCCGCCCGGAGGGAAAGGAGCGATGATGCGCACCGGCCGCACCGGGTACTGCTGGCCGGCGGCCGGTAGCGCGGTCGCTGCCAGCACGACCGCCATGAGAACGAAGGCTCTGGTTACCCGCATCTCGTCACCCCTACCTCGTTACCGGTATCCTGTTACGGGAGAATCCAGGTACAGCTTGCCACAACCGGTCTCCAGAAACGAGCCGCGCCACACCTGCGATCATGTATCACCGGTCACGTATCACGCCGTTGAAGTCGAACCGAAAGGAGACCTCCATGCGCCGCCTGATCAGAACCACTTTATCGCTCGGATTGTGTGCCTTCGCATTGGCCGCAACGAGCGTCCATGGTCAAACCAAAAACCCGCTCGTGGGCGCCTGGAAGGTCGCCGAGATTGCGAATCCGGGCAGTCCGCCGCTTTCCAATCCGCAGGCCGGGCTCTACCTGTTCACGCAGAAACACTACAGCGCCGTCCGGCTGAACGGCACCAAGCCGCTGCCGGCCTATCCGTCGAACGACGTCGCCACCGACGCCGACAAGGTTGCGGTTTTCAACATGCTGTACTTGAACGCCGGCGGCTACACGGTGAGCGGCAACATGCTGACGCTGAGCCCCACGATCGCCAAGAGCGCGTTCGCCATGGAGCCCGGCCGCACCATCCAGTACGAATTCACCGTGAATGGCGACACGCTGACGCTCGTCCAGAAGCCGAATGGTCCCGGCCTCAAATTCGTCCGCGTCGAGTAACTTTACAGGCACACTCAGACAGGATGAACCCGATGAAATCCATGGATCCGCGCCCTGAGAGGTGCGCCGTACCGGCGCGTGCTTCATGGGTCCTGCTATTGTGCTTCTCGGTCATCGCGACTGGCGCGGTAGGCGCGGACGCCTATCCCAGCAGGCCGATCCGCTTCGTCACCGCTGCCGTGGGCGGCGGCAATGACTTCGCGGCGCGCATCATCGCGCACGGTCTGACAGCCAATCTCGGCCAACAGGTGATCGTCGACAATCGGGGCGGATCGCATATTCCGCAGCTGACGGTCGCCAAGGGGACTCCGGATGGATACACGATCCTCGTGCAGAACAATACCGTCTGGGTCGCGCCGCTGCTCGAAAAAGTCGGGTACGACCATTTCACGGAGCTCGTCCCCATCACTCAGACGGCCCGCGCGCCGAACGTCCTGGTGGTGCATCCGTCCCTGCCCGTAAATTCCGTCAAGGAGCTGATCGCTGCCGCAAAGGCCGCCCCGGGAGACATCAACTACGCCTCTGGCGTGGTGGGCTCGTCGAATTACATCGCCGCCGAGGTTTTCAAGGCCATGGCCGGGGTCAACCTCGTGCGCATCGGCTACAAGGGCACGGGCCCGGCGTTGAACGACGTGTTGAGCGGACAGGTGAAGATCATATTCGCGACGACGACTTCCTCAACGCCTCACATAAAGTCCGGCAGACTGAAGGCGTTGGCCATTACCAGCGCCCAGCCGTCCGCCCTGATGCCGGGAGTGCCGACGGTCGCCGCTTCCGGCGTGCCGGGCTATGCGGCGGAGGCGATCTACGGGGTGTGGACACCGGCCAAAGTAGCTCCGGCAATCCAGAGCCTCCTGCACCGGGAGATCGTCAAGGTGCTCGAGGCGCCACAGACCCGCGAGCGCTTTTTCAGCTCGGGCGCGGAAGTCGTCGCCAGCACGCCGCAGGTTTTTGCGGCGGAGATCAAAGCCGAGACGACACGCCTGGACAAGGTCTTCAAGAGCGCGGGCATACGCGCGAACTAGATCCGGGCACTATTTTTACCGGCCGGCCTGGCGGGGTTCCTTGCTCGCCATGAGCCTGGCGTGCCCGGCTTCCATCTCGGCCTTGCTGAGAAACCCGTCCCGGTTGGTATCCATCCGGCTGAACATGGTCCGGGAACCGGCCGCGTGCTCGGCGGCGGTAAGCACGCCGTCGCGGTTCGTATCGATGGCCCGGATCTTTTCAGCGGCGGACATCTCTCCCTCTGCGGCCTCTTTGCCCGTCACTTTCCGATGCGCGGCCTCCATTTCCCCGGCGGTGACCCTGCCATCCATGTTCGCGTCCATTGCGTCGAACATTTTTTTCGCGCCGATTGCATGCTCTTCCGGCGACACCTTGCCATCGCCGTTGGTGTCCATTGCCATGAACTGCGCGTCGACGCCGGGGGCCTTGGACGTCTCCTGGGCAAAGCCGGGCGATGCCCAGAGTGCCCAGATGAGGGCAAGCGCGTATGCCGGTTCTGGTCGGTAGCTTTTCATATGTCCTCCAGTGTGGTGCGGTGCGAGAAGCCGTACCGGTACGACTCGGACGAGCCTGACGAGTTCAGACCGTGCTGCATGCCGCAGTGCCGGAGAAGAGAGTCACCGTGTCAGAATCGACTGACTTTGAGTCACGAGTCATAAGTCGTCATCAGGCCACGCATGATTCCCCGGCGAAAAGCCATGATTTGCCTCTTTTCCGCCACTTTCTCCGCGTAACCTCGTTTTCTATCGCGCAGGCACATTCTTCGAATTCCCAGCTCGCCCTTCCACGTTCATCCTTGCATGCAGATTCATCCACCTCGCCCGCACTGGGATTGTGTTGTAGTCGGCGCGAGCTTTGCCGGTCTTGCCTCGGCGACGGCAATGGCGCGTGCCGGCCTGCGCGTCGTCGTGCTGGAGAAAAAGGCCGATGTCGGCGAGAAGCTCCACACCACCGGAATCATCGTCAAGGACGCGATCGACGAGATTGCGCTGCTTGAAGGCCTCCCGATCGAGCTCGTGCACCGGATCAGCGGGGTAAGGCTCTACGCGCCTAACCTGCGGCACGTCGATCTCTCCGCGCCCGGCTACTACTTTCTCGCGACCGACACGCCGGGTGTCATGCGCTGGCTGGCTGCGAAGACCGAGCGCGCGGGCGCGCGCGTCGTCTGCCGCACGCCATTCGTGCACGCGCGGCGCATGTATGGCGGTTTCGATCTTGGTGAAGTGGGTACGACGTCCTATCTCGTCGGCGCCGACGGCCCCAATTCCCGGGTAGCGCACGCGCTGGGTCTCGGGCACAACAGGCAGTTCCTGTTCGGCATCGAGCACGAATATGCGAGTGCGAAGATCGCGGACCCGCACCGAATGCATTGCTTCATCGATCGCGGCATCGCGCCCGGCTATATCGCCTGGGTCGTCTCGGGCGTGGGCGTAGTCCAGGTCGGCCTGGCGCGGCGCGTGCGCGACGGCCAGTCGACGGCAAGGGCGGCGATGGCGGCATTTCTCGACAAGATCGCGCCGCTCTTCGATTTCCGGGACATGCGTCCTGCCTCGATCCGGGCCGGCAGGATTCCGTGCGGCGGCGTGGTATCGCCGGAGGCGGCCGAACGCTCGTTGCTGGTGGGGGACGCCGCGGGCATGGTGTCGCCTCTGACCGCCGGCGGCATACACACTGCACTGAAACACGGCACCGCCGCCGGCCGCGCCATCGCCGAGTACCTCTGGGGCCGCAAGCCGGATCCGTCCGCGTGGTTTGTCGGCTCGTATCCCCGATTCAGGGTGAAGCGCCTGCTACGCTTCGCCTTCGATCGTTTTCAAAGCGATACGCTGTTCAATCTGCTGCTCGGCACGCGGCCTATGCGAGCGGCGGCCAGCATCGTGTATTTCCATCGCAGAGGTGTTTTCGACCCGACGGACCGGAACGTTCGGGGAATGCAGGAAGAGGGGATTTCCCGGGACAGCGCGTCCCGGTTACCTCGCGTCGACAACTAGAGGGCCGGGGCAGACTCGATCAGTCCGCGACATCAGATCGCGCCCGAATTCAGAGTATCGTTAGTGCCTGGAACTGAGTTCCCATGCAAAGAACGAGGGTTCTACTGATCGCCGCGCTCCTGGCCGTCGGCTGGGCGCCGGCAACGGCGCAGCAGGAGAAGCCGCCCGCCCAGGCGTCGGGTCCGGCGGGCGTCGAGTTGATGCCGGCAATTGTGGAGGCGGTTGCAAGAGGCCCGCAGCCCGAGCCGGCAAAAACCACGATCAAGTCCATACGCTCGCAGATAAAGACGTCGAACGTGAACGTGCTGGCGGAGCGGTACTACGAGAAACTCGAGAACAACGTGTGGGCCGTCACCGAGGTGATGGGCGCGAAATCGACCGGGGTACGGCGCGCGCTGATGTGGCACGGCATCGTGGACCTCGCCAGCACCGTCGAGTTTGGCGGACCCGTGAGGACGGGCGGCGTCATTCCGCTGGGCAAGCTGTTTATTCCGTTTTCGACGGAGCGCACCTTTACGTCGCAGGGGTTCATGAACGCAACCTCCATCGCCGGAGATTTCGCGGCACTGGCGCTACCTACGCCGGGCGCGGCGTTCGGCTTCGAGCAAAAGCTCGAAGGCAAGAACACGGTGACGTTCAGCGGCGGCATATTCAGCGGGCCGCGTACTTCCGACCTCAAGGTCGATCGCCGGAACAGGTGCGTGGTCGGGGAGGAGGCGGAATCAACGGCGATCAGTGTTCATCTGCGTGGTCGCTACTTGCCGGTCACCTGCGAGGGCAGGGACGAGGTCAGCAATACGAGCCATACGCGCAAATGGGCCTACCTGCTGGACAACAGGCTGTACATTGCAATCAGCAGTGTGACGGGCGGCGGCGTGCCCGAGACGCACGAAATTACCGCGGTCGAGTACGCGCCCTGATCTTTCAGGCGTGGTCACGGGCGGCTTCGCTGGTATGCATCACCCGGACGGCAGCTCGCTGCCATAGGGTGTCGTGATGATCTCCAGCAGGTGGCCGCTCGGATCGTCGAAGTAGACGCCGCGGCCGCCGTAGTAGCGGTTGATCTCGCCCTGGCGGCTCTTGCCCGGGTCCGCCCAGTAGGGCAGGCCGCGCTCCCGGATGCGGCCGAAGATCTGGTCGAACTCGGCCTCGCTCACCAGAAAGGCGTAGTGCTGCGTCTGTACTTCCATGTCCCCGGCCTCCAGGAAGGCGAGCGTCACCTCGTTGCCGACCTCGACGTCCAGGAAAGGGCCGAAGGGGACGGGCGCGGGCAGGCCGAAGAGCCCGCTGTAGAAGTCGGCGGCGGCGCGCGGGTCGCGCGAATGGACGATGGTGTGATTGAGCTTGACCGTCATACCCGCAAGCGTGCAACCTTTGGCGTAAATTGGCAAGCCGAAGGGAGCACCGCCGTGACCGATCTGACGCCCAATATTCCTCAAGTGGTGGCCGAGGTGCGCGAGCTCTTCGAGCGCTACGAGCAGGCGCTCGTCGACAAGAACGTCGAAGTCCTGGACGCGACGTTCTGGCGGAGCCCCTACACCGTCCGCTTGACGCCCGTCGAGCACGGCTACGGCTTCGACGAGATCCACGCGCACCGCGTGCGGCGTCCGCCGGGCCCCGGCACCAAGGAGTCGCGGCGCCGGCTCGAGATCCTCACGCTCGGGCGCGACATCGCCACGGTAAATCTCGAATACAAAGTGCGCGGCCAGAACCAGATCGGCCGGCAAAGTCAGACCTGGGTGCGCTTTCCCGAGGGATGGAAAGTGGTGAGCGCGCATGTATCGACTGTCGACCCGAGTGCACTGCATTGAATGGAACCGCAGATGAGCGCAGATACAGGCAAATCATGTCGATGACCGGCACGGACATCGCGCAGTATCGCGATGAGCTCGGCGAGCTGATCGCCGATTACGTGGTGAACGTTTCCGGCCGGCTCGACGCGCGCGCCGAGCGCGCCGCGAAGGCGGTCGTGATCGATTCGATCGCCGTGGCGATCGCCGCGCTGCGGCACCCGGCTGCGCAGAACGCGCGCAGGCACGCCTACCGCTTCCCGGCGAGCCGGCAGGGCTGCGTGATCTGGGGGACGCAGCGGCGCGCGATGCCCGAGCTCGCTGCGCTGACGAACGGCGTGCTGCTGCGGTGCCACGACTACAACGATTTTTTCGTGGGCCTGCGCAACAGCGGCCACACCAGCGATATGCTGTCCGGAGTGATCGCGGCGGCCGAATGGACCAACGCGCCCGGAAAGAAACTGCTGTCGTCGATCGCCGTCGGCTACGAGATGGTGGGAGCCGCGTTCGACGCGTTCTCGACCGCGCCGGGCGGCTGGGACTACACGAACCTGATGCAGCTCGGCGCGACCGCCGCGATCGCGCGCCTGCTCAACCTGAACGCCGATGAGACGCGCGAAGCGATGGGCATGACCGTGGTTCCCCATTTCGCCAGCGACGAGATCGAATCGGGGGAGTTGAACCGGCGCGGCGACCTCTCGATGTGGAAGCGCTTCAACGGGGGCGACGCCGTCAGGAATTCGCTCCAGGCGTGTCTCCTCGCGCAGGTGGGCGTGGAGGCGGCAGTCAGGCCGTTCGGCGGAAAGTGCGGCTTCATCCGGAAAATGGACATGAAGGACGATCCGGCGCCGGTGCTGCGCGAGCGGCTCGATCCGCGCCGGCCGCTCGGCCGGGTGAACGACGCATTCATGAAGCGGTGGCCGGTCGGCTCCGTGGCGCAGAGCGCGATCCAGGCGGCACTGCAGGCCCGCTCGCGGATCAAGGACCTGTCCCGGATCCGGCAGATACACGTATTCGCCGAGGAAGGCGCCTACGACCACCTCGTAAAGATACGCCAGGACCCGTGGCATCCCATCTCGCGCGAGACGGCGGACCATTCACTCCCCTACATCGTTGCGGCTGCCGTGCTCGACGGCGCCATCACGGTGCCGAGCTTTGCGCCGAAGCTCGTGCGCAACCGCGAGCGACAGGCGTTCATCAGGAAAGTCACCTGCGCGCCGGCGCTGGAGCTTGGCTCGCACGCCATGGGGAAGCACAAGCGGGTCGAGATGGGCTACCTGTCGCGCGTCGAGATCGAGCTCGACGACGGCACGGTCGTGCACGGCGATGCCCGGCCGTTCCCGGGCCACCACAAGAACCCGTTCTCCGACGCCGACCTGGACGATAAGCTGCGAGAGTGCGTCGAGCCGATCGCAGGCCCGCAGCGCGCCGCCAGGCTGAGATCGCTCCTGTGGTCCCTGGACAAGGTCAAGAGCACGCGCGAGCTGACCAGCCTCCTCGCGTTCGGCGGCAGGACGGATATCGACAGCGCCAGGGTGCGCGAGAGATGATAGGGTATCGCCCGAATACAACCCGCAACGGCAGACGGCCATGATGAACGACGAGTCGAACGTATTCCTGACCCGCACCGGACCCGGCACGCCGATGGGCGAGCTGTTCCGGCGCTACTGGATCCCCGCGCTCCTCGACCAGGAGCTGCCGGAGCGGGACTGCCCGCCGGTGCGCGTGAAACTGCTCGGAGAGAAGCTGATCGCCTTCCGCGATACGGAGGGCCGGCTCGGGCTGATCGACGAGTTTTGCGCCCACCGCGGCGTGTCGCTGTGGTTCGGCCGCAACGAGGAGTGCGGGCTGCGCTGCGCGTACCACGGCTGGAAGTACGACGTGAACGGCCAGTGCGTGGACCTGCCTTCCGAGGCGGAGGCAAGCGGAATGCGCGGGCGCATCAAGCTGAAGTCCTACCCCTGCGTGGAGCTGGGCGGCGTCATCTGGGCTTACATGGGCCCGCCCGGCGAGCGGCCGCCGCTGCCGAGCTTCGAATGGGTACAGCTCCCTCCGGCGCATCGCGTCGTCACCAAGCGCTGGCAGGAGAGCAACTACCTGCAGGCGGTCGAGGGCGGCATCGATTCCAGCCACGTCTCGTTCCTGCACCGCGGAGACATGGCTACGGACCCGTTCCACCGCAACACGGGTGGCGCGCGCATGGTCAAGGCTACGAAGACGACGTTCGACATTCTCGACGCTCCGGGCGGCCTGCTGATCGGGGCGCGGCGGGACGCGGATCCCGGCCACTACTACTGGCGGATCACGCAGTACATCATGCCGTGGTACACGCTGATTCCGCCGTACGCGAGGAACGCGCTGAACGGCCACGCCTGGGTGCCGATAGACGACGAGAACTGCATGGCGTGGTCCATGACGTTTCATCCCACCGCGCCCATACCCGAGAAAGACGTGGAGCTCCTCAAGGACGGCAACGGGGTCCATGCAGAGCTGATACCCGGCACCTTTCGTCCCGTGGCCAACCGCCACAACGACTACCTGATCGATCGCGCCAAGCAGAGAAGCGGCCGCCATTACAACGGCGTCAAGGGGCTCGCGATGCAGGACGCGTCGGTGCAGGAGAGCATCGGGGCCATCGCGGACCGGACGCAGGAGAATCTCGTCTCCACCGACAACGCCATCATCCTGGCGCGCCAGCGGCTCATGAAGGCAGCGCAGGAAGTGCGCAACGGCGGCAAGGCGCCAGGGCTCACTCCCGAAGGGCAACTGGTGCGCTCCGCCTCGTTCGTTCTTCCCGCCGATGCCAGTTTCAAGGAGCGGGCGCTGGACGCGGTGAAGCACCGGCAAGGTGAGCCGCACGTCGCCGTCTGACGGCGGCAAGGATGAAGGTGGAAGGATGATCCAACTCGCTCCCCTCCTGCCGTTCGCTTTCGGAGCGGTCCTGCTGTTCGCCGCGGCGCCGCAGCCGGCCCAGGCGCAGGACTATCCCTCGCGCCCCATCCGGCTCATCGTGCCGTTCACGCCGGGTACCGCCGCCGATACCTGGGCGAGATTGCTCGGCCCGCACATCTCGCAGCGCTGGAACGTCCCGGTCGTAGTGGATAACCGCAGCGGCGCCTCCGGCATCATCGGTATGGAGGCCTGCGCCAACGCCAATCCCGACGGCCACACGCTCCTCTTCACTGCGACCGCCTTCGGCACGCTGGCGGCGATGAACCCCAAGCTGCCCTACGATCCGCACAAGAGCTTCTCACCGGTGCTGTTGCTGGGCACGAGCCCGTTGACGCTGGTCGTCGCCAACAAGTTTCCGGCCACGAGCGTGCGCGAGCTGATCGAGCAGGCGCGGAAGCAGCCGGGAGCAATCAATTACGCGACGTCGGGCACGGGCAGCGTGTTTCACCTCACCATGGAATGGTTCAAGCTGGAGAACGGAATCAACCTGGTTCACGTTCCGTACAAGGGCATGGCGGGCGTGACGAGCGACCTCGTGGCGGGCCACGTGCAGGCCGGATTGATGGTGTTGCAGACCGTCGCACCGCACGCGCAGGGCGGCAGGGTGCGCATGCTGGCCGTGCTGGGGCGCGAGCGGGCGCCGCAGTTTCCGCAGGTGCCGACGCTCGCCGAATCGGGCATGCCCGGCATGATCGTGGACGCCTGGGCCGGCGTCATGGCGCCCGCGAAGACACCGCGCGCCGCGATCGCGAAGCTGAACGCGGAGTTGAACGCCCTCAGCGCGCTGCCGGAAGTGCGGGAGACGCTGGCGAAGCTGGGGATAAGCGCCACGGGCGGATCGCCCGAGACCCTGGACGCGCTCGTTCGCCGGGAAATCAAGCAGTGGGCGCAGGTCGTGAAGCGCGCCAATATCAAGCCGGAGTAGCGAAGGAGGCCTGGCGTGGCGCAACGTTCGGTCAGGCCGATCATCGCGCGCGCCATCGTCGCGGCCGTCACCGGCATGTGCAGCACGCCCGTCGTTGCCGCGGCGCAGGATTACCCCACCAGGCCGGTGCGCGTGCTGGTGGCCTTCGCGGCCGGAGGTTTCGCCGATTCCACTGCGCGCCTGATCGGGCAGCGGCTTGCCGAGCAACTGGGGCAGCCTTTCGTGATCGACAACCGCAGCGGGGCAGGCGGCAACATCGCGGCCAAGACTACGGCCGAAGCTGCTCCCGACGGCTACACGCTGCTCGTGCATACCGCTGCGAGCGGCATCAATGCGACACTCGCCGTGAACCCCGGGTTCGACCTGCTGAAGGATCTCACGCCCGTGGCGAACACGGTATCGGCGGCGGGTCTCTGGATAGTGCTGCCTGCGCATCCCGCCGCCAACCTTCAGGATCTCATCCGCATGTCGAAGGGCAAGCGGCTGAATTACGCCACAGCCGGAGTCGGCACGTCTTCGCATATCGCCGGGGACTACCTGTTGCGGGTGCTGGCCGGGCTCGACGCGGTTCACATCGCATTCAAAGGCGGAGCCCCGGCGCTGGCCGCGCTGCTCGGCAACCAGGTGGAGCTCCTTTCAGCGTCGGGGTCTGCCGCGATTCCGTTGATCAAGCAGGGAAGGCTCAAGGCGCTAGGCGTGTCAAGCCTGAAGCGCACGGCGACGTTGCCGGACGTGCCGACGGTGTCCGAGGCCGGGTTCCCGGGATTCGAGGAGCGCTCGTGGGTGGGATACTTCGCGCCGGCCAGAACGTCCGCCGCCGTCGTCGCCCTGCTCAACCGGGAGATCAACCAGGCACTCGCGCACTCCGACGTAAAATCCAGATTCATCGCGCAAGGGATGGAATTGCACCCGGGCTCAGCAGCGGATTTTGCCCGCTACGTTCGCGCGGAAGTAGCGCTGTGGGCGAAAATCATCAAGACGACGGGGGTGAAAGCGGAATGAAGGTATTTAGACGTCCTCTCGAAAACACCATATTCCTGTGGACGTAGAGGGTTGACTACACCAATGGTATGCCGACGCTTGCGGGAACTACACGGGTCGTATGATTCATCACAGGTCCTGATTCAACGCATCAAGTGTGGTGAATCCCGGATTCCAGGCCCTACGCGTTCTCGGGCGCTTGCTGGCGATCGCTCGTACCGTCACCATCCGAGGACCTGAAATTGATGGCACAGATTTCGTGCGACACCGAAGATGGAAAGTCGTCCCAGACTCGCGGATGTCCCAGGCAGTCATTTATTAGATAGCTTCCAGAACTTAATCCGCAGGTACATACACCGCTTCTAACGATTCTTACTTGAGATAAGCCCATGGCGAAACTAGTTGGCGTGTTCCAGGCGGCGCATACCCCGTTCTGCTATCGCAGGCCGGAAGACTGGAACCAGGCGCGCAGCGGACGCGCGCTGCGGGCGGACGTGCCGCTCGACGACCTGGAGTCGAATCGCCGCAAGCACGCGCGCGTCCAGGACGGCTTCGCGGTGCTGCGGCGGAAGCTGGCGGAAGCGGGACCCGATGTGATCGTGGTCTTCGGCGACGACCAGCTGGAGTGCTTCGATTTCAGCAACTATCCTGCTTTTTCCATCTACGTGGGCGAGGAGTTCGAAGGCACGCTCGCGAGCGAGGACACGCCCATCGGCGGGCTCCCGTCCCAACCGGCGAAGAAGGCGCGGCTCAAGGGGCACCGGGAACTGGGCGTCGCGCTGCTGACCGGTCTCATGAAGCGGGGAATAGACCCGGCGTTCTGCATGGACATGCCCAAGCCGGAAGAAGGCATCGGCCACGCCGTCATGCGGCCGGCGCAATCGCTGACGGATCTCAAGACGCCGATCGTGCCGGTCCTGATCAATTGCTACTACGCGCCCCAGCCCACCGCCGCGCGCTGCTACCAGGTCGGCAGGGCGGTGCGCGAAATCATCGAGGAGCTCCCGGGGAGCCTGCGGATCGCCGTCGTCGGCTCCGGCGGCTTGTGGCATACGCCGCGGAAGAAGGGCGCCTGGTTGAACGAGGCCTTCGACGAGGCGCTGCTCGCGCACATGGCGCGGGGCGACATCAAGGCGATGGCCGCCTGCTTCGATGAGTACCAGGTTCCGGCGGGCGATGCCAGCCAGGAGATCGGGACTCGCGGAAAGGAAGTCACGGGCATGCCGGGGTTCGGCGGCCCCCAGGGCGGCACGCGCGAGACGTGCAACTGGATTGCGGCCGCCGGCGTCGTCGAGGGAACCACCGCGACCATCGTGGACCGCGTGCCGATCTACGCTTCACCCATCGACGCGGCGTTCGCGTACTTCAACCTCTGACGAGCCCCGCGCTACGAGCCACGAGCTACGGACGACGAAGCAGCAGTCACGATTCACGGGTCACGCCATTGGTCTATCATCTACTTGCCGCCTCGTGACTGAGGCACAACCAAAGGGGGAGTTCATATGAAAACGCTTTTCAGGACTGCGCTTGCCGTGTCGCTTGTCGCTGGTGCCGCGGGTGTCCAGGCGCAAGGGGTGATCAACAGCCAGCGGCTGTCGGCCGCGCTCGCGAACGAGCTGGTGGGCGAAACGGTCGCCATCTGCGCGAAGCAGGGCTACAAGGTATGGGCCGTCGTCGTCAATCTCGACGGCGTGCGCCAGGCCCTGCTGCGCGGCGACGGGGCGCCGATCCACTCGCAGGACAACGCGTACTACAAGGCGTACTCGGCTGCTTCGCTGACCCTTGGCCGGAACGAGGGCAGCACGAAGGAGATCGCCGACCGGATGGCCAAGAACGCGCCGTCGTCGGTGCCGACGACGCCGCTACCGAACGTAACCTATGCGGTCGGCGGGGTGGCGATCAGGGCCGGCGGCAACATCATCGGCGCGATCGGCGTGAGCGGCGCCCCGGGCGGCCAGTTCGACGAAGCATGCGCCCGCGAGGCCATGGCCAAGATCGAGAGCCGGATGAAGTAAACGCGTCTTCCTGCGATTGCGGCTCCCGCTCCGCCGTGAGCAACGCGGCAGTGGGAGCCTTGTTTTTCCGGTCACGAGTCACCTCCCTGAAAGGATGCCCTCATGCTCTTTGCCATATCCCGCGTAGCCGCGCCGGGGTTCGCCGAAAATCGTGAAAAAAACCTGCAGCCTCACGTCGACTACCTGCGCAGCCAGAAAAACATCCTGGTCATATCGGGCGCAACGACGAGCGACGACGGCAAGCAGTACGTCGGCAGCCTGCTGATCGTCAATGTGAAGACGCGAGCCGAAGCCCAGGCTTTCGTGGATGGCGATCCGTTTACCAGGGCCGGCATGTTCACGGGCGTCGCGATCACGCGCATGAACAAGGGGCAGTTCAATCCGGGGGCAGCGGAGGGGGCGTAGTCGAAGGCGGAAGGCGGAAGGCGGAAGGCGGAGGATGAGGGGCGCCTGTCAGCGAATTCATCGGTCGTGCGTTGATTCCCGATGGTGAGGCGCGCTTCAGCGCGTATCGAAACGGGAGAACGTCATGAAATATCAACTGATTTTCGCTTTGTTCGCGTTCATGCTCTCAGTCCATATTGACGCTGGGGCCAATCAGGTCGCCGAAAATCCGGCGATCGACATGGAGGGCTACCTCGCCGTCTCGATGGCGGCGGCGAAGCACAGGCAAACCCGCCGGCTGTCGGAAGCGGAGTTCATCCGCATGAGCCGGGAGCCTGGGACCATCGTGCTCGATGCGCGGAGCCGGCAGAAATTCGACGAGCTGCACATCAAGGGAGCGCTCAACCTGAGCTTTCCCGACATCGCCGTCGCCAGCCTCGCGCGCGCGATACCGGACAGGAGCACGCGTGTCCTCATCTATTGCAACAACAACTTCCGCGATGCGGAAGGACCGTTTCCGAGCAAGCTCCCGAGCGCATCGTTGAATCTCTCGACCTATATCGCCCTCTACAACTACGGCTACCGGAACGTCTACGAGCTCGCGCCGCTCCTCGATATCGAGACTTCTGCGCTGGAATTTGCGACTTCCCGGCAGCCCGTGAAAGCGCATTGATCGTCCGATGCCATCCTCGATTCCCGGCTTGCAGCAGGTTTCGATACTCACGTTCGATATTTTCGGAACGGTGCTCGACCTGACGGGCAGCATCACGCCGCCCTCCCGGCGCTTCCTGGAGCGGAAGGGCGCCGCCGTGAGCGCGGAAGTGTTCTGGGACCAGTGGCGGGCGCGGCAGCGCATCGAGCAGTACCAGGACAGCCTGATGCAGCTGGGGCACGCGGGCTACCTGGAGACGTGCCGCCGCGCTCTCGTCTACTGCCTGCGGCTGAACGCCATCGCGTTTACCGACGCGGAAGTGCGGGACTTGATGCAGTCGTGGCAGAGCTTGACGCCGCACGCCGACGTGGCGGAAGGCCTCCGCCGCCTGAGGCCGCGCTTCAAGTTGGTCGCCCTGTCGAACGGCGAGCAGCCGTACCTGGAGCACCTGGAGCGCGAGCGCATGCGCTTCGGCTTCGAAGCGATCATCTCGGTGCAGCGGGCGGGCGTGTTCAAGCCGCACCCGGCCGTATACCGGACCGGCGCGATGATGCTCGGCGTGGAGCCGCAGCAGATCATGATGGTCGCCGCGCACTCCTTCGACATCATGGGAGCGCGGGCTTGCGGTTTTCGCGGCGCGTACGTGAACCGCTACCGCCTGCCGTACGAAGAGTCGCCGTATCGTCCGGATGTCGAAACACGCGATTTCATCGAGCTGGCGGATGTTCTGACTTGAAAGATCGAGCCGCCCGGCATTTCCGGCTCAATCCGCCCTAGGAAACCGGGGCGACGAGCTCCGCTTCGATGACCCTGAACATATCTTCGAGCCTCTCGGCATCCTTCACGGCACCGCATTCCTTGAACAGCGCCCGCGCCCGGTCTATGTGCTCCTGGCGCGCCGGCGTGCCGGGCTCGTCGAGGCGGGCGATCTCGCGGTGGGCTATGGCGAGTGCGTAGGGCATGTCGAGACGCGTCGCCCAGTCGAGGCTCTTGACGAAGTAGCGCCGCGCCCGCCGCGTGCGGCCATCGATGCGCGCGTAGGCGCCGTGCCAGATGTACGACATCGGGCGCGCGGTGGGGTACATGAAGGCAAACATCCTGAATGTCGCTAACGTCGTCTTCAGCATCCCGCGCTCGGCCTCGGCTCCCTCGGCGCGCCGCATGGCGAACAGGGTGGTCAGCGTTTCGCCGAGTCCATGATAGCCGGCCAGGAGATAGTAGGAGCAGGTAATCGACTGCTCGATGAAGCGCACCACGCGTTCGGCGGCGAGCCGCGCCTCGCGCACGTCCCCGGCGCGCACGTGCGCCTGCGCCATCGTCCCGAACGCGAGTATCGCATCGGCGCGCGCGATGGCGTTTGGCCGGTCGCCGTGCTCGGCGAGGAGAGCTTCGAGCAGTCCCCTGGCCTCGGTGTCGCCGCCCATCGCGAGCGACAGCGCCATGCGTCCCGCGAGCCCCCACAGCTGCACCTGCACGATGCCGCGCCGGCGCCCGACCGCGTAGATTTCCTCGTAACGCTTCCGCGCCTCGACGAGACGGCCGTGGCGATGACAGCTCACCGCGGCGAGAAACGCGGCCTCGTCCCAGCGTCTGCGGTCGCCGATCGACTCCGCGCGCGCGATCGATTCGACCATTGCCGCCTCGGCTTCGCGCCAGTGGCCGGCGCCGGCGTGGTACAGGCCGACCAGTTCGTAGATGTACGCCAGCGAAGGCAGGTGGCCGACCGCCTTGCCCGTTGCGATCGCGAGCCGCTCGTACATGTCGGAGAGCGGGAACAGCAGCATGATCGCCGTCGTTACTATGACGTTCCCGTAGCTGCGCGCGAGCTCGGGCGAAGCCCCGGCCTCCTCGGCGAGGTTGAGCGCCGTCACGGCGCCGCTCATCGACTGGACCAGGGCATTCTCCATGTAGTAGATCTGGCACAGCCGCTCGTTCGCCCGCGATGCGTCGAGCAGGAGGCGACTGTGCGGCCCCGGCTCCTTCACGAACCGGCCCGGAAAAAGTCGATGCAGGGTCTGCACGACCACGGCCTTCATAAGGCGCGTGAAGTGCTGCCACAACGGCCCGGGGGGCGGACGCCCCATGAGCGTCAACGCGCGGTTCAGGTGCTCGCGGCTCTCGTCCTGCCTGCCGAGCGCGTAGTACGCCTCGCCGAGCTGCTCGTTCCATAGGGCGCGCCGGACCGGGTCGCTCAGGCCGGGGGTTTTCTCGTCGAGCGCCATCGCCTGGTTGAAGAAGCTGATCGCCTCGTCGTTCGCGTAGCTCGCCACCGCGCGCATGCCGGCCTGCTCGAGGTAACCGATCGCCTTCGCGCTGTCTTCCGCCTTGGTGTAATGGTGCGCGAGGGTCGGGTACCAGGGCGCGAGATCGGCGGCGTACTCGCTCTCGTACCACACGGCGATCGCGCGGTGCAGCTCGCGCCGCTGCGCGAACAGCATGAGGTTGTAGGCGACCTGCTGCGTGATGATGTGCTTGAAGATGTAAAGCCGCTCGGGTGCGACGGTCTCGACCTGGGCGAGATCGACGATCTTGAGGACGTCCAGATGCTCGCCTATGTTCGGCCGCTCGGCCTCGACTGGGTGGACGGAGAGCAGCAGCCGCTCGAGAAAGGTGCGCCCGACCACGCTCGCGACCTTGAGCGAGAGCTGCTGCTCCGGCGTGAGGCGGTCGATGCGCTCGGAGACGACGCCCTCGACGGTGTCGGGCATCGAGAGCGCCTGCACGTCGATGCCCGGCGCGATACGGCACTGGCCCTTGTCGATGATGATGTGCCCCGCGTCGCGCAAGGCGTAGGCCATCTCTTCGGTGAAGAAGGGATTGCCTCCCGCCTTCTCGCCGATCATGCGGGCGACCGGCTCCGGCAGCGTCTCGATGCCGAGCCGCCGGCAGGCGAGCGCGATCGCTTCCTCGGGCGCGAGGAGATCGAGCGTTATCTTGACCGCGCCCGGGGTCATGATGATGTAGCCGTACTCGATGGGGACAGGCGGCGGGATGGGCCGCGTCGCGATCACCAGCAGCAGCGACCTCACGTCGCGCGCGACCAGGCGCGTGAAGGCCCACGAAGCGGAATCCTTCCAGTGCGCGTCCTCGATAATTATGAGTAATGGCGACGCCGTATGCCGGAGGATGCCGAGCAGGAGGTCGTGCGTGTTGTCGGCGCGCAATTCGCCTTTCATCTGCGCCGTGATCTCGTTCTCGGGCAGGTCGAGCGGGAAAACCACGTTCAGGAGCGGCGCCAGCCTGGAGAGCTCGGGAGCCGGAGCGAGGAGCGACAGCACGTGGTCGCGGCGCGCCTGCGGCTCGGTCACCTGGTCGAGACCGAGCAGCGTGCTGAATACGCCGCGCCAGGCATGGTAGGGCGTAGAGCGCTCGATCGAGTCCGCCGCCCCGACTGCCGCGCGCACTCCGGCTGCCCTGGCGTAGTTCTCGATCTCCTCCAGCAGCCGCGACTTGCCGATCCCGGCCTCACCCTCGATCATCACGATCGCGCCCGCACCGCCTGCCGACAGCACCTGGAGCTGCGCGGTGAGCGTCGCCAACTCGGCATGGCGACCGACGATGGCATGCTCCGAGCGCCGCCGTGTCACTGTCGCCAGCGCTTGCTCGAGCGGCCGGTAGACCTGTATCGGTTCCGCCTTGCCCTTGACCCGGATGGGCTCGAGCTTCTCGAAGGCAAACGCTTCAGGCGCGGCGTCGTAGGTAGGCGCATCGCACAGGATCGAATCGGGGGCGGCCTGCATGAGGCGGGCGGCCAGGTTCACCATGTCGCCCATGATCGTGTACTCGCGGCGGCGGGGGCTGCCGACGGAGCCGCAGTACGCGCGCCCGGTAGTGACGCCGATCGCGGTTTTCAGGCCGAGCTTCTTCAGGCAGGCGCGGAGCGCGAGCGCCGCCTGCAGGCCGCGCGTCGGGTCGTCTTCGTGTGCGAGCGGCGGCAGCCCCATCACGCCGATGAACGTCACGCCCTTGTCGTCCACGGAGAGTTTGTTGACGCTGCCCTCGTATTGATAGATCGTGGTCTGCAGGTCGTGCATCATGCGCTGCGCCTCTTCGAGAGGCGTTGCATGCGTGACGCCCGGGAGGTTCACGAAGAGGACGGTGATGCGCCTCAGCTCGGCGAACCACCCCGTGTTCCCGGCGCCGAGCCGCGCGCGTATCGCCGCCGGTATGTACGGCAGGAGCTGCTGCGCGGCGGGCGGCGTGAGCGGTGGGACCGAGAGCGCCACGGGGGGGATCCCGGTCGAAAGCGAGGTCAGGAAGGCGGTCCCATCGTGCGTGCGCTCGCCGGAGCCGGTCTCGCCGATGAGCGCCAGCGCTTCACGCGAAATGACGACGTCGCCCGGTTTCGCATGATGGCCCGCACGGCCCGCCTGCAGGAACGGCTGGCCCGCGATCAGCAGCTCCCAGCGGCCGAACACGCCGCCGACGTGCATGCAGATGGCCGATCCCGCGCCGAGGGCGACCTTGAGCTCGAGCTGGGCGCTCGCGCGGCGGGCGAAATCGCGCAATGCCGACTGGACCTCGAGCGCGCACTGCGTCGCGCGCCGCGTCGCCACCGCAAGCGTCTCGTCCGCCGTGGCCGGCCACAGGGCGAGCATGGCGTCGCCGGCGAACTTCACGATGTCGCCGCCGTGGGCGATGATCACCTCGGCCAGGCAGCCGAAGTAATCGCTGATGACCTTCGACAGCTCCTCCATGCCGACGGCGCCGCGCCCGGCGAGCTTCTCCGTCAGCGCCGTGAATCCGGAAATATCGGCGAACAGGACGGCCGTCTCGATGTTCTCCGTGATCGGCTCGGTGATCGATCCCGTGCTCGTCGCCACGCGGCGTATGATGAGCGCGGGCACGAAGCTCGTGCCATGTTCTACAACGGGAGAATCAGCGGGGGTATTCATGTCAGCGCGTGATTGTGCACCGGCCGTGGCGCTCATGGTAGCGCGATCGCGCCCGTGGAGGATGTCACGGTGAGCTACGAAACACCTTATGCGGGGCTGAAGGTCCTGGATCTGAGCCAGGGCGTCGCCGGCCCCTACGCCGCGATGCTGCTCGCGCAATACGGCGCCGATGTGGTGAAGGTCGAGCCGTACGAGGGCGACTGGTCGCGCATGCTGGGCGTGCGCTACGGCGACCACACGGCGTTTTCCATAGGCAGCAACCTCGGCAAGCGCGCGATCGCGGTGGACTTGAAGACGACCGAGGGACGCGAGATCGTGAACCGGCTCGCCCGGAACGCGGACGTCTTCCTCGAGAGCTTCCGGCCGGGCGTGGCCGCGCGGCTGGGGGTGGGTTACGAGGCGATCGCGGCCCTGAGCCCTCGCGTCATCTATGTATCGATATCCGGCTTCGGACAGACGGGGCCCGAAAGCGCGCGGCCGGCCATGGATCCGATCCTCCAGGCCTTTACCGGCCTGATAGCCACGAACCGCGGCCCGGACGGAATTCCGCATCGCGTGCAGCCGATCCTGATGGACATGTCCACTGCGCTCTGCACGTTTCAGGCTCTTGCGACGACGCTGCACGCGCGCGGCAGCGAGGCGCGCGGACGCTATCTCGACGTGAGCCTTATCCAGGCGGGAGCGGCGGTTCAGTTCGTCCACATGACGGCTCACTACCTGGAGCGGGGCAACGTACGGCCGGGTCTGTCACCGGGAGGGAACTGGAAGACGGCCGACGGCTGGATGTACGCGAGCATCCTGCACGACAGCGACTTCGGCAAGCTCTGCGACGCGCTCGAGGTGCCGCATCTCAAGGACGAGGCCCGCTACGCGACAAGCGACCTGCGCCACCAGCACGCCGCCACCCTGACGCCTGCGCTGCAGGCGGCGTTTGCCGCCAGGACGATGGCGGAGCTCGGACGGAGGCTCAAGGCCGCGGGCATCATGCACGCGCGCGTGAACACCTATAGCGAGTTCCTCGAGGAACCGCACGTGGAGGCGTCTGGAATCGTCACCTGGATCGACCAACCGGGCGTGGGAAGGGTGCCTTTCCCGCGCGTGCCGGGTCTCAAGCCTCCGGCAACCGGCACACGGCTGGGGACGTCACCGGCTATCGATCAGCACCGCAAGGAGATACTTGCGGAGATCGGACTGGCGTAGTCGGGGCGGCTATGAGCTATGAGGAGTGAGCTGTGAGCCGCGCGCTGTTGTCCTTGGCGATCCTGGCGGTGAGGTTCTTTTCTTCCCTGGCGGCTTTGGCGGTCCTGGCGGGTTCGCCTTCGTCTGTCCACGCTCAGACCGGCTCCATCGGCATCGTCATCATGCACGGCAAGGGCGGGCTGCCGACGGGCCTGGTGGCGGGTCTTGCGCGGAACCTCGAAGGCAGGGGCTATCTGGTCGCCAACCTGGAGATGCCATGGTCCGGAAATCGGAACTATGACGTGCCCGTCGCCAGGGGCGAGGAAGAGGTCGCAGCGGCTGTCGCCGGCCTGCGCGTCAAGGGGGCGACGAAGGTATTCGTTGCCGGGCATAGCCAGGGCGGCGTGTTTGCGTTGTACCTGGCAGGCAGGCTGACCGTCGATGGCACCATCTGCATCGCGCCGGGCGGCAATGTCGACCACTACTTCTTCTGGCCGAAAGTCAGGGATGGCCTTGCCCGCGCCCGTCAGCTCGTCGGGGAGGGCAAAGGCGGTGAGCCTGCGCCGCTCGACGACTTCGAGGGCGCCAGGGGCTCGTACCAGGTCGTCGCCGTTCCCGCGGCGTACGTGACCTGGTTCGACCCGGATGGCGCCATGAACATGGAGCGGGCGGCACGCGCCGTGCGTCAGGCGGCCCCGGTGCTGTGGATCGTCCCGCAGCGCGAGGTTCCCGGAATGCGCAAAACCAACATACCCACGTTCCGGTCGCTGCCTGCCCATCCCCTGACCCGGCTTTACGAGCCCGACTCGGACCACCGCGGAGCGCCGGGCGCGTCGGTAGACGAAATAGCGCGCTGGACGAGCGAAGTAGCGGCGTCCTTACGCTAGCAGAGGACGGACAAGGTGCTCCGACCAGTCGTTTCGGAAAACACCTATAATGCCGGAATGAACCAACCGGACCCGAATTCCCCGCGCAGCCGCCTGCAGGCGCTCCTGGCTATCCCGGAGCGGCAGCGGACGGACGCGCAATGGGACGAAATCAACGAGCTGGAGATTCTCCTGGCGCCCGAAAACCGGCAGGGAGCTCCCATGCCCCGGAGCCGGCAGGATGCCGCGGCCGCAGCGGCTCGTCCTGTCCATCCCAAGCAGAATCGCTGGTCGCGCGGCCGCAAGCGGGGCAGATAGTCGGCGCGTAGCGTCTTCCGGTGAGCGGCGCGCCACTCTCGGGGGGAGGGGAAATGTCGAGCACGCTACCCGTACGGCGTCTTGCATGCGCTTGCCTGGTCGCAGCGCTGGCAGGATCTCTCGCCGCCTGGACCCCGCAGGCCGCGGCGCGTGTAACCCGCATCGTCATCGACACCCGGGTTACGCCGGCCTTCCCGTTCAGCGAGGGCGGCGGACACCAGGCCTTCGGAGCGGCCGGACTCTACGAGACCATCGCGGGCCGCGCCTTCGGCGAGCTGGATCCGGCCGATCCCCGCAACGCGATCATCCAGGACATCACGCTCGCGCCGAGAAACGCGAACGGCAGAGTCGAGTACGTAGCGAGCTTCTACCTCGTCAAGCCGGTCGACATGGCAAAGGCGAGCGGGCTCATGTGGCACGACGTGCCGAACCGCGGCCGGCGGGTCACCATCCCCGCGGCGGAGCGCAGCGCAGGAGACGTCGGACTCTCCAGCGGCTGGCAGGGTGACAACGCCGGCAACACGGTCCCGGGCATCGCCAACGACTGGGTGACCGTGCCGGTCGCGAAGAATCCCGACGGCTCGCCGATCACCGGGCAGGTGCTTGCCCGTATCGTGAATCGCAGCGGCCCGGAATCGCAGCCTCTAATCGTCCAGACCAACCCGCTGCCGTACAAGCCGCTCACGCTCGATACCGCGCGCGCCACACTGGTCACGCACGCGCACGAAACGGTCGACGGCATCGTGAAGGGCGTGAACCGGGTGCCCACCTCGGACTGGGCATGGGCGAAGTGCGGCGGGGCGCACCCGCCGTTTCCGGGCACGCCCGATGCCGGGCACATCTGCCTCAAGAACGGCTTCGATCCGAAGCTGCTCTACCAGGTGGTATTCACGGCCCGGGACCCGTACGTGCTGGGAGCAGGCTTTGCCGCGTTCCGGGACGTCGGCTCGTTCTTCAAGCACGCGAAGCAGGACGACTTCGGAACTCCCAACCCGCTCGCGGAAGGCGGCGGCATCCGGTGGTCCATCACGCGCGGCAGATCGCAATCGGGCAATTTCGTGCGGGGCTTTCTGCACCTGGGCTTCAACCAGGACGAGGCCGGCCGCCAGGTCTACGACGGCGCGTGGCCCATCATCGCGGGGCGGCGCATCGGCATGAATTTCCGGTGGGCGCAGCCCGACGGCGTGCTGGAGCTGTACCAGGCCGGCAGCGAGGGGCCGCAGTGGTGGGTGTCCTGGC
>Ga0207428_10001024_pt1 | contig 30931 bp, 30 predicted proteins | sample RhiMethybrSRZTD1_FD_187600 | JGI IMG/M metagenome (GOLD analysis project Ga0207428, IMG submission 187600) | Populus rhizosphere microbial communities from Tennessee, USA - Rhizosphere MetaG P. TD hybrid SRZTD1 (SPAdes) (version 3) | ecosystem: Host-associated > Plants > Roots > Rhizosphere >...
ACAAACGAGCAATGGCAGCTGACTACGAAGGCTGCCGAGCTGTACGAGCGGTGTCCCGCTCGCTACATCCTCGGTCCTTGGGCACCTTTGCTTGTCGAGACGGCGCACGTTACAGCAGGCGAGCGAGTGTTGGATGTGGCTTGCGGAACCGGCGTCGTTACACGCGCTGCAGCAGAACGTGTTGGTCGTCGCGGTCGCGTCGTTGGCATCGATCTAAATCCGGGAATGATCGCAGTTGCGCGATCGCTTGCCGCAATCGATGATGCACCAATCGAGTGGCTTGAACGCAGTGCACTCGATCTTGGATTGGATGGCGCTAGCTTCGATGCCGTTCTTTGCCAGCAGGGCTTACAATTTTTTCCTGATAAACCAGTCGCACTGAGAGAAATGCGCCGGGTTCTCGACCGCAATGGTCGTCTGGCGCTCAGTGTCTGGAACAATGTCGGCATCTATAACACTGCCGTCAGTGCGGCACTTGCTCAGTTCGTGGGTAGTGACACAGCGGCCCGCTTCAATGCTTCCCGGAAGACCCCCGCTGCCGACGAATTACAGCAGCTTGTTATGGAAGCTGGCTTTTCGGATGTAGAAGTCAGCGTTTCTCGCATCAATGTGCACTTGCCCCAGATTGACCAATTCGTGCTGGAACACTTGGCTGCAACGCCTGTCGCATCGGCTTTGGAAGCCGTGGATGCCGAGGCGCGCAGGAAAATTGGGGCGAGCGCAAGGGAACAACTGCAGCATTACGCCGATGGCGATGGAATTACCTATCCCGAAGAAACACACGTTTTGACAGCACGCCGTAAGTAATGGCGCGTTAGGTGCGATGTCCGCTATTGGCCCTTAGGAGACATTAGCCGTTGCACTGCACATGTCTGCTTACGGGGGCAAAGCGGACATGCTCGACGCACCGCACGGGACCGCCGCCTGATCAAGCAGCGCTGGCGCAACGCAGATCAAACCGATGACCGGCCTGCTCCGCTTTGTGATTTTTGTTGCCGCGCTCGCGGTCCCGCTCGCCATCGTAATGGCAACTGACGGTCATCCGCTTGCGGTCATCGCAGCGGTCCTCGTCGCTATTTTTCTCACGGGCAGGCTGACCCGGTAGTTGTAATTAATCGGTGGTCCTGGCGATGCGCATGTCCGCTTTTGGAGGTAAAGGGGACATTCCTGCCAGATTCTTTGCGGTGCTCGCCCGGGCTAAACCTTTGACTACGCTGAGCTTTTATATGGCACTATGGCACGGATAGAGAACTCCCTCCGCCACCCTGCGTTCGCTGGTTTGCGCCACGTGATGACTTTGCTCTTGGCGCTGCAAGTCGGTTCACAACCACAGCACCTTCCGTCGTAAGTCGAGATCATCCTTCAGCAAGGTGGAGACGCCGCTCCATATGACGGAGCCGCGCTCGAGCACCACTGTCCGGTCCGATAGCGCCAATGCAAGATCAAGGTGATGGTCAACGATGACCATCGCGATCTCCTGTCGGAGCCGATCAAAGACCTCGAACAGCTCCTGGGTGACGGCGGGAGAAAGCCCCTCGAACGGCTCATCGAGCAGGAGCACCTGCACATTGCCAGCCAATGCGCGCGCGACAGCGACCATCTGCTGTTCGCCGCCGGATAAATAGTCGGCCGGCGTATTCCAACGTTCGGCCAACCGCGGAAAGACTGCGACGATGCGCTCGTTGCTCCAATGAATTCCGTCTCCGGTTGTACGTTTGAGGCGACCGAGTACTAGGTTGTCGGCCACCGTCATCCCGGCGAACAGTCCGCGCCCCTGCGGAACGTAGCCGATGCCGCGCCGGGCGATCGCGGCCGATGGCAGGCCGACGGTCTCCTGGTCCAGCAGTTTGATAGAGCCCACTTCCGGCCTGGTAATTCCAACCAGGCTCTTCAACAGCGTCGATTTTCCGGCACCGTTGCGTCCGAGCAATGCAATGATCTCGTGCTTGCGCACGTCGAACGAGACGTCGTTAAGGATGTGGCTTTTATCATAGTACGTGTTGATGCGGTCGACGGCGAGAAGTCGATCGGAATGCGCGAACTCGGTACGCGGCTGCATGGCGACTGCAGTAGTGCCGGAGCCGATATAGATCGCGCGCACTTTGTTGTTGTTGCGCGCATCGTCGACGCTGCCGTCGACGAGAACGGCGCCGTCATTCATGACAGTGACATGATCGGCAATCCTGAACACTCGGTCGATATCGTGCTCGACGAGCAAAATCGGGATTTCCGCGGAAATTGTCTTGATCAGCTTTGCAATGCGCTCCCGCTCGGCGGCTGCAAGTCCGGCGAGCGGCTCATCCAGCAGCAGAATCCGGGGCTGCGTCGCCAGCGCCAGGCCCATGTCAAGCACGCGCTGGCCACCATAGGAAAGAGACGACGCTTCCGCGTTTTCGATCCCGGCAAGGCCAAGGTAGCGAATGAGTTCGGCAGTCTCGATCTGAATATCGGCAAGCGAAGCGGTCGAGCGCCACATTGCGTAGCGCATGCGCGAGCGCGCCTGGATGGCAAGACGGATATTTTCCTCGACGCTCAATCCAACGAACAAATTGGTGATCTGAAACGAGCGGCCGACACCCGCTCCCGTGATGTCCTCCGGCTTAAGTCCTCCGATGGATTTTCCCTCAAGCTCAACCGAGCCGGAATCCGGCGCGTAAAGGCCGGACAACACATTGAAGGCCGTCGTCTTGCCGGCTCCATTTGGCCCGATCAGGGCGTGCAATGTCTTGTCGCGCACCGAAAGGTCGAAGCCGCGCACGGCATGGATACCGCCGAAACTCTTCTCCAGATTTCTTGCCGTGAGGGCCAGGCGGTCATTTTCATTCGCCCGCAGCAGGCTTCGCGGCAACGACAGAACGTCCGCTGTTTTGCGACCAGCCATCGCTGCGGTCGTGATCTCCCGCTTGCGGATCGGGGCCAACAGCCGTCCCCCAACGCCGACAAGGCCTGTTGGGGAGAAGACAACAAAGCCAATGAACAGGAGGCCAAAATAGAAAAGCCAATGCGGAGTCCATATCGATAGAAACTCGCGAAAGAGGATAAAAAAAAGCGCGCCAAGAGCCGGTCCGAGAAAGCTGCGCATTCCCCCGATGACCACCATGGCAATGAGTTCGCCCGAGAACGCAACGGAAAGCGGTTCGGCCGAAGCGAAACGGTGATTGAAAACCGACAGCGTGCCGGCGACGGCGACAATCGCTGCTGACAGCACAAAGCCGATCAGCTTGTACCGATTTGTCGGATAACCAATAAAGCGCGCCCGCTGTTCGTTTTCACGGATCGCCACAAGTACGCTGCCAACCGGGGACCGATGAAAGCGCCACAGCAGGAAACAGACGCCCAACGCGACGGCGGCAACCACACAATAATAAATTCCATCGCGCTCAAGATCGACGCCAAGTACCGTCGCGCGCGTGACGCCGCCGAGTCCGCTTTCGCCGCCAGTGAACTCGGTCCACCGGTAGCCAATGGCAAAGAGCAGCGCGGTCAGAGCCAGCGTCAGCAACGAAAAATAGACGCCGCGGCGCCGCAGGATCAATGCGCCAGACAGCACGGCGGACACCGCCACGAAAACAATGGCGAATAGGGAGGGCAAAATGACGGATCCCGGAAACCAGTAGCGCTGGCTCAGAGCTGCAGCGTAGGCGCCGAGCCCGAACCAGGCGCCATGCCCGAATGAAACGAGACCCGTATTGCCAACGAGAATATTGAGGCCCATGCACGCGACGGCAAATGCCACAACGTCGATGGAAGAGCGCAAAGGAAGTCCTGCAAAATCGAGCGCGAATGGCAGGGCCACTAGCGATAATGCAACGATGACGAGGGGCGCGCGACTGTTCAGCACTGAAGCTACTCAAATTTCTCGATACGCTCGCCGAAGAGGCCGCGTGGCCGCACCAGCAGGACAACCGCCATCAGGAGATACATCGACGCCTCGCCCCACGACGGATTGAAATAGATGGTAATTCCACGCACGACGCCGACGAGCGCCGCTGCAGCGATCACGCCCCAGAACGAGCCCAGGCCCCCGATGACGACAACGACAAACGCAGCCGTGAGGATTTCCGCCCCCATCGCGGGATGCACGCCGGCGATCGGCGCAAGCAGAACACCTGCGAGTCCGGCGAGCCCGACGCCCAGCGCCGCAATTGCTGTCATGTAGGGCGCAAGCGAGATGCCGAGCGAACCGACAATGTCCGGGTTTTGCACGCCTGCCCGCACCACGCGGCCGAAGGTCGTCCGGTAGACAACGAACCAGGTGGCGGCAACTGCTGCTAAGGCGACCCCGAAAATGAACAGCCGGTAGCGCGGATAGATGAAGTCGCCGACCAACAACTGGCCGCGAAGTTCCGACGGGATCGAAAACGGAAGCGGTGTGGCGCCGAATATAATACGCAGTCCCTGCTCGATGACCATCGCCAAGCCGAACGTCAGCAGCAGGCTTAAGATCGGGTCGGAACGGTAAAAGCGGCGAAACAAGAACCGTTCAATGAGGATGCCGAAGCACCCAACAATCACCGGGGAAGCGACAAGCGCGCCGAAGAAACCCACGCGATTTGTCAGGATCACGGCGAGGTAGGCGCCGATGGCATAGAAACCGCCATGCGCCAGATTGACTATGCCGCCGAGCGCGAAGATCAGCGAGAGACCGAGCGCGATCAGCAGGTAATACGCGCCGACCAAAAGGCCATTCAGAACCTGCTCGAGGACGAAAACATATTGCACGCGAAAAACCCGGCACGGAAGGAACCGAAGCAATCCCGGGCGCCTTGAAATGAGCGCCCGGAACGATGCGGTCTAGTGCAGAGATCACCCGATCTTGCAGGTACCGTCCTTTGGCGGAGCAATCGTCTCCAGGTCCTCGTTCGGACCAGGCACGGCGCCGAGAGCGTCATAGATGTCCCATTGGTCCTTCATCTTGCTTGGATCTTTCGCCCGCACCGCATACATCTCCATGACCATCTGATTGTCATAGGGACGGAAGTAAGCCTCGCGCGCCTTCATGACGTCGAACTTTGCGCCTTTGCGAAGATGCTCGGCCAGCTTCTGCGGATCCGTCGACTTAATCTCGTTCATCGACTGTGCGACGATTTTCAGCGAGTTGTAATCGCCCCAGGACTGATTGTCGGGAAGTTTACCGTATTTCTTCTGAAACGCATCGACGTATTTCTTGGAGCTCGGCGTGTCGACCAGGTGATGCCACACAAGCGGCCAAATTCCCGAGAAGTTGCCCTTGCCGGCGCCCCAGGCGACGACTGTATCGAAGCCAAAGCCTGCGACAGGAAATTTTAGACCGTATTCGGAATATTGCTTGATGAAGTTCGTGATTTGATTGCCGGCGAGGTTCGACACCACCAGGTCGGGTTGCGATTGTCTGATCTTCAGAAGATAGGGGCTGAAGTCGGTCGCGTCGGTAGGGACGAGCTCATCAGCAGCAAACTGACCACCGTTCGCCTCCATGAATTTCTTTGCGACGCGCAGAAGATCGTGACCGAAGGCATAGTCTGCGGTCAGCGAATACCATTTCTTTCCCTTCACCATGTTCTCGCGGAGCAGATATTGCCCAACGGCCATCACATACATCGAGTTCGCGCCCTCGATATGGAACATGTATGGATTGCAGCTCGCGCCGCGCAGCGCATCCGAATTGCAGCCGGTGTTTATGAACACTGTCTTCATTCTGTTCGCCACCTGACCGATCGCAAGGCCGGAGGCTGACGAAATTTCGCCGATGATCATTGCGACCTTGTCACGCTCGATCAGGCGCTCGGCCTTGGCGGAAGCCGTCTGGGGATTGACCGAATCCTCCATCACAAGTTCGATTTTTCGGCCCATGACGCCGCCAGCTGCATTGACCTCTTCTGCTGCGAGCTTGATGCCAATGACCGCATACTCGCCGAGTGGCCCAAGAAAACCGGTTATTGGCGTAAGATGTCCAATGCGAATGGCATCGGCCTGAGCCCTGACGATTGCCGGCATACCGACTGCGGCAAGCAGTGCAGAGCCGGCCGTGCTTTTTAGGAGTGCCCGACGTGATACCTTGGTAATCATGACAATTCCTTCCCCAGAGCGCTTTTGCAACGTCGGCTCTGCGTTGTGGAGCCAACTACACAGGCTTCGCGGTACGCTTGCTGCTTTTTGCAAGAATGGTTGCTCGCTGTGAAACGGTTGTCCAGTGGATTTTCTGTGCCGGCGATCGAAGGAACGGAAATAGCTTTGAGAAATCTAAGCGATCTGCAACTCAGGACATGATCGGTAGGGCAGGGAAAGCTGGTCCGCGTCGCTTTACGCCCAAATACTTGGCCGGACGGCACTGGCGACAATCCGCTTTTTGTCGACCAGCGCTACGGTCCGAACAATGATGCGGGAGCCCGCTTTCGCGGTCGCTCTTGGGGGCTAAGCGGACATGACTTGTTGCGGCGCATATGTCCGCTTCTGACCCAGAGCGGACATGCCTACGCATAGCGGGACGCCTGACTGTCACACAACGGTCACCGCGCCCGTGGGAAGGGCGCTAACTCTTTGAATTCCCGTGCCTGCAACACGACATGTAAAAAGACAATTGACCCAAGCGGGGGTTGCGCCATTATTGTCCTGTGGCGTTGTGCCTTGGGGGCAGTCATGAAATTTCGTCACGCGTTTATTTTCATTCCTTGCCTGATCGTGAGCCTAGGGAGTGCGGTAACTCCGGGGCTGGCAGTCACCCACATAACTTCGGCTGACACCCTAACCATCAGTTTGGGAGCGCTGCCACCCGCCACCTACGCGACGGCGGGCGTCCAGCTGAATTTTACAGATTTTGGAAGCAACACCGGCCCGGACGTGTTGGACGCAGGTGAAGGTTTCCGTCTGAACCTTTTCAATTCCGGAAACTCGTTGGTGAGCCAGGTAAGTTTCACGTCCTTGAGTGGTGGACTGGCCGTTTCAGTCGGAACTGTGGGTCCCGTGGGCAACACGGGTCATTTCTTTATTGATCAGATTGTTGGGTCGTTCGATCTATACTCAGTAATCATCAGCGGGTTCATCACCAACCAATTTTTCCCGGAGAGCGCCACAACGTCATTCACTGTCGGCACTGCGACGCCACTTCCCGCCGCACTCCCGCTCTTTGCGTGCGGCATTGGTGTAATCGGATTACTCGCCCGTCGCCGGAAGCAAAGAGCGTCGGCGCGGTTGCACTAACGTTCGGACGATTGTCGTTTCTGTCCTAGTGCCGCTTCGCGGTTTGTTCATCGCCCGCAGGATCGCTGCTCGCGGCATGTCTGCTTTTGTGGTCGCTTTCGGGGGTAAAGCGGACTTGGCATTTTGCAGCGCACATGTCTGCTTCTGACCCGAAGCGGACGTCGCCGACGACATTCACCTGACTCCAACACAGTGCTAACGTGAGGCTCAATCCGTTCAAGCGTTTCGCTAAGTGCACACGAAGCGCCAGAGCCGCGAAGGGGGGACTATGCAATCGACTTCTCATCCAATGCTGTCAGGAGCCGACGGGCTCGCTAACAAATACGCTGACGTCTTAATTCTGATCGGGCGCATCATGCTGGCCTGGGTGTTTGTCGGGGTCGCCTATGGTGCAATGACTAACTTCGCTGGATCGTTGGCTTATTTCACGTCACAAAAACTGTATTCGCCAGCGCTGTGGACTTGGACGGCGCTTTTGCTCGAACTCTTAATATCGATCAGCCTGATACTCGGTATCGGCACAAGGTATGGCGCAATTCTGGTATTCGTATTTGTGCTGATCGCCACTGCAATCGCACATCGTTATTGGGAATTCCCCGCTGGGCCGCAGCAGTTCGGCCAATACAATAATTTTTTGAAGAATATCTCGATTATGGGTGGCGCCTTGGCGATCTTAGTCACCGGTGCGGGCCGTTTCTCTCTGGATCGCGTACTTGCAAAATAGCAGGTCACTTAAGTCCGCTATGGGCCCAAAGCAGACATGTGCTGTTGCACCGCACATGTCCGCTTTCAGGGGTCAAGCGGACATGGCTTTTTGCAGCGAGTGGACATCAATCAGAGTGCTCACCCTTCGCAAGAAAGCGTCCTAATTCTCAATACTTGGCAGCGCTTTCGCCGACCGCATAGCACTGCCGGGCAGGTGAATGTCCGCAATGAAGTAGTCTCCGGCCCCTTATGGTTTTCGCCCTACTCTTTGATTTTTCTACCTAATTTCGGGGGCCTATCGGACGGCGAGTAGAGAATTTTGCTTGCAGTAGCACTCCCTCCGCCAAGCCCGTGTTCCCTGGTTTGCGACTACTCTGCGCTTGGCGTCCGCCACCAATATCGCAAGTCCCCGGCGGAGGTATCTGTCTCTTGTTCTTCTATGTCGTGGCCGTGACTGCTCTGTCGGAAACCAGCGCCCCTCAAAAGCGGTCATTGCGCAGTGCAATACGTATGTCCATTAAGAGCCAAGCGACTTTTTCCACTGAATTGCTGCTCGGCAGCGTTGCCGAGGCTCCCTTCGCAGCAAGCTTTGGCCTAGTTTAGGCCTACATGATTCGAATTTTGGGAGGAGGGGCTATGGCCAAGTTGATGTCGAAGTCGGAGCTCATTCAAAAAATCGTTGCGCAACATTCAAACAAGATGGCGCGCAAGGACGTTAAAGCCGTCATCGAGTCGCTGGCTGCCATTGGCTATAAGGAACTCAACAAATCGGGAGCCTTTGTCCTGCCCGGATTTGCCAAATTCGTTGTTATCAAGAAGCCAGCAACAAAGGAACGAAGCGGCATCAATCCGTTCACAAAGGAACCGATGATATTTAAGGCAAAACCGGCGCGGAAGGTCGTCAGGGCGCGGCCGGTAAAGGCTGTTAAATCTGCAGTGATGTAGCATCGGCATGTCGATGCCGCAGGTGCGTGGGAAATCGCGCTAATCCGTTTCAATGACTGGAGGATGGTATGGCCAAGAAAGCGCGCCGACGGCGCACGAAACCCTGGACCAGGGCTCAAGTGGCGGAGCTAAGACGGTATTCAAAAGAGAAGTTGCGGGTAAAGAAAATTTCAAGGCTGATGAGCCGCTCCGTTGGCTCACTCCGGCAAAAAGCCAGGGCGTTACGCATCAGGCTCGGTCATCGTCGTTGAAAAAATCGGAAGCCAGTAAGGACTTTGGTGTTACGGCCCATAACGCACATTAGGAGTAAACCTCCATGACAGGCACTCCAAAGGCGATCACCAGCAAAGACTTGGCCAATGCTCTTGCAGAGCAGCATCAGCTTACCAAAAAGCAGGGCCAACAAATGCTCGAAGATTTCGTCGGCCTCATCACGAAGCACTTGAGGAATGGTGAGCGCGTGAAGATTGCTGGACTCGGGATCTTGCAGGTGCGGAACCGTGCTGCCCGCATCGGCCGCAACCCGGCAACAGGCGAGCAAATTCAGATTAAGGCAAGCAAGAAGGTTGCGTTCCGCGCCACCAAAGAACTCAAGATGGCAATCTGATCGGCGTTTTGCTGCCGAGCACTAACGCACGCGTTGAGTCACTGCACCTGCAATGTCCGCTTCACCTCAAAAGCGGACAGGTCGACGGGTGCTCGGCGCCTGGGTGCAAGTTTAATTTGGTATTTTTGCGTACGTCCGATGTTCGGACCAGAACTCAAGCACTTTCCTGGCTGTCGTGGGTGACAACTTGTTGTAGTCGCTTTTGAGCTTGATCAACTCGTCATCCGAAGCCGTTCGCCCAAGAACCTCGTCCTGCAGCAAGGCCCGCAAGGTGGGCCAGGATACGCCTGCGACCTTGCAGGGGATAAGCAGGGGTTCGTTGCGTCCATCGTCCAGCATCTGTTTGATCATGTCGACGGAAGCATCGCATAGCGTCGCAAGTGCAGTAACGACCGCCGCATACTGACGTGATTTTGCAAATCCCAGCAGCGCGACCTGGTCGAGCTCACCTTTTTCATGCATCAGCCGGACAAGGCGTTCCGCCGCCGTAAAGTCACGGTCCACTTCATCGACTTTAACAGTATCATTCGAAATGCTGGCCAGAATCTCCGCGATGTCGTCCCGTTTTGCGGCGGGAGCCAATGCCAAAATACGGGCGCGGACCGCCTCGCTCACGCGCTCCAACAAGCGGCGGAAAATATGGAGCGGGATGTCGACGCGCAGGCCGAGTTTCTCCAGAAGCGTTTCGTCAGTCTCGGATTTGTCGACCATCTCGGAGTACGCTTTCTCCGACAACTCCGCCCCCGCATTCTCCGCAAGCGCGGTGATGACTTGTGTATCTCCTCGCTCGACAAGGACGTCGGTCAAAGACGGGCTGAGACTGCTTCGTCTGGAAATCGCCAGCAGATGCGATTGGCCCTTGGCCATGGCAATTTCGACGAGATCCTGCGTGGTCAGGCGATCGGATAGCGCAAGAACGGGCCCTGCGACTGCGATCTCGTCGTCGACCGCCAGTGTGTGGACGACGTTGTTCGGTGCGTTGTTGACCGGTGCAAGACGCTCGCTGAGTTCGATCAGCGCCGTTGACTCCATTCGCGCGATAAGATGGCTGAGAACTTCGTCGAACACCTCGATTTGCTCTTCACTGAGCCTTTCCTTGGTGCCCAGAAAGAGGTCCGTGATGCGCCGGAGCGTCCTGACCCGCGTCTCCTGCGAGCCGCTTCGGACCGCCTGCTCAAGTTCGGAAATCAGCGGCCCCCGATACATCGGTTGTGTTTTGCTCAAGCTCATCGGGGGCGCGTTATCCGTTAATCAAAGGTAAAAAAGATCGTACAAGGTAAGCGTTAAAAATTCGGCCCGTCCCACCTACGTGCATATGTCACCGCCGTATCCGGCAGGTCTTCCTCAACAAAGGAGATCGGCATTAGCCGCTTGCGGCTGATCCTGGGATCGAACACCAGAACGGTTGTCGGCAAGGTTCCGGATCAATTGAGTTTTATGAACTAAAATTTATCGCCACATCCAAAACTCTTTTTCACAGAAACCGCCCAAGCTCCCCGCACAAACGAGGCACGATCCGGAACGGCAACCGGCGAAGCCCAAAAAATAGACTAGAGGGAGGTCCGCTTGAATTTCGCGAACATCATTCTTCGCCCGCTGGTGGCGCTCGTCCTGTGCAGTGTCATTGCTCCAGCTATTGGGCACGCAAAGGAAAAAGCGCAGTCAAGCCGGCAAGCCGCCAACAAGGCGGTCAAAAAACAGGCAAGCGTTTTCGATAGCGATGGCTACAGGCTTGTCTCCCCGAACTCGACTATGAGGTGCGCTCAGACCTTGAGAGGCACCCTGGATTGCAAGGAGTGACCAGCGCAAAAATGTTTTCGAGGTGACCAGTCATGAGGACCTCCTTTGACGCCGTTGATCTCATCAGCTTCGCAGGCATGATCGCCATGGGCTTTATGCTCCTGACCTTGGGGCCCTTGCCTTGAGATTTCACCGGGCATTATCGGACCGGCGCTTCGCTCTGGCGGCCCATGCGTAAATGACGGCTGTGCACAGAGCGACGAGAAGAACAAAGCTGAACCTTATGATGTCCGGAAAATCCGCGCCGCCGAGCGTCGCGTAGGCGACGACCGCGAGAACGGCCGGGAATAGCAGAAACCTGAGCATCTGAGGCCCCGGTTGCGAGCGCGGTTTGTGAGCGCATGCGCGAACCGAAGCCCCATTGCTAAAGACCGAAGCAGCTGCCGAAAAACGAATTTTTGTGATGATCACATCGAACTTCGAGATGATACGTCCGGTGTGAGTGAGCCAATTAGGAAACGTGGGGCTTGGCCGCTCGTATCAATGTGAAAAAACAGACCGTTCCGGCAAGCAGTGCCGCGGCCAGAAAAAGCAGAACGGCATCGATCGCATTCCAGCCAGCCTGTTGCGCGACTGCGGCAATGACTCCCGAAAGCGATTGGGCGACCGCAGCCCCCAGAAAGAAGCTCATGTTTAATGCCGTCAGTCCGCGGCCCGTCAGCTCCGGAGGATAGGAGCTGCGTGCCTCGGCATAAATGAGAATGAAGAAGCCCGAAAGAAAACCCAGCACGACACAGAGGATCGCATCGAGCCACAGCGAAAAGCCGTCGAATATTGCCAGCGCGCCGATGGTCGCTGCGATTGCCAGCGCGATCGTTGTTATGATGACTGGGCGCGCTTTGTCGCCGGGGTCGAAATGGCCCGCAACCGCCGGTCCGAGAATCATCGCGATTGAAAAGAACAACGCGACGTTGCCTGCCGAAAGCAGGCTCAATCCGTACCGCTCGACGAACATCGGCACGACCCAGAGGCCTCTGATCGTGATGATCGCGCCGTAACTGACAAAGCCTATGGCGAGAAGCGCGACGGGACGGCGCCCGAACAGGACGAATCGAAGTCCGTAGAATGCGGCCCAGATTTCGGGTGCGAGCCGCCGCGAGCGCTGCACTGCGGATTTTTCCAGGATCAATACGGATGCGAGCAGCGTGAATATCGACATTATCGTCAGGACGGCAAACGCGCTTCGCCATGACGAGCGATCGATCACCCATGCCAAAGGTGTCGCCGACAGCAGCATTCCACCGCTGCCGATCGCCAAAACAAGTCCGGAAATGGCGGCGAAGCGCGCAACGGGCCAATGCTTCGACGTAAACACGATCGCGGCCATGAATGCCGGAGCGCAGCCGGCCCCGACCAGGATCTGGCCAAGGAACAACGCGTTCATGTCGGGCGCGAACGTGCAGATTGCTCCGCCCAATATTGCTAACCCCGAAAGTGCGATTACCGCGCGGCGCACCCCGAATATGTCGAGCGCCAGCCCGACCGGCACCTGCATCAATGCGAAGCTCCAATGGAAGACGCCGCCGAACAACGCCAGAGCGGCCGGGCCGGCTTGTAATTCCTCGGCAATGCCGTTGACCGTAATGGACGGAATCGTCCGAAAAGCCTGACTCAGCGCGAAGGCAAGGGTCAGCACCGATAACTGTGCCAGTTTAGGTGGGCTTTTCATCGTGGAGCGGGGTCTATTCGCTTCGCACGATCCATTAGAGGAAATCAGCGTGGGGCGCTATCGCATTCGGCGCCCGGAATTCCGGCCGGCGAATATTCCCTGCAGCTCGTTCGCGACGACGCCTGCAAATGTCGTCACGCAGGTGTTGTGGCCCCCCGGCACCTGCTTGTCATGTACGGCTCGCGCCAACCTGCGCCAGGTCGAGGGCTCATAGTCATGTGCGCCGCGTTTTCGTCGCATACGAAACAGTAGACCGTCGCAACCCAGTCCAACGGCAGGCCGAGATTCATCGCCTGGAATTCCCACGCGTAACCCCGGCCTCGCAAAAGTGTGGGGCATCCTCCCGGTTAAGGGAAAGGCCATTCGAAATGTTCCCTCGCGGTGGGGCAAAGTGGGCGGAACACGAAAGGTATTGCGATAGCATCCGGACTTTCCCGTATTTGAACGTTGATTGCTGTTTGGTCATACGCATCTGCTATGATTCGTACATTCGTATTTATTCCCCGCGCATCGCAATATGCTCGAGCCCATGAAATGCTGGCGCTATTCAATGCGCTTCGCTACCGACCAGGCAGCGAAACTTTTTGTTTCGGAATAAACGCCTGTCGCGACTTTCAAAACTGAAATCCATCCATTCACACGCAGCTGAAAGGTTAATGCGTTGGATTACGCGCTGTAGACCAAATCGTTTGCGCTCTCGTCCAAGTAATCCCTAGACGAATGTCGTAGGTTACCACTCGTGCAGCTGGACCGGCCGAGCGGTCGCACCGGCTGAGTCGTATCTGCACCAGGATATCGCTGTGTCAGCGACCGGGTGCCAAGCCGGTGCGCTGGATGACATGAAAGAAGATCAAGGTCTCACGCAACTCATTGGCGATATCTACGACGCGGCGCTCGATTCGTCGCGGTGGACGTCCGTGCTCGCAAAGATCGCAAGCTATGCAGGCGGGCAAGCGGCCGGACTCTTGTCCAAGGATTCAGTCAGCAAAAGCGGCAATATCCATTATCAGTCCGGGGTCGATCCGTACTTTGTGCGGCTTTACGCGGAGACCTATTGGAAATTCGATCCTGTTGCCAGCCTGCATGACTGTGAAGTCGAGCAGATCGTCAGCGTCCCGGATCTCATTTCCTACGACGAGTTTCGCGCGGGACGATTTTTTCGCGAATGGGCGCAGCCACAGGGCTGGATCGATGCTGCAAATGCCGTGCTGGAAAAATCAGCAACGAGCTGCGCGTATCTCAGCGTCTTGCGGAACGAAGCGAGCGGCATGGTCGATGACGAGATGCGCCGTCGCATGCGACTCGTCGTGCCGCACGTTCGGCGCGCGGTTCGCACCGGCAAGGTGGTCGATCTAAGCCAGGCGGAAGCGGCCACATTCGCCGATATCCTCGACGGTCTCAGCCCCGCCATCTTTCTCATCGACTCCGATGGGTTGATTGTGCACGGCAATGCGGCGGGCCGCGCCGCACTTGATAAAGGTGATCTCCTTCGTGGCGTCCACGGCCGGTTGACCGCGATCGATCCTCAGGTCGACCAGGCGTTGCACGCGGCTTTCGCTGCCGCGACCAAGAATGATACGGAATCCGGCGGCAAGGGCAGTGCTCTTCCAATGAAAGGCCGCGCCGGTGAGCGTTACGTTGCGCACGTCCTGCCTCTGGCCGCCGGTGAAAAGCGAAGGGCCGGCGCTGCGTCAAATGCAGTTGCGGCCCTTTTTGTGCGCAAGGCAGAGCTTGAAGCCGAGCCTTCGTCAGAGGTGATCGGCAAGACCTACAAGCTCACGCCGACCGAGCTTCGCGTGCTCCGCGCGATCGTCAATGTCGGGGGCGTGCGGCAGGTTGCAGGAAATCTCGGGGTCGCCGATACGACGGTCAAAACGCATCTCGGCCGCCTCTTCGAAAAGACGGGCGTCAGCCGGCAGGCCGATCTCGTCAAGCTCGTCGCCGGTTACTCCAGCGGGCTTGTCGACTGACACTACTCGATCAGATCTTTTGAAATCGCGAAATGTGTCCGCGTGTCGAGCAAGCAGTGCCATCACGCAAGCCTCGACCTTTTGGAGGAAATGTTCTGACAAATTTTAAGGAAGACGACGAGGTGTCCTCCGTTTGGATGAGGACTCTTCCGACAAATTCTGTCAATTGGACCGAACGGCATTCAGCGTGAATTCATCTGCCTGACGGCAAGATGCGTTCTCGTCCCAATGACGGTTACTCTGATCGATAACGCGCGAGGAGTTCGAAATGCGGCGCTCAGCCTACCATAGTCGCCTCGACAGTAATGACCGCAAGAAAATCAGACGCATTTTCTATCAGATGGTCGGACTCTATATGTCCCTGATCGTGATCGTGATTGCCGGGGTTGCAGCCCGATCGGCCTTTACGCCGTTGTCCGAGGTCAGCTTTCGCCACAATGTCGATCTGGACTGAATGAGTGCGTCACCAGCCGGTCGGTTATCGGCAGGGCCCACTCTATCAAGCACAACCAGCACGCCATTCGCTCGGCGATACGCCGAAACGCGTGCGAAACGACTTGTTGAAATGCGACAGGTCGTTGAATCCGCAGGTGTAGGCAATTTTCGAGATGCTGCAAGCATGCTGCCGTGGGTTGCGCAGCGCATTGCTGGACGCATCGAGCCGGGCGTCGAGCAGCCAACGGCCAAAGGTTTGCTCCAGTTTCTCGAAGCGCAGATGCAGCGTCCGTGTGGAGATGCCGAACTGCGCCGCCACAAAATCCGGGGACAGCGCGGGGTCATGCAGATTCCGCCGGCAGAAGTCGAGCAGCGCCTCAAGCTGCAACTCGGGCTGCACGCGACTGATCGGGGTGTCGTCATGATCGAGCAGCGCCAGCAGATTGCAGAGATTCTCGGTCAGCAGGGCCATTTCGCTCTCAGTCAGGTCGTCGGCGGTCAACTGCAGCAAGTGCCGGCGGGTGAGGTCGACATACACCGAATTTGACGCGACCTTGAAAAACGGGCGCCGGCGCAGCCACGGCGCACGCGCTTCGATGCAAGGCCTCGGCAGCACGGCGATGGCCTGGCGGCGGCACTGCCCGTCATCGAAAAGGGCGGCGTGATACGGCTGCCGCCCGTCCGCGATGACGATGTCGTTGTGGCCGAATTCAATTGCATCGTTGCCCTGCGTGAGGAGCGTATGCCCGCGCAGTTGCAGATACATCAAATAGTGATCGGCTGACTCATTGGAGATGTCCTTCTGAGTCCGGTTGACGTCGTAAGCGGTGGATTCGCAAATGGCGAATCGAAGCGCACCGTGACTGCGTGCCGTGATGCTGGCCGAGAACCGTTTCGGCGGGGCCTGCACGGAGATATTGAACACATTCCGGCAGACCGTCTCGCGCCAGAACGAAAATCGTTCGCGCTCGTCGATCGAGTCGGTTGACCACGTGGTTGTACCAATCACGGGTGTCATTGTGTCTTCGTGAACTGGTCGCGCCACTCGGTCGGCGCCATTTGAAACCGGGTACGGAACGCCTTGTTGAAGTGAGACAGATCATTGAAGCCGCAATTGTAGGCGACCTCGGAAATGTAATGATGACGGCGCTGGCCTTTCAGCACCTTCGAGCAGGCATCGAGCCGGGTTTCGAGCAGCCAGCGCCCGAACGTCGTTCCCAGCCTTTCAAAGCGGCTATGAACTGTTCTGAGCGATACGGAAAAATGCGATGCCACGAGCTGGGGGGACAATTCCGGGCGATGCAAATTCTGCCGGCAGAACGTGAGAATGGCTGCGGTCTGAAGTTCGGTGCGCAGGCGGCTCGGCGGAATGTCGGGCGCGCTCGCGAGCGCGAGCAGATTGCAGAGATTGTCCGTCAGCAGATCGGTCTCGGCGTCGCCGATCTTTTCGGACAGCAGCTGGATCATGTGCCGCCGTGCGAGGTCGATATATTGTGAGCTCTGAGGAATTTTGTGGAGTGCCCGCTGGCTCAGCCAGGGCGCACGGGAGTTGACCAGCGGGCGCGGCAGAACCGCCACCGCGCGCAATCCGTCGTTCGAGAGCGTGGCGCTGTAGGGACGGCGACAATCGGAAAGAACGATATCGCTGCAATCGAGCGACGCGGATTCGTCACATTGGTTGATGAACGTCCGGCCCTGCAGCTGCAAATAGACGGTGTAGTAGTCCGCCGGCGCCCTGTTGACGTCGCGCTGGGTGCGGATGATCTCGTAGCTGGTGGATTGGCACATTGCGAAGCGCAACGGCCCCGAGCTGCGCACGCGCACGCGGGCGGAGAAGCGCTCGCTTGGCGCTTCAGGCGAAATGCTGAAGATCGTGTTGCAAATAATTTCGCGCCAGAACGAAAAACGTTCGCGTTCCGGTATCGTGTCCGTTGACCAGAAAGTCATTGCCTGCCCCCCGCGAAGAACTGTCGCGGAAACGCCCGGATAACGAATGCTGCACTCTCAGCCAAGTCGATTGCACCGCAAGCCAAGACCGCTTGTGGTTGCGTGCGTATACAACCGCCCTGCCGGTGACAGCAAGTCATAATGAAAGGGAGCAGCCGGGACACAGCAAGAATAGACGTTCGCTATGCCGCTTCGTTCAGAGTGTGCCTTGCCTGCGGGAATGCCGTGGGTTTGCGCGGTGTGCCTACCTTTCCTTTTAGGTACCAGGCTGACGAGCGCCATCTGCCGACTCCTCCTCCGTTCGGAGGACACGTATTTGTTTGTTTTGCTGGTGTTTCGCGACCAAAGAGGACAGGGCCACGAATGTTTTGGCTGAACCGTACGGGCCCGCCTTGGTAGGCAGCGCTCGAGCGCCATTCTCGGCGAAGGCCGCCGGCAAATACCTCTTCCATTCGTCAAATTTGTCGAAATGTCCCCGGTTTGGAGACGCCGTAAGGCGCTGACCCAAGCGGGGCAGCATGGATGGGCGATAAGTTGATGGATCAAGCGGGCCTGACAACGTTCCGGCTTTCGACCGACGACCTTCCGGACAAGGATCGCGTCGCGATGTGGCGTGATCATTGCTGCCGTGTGCTTATGAAGCTCGATATCGAGCCGATCGGTGACACGAGGCTGGAATACTCGATCTTGGCGCGCGACTTGCCCGGGGTGCGGGTGATGTCGACAGCGAGTTCGCCCGTTCGCATCATCCGAACGCGCGAATATCTGGCTGATGGCAACGACGATCTCGTTTTTATTATCAATCAGACAGGCAAAACCACGGTCACGGCCCGTGGCCGGGATGTTTCATTACGTGAGGGCGATGCCCTGCTGATGAGTGCAAGCGAGGTTAAAGTGTTCGATCGCCATTCGTATGGCGGCGCGCTTTCGTTTCGTATTCCGCGATCGATCCTGTCGTCGATGGTCACTTATGTCGGTGACGTCGTCATGCAGGTCATTCCGTATAATACGGACGCGCTCAAACTGCTGGCGGGCTATGCAGCTCCGCTATTCAACGACATGGCATTGGCGACACCGGAGTTCCGGCGAACTGCAGTCAATCATTTGCACGACCTCGTTGCACTCGCGCTTGGCGCCGCACGTGACGGCGTGGCGATGGGACGCGCAATCCCGGCCGCACGGTTGCGGATGGCAAAATCTTACATTGCCGAGAACAGCCACCGGCGCGACCTCTCGGTCGGCCTGGTAGCAGCCCATCTAGGGCTCACGCCGCGCAATCTGCAGCGGCTTTTTGAAAGTGAAGGCACGACGTTCTCGGAATTCCTGCTGTCGCAGCGTCTCAGTCGTGCCCACCACATGTTGACCGAGCCGCGGCTTGCGCAAAGTTCAGTCGGGGCGATCGCATATGACGCGGGCTTTGGTGATTTGTCCTATTTCAATCGTTCGTTCAAACGACGCTTTGGCGTGACGCCGCGTGACGTACGCAACGACGGCACGAAATTGATCGAAGTGTTGAATAGCCGATAAGGGTTTGTTTGGCTTGAAGACAGGTCTTCGCGCCTGACCCATTGGCGGTCGCGGCACACCAAGAGCCGGTCCTGCAATTGTACATATAGCTCACTCGTTTCGTGTCCTCATCAAAAACGGGAGTACGCGCATGGAGTGGCTAGTCAAAGCATCCGAGGAATACCGCTCACAGCTCCGGCAGGGGTCGTTCTTCAAGAGCCTGTCCCGCGCAGAGCGTCCGAACGATCTGCAGTGGGTCCACCAGCTCATCCATCAATCGCGTGAGTTTACGCAGGCGCTGTGCCTGCGCTATTCGCTCTGTCACGATCGGCGCTACCAGCCGGTCTTTGCCGAGCACGCGCTCGAGGAGGCCGATCATCCCGACCAGCTTATCGCGTGGATGAAGGAGCACGGATTTCTCAAGGGCGTCGAGCCAGGTGCGATCCCTCCCACGCAGGAAACCGCGAATTGTATTGCATTTTCCTGGCGCAGTGCCCTGCACGAGCCGCATGACGTTCAGGTTGTCGGGCTCAATTTGCTCAGCGAAGGCGTCGCCTTTGACTTTTATTCCGCGGTGATCCCGGTGCTGGACGAACTGAAAATTCTCAACGGCCGGTATTGGAAGGTCCACACCGACGTCGACCAGCACCATCTGACCATGGGCATGGACCTTTGTGAGCCGGTCGGTCCCGATTCGGAAAAGGGCAGACGCTACAGCGATGTGCTGTGGCATTCGGCCTCGCTCTATCACCAGATGCTCAGCTCCTGGGCCGGAGAGCATGTCGCCCCGCTCCGTCGACTGCACTAGGTGGACGATGCGATGAGCGCGCCATCGAACTCCCGGCGTGAAACCGCCGGGAGTGTTTCCAGGTGTCCGGATTTCCTGCGCGAACGTTGCGTCGCGTGTCTGCGCGCAATCATCCAAACGAAGGACCAAACGAACGGCAATGAAAGCTCGCCCGATTTAGTCGTTATGAAGATGCGCAGAAATATCGATCTGGCCGCAAAAACCCGGCGCCGGTTCGCCGGTCAGAACAGCATTCATCATAATATCGTTATTCCTGCGAGCGAATGACGCGAAGCGTCAGGCAATGCGCGATGAAGCATCTCGCATTAATGCGGGACCTTTCGCATGCGCCGTGTCTTTCCCTTTGTTTTTGCGGCCACGGTTTTCATGGCTGTGACTTCGGCCCACGGCGTGGAAGCGAGCTGCGATTTAGGCAAATGCATGCGCATATGCCGCAGTGAATATGAATCAGGCTGCGCCGATATGTGCGGCCGGATCATTTCGCTCTGCAGGCAGCTGGTGCCGAAGCCAGAGCGGACACCCGGTACACGGCCCGCTTACAGCCCACGACTTGATGCGCAGGCCCGGAGTTCTCCCGGTCGCGTCGACTGATCGAAGGATGAGCGATTTGGCACGACGCCTTTTTGCATCGTTCACCGATAGAATCTTTGTCTTTCGGTCGACGTCCGCGGAACCGACCGGATGTGGCTGTTCGGCGCTCTGGAAATAACCTTAATGTCCGATCGCAGCCGGACCGCGGTCCCATTTTCGGAATTGTCCAAACACGTGTCGCATCTGCCCAAGCTTTCAATTGCGACCACGTCTAGAAAGGTGCGGTCAGACGATCTTCACCAGCACTTGTGCTGGTGCAGAGCCGCCTCGGCGGTACGGCGGCGAATGTTTCGGTAAGGCAGGTCGTGAGCTTCGCCCCCACTAACGCGAGCGGCCGCACCAACGAAGTGTTCGCCGCCAATTGCGCGCGCGGCTGATCGCTAGGTCATACCCCGCTCGTCGCGGGCATTTCGCTTAGGAACGCACTTCATCTCCACCGTTATGCCCGGCACTCGGGTCCGGCTTCGCCGGCCCGAGCACAAGCTTTATGCCGGGCATTCACGTCTTCTCATTTCTTTCAACAAGCAAGACGCGGATGGCCGGGATATAGGCGTGCGAAGCACGCCGTTCTTCGAACGGCTATGCCCGGCCATGACGTGTTGCTTCGTCCTGATAATGCGACAAGCCCGGCCATGACATTTGTGACTCACGCCACGTTCCGCGTTGCGATCGCCACGCGGTGATGGCGCACCCGGTCCTCGTCAACGTCGACTCCCAGTCCCGGGCGATCAAGGATGTCCACGTGACCTCCGGCGGTCGGAATTGCGGAAACCGCAACATCGTCGGCCAGCCCGAAATGGGTCAGCGTCAACGCCCAGCCGATGTTGGGGATGACGGATGCGACGTGGAGCGCCGCTGCACAGGCGACGCTCGATTCTCCCGTCTTGCACGAGATGTTCACGCTCATGCCGAGGCTGTCACAGAGCTCGCCGGCCTTGGTCACGGCGCGGATGCCGCCGAGCTTGATCGCCTTGAGACTGACGCCGCGCGCGGCCTTTCTGTCATGGTGACGGCGGATGTCGTCGAGCGAATGAATGCCTTCATCGGCGCCGATGGCGATATCGGTGGCGGCGGCGACCTTTGCCATGCCCGCGAGCTCGTCGGCCGCCACCGGCTGCTCGAAGAAATCGAGGCCCGATCCATTCACGGCGCGCACGTAAGTGAGCGCCTCTTCGACGCTGTAGCCCTGGTTCGCGTCGGCAGAGATGAGCATGCCATCTCCAAGCACCTTGCAGATCTCGCGCGTCCGCGCGGCGTCATTCCCGGGTGTGTCGATGCCGATCTTGATTTTGTAGGCGGTCACGCCGGCGCTCTTCTTGCTTGTGGCGTCCCGCAGGTCTCCTTCGAGATCGCCGCCGCCGATCACACCCAGGAGCGGGATGCGGCTGCGCTTTTTTGCGCCGAGCAATGCGTGCACGGGCTTTGCTGCGGCGCGGCCGGCCAGGTCGTGCAGGGCAATTTCGATCGCGGCCTTAGCGCCGTGGTTGCCATACATGCGGCCGTCCATCGCGGCCAGCGCTCCGGCGATGTCGGCGGGGTCACGGCCGCGCAGCGCGCTGCTTAGATAATGGACGGCCGAGACGATGCTCTCCAGCGTGTCGCCCGTCATCACCGGCGCGGACGCGGCTTCGCCCCAGCCAACGAGCCCGTTGTCGCTTTCGATGCGTACCAGAACATTGTCGGCGCGGCGGACTTCCTCGCCCGCCATGATGACCGGCTTGCGCATCGGCAGGCTGACCGCGATCGGCTCGATTGTTTTGATCTGCACGCCGGCAACCTCGGTCGTTAGAGCGCCCGCCGTCGTGGAAAGCGACGGCGGGCGCGATTGCATTCCGTGATGAACTTAAAGTTTCTTGATGCCGGCCTGATCGATGATGTCTTTGAACATCGTAATTTCCTTGGTCGCACGCGCCCAGACGTCCTTTGCACCTTTGGCCCGGACCTGGAAGCCGGACTTGTAAAGTTTTTCCTTCATTTCAGCGGTGCCGAGAACCTTGAGCGTCTCCTTTTCGAGCCAGCTCACGATTTCCGGCGGCGTCTTGGCCGGGGCCAGCAGGAACGTATCGGTTGCGAAGACGAAATCCTTGTAGCCGGCCTCCTGCATGGTCGGCACGTCGGGCAAGTCCGGCCAACGCGTTTCACCAGTGACCGCGAGGCAGCGCAACGTGCCCGCCTTGATGTGCGCCGCCGCAGGCGGGAGCGAGCCGGAGCTCAATTGCGCGGTTCCGCTCAGCAGAGCCTGAATTGCATCGCCGCCGCCCTTGTAAACCACGTTTTCCAGCTTCGGCAGTTTCTCGCGAATTTTCAGAACTTCGAGCTGAATCTGGGGCGTCGTGCCGATCGGCGGCGTCGCGCAATTGAACTTGTCCGGATTGGCTCGGGCGAGGGCGACGAATTCCTGCATCGTCTTCGCCGGCAGGTCGGACTTGACCACGAACGTATTGGGGGAGGTCGCAAGTTCGCTCACGCCCACGAAGTCCTTGAGCGGATCATACGGAATCTTGGCGTAAAGACTGACGTTGACGGACCATGCGTTCGTCGCAAGCAGTATTGTGTAGCCGTCGGGTGTGGCATGAGCCGCGTTTCCGAATCCGATATTGCCGCCGGCGCCACCGATGTTTTCGATAATGAATGTTCCGCCGGTCGACTGTTGTAGCGCCGCGGCGGTGATGCGACCCACAATATCGGATGGTCCGCCAGGAGTATTGGCGACAACAATTTTAACCGGCCGCTCGGGATAGGTGGCATAGGCCGAGCGCACCCGAAGAAAAGCCGGTGCGGCAACGCCCGCCGCCAACGCGCCCGCGCCCTTGATGATGCTGCGCCGTGACGGCGCAAAACGTGCGTCGAATTTGCTCATCGTCCTCCCCTGATCTTCGGCAGTATTTTCTAATTAGCGCTGTGAATTGTCTTAGGCTAAGCTTTTGTGAATATTGGAGCAATGGCCTCGCAGCGAGACGGCGGCGGCGGCGCAGGTTTTCACGATATTCAAAGGCGACGGCGCCGGTCACGCATGACAGACAAAACCACCCGAGCAGCCGCCTGGCACGAGGTTGTCCGCGCGAGCCTGAAAGCCAATGACGTCAAGCTCATCGTCTATGTTCCCGACCGGGTGTTCACACCCCTGATCGCGGCGCTTCACGCCGACACGTATTTCACGACCTTCGCCGCAACGCGCGAGGAGGAAGCGCTCGGCATTATCACGGGCGCCTGGATGGGCGGTATGCGCGGCGCCGTCCTGATGCAGACCAGCGGCTTCGGCACCATTCCGAACGCGCTGGCCTCGCTGGTGGTGCCGTCGCAAATTCCCGCGCTCATCTTCGTCTCCGAGCGCGGCACGCTGGGCGAATTCAATCTCGGGCAGGCGCTGGTCTACAAGACCATGCGGCCCGTGCTCAATTCGCTCGCCGTCGAGAATGTCACGATCACGCGTCAGGACGAGCTCGGATTTGTTCTCGATCGCTCGATCAAGCAGGCCGTGGCGACGCAGGCGCCGGTCACCTTCATCCTCTCGCCGCTGCTCACCGGCGGCAAAGCGTTCGAGGGTTAGCCATGGCCGGCAAAGCGAGCATCGGCGCGCACAACGCAAAGGTGATGAACCGCTTCGACCTGACCAAGCGGCTGGTCGGCCAGCTCAAGCGCGAAGAAGCCGTTATCGGCGGCATCGGCAATGCCAACTTCGATCTCTGGGCCAGCGGCCAGCGACCGCAGAACTTCTACATGCTCGGCAGCATGGGGCTCACGATCCCGATCGCGCTCGGCGTCGCCATCGCGCAGCCGCAGCGGCATGTGATTGCGCTCGAAGGCGACGGCTCGCTGCTCATGCAGCTCGGCTGCCTGGCGACCGTTGCCGAGCGCGCGCCCAAGAATCTCACCATCGTGGTGTGGGACAACGGCATCTACCAGATCACCGGTTCGCAGCCGACGGCGAGCGCGGCATCGGCCGACCTGGTGACCATCGCGCGCGGCGCCGGAATTGCCCAAAGCGCCTGGGCCGCTGACGAAAACGAATTCGACCAGCTGGTTGCGGCGGCGCTCATGGGCGGAGGGCCGACACTGATTGCGGCGCGCATCGACGGTAAACCGGCGGTTGGCACCACCGACCGCGACCCGGTGCAGATCCGCGAGCGCTTCATGCAGGGGCTGGGGGTCAAACGCGGAACTGGCTGAACATTTGTGGGACAAGTGGGACTTCAAGTAGGCTCGCCGAGAATGGGCGGCGGCAGTCGGTGTGACGGGAGAACGTATGCAGACGGTCGGTATTGTCGGTGTGGGCAAGATTGGTCTGCCGATCGCGGAGAATCTGATCAAGAGCGGCTACCGGGTGCTCGGCTATCGCCGCAGTTCACTTGCCGATTTTGAAAAGGTTGGTGGTATTCCGGCGCGCTCGCCCGCTGACATCGGCGCGCAGGCCGATATCGTGCTGTCCTGCGTGCCCTCGGCGGAAGCGCTCGATGAAGTGGTCCAGGGCAAGCAAGGTCTGGTCCATTCGGCGCGGCCGGGGCAAATCGTGGTCGAGCTCGGCTCGCATCTTATCCCCGACAAGGAGCGTCAGATCGCGCCGCTTGCCGCCAAGGGTGCTTTGTTTCTCGACGGCGAAGTCGGCGGCACGCCGAGTATGGTCAGCGCGCGCAAGGCCGTGATTTATCTCGCCGGAGACGCGGACGCCGCAAGAAAAGTCGAGCCGGTCATTCGTGGCTTTTCGGACGTCTATCACTACTTCGGTCCGTTCGGTTCGGCCAGCAAGGTCAAGCTGATCAACAATCTGCTGGTCGCCGTTCATATGGCCGCCACCGGCGAGGCCATGGCGCTTGCGCTCAAGACCGGTGTCGACATCGATCTGTTGATCAAGGCTGTGGCCGCCGGCAGCGGCGGCTCGACCCAGTTCGGCATCCGCGCGCCGATGATGGCGCAGGAGCGATTTCTGCCGGCGATGGGGACTGCGGTCACCATCTCGCATTACTTCGAATTGATCGGCGATCTCGCCGATCGGGCAGGTGTCGCGACGCCGATGCTCGACCGCGCCGCCGAACTCTACGCGCAGTGCATCGACATGGGTCTTGGCGAGCACGACAATGCGGTGATGGTCGAGGTCATAAGAAGGTTGCCGCGTCGCCGGGCGCAGGCGAAAGCGAGGAAAGCAAAGCCAAAAGCCGGAAAATCCAGCAAAAAAGCGGTACGGAAAAAAGCCGCTCGAAAATTAAAGTCGCGAGGGAGAAAAAGATGATCCGCGTCCGCAAAATCGCCCACGCAAGCTATGAGATGCCTGATCCCGACAAGCAGACCGAGTACTACACGGATATCCTGGGTCTCAATCTCATCGCCAAGGAAAAAGATGCGGTCTACCTGGCCAATACAGTCGACCATCATTCGGTGGTCCTGCGCAAAGGCGACCAGGCAAAATGCACCCGCATTGGCTTCCAGATCGGTCCGCAGGAAGACCTCAACGAGTTCGAGAAGCAGACGCAGAAGCACGGGGTGAAGACGTCGCGCAAGAAAGACCCCGAGCCTTCAATCTCCGACATGCTCGTCTTTGAAGATCCGAAGGGCACGACAATCGAGGTGTTCAAGCGCCCTGACTTCCTGCACCAGAAATTTCCCACCAAAGGCGTCGTGCCGCACAAGCTCGGCCACGTCGCCTTCCATTGCGAGGACGTGAAGAAGGTCGCGCAGTTCTACATTGACGTTCTCGGTTTTCGCGAGTCGGACTGGATGGCGGACTTCTTTGTATTCTTGCGTTGCGGGCCCGACCATCACACCATCAATCTGATGGGCACCGGCTCCAACCGTCACTTCCATACCGCGTTCGAAGTGCGCAACTGGGGCCAATTGCAGGAAGCCTGCGATTTCCTGAGCATGAATGGTTACAAGACTTTGTGGGGGCCCGGCCGCCATGGCATCGGCCACAATCTGTTTGCCTATCACCGCAGCCCGAATGGCCTGATCACCGAACTGTTCTGCGAGCTCGATCTGATGAAAGACGAGGATCTCGGTTACTTCGAGCCGCGCCCGTGGCACCGCGACAACCCGCAGCGTCCGAAAGTCTGGGCGAAGGATCCTTCGGCATCAAATCTCTGGGGCCCCGGTCCGCCGGAAGAGATGATGAAGTGACCTGCTTGGGATGACGAACGATCCTCAGCCGTACAATGCCCTTGGCAGCCACAGGGCAATCTGCGGGAACAGGAACATCAGGACGATCAGCACCAGCGGCGCCAGCAGGAATGGCACGATACCCCTGTAAATGGCCGCGATTTTGACGTCCGGAGCCTGCGCCTGGATGACGAACAGGTTCATGCCGACGGGCGGATGGATCAGGCCGACTTCGACCATGATCACCACGATGATCGCGAACCAGATGGGATCGTAGCCGAAGGTTTTGATCAGCGGCTGGAATACCGGCACGGTGATCAGGATCATGCCGATCGCTTCGAGAAAACATCCGAGAATAATGTAGCCGATGATAATGAGGGTCATCACGGCGAGGCCGGAAAGGTTCATCGTGCGCGCGCCGTCCAGAAGCAGTTCCGGCAGGTGCGCCTGTACGATGAATGATGAAAGCAGATTTGCGCCAATCACGATTACGAACAGGGCGCCGCTAACGACGACTGAATTCTCGATGGCGCGCAGAAGATCGCGTGAGCCCATCCGGCGGCCGAGGATGCCGAGGAGGATAGCGCCAAAGGCGCCGATGGACGCGGCTTCCGTCGGACTGAAGACGCCGGCGTAGATGCCTCCGATCGTCACGATGAAGAGCGCGATGAACTGCCACGGCTCGCGCAAGGCAGCGACACGTTCGCGCCAGGTGTGGTGCTCACGATCAGGCGCGTATTGCGGCCTGAATGACGCCACCGCCAGGGCCACCAGCATATAGAGGCCGGTGAGAAGCAGGCCTGGGATCAGCCCCGCGGCAAGCAGCTTTGCAACGGAGAGTTCAGCGACCGCGGCATAGATGACGAGAATGATGGACGGCGGGATGAGGATGTCGGTGCTTCCTCCCGCGGCGATGCAACCAGTCGCCAGTCCGTCGTCGTAACCGGCCTTGCGCAATTCCGGCAGCGCCATGCGGGTCATGGTTGCCGCATTGGCGAGCGAAGAGCCCGAGACCGCGCCGAACAGCGCCGAAGCCGCGAGCGTTGCAACCGCCAGCCCGCCGCGGAAACCGGATACCAACACCCGCGCCGCTTTGAACAGCTCGCCCGACAGACGCGATTCCGACGCGACTTCACCCATGACGATGAACAGCGGCAGCACCGACAGCGAGTAGTTGGAGGCAACGTCGTAAGGGGCAGTGCCGGCGAGCGCGAATGCGCCTTGCCAGCCCAGCAAAGTTACGTTGCCGAAGAAGCCGACCACCAACAGCGATATCCAGACCGGAACACGGAGGATCAGCAAAACGAAAAGGACCACGATTCCGGTCAAACCGATCAGCGGCGCGCTCATTCCGACTGCCCAGCAGCAAATGAATTGTCGGTTGCCGGTCTGGCCAGGGCGATTGCGATCGCGCAAAAAATCGTGCCCGCCAGACTCACGATCGCAGCGAACCAGAGGATGAAAATCGGAAGGCCCAGATCCTGTTTAAGTTCGCCATAGGCATAAGACTGCGCGGCAGGAACGAGCATCGCCCATGCCAGCAATCCGAGAATGAGCACCGACAAGAAGTCTGCAATGCGGATCAACATGCCGGACAGGCGGCGCGGGACAAATGAATCGATAATGTCGATGACCACGTTTCGACGGCCGAAAAAGGTGGCGGCCATGCTGTTGAAGACGAAAAGGAGCAGCAAGCCCTCGACCGCATCGAAGGAGCCGCGGACGGGGCGGTTGAACAAATAGCGCATGAATACGTCGATGACCGTTACCATCATCAACGTGGTGAGCGCGATGACCGCCAGCCAAAGCTGCGCGCGTTGCAGGCGGTCGGCAATCTTCAAGAGGCGATCGCGTGCGCTCATCTCGTCTCTCTTGAATGGCTACGCGGCGGCGTGTGGCGCTCTGCCATGACGCATAGCCACCGCACCCGCCGAGCCTTGCAAAGGACTATTTTGTGTAGGCGGCGAAGAACTCTTTCGCCGGCTTGCCTTGTTTTTCGAGGTCGTCGATCGCCTTATCGACGATCGGTTTGGAGAGCTCCTTCATTTTGGCGACCTCGGCAGGCGGCAGCGTAAGAATCTGCAGACCCTTCTTCGTCGTTTGCAGTTCGCGCGCGAACTTCTCCTGCGCCTGATAAGCGGCAGCGAAGTCCATTGCAGCTTTCACGCCGGTTTCCTTGTCAATGATGGCCCGCAGATTCGGCGGCAACGAATTGTACTTCGCGGGGTTCATGACCATTGCGAACGTGGCCGACGCTATCGGCGGCTCGATTGCATATTTCACCGCCGAGGCAAGATCGTAGGCGAGGCCCGCTTCAAGGGGGAACATGGCGCCCTCGACGATGCCTTTGGAAAGCGCGTCCTGCGCGTCCGAGGGCGGAATGAGCATCGGCGCGGCGCCGAGCGCTTCCAACAACTGTTTGTTGGTGATCGAGGCGTAGCGGATTTTCTTGCCCTTGTAGTCTGCGAGCGTCTTGATCGGCTCCTTGGAAAAGAGAAGGACCGGCGGCGCCTGGTTCAGGAACAAGATGTGCAAGCCGGTGTGTTCGGCGGCGAGATACTTCGGCGCCAGCTCCGTCAGGCGCTTTGCCATCTCCGGCAGGTTGGGTGTTCCCCCTGGAAAGGTGAAGGGAAGATTGGCGAGCTCGGTCATTGGATAACGGCCGGGCGTCACGCCGTGCAGAACCCAGGCGATATCAACAATGCCGTTTCGCGCCGCATCGAGCTGCCGGTTCGGCGGTCCGACGAGCTGGCCATTAGGATAAATTTCGAATTTCAGCTGCCCATTCGATTCTTTCTCGATCTTCTCCGCCCAGGCGGTAACCCATTTGTGGAACGCATGTTGCGGCGGAACGAAGTGCGAGAGCTTCAGCGTGACGGTTTGAGCCTGTGCCGATCCTGCTCCCAGCGCGATGGCGACGGCGAAAGCGCATGCCTTGAGAATCTTCTGCAATGACATGGTTCATCCTCCCTCGGATATTGGCTTCTTGTGAGCCTTTACCCCCGCGCGATCTTACGCGGAAAGGCGGAGCGCTGTCACGGATCGCCGATTTGACGCCCTGAAATCCGAGCAAACCGCGTTTAGCCCGCGATCATCTTGTTGATCAGTTCTCCGCAACTGTCGATCGCGATGCGGACCTCGTCGCCGGCCTTGAGGAATTCCCCGCGCGGCATGCCTACGCCTGCCGGGGTGCCGGTGGCGATCACGTCGCCCGGATTGAGCGTGATATGACGCGACAGATAGGCGATCTGCTCGGCGATATTGTGCACCAGCCGTGCCGTATTGGAGTTTTGCTTGAGCACTCCGTTGACCCACAATTTGATGGCCAGATTGTTGGGGTCGGAAACATAAGCCGCAGGGGTGAGCCAGGGTCCCATCGGGGCGGCGTCCTCGAAGCATTTCTGTCCGACCCAATCCATGCCGAACGGGGAGCCTTCGCGTTTCATCAGGTCCCGGGCGGAAAGATCATTGACGATGAGATATCCCGCGACGGCTTCCAGGGCGCGCTCCTCCGGGATGTTTCGGGTCGGCCGTGCGATGACGACGCCAAGTTCCGCCTCCCAGTCCACTTGTTGCGAAAAGGGCGGCAGCCGGGTGGCCGTGCCGGTACCGATGATTGAGCCTGCAGTGGTCTTCATAAAGAAGTACGGGTCCTTGGCCTTCGTCATCGCGGGTGCTTTGCCGGTAACCCGCTTGGCGATCTCGGCCATTTCTTCCAGATGATCCCAATAATTGGCGCCCGCGCAGAAAAGCGCGCCCGGATAAAGGATCGGCGCGAGCAGCTTCGCTTGTGCCAGCAAGACTCCTTTGCCCGGCGGAAGCCCGTTGGCGGTGGCCTCATGCAGGCTCCGGTGCGCCGCGTCCCAGTTGCGGAGCAGGCCGAGCACCGACGAGGTATCGATGCCGTCTCCGCCGCGCAGCAGCGATGCCGCCGGCACAATACGGTCGCCAACCAGCACGCCTGCTTTGGGCGAGCCTGCGTCGGCGTAACTCACCAACCGATACCCTGGCGCCATGATCATCCCCACAGCCTTTACGCAAGGCTACTCGATCATTGCGTGTTTGGATTGGCAAGCGCGGCGCGGCCACTCCGCGTGCCCGTTGTTCGCGTGGATTTGAGCCGTTACGCTGCCTGGATACAAAGCGGCCGGGCGGGGGCACCATGACGGATTTCGACGGCGTCGTTATCGGAGCCGGTCACAACGGCCTGACGCTCGCCGCCTATCTTTCCCGCGCCGGTCTGCGTGTCGCCGTGCTCGAGCGCAACAGCCGCATCGGCGGCGGCTCCAGCACGGAAGAGCGCATCCTCCCCGGCTTCAAGCTGAACCTCCACGCCAATTTCTTCATGGGGATGGGGCTCTGCCCGCTGCTGAATGATCTCGAGCTTCATCGGTTCGGCTTCTCTTACATCGAGCCACCGGTGCAGCAGGCGGCGGTGTTCCGCGACGGCACCGGCATCGTCGTCTTCAAAGATCTCGATCGGACCTGCGCCTCGCTCGCCCGCTTTTCGAAGCAGGACGCCGAGACATTCCGGACGCTCTGGCACACCTATTGCGAGGAGATGCGGCCGCTTTTGGTGTCGCTGCTCTACAACGCGCCGATGCCGCGCGAGCAACTGGTCGACCGGCTAAGCGGGCCCAAGGCAAAGGAGCTGCTCTCGCACGCGCAGCACGACCTCT